>WBZS01002203.1_pt1 | contig 12669 bp, 7 predicted proteins | sample 5204201 | NCBI WGS metagenome assembly WBZS01 (sample SAMN12344357, study PRJNA552823) | activated sludge metagenome | biome: Activated sludge suspended growth; feature: Nitrification reactor; material: Wastewater; isolation source: activated sludge from nitrification reactor of wastewater treatment...
CCCAGCGAACCCGCAGAAGACACGAGGCTCTGGCATCGGATGAACTACACCCGGGGCTAACGCCGCTGGGCTCGCCGAGGTGGAATCGAATTCCACGGCGAGCCGGGCCACGTCAGTGGCCGGTGCCCAGCGAACCTGCAGAAGACACGAGGTTCTGGCATCGGATGAACTACACCCCGGGGCTGACGCCGCCGGGCTCGCTGAAGTTTTCTATTTCTTTCCTGTAACGGATTGTTGGATCGAATGGTCATGCGCTGGTCGATGGTTCGCCTGATATGGATGCGGGAACTTCGCGATCAGCTTCGCGATCGGCGGACGGTCTTGATGATCGTCGGCCTGCCTCTGGTTCTGTATCCTTTGCTCGGTTTCGTCGTGTTGCAATTCGCAATCGGGTTCGTGCAAAGGCCCGCGCTCATTGGCATCGTGCGAGCCCATCCAGGTGAAGACGATTTTCCCGCCTGCTTCCCGGAGCGCCATTCCGCCGATTATCCCAGTTTACTTCGCCACGGAAAGATCCATCCGGCCGTCTGGAGCGAACTCGATGCTTCCGTCAAGCAGGCGATCGACTCCGAACGGATTCAGTTCGTGTTCTTCGACACCAATGACTTAAGTCCGCTCGAAGATCGCCGCATCGACGTGCTTCTTGCCGCTCCGAAAGATTTCTTCGAAATGCTGGAGAAGGCGGAATCGACGGACCAAGCTCGCCCTCCCAAGATCCGCATCGAAGGTCGGCTTGGCGACGACTATTCCAAGCAATCCTTGCAACGAATCGGCCCCCTTTTTGAAGCGTGGAAAAACCAACTCCTTCTGGCGCGTGTTCAGCGCCGGGATCTCCCCAAAGATTTTTTGCTTCCATTTGGCGTGGACGACGCGACCGGTTTGGCGGCGTCGGTAGGTGGGAAAGAAAGCTTTTTCGATCTGATGGTTCGCTTGTTCCCTTTCATGCTGGTGATGTGGTCGCTCGCCGGTGCGCTCTATCCCGCCGTCGACCTCTGTGCCGGGGAGAAGGAACGAGGCACCATGGAAACCCTTCTGATCACGCCCGCCGGCCGGGAGGAAATCGTCTATGGAAAGTTTCTTACGATCTGGGTTTTCAGTTTCACCACGGCGATGCTCAACCTGGTGAGTATGGGAATCACGACCGGCCAATTCGCAGCCCGCCTTCCTGAAGGCGCGATCCCGGTCCTTGGGTTGGCGTGGTGCATCGTTCTCTCCTTGCCACTCTCAGCCCTTTTCAGCGCCGTCTGCCTGGCGATCGGAGCGTACGCTCGCAGTTCCAAAGAAGGCCAATATTACCTGCTTCCCTTGTTCTTGCTGACCATGCCTTTGTCCTTTCTGACGTTGGCGCCTGGTGTCGAGTTGAATCCGCTTTACAGCATGATCCCGGTGACCGGCGTCTCTCTTTTGATGCAAAAGATGATGACGCCCTCGGGGCTGGAGCAATTGCCTTGGCTTTATTTCGCGGGCGTGCTCGCTCCGATCGGGCTGTACAGTTGGCTGGCGCTTCGATGGGCGATCGAGCAGTTCAAGCGCGAAGACGTGCTCTTTCGTGAAGCGGAACGCATGGAATGGGGCTTGTGGTTTCGCAGGTTGTTCGCGGAGAAGGAAGCCCTCCCAACCGCAGCCCAGGCGTTTTTTGCGGCAACGCTTCTACTTGTATTTCGCTGGTTTTCGATCGGGTGGGGATCGGTGGACGACTGGGGCGTGGCCACCGCGATCACCTCGCTGGCGTTCGTCGCCTTCCCCGTGATGGCGCAAGCGCTCATGCTCAACACGATGCCTCGGCAAGCACTTTACCTTCGCCTGCCGTACCTGCGTGACGCACGCCTCGCTGGCCTCTTGGCTATCGCGATGCTGCCTCTTCTGTTGGGTCTTTCGCGCGAAGCGTTTTCGTGGTTCCCGGATTGGCTGCAAGATCGGCATCCGCTGACTCAGATGCTGGCAGGGTATTTCCGCGAGGGAAGTGCCGAGCGTTTTCCACTTTGGCCCACACTCCTGACGTTGGCGTTCATTCCGAGTGTGGCGGAGGAAATCGCTTTTCGAGGCTTGATCCTTACGGGGCTTCAGCGCTGGTTTCGGCCACGCAACGCAGTTTTCCTGAGTGCGTTTCTCTTCGCATTGTTTTCCCTCAATGTCTTTTTGTTCATCCCAGCGTTCATTCTGGGAACCGTCCTTGGCTTGTTGACGTTACGTAGCCGAAGTATCTTGCCGGCGATCCTCCTTCATTTTTCGTACAACGCACTGCTACTCTTGGGCATCCATTTGCAGGAACCGCTCGATCAAGTCTTTCAGGAGCATCGCCTTTGGTTATATCCGCTCTTGGGCATGATGGGGCTCGCGGGAGCTTTGATCCTGTTATGGGGCCTTTACCGAAAACCGTACGATGCCCTTGAACGACGCAAACGTGGGCCCGGCTAGTGCTCTGTCCAAACTAAATTTTGGAGTAGCAAGGATGGGTTAGCCGGACGCGCAAGCGACGGCGGCGCCGTGCGAAAACGTCGTGCCGACCCGACCTCAGTGCGATTCCGTCGCTTGCGCATCCGGCTAACGCTTCCTTAAAGCCTGAGCCAGCTGAAAACGTGGGCGACGGTTCGAACCGAGTTTCGAACCACGCGTAAGGCGATAACTTCGACGTTACCTGACCTATTTGATGCCTTCTTGCCCGTAGAATCGGTGAAGCCGATAAAATCGGCAAAAACTCGCGCCGTTCCTCAATTTGTCGAACCGAATCCCTTTTACTCGTTTTCCACATTTAGGTACAAGAGATCAAGTAGACTCAGCCTTAGCAGCCCGTTCTCCGCCGAGCGAAGTTCGGCCTCGAATGATTGTTGGACCATGAAAGCATTTTTTCGATCTCCTTGTCTGCAATCGAAATCGGTCACCATCGTCGACGATGAACCTTACGCGCGCGACATCTTAATTCGGGCGGCCACCATGGCGGGGTTTTCGTGCCAAGGTTTCGAAAATGCCGAGTCGGCATGGCGCGCCCTGGAAAGGCAGACGACCCCGATCGTGGTCACCGACCTACGAATGCCTGGAAAGGGAGGATTGTGGCTCATTCGCGAGATTCAACAGCGTTGGCCTAACTTGTCCATCATCGTCGTAAGCGTCGGCGTGGAAGAAGATGGGCATATGGAAACGATCTTAAACAAAGGCGTGAGTCATTACCTGCTCAAGCCGGTCCATCTCGACGAATTTTGCCATGCCCTGGAGAGTTGCTGGCAAACACAAAATACGCATGCGAATCAGGGTCGATACGAAGCGTTGCTCGAAGGCGCACTCATTCGCCAATCCCGGGAACTGCGGAAGACTTTTCACTCCGCGATCACCAGCCTCGTGCGCACGCTGGAGGCAAGGGACGTTCATACCTCCGGGCATTCCTTGCGTGTTCGAAATTATTCCGTCGCCCTCGCGAAAAAAATCGGGCTCACGCCCAAAGCGTTGAAAGCATTGAAATTGGCGGCTTGGCTTCACGACATCGGCAAAATGGGCCTTCCCGAAGCGATCTTGAACAAGCCCACCCTTCTGACGGACGAAGAATTCTCCCGCGTGCGCGAGCATCCCGTGGTGGGTGAACGCATCCTCACGCCCATCATCCGTAATCCCTTGGTGCTGCAAGCGATCCGAGGCCACCACGAACGTTACGACGGACGTGGTTACCCCGATGGAATCTCTGGCGAAAATATCCCCTTGCTCGCGCGCATCATCACCGTTGCAGATTGTTACGACGCACTCACCACCACGCGAGCTTACCGGAGCGCCCAAGCACGGGATAGCGTGCTGGATTTCCTTCGCGCGGGAATGGGCACGCAGTTCGACCCTGATCTCGTCCCTCCCTTCGTGGACGTGATCGAATCGACTTCCATGGTCGTGGCGGGGTAATCACCATGCTGCAAGCTGCCAAGGTCTAAACCGGATGCACCTCAGAAGAAATCCAGATCGCATCTCGATTTTCGTCGGCCTTTGATTTTTTGGAAAGTGGCAGGTGAAAATCTGCCAAGCCCTCGGCTTGCCCTTTCGCGCTCTCAAGACGAGCTTCGCCCGCAACCCATCTGAACGAGAAAACAATGAACAAGTGAACTCGACGCGTTTCGATCTACTTCTTTAAGTGTTCATTGTTCATCTTTCATTTTTCATGGAGTTCGTTTTTCCTCGCACGCCACGAGGATTATTCAGGTTAGCAATGGTCGGATTCGTACCGGCGTGCGTGGCTTACTGTGGTTGCCTGGGATCATGGGAGTGCGATTCGGCAAGTTGGGTTTCCGGTGCATCCTTTTGTGCCGTTCGCCGTGTTGTTCTTTTTTTGATTCTCGGCGATTCAACCCTTTCTGAAGCGTCAACTCCATAAAGTCTCCAGGGTGTCCAGGTTGCCTTGGCTTAGCGCGAGCCTAATATGATTGAGGCATGCGCCTGTTGCCTGCAACTGCTTTGAATCCCTGCTTTTTCCCGAGGTTTCTCATGGCTCACTCGCTCCCGAATCTTCCTTATGCCGCCAACGCCCTTGAAGCGGCGATCGACGCGATGACGATGGAAATTCACCATGGCCGACATCACAAGGCCTATGTCGACAACCTGAACAAGGCTCTGGAAGGCCAAGACGCGTTGGCCGCCAAACCGATCGAACAACTCCTCCGCGAAATCCAGCAAGTTCCCGAAAACATTCGCCAAGCCGTCATCAACAACGGGGGCGGTCACGCCAACCATGCCATGTTTTGGCAGATCATGGGACCTGGAGGCGGCGGTAGCCCCACGGGCCCCCTCGCCACCGACATCACCTCCACCTTCGGAGGCTTCGATCAATTCAAAGCCCAAATGAAACAGGCAGGCGTGGGACGATTTGGCAGCGGTTGGGCGTGGCTGGTCCTCCAAGATGGCAATCTCAAGGTCCTCAACACCCTCAATCAAGACAGCCCCTACATGAACGGCCAAGTTCCCATCATGGGCATCGACGTGTGGGAACACGCCTATTACCTCCGCTACCAAAACAAACGTCCCGACTACATCGACGCTTGGTGGAGCGTCGTCAACTGGAACGCCGTCGCCGAACGCTACACCAAAGCCAAGGCGGGAACGCTGTAGCCTTTTCGCAACCTCGAGCAGCCGGCGAATCAACGCCCCGCATCGGCGAGCTGCCGACGTAAGTCGGCCGGTAGTAATCCATCATGGGAAATTGGGTAATTTTACCGGCCGACTTACGTCGGCCACTCGCCACTCATGAGGGCGCCCGTCAGAATTGCCTGAGGTTTGGTATTGCATTCGTTCTCTAGGAGGCTATATTCCCCGCCCACGAAGATTTCATCGAACGTTCCGAAGGAATCGGAAATTGGCCGAACATGGCGGAGGAAACCCATGGCTGGGTTGCGCGGAGTTCTGATTTTATCTACCTTCCTCACTTTGATCTTGGGCTGTAAATCATCGCAGCCGAACCTGAAACCCGAGATTCCAAAGTACGAAAACCTGACGGTTCCTCCGCAAGAAGGCCGTTTCCAATCGTCCCAGTATCCGAAACAAGCCTTGGTGGACGACAACTCGCGCAAGACGATGTTTGACGATCAAAAATCCGTTATTCCAACTCGTGGCAACACGGGCCCAGGCCGAAATGGCCTTCGCTAAAAAAGAACCGTGGAACGCGTGAAAACCGAGAAAGCCCGGGGTAAGCTTACCCTGGGCTTTTTTTCCATGATTGTCTGAAATTACCGCATTCAACGGGGACCGCCATGACCACCGACGCGAAGCCGATCCACCTCACCTTCTGGGGAGCCGCACAAACGGTCACGGGGTCGATGCACTTGCTCGATGTGGCTGGCAAGCAAATCTTGCTGGACTGTGGACTTTACCAAGGCCGCCGGAGCGAAGCGAGGGAGATCAATTCAAATTTCCCGATCAAACCGAGCGAACTCGAAGTGGTTCTCATTAGCCATGCCCATATCGATCATATCGGGAATCTTCCCAGCCTGGTGAAGCGAGGCTATCGTGGCCCGATCTATTGCACCCCCGCCACCCGCGATTTGATGGCGGTGATGCTGGCGGATTCCGCAAAGATTCAGGAAGAAGATGCTGCGTTCTTGAACAAGAAACATGGCCGCCATGGCCCTCGGATCGAACCGATGTACGACCATCGGGATGTCATGCAAACGATGCGACTCGTGCACACGGTGCCTTACGAGAAATCCGCCCACGCGACGGGCAATGTCACCTTTCGATTCGTCGAGGCGGGGCATCTCCTGGGGTCGGCGATGATCCATCTGGAAATTCTCTGGGGAGGCAAAACGCGTACGCTAACGTTCACCGGCGACCTCGGGCGAAACGGGCTGCCGATCCTTCGTGACCCAGCCGACATCCCGCCGGCGGATTTCATCATCAGCGAATGCACCTACGGGGGTCGAGTGCATGAACCCCTTTCGGACATGAAGGTGGAACTCGCCGATGCCATCCGCCGAACCATCGCTCGGGGCGGCAAGGTCCTGATCCCTGCTTTCAGTCTGGGCCGCACGCAGATGCTCGTGCTACTGTTGCACCAACTGATTCAAGAGGGGCGCCTTAACCGGCTGCCCATCTTCGTCGACAGTCCGCTATCCGCCGCCGCCACCGAAGTCTTTCAAATGCATCCGGAATGTTTCGACGAAGAAACTTCCAAAATGCTTTACTCCGTTCCCGATCTCTTTGGCGAGCGCCTCGTCAATTACCTGCGAACCCCCGTGGAAAGCCGAGAACTCAACGATTTTCGGGACCCGTGCATCATCATCGCGGCAAGTGGGATGTGTGAATCGGGCCGTATCCTGCACCATCTGAAACACAACATCAGCTACGAAAAAAATTCGGTGTTGATCATCGGCTACCAAGCTCCCCACACCTTGGGCCGCCGACTCGTCGATCAAACGCCCGAGGTTCGCATCCACGATCAATTGGTGCCATTGCGTGCCGAGGTCGTGGTGATGAATGGATTTTCAAACCACGCGGGGCAAGACGATTTGCTCCGAATGCTCAAACCACTGAAAGACGTGGCGAAGACGGTCTGCCTCGTGCACGGCGAAGCCGACCAGGCGAACGCGTTGCGCACGGAGTTGCTGAATCTGGGCTTCCCTGACGTTCGCTATCCCGCACGCGGCGAAACCGTGGCATGGATCTAGTGCGTTGTCCAGACTAAATTTTGGGGTTGTGGAGACCCACGGGCCTCTCGGCCCGCGGCTTTCTTTGCTAATTACAAAGCCGTGGGCCGAAAGGCCCACGGGTGAGTTCTCCATAACCTGTAACCCCAAAATTTAGTCTGGACAAAGCAATAGAATGCTCAATCATTCACCGTAAAGCCGTCCGGCGTGTCGCCCACGAAATACACGTCGTGGTTCGGTCGACACCCCGGGGTGTGGATGTCGAGCATTTCAAGGGCTTCATCAGCCGTCACAAACCCGTGCGTGGTGCCAGGCGGTAGTCGCAAGAAATCACCCGCCTTCAACGCATACGGTTTGCCATCGAGCACGGCAGTACCGCTCCCCGCCAGGACAAAGTAAATTTCTTCTGCGATTTTGTGGTAGCTGACGCTGGTCGTTTGATTAGGTTCCACCCGCACGCGATAGGCGGTCATTCGCCCTTCTTGCGACGGTTCCACCAGCGATTCGATGGCGTAAGGGCCCAACTTCTGAGCCGCCTCCGCGTGACCACTTTGGATGTGAATGATCGTTCGACGTTCGTTCATGCCGATCTCTCGCACGCGCTTTTAAAGCGATGAACAGGTCCATGAAATTCATTTCCGAGCTTGAACGCCAGCGAGGAAGGCTGGAATCCGTCGCGATCACTCAGGCTCGGACCAAGTGCGATGCCTTTGGGACACGCTCTCTGCATTCGCTCATTGGAAGCGAAGGAAATTATTTACCTACCGAGGGACTCGCCCAGACGGCGTACCAGGTCATTGCCTGGTAATCTCGAACGAAGCCCGCTTTTTCAAGCCAGGCGCGTGCCTCGGTACCGGTGACGGTTTCGCCGTTCCAGGTTTCCACCGTGAGTTTCTGCTTGGGATCTCCAGACCGATTCAGAATATTTGGCACCAACGCGATTGACCGCTCAAGATCTTCCTGAAGCGTACCCAAGGCTGGCGTGAGTTTTCGTCCTTGCTGCTCGATGAACAGCACCGGTTTGCCAGCTTTGAGGACAATCCAGTTCCCGGCTCGCCTAGAAAAGTCCGAATTTTCGAACGGGGCGCCCACGCCATAAAGGTTCGCGGGATCCATGCTATGCAAAAGGATCAACGGTGCCTGTAGGTTCGAAGGCGACGCGATCGCCTGGAGCGGTTCGATCGCTTCGGCCAAGGCGAATTGAGCGCCGCTCAATCCTTCCACGAAGTAGCCTCGACGGATTTCGCCCGAAAGTTCAAGTCGACTGTAAACTTCGTAGAGAACGCGCCACGCCGGCATCGAAGCATCCAGTGCGGCCAATTCGCGCGCGACGATCCCGTAGCGGTCGAGCAAAAGTCGCGCTTGCGTCAGTGCCGTCCGTTCTGGTTCCGGCGGCCCCCAATTCAGCACCGACCATCGCCCCTCGGTGATGAATGGCTCCGGTCGACGCGTCGAGTTTCGCAGGAACGACCGAAGCTCACGCCGAGAGCGAATGTCCGGGGCCATGTCGAGCCGAACGGGTTCGCCTTTGCGAATCACTTCGAACTGGTCGTTGGTGACCAAGCCGAGACGAACCAATTCCCAAAGTGCCGCCCGCACCGTGGGGACCTCGGGTCCCAATTCCGCGGTGAAGGTGGCGCCGCGATGCCGAAGCTGGTCGAACACCTGCTGCGCCATGGGCGACAGGGGCACCTCTTCCGGCGCGGGAGGCGTCATTTGTGCGAGCGTGGCACGCTGCCAAAATGCTAGCTCTTCGGTCGTCGCGTTGGTTCTTCCGATCCCTCTCCAAGTCCAGGCGCCCGTGGCCAAGGTAGTATCCAAAAGCGCGGGACGGAAATCGATGATCCGGGTTGGAAGGATCGACGCCTCCCAGAGCTCGGTGGGTAACGCGATGCCTTCCAGCCGCACTAGCGCCGCCGCGATGCCTTCGCCTCCCTCGCCTCGCGCCAATGGGTGTGCGTGATGCCAACGCAGCACGAACTCCTGAAACTGCGGCCCCGGACAGGAAACGACTTCGTGCCGCAGGATCGCCAACGTGCTTCGCTGCATCTGTTCGAAGTTCACAGGGGCTGACCACTGGGTTGGCTCGCCAGGCGAAGGCGGGGCGATCACGATCAAGCGACCTTGTTTGGCCCATTCGTTCAGTTGGCGTTTTGCCCAGGTTTCGTCGAACGGGTAACGATCGAGGACATCCCGCAGCCCCACCAGCGCGTGGGTTTCAAGGTAACGGTGCAGGATGCGAACGCCGGCTTCCTGATTTGCTTCGCCATCGTGCTTTGAAAAAACGGTTTGGTAAGTTTCTTTCTCTTCGGTGAGCACCCAGCGACGCGGCCAACGGGTGCCGGCAAGTTCCAGTTCCTGAACTCGACCCTCGTTTTGCAATGCCTCGAGAAACCCTCGCATGGGCCCTTCGAGTTCTTCAAGAGCCACATCGCCCAAGCGGCGTAACCATTCCGCCATCTCCGCCACCGAACGAGGCGGCATGCCCACACCCCGAAGGCGACGGTCGACTTGCCCAATCGCACGCGGATCCAGGGAAAGCGCACCGTCCGCGGCACGTGTCAAATCCTCCAGCAACGCCTGGTCGAGCCGACTCGACGTTCGTCCCGGTTCGGGATCGACATCGTCGTAGTGGTACATGTACGCCATCGTGAAGGAGAAAAGCAACGTGGCGGCGAAGGGCGAAGGCATTTCCAACCGCCCCGATTTCACCGCGACACTTCCATCCTGCACGGACGCGAGCCAAGTTTCCAGCCGCGGCACATCGAGGTAATCATTCAAACATTCGCGAAATGTCTCCGCGACGATGGGAAAATCCGGATACTGCCTCGCCACCTGCAAAAGATCCCGACCACGCAAACGCTGCAGCCAAAGCGGCGAGCGTTTGCCGGCACTGCCACGCGGCATCATCAAGGCACGTGCAGCGTTGTGCCGAAACCGCAACGCGAACAATGCACTGTCCGCCAGGGCATCGACCACTTTGCGGCGCACATTCTCCGGAGTGAGCCCCGCGAGAACATCTAAAACGGGTTCATCCGATTCGGTGAGGCGGATCAATACGCCGTCGTCATGGTGCAGACACTGAGGCCGATACCCAAGCCGTTCGTAAAGCTGCACCTCCAGGGCGAGCCGAAGTCCTAAATGGATTCGACTCCCCAGCGGCGTGAGAATCAAAACCTGCCAATCGCCGAGGGGATCGCGATTGGCTTCGATCCAAACGGTTTGATGATCCGGCACGCATTCGGTTCGTGCGACTTGGCGGCGCACGAAATCGCGAACGTTGCGTGCGGAATTAGCATCGAGGCAATGCTCCGATTGCAGCCAATCGGTCAGCGCGGGATCGTCAAGCCGGTCGCGGACCGCGGCAAGAAATCGCCCTTGCGCCACGCCCAGATCGTAGGATCGCCCGACATTTTCACCATGCCAAAACGGTACCATCGCCGGCGCGCCTTCAGCGGGCACGACCAAAACACGGTCGACTTCGATTTTGTCGAGCCTCCACGTGTTGGTTCCGAGGATAAACGCATCGCCGATGCGGCGTTCGAAGACGAATTCTTCATCGAGTTCGCCGATGCGCTGGCCTCGGTGGGTGTAAACCGCGTATTGACCCATGTCGGGGATCGTTCCGCCGTGCGCCAGGGCGAGGCGCTGGCTTCCCGGTAGTGCTTGCAGCCGTTCGTGGACGCGATCCCAACTGATACGTGGTTGGAGGGCCGACATCTGCTGGGCCGGATTCACACGTGCGGTTCCCTCGTCGGGCTGGGCGGTGAAGCGAAAACGCCCCGTGATCATTTGCAGCACCGCATCGAGTGCGCTGGCCGTCAGCTCGCGAAACGGATACGCTTGCCGGACCACCCGAAAAAGATTGTCGACTTTCCAATCCTCCATCGCCGTCATGGCCACGATTTGTTGCGCCAAGATATCGAGGCAATTGGTGGGAGCGCGAAGCGCCTCGACATTTCCTGCTTTCATTTCCCCCGCCAAGACGGCTTCGTTCAAAAGGTCGGGAAGGGTTTTGGGAACGAGTCTCCCCTGGCTGTGTTGGCCGACCAAATGCCCTGCTCGACCCACCCGCTGCAAACCGCGCGTGACATTGCCCGGCGATTCGACCTGGATCACCAGATCCACGGCTCCCATGTCGATTCCCAGTTCCAACGAGGCCGTCGCGACCACCGCCCGCAGGCGTCCCTCCTTCAATGCCTGTTCGGTCTGTTGCCTCATCTCAAGCGAGACGCTGCCATGGTGCGCGCGCACCTGGATTTCTTCGGTCACGGAAGTGACAGGGCCGACCTCCCGAATGCCGGACTCGATGTTCGGAGTGATGGGCTCATTCTCACCATTCGCTTCAACTCCAAGATCCGCGAGCGTCGTGTTCACCTCGCGTGTGATTCTTTCCACGGATCGCCGGTTGTTCGCGAACACGATCGTGGACCGATGCGCCAGGATCTCCTTGGCGATGAGCCGATAAATCGAAGGCCAAATCGACCGTTCGGGCAACGGTCCAAATTGCTCCACCGGAGAGATCACGCGAAGATCGAGGTTTTTCCGCAGTCCCGCGTCGATGATTTTCACGGGCCTGGGCTCGACCGTGCCGTCTTCACGAAACGTTTGCCCCCCCAGGTAGCGTGCCAACTCATCGAGCGGTTTCATGGTCGCCGACAAACCGATGCGAACGAAACCCTGAGGATTGAGCGTTTGCAGACGTTCCAAGAGAAGCGCGAGGAAGACGCCTCGCTTATTGGGACACAAGGAATGGATCTCATCCACGATGCAGTACGAGAGATTACCCAGCACTTCGCGTGCCTTGGACGTGAGCAAAAGATGCAGCGATTCAGGCGTCGTGATCAACACGTGGGGAGGCTTTCGCAGCATCCGTTGGCGCTCGGCCGTGGGCGTGTCTCCCGTGCGAACAGCGACCTCGATGCGAGGCAATGCTTCCCCGCGGTGGCGAGCCGTGGCGAGCACGCCTTCGAGCGGCATTTGCAGGTTGCGGTAAATGTCGTTGTTGAGTGCCTTGAGTGGCGAAATGTAAAGAACTTTGATCGACGGATCCGGCGGAGGATTTCGCCAAAGGAAATCGAGGCAAGCGAGAAACGCCGCCAACGTCTTGCCGCTCCCCGTAGGTGCCAGCAATAGGGAATGGTTTCCAGCCGCGATGCTAGGCCAACCCGCCCGTTGTACCGGCGTCGGTTCGCCTAACGAATCGTGGAACCATTGGGCAACCGCGGGATGAAAGATCTCAAGCGAAGGGTCGGGCATTCGATCCCACTCATCACCAGCAAGCTCCTCATGAACGCGGTTCACCAATACGACGCGCATGTTCCGAGCCTGAGTGCCGGCACGGGACGCTACAACAGCCCCCCACGGCGGCGTTCATGCTCGGAAGGCGATGCGATGGATCGGTGAACCTCGCTAGTTCGGAGCATCGATTCTAGTTTTACGTTTCCACCGCGTTTGGCGGGTCATTCCACGACTTGGGGTTCGTAGACGAAGTTGGGGGTGAAATACGCCAACGCATAACCCGCGAACACGCAGGCCACCGCCTCCCAAGGCAGCCTGG
>WBZS01001428.1_pt1 | contig 12663 bp, 10 predicted proteins | sample 5204201 | NCBI WGS metagenome assembly WBZS01 (sample SAMN12344357, study PRJNA552823) | activated sludge metagenome | biome: Activated sludge suspended growth; feature: Nitrification reactor; material: Wastewater; isolation source: activated sludge from nitrification reactor of wastewater...
GGATCGGCCAGATGCGCCTTCAGCGCCAGATCGTTGGCCGCGGCAAAGGTGGCTGCGAACAACACCACGCTGACCACCCGCAACTCGCTGCCGCCGCTCACCACCGCCAGCCAGCAGATCACCGCGATGGTGGAGATTCCCACCACGGTGTAGATGACCACCACCAGCAGTTCGATATCGCGACCGGCCCACCACAAAGGCAGGGCCATCAGGCAGATTCCAAGCACATAGAGCGGCAGCAGCCGCTCGAGCCAGATCACGCGCCGGCTGGCCAGGTGCGCCGTGAACCGGAAGACCACCCAGTTCAACCAGGGGATCGGCATTTCGTGGACCAGCGCGGTGTACCAGGCATCGAGTTGCGGATCGTCCACGCGGTGCAACGCGTACTGCAGATTGCATACGCTCCACACCACGCTGGACAAGGCCAGCAGCGGGTACTCCTTGTCGCCCCGCCGCGCCACCCAGATCGACAGGAAGAACGCGCCGAGCACCAGCATCACCGCGCTGCCGGCCTGCGGCATCGTCAATTGCAGGAACTGGCGCGTCGCCAGGGTGCGCCCGACAGACACCGCGGGTCCGATGGTCGGCCGCGACATCGCGAACCCCATCGCATCGACATAGACGACGCCGATGGCAATCTCGATCCGCTGCCCCGGCCGAAAGCGCTGCGGCTCCAGGCGCGCGGCGAGCGGACGGTTCCATGTCATGCGCCAGTCGTCGAGGTTGTCGGTCAGCACGGCGCCGTCCACGCGTAGCTGCCAGGCCGCGCCCATGACGCGCGGAACGTAGACCATGAGCGAGTCGCCCGCGATCCAGTCTTTCGGCACCTCGTAGCGAATGCGCAACCAGGTGCGGCGCAGGGATTGCGTTTCGGTGCGGAAGGTCACCGCGGCAGCGCTTCGCTGCACCGGCAGATCGACCGCTTGCCAACAATCGGGTGGCGCATCGAGCGCACGGTGCAGCATGTTCGCCAGACCGGCACGATCGTAGGATTCGCTGACCGGCGCTTCGTCGCACTGCTCCGCACGGTCGAAGCGCATCGACTGCACGGCATCGCCGACGGGCGAGGCCAGCACCCAGACCAGCACCGCCAGCAGCCCGGCGCCGAACAATGCCATCGGCAGGTAAAGCCGCTGCAACCCTGCGTCAGTCCCCCACCAAGCCCATCTTGCGCGCTTCATAGACCGCTTCCGTCTTGGAGTGGACCTGCAGCTTGCGGTAAATGCGCTTGACGTAAGTCCCGACAGTGTGCCGCGACACGCCCATCAAGCGGGCGGCCTCGTCGTAGCTGTATCCCTTGGCGCTCATCGACAACACGCAGCACTCCTGCGCCGACAGGCCGGTTGCCGGCCCGTCCGCCGCTGCGGACGACTGCGGCGCGGGCGCAAACCGCTTGAGCAGCCTGCGCGCGATGGCCGGGCTGATAGGGCTGCCGCCATCCCGCAGCACGCGAATCTGCCGAACGATGTCGCAGGCATTCGAATCCTTGAGCAGATAGCCGGTCGCGCCCGCCTCGATGCACCGGATGATCGACTGCTCGTCGGCAAAAACGCTGACCACCATCGAGTCGCAATCCGGCACGCTGACTGAGGCGCGGCGTATCAGATCGATCCCGCTGCCGCCGGGAAGGCCGATGTCCACCAGCAGCACGTCGGGCCGGTGTTGTTCGAGCAGGCGGAGTCCTTCCGGCAGGTCGTCGGCAGCCCCGACGAGCACCATGTCAGGCGCCTCGCGCAGCGCCCCGCTCAAGGCGGCACGGAAATGCGGATCATCCTCGACGATCAGAACGGCAGGCGACATGATGCTCTCGGCTTCCTCCCTCGAAAGCCGCAGGTGCTTGGAATTATGTATGTCCCGCAAACGCGGTACATGAACCAAGCATAGACCATATTCCATCAGGGCAGCAAGGGATGTATGGTTGCAGCGCTGGGTGACGATGCGCCGTGTGGCGCGAGGGGTTCGGGCTTCCGGGCCCGGTTCTCCGGCCGACGCCGATCAGGTTCAACAACAAGGGAGGTCACATATGGCACACGATCGATCGCTTGCCCAAGCGCACATCCGTGTCGCGTTGCTCACGACGCTGCTTTCCGCTGCAATGCTGTTTCCATCCCACGCGGCGGCCGACGGGGGTTCGAGCCCGGTGATAGCGCGCAATCTCGGTGAGTGGTCGGCCCGCTGGTGGCAGTGGGCGCTGGCGGTTCCTAAACCGGCGAATCCGATGCTAGACACAACCGGCGCCGCGTGCGACACGAACCAGCGCGGCCCCGTCTGGTTCCTTGCCGGATTCTTCGGCGGCAGTAGCACCCCGATAGAGCGCAAATGCAACCTGCCGAAACGCAAGTACATATTGTTCCCTGTCGCCAATTCGATCTGGGTTCAGACTCCAGGCGATAACCCGAACTTCACTGAAGACGACTACCGCATGCTGGCGAGTGAATTCCTGCCTCCGTCTGTGGGCGGCGACCTCGAAGCCACGCTCGATGGCAAACCGATCGTTTACTCGCCCCACACGCCGATCACGCGGACCCAATCGCCGGTCTTCACGGCGAACTTCCCTGACGACAACGTGTTCGGTCTAACGGAAGACCAACGCAATGGTTTTCCCATCGTCTCCGACGGCTGGTGGGTGTTACTACCGCCGCTTTCACCGGGCGAGCACGTCCTGCACTTCAAGGCAGGGACAACTCAAGACATTACGTATCGGCTGATGGTCGGGAATCGAAACGACGAATGAATCAGCTTCGGTCAAGAGGAACGGCGGATGTGGACATAGGCCAACCAGGACAACCGAACCGCGCTTTGCCGGGGAGCGAATTGGCTAACCGGCAGCGGGAGATCAGGGAATGAAGATGAAGTATTGTCTCTTTGGATGGGATTGATTGGGCTAACAATCCCGCTAACAGCAGCGGCGGGTGGCAACTGCCCGGCCGCGAAGGGCGCCGACGCCATTCACTTCCTTCCGTTGAAGTTCAATTGCCCTGGGTCGGCTGCTTCGATCTGGAACTAATTCAACTTCACCCCCAAGACCTCCTCTCAACCGACTGGAGAAGATGAACATGAAACAGCACCCAATCCTATTCGCAGCGTGCATAAGCATGTGCTTCGCATCCGCATATCCGGCGTGGTCGGCACCTCCAAATGAACTGCATCTTCTGCCGTCGATGGTCAGCCGTCAAATCACCAAAGGATACTCCCAGCATCTCTACGCTCAGGGTTGTGCGGGAGTGCTAAATGGCGCAAACACCTGTGGCTCCATCTTCTCGTACGACCTCTTGAACGTTGCGGATCCAAACAGCCCCACAGGAACCGCAATCACCGATGCATACGTTGGTTTGAATGAGCATATTGACGGAGGGGCATTCAATGGCAGCTATCGTGTCTTGATGTGCTCCGTTGGACATTCCGACTTCGCGAAGTTCAATTCTGACGGTTCACGTGCCTTCTTTGAAATCACAGTCGATGCCTCGTCGCCAAAGTGTTCTACCTACGGCGGTATGGTTAACTCCGAGGACGGCACAATTGTCGAATGGGGATTTAGCGGCATAACGACGATCAAAGCGCAATTTCAGAATCCCAGATTTCCGTACCGCGAGTTGTCGGCTGGATCGATTTCCGATACGCAGTTGAACACCACTCATCGATACGTTTGCGACCTGACAGGCGGACGCAAAGCTGCCGGCACATTTTCCTTTGACGGTCATGTATTTGTGACGCTGAACACCGGCGGGCAAAATGATTGGATTACGCCGTATGCGGACTTCGACTATCAGAAATGCAGGGACGCTCAGGTAACGAGATAGGCTCGGAGACGGGCCTCAGCGCTCATCCTGCAAACGCCTCTGCTGTGCTGTCAAGGCAAATCTGTGTCATGGTCGAGTAATACTGCTACCCGCATAGCCAGTGGCTCGGCATTCTTTCCGCCTCAAAGGCGCCTTCAAGTCCGTGAGCCGCTTCGCGGCAAACCTTTGGCTACTTCTACCGCTTTTGAAGCTTCTGGCGAGCGCTCCGCAATTACGGTATCCCAAGCACTCGCACGGCATTTCAGCAGACCCTTCCGACCGCCGCGAAGGGCAAACCTCGGTGACCCCACCGGCAGAGCCAGTAGCATCTTTTGATGAGTCGTCTCCCGCTTTGCCTTGAGTTGGCGAGGATCCTCTGCCATCTGTGCAATGTCTCAGACGCAGTTGTCGGCCCGGACACTGTCACGCAACAAGGGGAATTGTGGTCGCCAGGCACTGGATGCGTTTGAAGTCGTGGTCAGCCGACCACAACTTCCGAACGCAAGTTCTCAGTTGCACCGCGGGAATCATCTGGGCCGTAGTCAAGGTCCTTCAGCTAGGTGTCAGCCCCAGCCCGCCGACAGAACCGATCCTCGCATCATCGGAGTGATCCGGAACAACCGTCAGCAAAGCCCGCCGACGCGGGAAAATGGCGCGTCAGCGCCCGCCTTCACTGATCTTACCGATCCACGATGATGCCGTCGGCGGTCGCGGATCGCGCCGCGCCCTCAATTGCGCAACAGGGCGACGAAGGGGCAGCTTTCCCGCTACCTCAGCGAATCGCGCCGACGTTGGCGTAGATCTCGGGGCCGGAGTCGGCGATGTGGGCCAGGCATTCGTCCCGATCCCCCGCGTCGAGTTGCAGCAGAGCCAGATGTAAATCGCGTTCCACCTCGCGCGCCGGTTCCAGCCGGCCAGCGGCGGCCGCGGCATGGGCGGCCTGGTTGGCCAGGCCGATCAGCGAGCAGAAGCGGCTCTCGTCGCCCGCCGCGGCAGGCTCGTGGTGGTGCGCGATGGCGGCGACATAGCGGGCCGGCAGGTTCCAGCGTTCGGCGACCGTTTCGCCGACTTCGGGGTGGGTGAATTCCAGCAGGGTGCGTTCGGCTTGCAGGCTGCTGGCGCCGGTTTCGCGTTCTAGGTCGAGCACGCGCTGGTACCCGGCGTCGGCCTGTATGGCGAAGATCAGCGTGCCGATGTCGTGCAGGATACCGGCGGTCAGCGCCTCGTTCGGCCAGCAGTTCAAGCGCGGCGCGTATCGGGGCGTCGTTGGCGATCCGGGGCGTTTCACCGGCTGCGCCGTCACGATCAGGGAAGCGCGGCGTCGGTTGGCCGCTCAGAAGCCCCTGATCTGCGACTGAGGGCGTCCATCGTCGAGCCATTGCTTTCCGAATGCTTGCCCGCCAACTCGGCGCACTTGCCGACGATCATGACGAGGTGATCGTCGGTCAGCTTGCCGCAGCGCACCCTGACTTTCTCCCTGAACTGCGGCCAATTCGTTCGACAATACGCCGGTCCATTTCAAGCTTCGTCCGCGCGGTTCCGATTGGCGGGATTGCCAGCTGCGCATCCGGGCATCTCTTGCACCGGGCGACCAACCTCAAATTCCCTGCCTCTAGCCGCCAGCAGAGCAAGTTGGGCTGGCGCAAACGGTCGGCGTTGAAAGAGCGATCGAAGGTGGCGTGTTGCGCTATGACGCGGCCAGGCGAGGCCCCATTCCGCCCGGGACGATGCCCTGAGAGCCAGTATCCATGCGGGTTTCAGGGCATCATCTGTGGCCCGGACCGGATTGCAGCCGTCGCTGCCGGATTCGGCGAGCGGACGCCAGCGCGCCCGCTGATCAGACCACGGTGCCGAACAGTGCACCGGCGCCCGCGGTGATCGCCATCGCCAGCGCACCCCAGAAGGTGACGCGCCATGCGCCTGGCAGCATGCCGGCACCGCCGACCCGTGCGGCGACGACACCCAACGCGGCCAGAAAGAGCAGAGACGTTCCCGACACCGACGGAATCAAGTGCTGCGTGGGCGCCACAACCGTTACCGCCAGGGGCAGCGCCGCACCGACCGCGAAACTGGCAGCAGAGGCGAGCGCGGCTTGCATCGGCCGCGCACTGAAGGTCTCGGATATGCCGAGTTCGTCGCGCGCGTGCGCACCGAGGGCATCGTGTGCCATCAGTTGCCCCGCCACCTGCTCCGCCAATCCGCGCTCGAGTCCCCGGGCGACATAGATGGCGGTTAGTTCGCGTCGTTCTGCAACGGGATCCGCCTCCAGCTCGGCACGCTCGCGCGCCAGATCGGCCTTCTCGGTGTCCGCTTGAGAATGGACGGACACATATTCGCCCGCGGCCATCGACATGGCCCCGGCAACCAGCCCGGCAATGCCGGTTAGCAGCAGATTGGCGTGACTCGCGTTGGCGGCAGCGACGCCGACCAGCAGGCTGGCAGTGGAGACGATGCCGTCGTTGGCGCCGAGCACGGCGGCGCGCAGCCACCCGATGCGGTCGGTGCGGTGTCGTTCTGTATGGCGGCGTGGCGATATCATGACGAAGCGAGTTCCTCGGGTCGATCAAAAGCCGGACGGCTAAGAAGGCCAGAGGTTACACCCAGTCAGGCGAGCCGCCCCGCCTCGCGCGACTCAGCCGAACTGCCATCGGCAATATCGGTTGGCGAACGGCAATGCGGCGCCCAGCGAAAACCGGGAACCTCTTCGTCATTGCTGCTGTCTGCATCGTGGCGCCCTTTGCCCGGGCAGGTTTGAAGCGGCCACTTGCGAGGTCGCAGGCGCACGCGCCTGGGCTGCAAGGTGGCAAGCGCGCCCGATCAGGCGCGGCGCTCGGTACAAGCTCTTTCGGTATGCAAAGTCATGGCCTTCGACGCATCCCTTGCTTCTCGCGTTCGCAGCGTTCTGCGAGGGCGCAACGACATTACAGAGCGCAAGATGTTCGGCGGTCTGGCCTTTATGGTCGACGGCAAAATGTTCATCGGTATCCGGGACTCAATTTTGATAGCGCGGGTCGGCGCGGAACGCCATGAGGATGCGCTTGCGATGCCGAGCGTTCGGGTGATGGACTTTACCGGACGGCAGATGAGAGGCTACGTATATATCGATCCGCCAGCCATCGCTGCCGACGGCGAACTGAGGGCATGGGTCGATTGGTGCGTCGAGTACGTTGCCCGGCTGCCACGGAAGCCACGGTAGGCACGGAAACCGTGTCCAGACCGTCTAAACCGGATTTGGGTGCTTGGCCTGCCCGCCGCCGTAGCTGGAAAGATCGGTGGGCGTGCCGCCCCTGGACACGCGAACGGCACAGTATTTGAACTCCGGGATCTTGCCGAACGGGTCGAGCGCCGGATTGGTCAGCCGATTCACCGCTGCTTCATAGAAGCAAAAGGGGATGAACACCGCGCCGTTCGGCGTTCCTGCATCTTCACGCGCATAGAGCACGATCTCTCCGCGCCGCGATGCGACGGTCACAGTGTCGCCGCCCTGCGCGCCGATGCGCGCCAGATCGGCCGGATTCATTGTTGCGACGGCATGCGGTTCGATGCTGTCCAGCACATGGGAGCGCCGTGTCATCGATCCGGTGTGCCAGTGCTCGAGCTGGCGTCCCGTGATCAGCACCATCGGATAGGCGTCGTCCGGTTGTTCGTTGGCCGAGATCAGCCCGGCGGCGACAAAGCGGCCGCGGCCGTCCGCAGTCGGAAACGAATCGGCAAACACAACGGGCTGGCCCGGATCGCCTTCCTTCTCGCACGGGTAGGTCACCGCGTCCTCGGCCTGCAGCCGTTGCCAGGTGATGCCGGCAATCGACGGCATGGTTTTGCGCATCTCGTCGAACACGTCGGCCACACCGGTATAGCGCCAGTCCAGTCCGAGCCTGCTCGCCATCTGCTGGATGATCCATAGATCTTCGCGCGCATCGCCCGGGCAGTCGATCGCCTTGCGGCCCATCTGCAGCGTACGGTCGGTGTTGGTGAAGGTGCCGGTCTTTTCCGGAAACGCCGAGGCCGGCAGCACCACATCCGCCAAATAGGCGGTTTCGGTCAGGAAGATATCCTGTACCACCAGGCAGTCGAGCATGGCCATCGCCTCGCGCGCGTGGTTGGCATCCGGATCGGACATCGCCGGGTTTTCGCCCATGATGTACATGCCCTTGATGATGCCCGCGTAAGTCGCGTCCATGATTTCGACCACGGTGAGACCGGGCTTCGGGTCGAGCGTGGCGCCCCAGAGACGCTCGAACTTCTGCCGCACTGCGTCGTTGTCCACCCGCTGATAGTCGGGAAATACCATCGGGATCAGTCCCGCGTCCGATGCCCCCTGCACGTTGTTCTGCCCGCGCAGCGGATGCAATCCGGTGCCTGGCCGACCAATCTGTCCGGTCATCATCGACAGCGCGATCAGACAGCGTGCGTTGTCGGTACCGTGCACATGCTGCGACACGCCCATTCCCCACAGGATCATCGAACCCTTCGAGTTCGCGTACAGACGCGCGACCGTGCGGAGCGTCTCGGCATCGATACCGCAGATCGGCGCCATGGCTTCCGTACTGAAGGCTTTCACATTGCGCTCGATCTGCTCGAACCCTGAGGTGCGATCGGCAATGAACGCCTTGTCGACCAGGCCTTCCGCAACGATCACATGCATCATTGCGTTGAGCATCGCGACATCGGTATCCGGTCGGAACTGGAGGAAGTGCGTGGCATAGCGCGCAAGCTCCGACCTCCGCGGGTCGGCGACCACCAGCTTGGCGCCGGCACGCACTGCGTTCTTGATCCAGGTGGCGGCAACCGGGTGATTGACTGTCGGATTGGCGCCGATGATAAAAATCACTTCGGCCCGCGCAACGTCGCGCACCGGGTTCGAAACCGCACCCGACCCCAATCCCTCGAGTAGCGCCACCACGCTGGAGGCATGACAAAGGCGTGTGCAGTGATCGACGTTGTTCGAGCCGAAGCCGGTTCGCACGAGCTTCTGGAACAGGTAGGCCTCCTCGTTGCTGCCCTTGGCCGAACCGAATCCGGCCAATGCCTGCTTGCCGACTTCATCGCGAATGCGCCGCAGCGAACCAGCCGCGAGATCGAGCGCTTCCTCCCAGCTTGCCTCGCGGAACACCGACTGCCAGTTGTCGGGATCGACGGTGAAGTCCTTGCTCTTGGGCACGCCCGCTTTGCGTATCAGCGGCCGTGTCAGGCGATGCGGATGATGGGCGTAATCGAAGCCGAAGCGCCCCTTCACGCACAGGCGCGATTCGTTGGCCGGGCCGTCGCGTCCGCTGACCTGCACAATGCGATTGTCCTTGACATGATAGGTCAACTGGCAACCCACGCCGCAATAGGGACAGACCGAATCCACCAGCTTGTCGGCGACGTCGAGTCCGACCTTGCCTGATGGCATGAGCGCGCCTGTCGGACACGCCTGCACGCATTCGCCGCATGCCACGCAGGTAGACGCGCCCATCGGATCGTCGAGATCGAACACGATCTTCGACTGCGCACCGCGGAACGCATAGCCGATTACATCGTTGTTCTGCACCTCCCGACAAGCGCGCACACAGCGGGTGCACTGTATGCAGGCATCGAGATTCACGGTCATCGCCGGGTGGGAGGCATCGGTCGGCACCCGTTCGCGCGCCGGGAAACGCGGCGCCTTCACCCCGAGCCTGTTCGACCACAAGTCAAGCTCAGAGTCCAGCGTGCCGGACTGCGCGGGCATGTCGGCGGCGAGCAATTCCAGCACGAGCCTTTGCGAGTGGCGCGCACGTTCGCTTTCGGCATTGACCTGCATGCCCGGCGTCGGCGAGCGACAGCACGAAGGGGCGAGAACGCGCTCGCCGGCGATCTCGACGACGCAGGCACGGCAGTTGCCATCGGCACGATAGCCGTCCTTGTAGCAAAGGTGAGGTATCTCGATTCCGTAACGCTTCGCGGTCTGCAAAATCGTTTCGCCGGGCGCCGCCTGCAGCTTGCGGCCGTCGAGGGAAAACTCGATGGATTGAGCCGTTGCGCCGGCCCCGGCGGGTGCATTCATTGCGTTGTCCCGAAATGGTGAAACATGCTTCTCAGCCGATCTCGTGCGAAAAAAATTTGATCACGCAACGGATCGGATTGGGCGCAGCCTGGCCGAGACCGCAGATCGAGGCGTCGGCCATCGCACGTGACAGGTCTTCGAGCAGCGCAACGTCCCACTTCTCGGCGTCCATCAGGCGACGTGCCTTGTCGGTGCCGACACGGCACGGCGTGCATTGCCCGCAGGATTCGTCGGCGAAGAAATGCATCAGGTTGCAGGCGGCCTCCTTCACGCTGTCGTGCTGCGAAAGGATCACCACACCCGCCGAACCGATGAAGCAGCCGTGCTCATGGAGGGTATCGAAGTCAAGGGGAATGGCGTCCAGCGAGGCGGGCAGGATTCCGCCCGATGCGCCGCCCGGCAGATAGGCATAAAGCCGGTGCCCGTCGAGCATGCCGCCGCAATACTCGTCGACCAGTTCGCGCACCGAGATTCCGGCCGGCGCCAGATGCACGCCAGGGTTCTTCACCCGACCGGAAACGGAAAACGAGCGCAGACCCTTGCGCCCGTTGCGGCCGTGGCTGGCGAACCATTGCGCGCCCCGCTCGATGATATCGCGCACCCAGTACAGGGTTTCCATGTTGTGCTGAAGCGTCGGCCGGCCGAACAGTCCGACCTGGGCTACGTACGGAGGACGCAGCCGCGGCATGCCGCGCTTGCCTTCGATCGACTCGATCATCGCCGACTCTTCGCCGCAGATGTAGGCACCGGCCCCCCGGCGCAATTCGATCGGGGGAAGCGCGCACGGCGGATCGGCGTTGAGCGCGGCCAATTCGCGCGTGAGGATGTCGCGTACCTGGGCGTATTCGTCGCGCAGATAGACGAAAACTTCGCCGACCCCCGCGCACCAGGCGGCGATCAGCATGCCCTCGAAAAAGCGATGCGGGTCGCGTTCCAGATACCAGCGGTCCTTGAACGTACCGGGCTCGCCTTCGTCGATATTCACTGCCAACAACCGCGGCGCGGGCTCGTTGCGCACGATTCGCCACTTGCGGCCCGACGGAAAACCGGCGCCGCCCAAGCCGCGCAAACCGGAATCATCGAGCGCGGCAATCATTGCCTCATGATCGCGACGACCGCTGACGAGATCCTGAAACAGCCGGTAGCCACCCGCCTTGCGGTATGCCAGGTAGTCGATGTAGTCAGTCGTTCCCGCCTCCACGTTGCCGGCACGCACCGCCGCCTCGACGGACTCGATCGTCGCCACCGGAACCGGGTGGCGCCCGACCACCACCGCAGGCGCCTGTTCGCAGCGACCGACACACGGTGCCGGAATCACGCGCACATCACGGCCGAGGATGCGCGGGAGCCGCTCCAGCAGGGCATCAGCCCCGGCCATCTTGCAGGAAAGGGTTTCGCACACGCGCACCGTTAGCGCCGGTGGCGCGGCACCGCCCTCATTGACCACATCGAAATGGTGATAGAAGGTTGCGACCTCGAAGACCTCTGTCTGCGAGAGCCGGAGTTCGGCGGCCAGCGCCGCCATGTGGCCCGCAGAAAGATGGCCGTAAGTGTCCTGAATGCGATGGAGATACTCGATCAGAAGATCGCGGCGGCGCGGTCCGCCGGCAATCAGCTCGCGCACCTGATCAGCCGCCGCAGGATCGACGATTCGGCCCTTTTGCGTACCCCGCACCTTGGCGCGCAGTCGATCGAATGGAATGACGGTAGTAGTGGTAGACATGAAAACGCACGGCAAAGGAGAGGAATCGAAATCGCGCCCGCTCGCCTCGACGGGCATCGCACGGCTCAACCTTACCAGCCCTAGCAACCCGTGTGCCACGCAAGTTCCGGATCGGCTCGCTCTGCGGCGACCAGCCAGAATCCGCCGGGGCCAGTCCTGCGGGTTCATTGTTGCGTCCCCGCGTGACGATGCTGTCACGCAAGCGGAACAACCGCCGCTCTGCAATGCCTATCGCGCAAGGTCTTCGGCTTCGACCTTCAGGTAGGTGAAATGGACGTTGCGCGTATGCTGAGCCGGGTACAGCGCCCAGTTCGAATACCCGGTCAACGGCGCCTCGCGGGCGGCTTCCTGCATCGGCACGCCCCGTTCATAGACCTGTTCGACCGCTGCCCGGAGATCGGTCAGGTAGCGCGCCGATTCGAGTGATCCCGGCGGGTCGACGATCGGCCCGTGCGCCGGCACCAGCAATGAGGCCGACGATCCGGCGATCGTGTTCAGCGCGCCCTGCCACCTCTCGAGATCCGCGTTGCGCACGTCTGGAACGCGGCCGACGCTCACCAACTCACCGCAAAACAGAACGCCGCTGGTCCGATCGAGCAGGGCGATACTGCCAGCCTGGAACGTCGCGCCGTAGTGGAAGAGTTCGAGTTCGCGGCCGCCGACCCGCAGCGATTGCGTGTGGTCGATCAGCCGCGTCGGTCGTGCAAGCGCCGCCGCCCCCATGCGCCGTGTGCCGACGGATCGGCGCGCATTGCGAATGCAGGTCGCGCAGTTGTAAACCATGAACCGTTCGGTTTCACGGTGCGCCAGGATCGGTACGTTGCGTCGCACAAACGATCGATTGCCCAACACATGATCCGGTGTGGCCTGCAGGTTGATCAGCAAGACGACCGGTTTGGCGGTCACCGCACGAATCGCAGAAAGCATCGACTCGCCCTGCGCTTCACTGGCGCCGCTGCCGACCGCGATCACCCCAGAACGGCCGACGACGAAACCGAGGTTGCTGACGAAACCGCGATTCACGGGCGAAGCCGCCTCGTTCGGCGCAATCGCGACGAACACGCCGCTAGCGATCTTCTGGAACTTGATCCCGCCCGCGAACGCTGACGGCGCTGCAACGCTCAAAGCCAGGC
>WBZS01001472.1_pt1 | contig 12660 bp, 10 predicted proteins | sample 5204201 | NCBI WGS metagenome assembly WBZS01 (sample SAMN12344357, study PRJNA552823) | activated sludge metagenome | biome: Activated sludge suspended growth; feature: Nitrification reactor; material: Wastewater; isolation source: activated sludge from nitrification reactor of wastewater...
TCGGGATGAACATTCTCCGCCTTCAAGGCCTCGCGTAGTTTTTCCGAATCCCGGCTGGTGCCGACATCACTTACGAGCCCCCGGTGCTTTTCTCGGAGCTGTTCGATGATCTCCGCGTCATGCTTTTCGAGGCGGTCCGAGTTTTCGAGAACGAGTTGATATTTTCCTAACACTCCGAAGAAGCGAAGCGCGCGTTGCTGCTTGGCGGAATTCGCGAGGTTCTGCGAGGCGAGAAGCTCGGCGTTGGCGGATTCGACCGCGGCCAACAAGGTCGAATGGTCCGGCTCGAACAACGACAGGCCAAGGAATTCGTAGACGTTTTTGGGTTCATCCTCACCTTGGATCCAACGTTTCATGTTCTGCGTTTTCATGGCAACCCCAAGTGACGGTCCGGCCCATCACGGAAGAGCTTCTCCTCTTGCTTTCATATGCCGACGGCGGGTGTAGATTACGGTTTGTCCCGACAAATTCGAATACTAATCGCGACCACCCCCCGCTTCCTGAAACACACGTTCCAAAGAATCGAGAAGGGATTGGGCTTGATGGGCGACCTGGTTTCTTAGCTCCTCCACGTCGTCGTACCCCGTGATTTCTTGCAGAAGTTCAATAAATCGGCGTCGACTTTGCGCTAACAATCCCGCGACGTTCGTTCGATCAATCCCAAACCGTTCGGCGATCGCCTCCGCTTTCTGTTCACGAACGAGCGTGTAATAAAGGACGTGGAACCAGCGTTTCTTCCCCTGCGTGTTGGCCGTGAACGATTCGTCCCAGAGCCTGCGTGACGCTTGGTCGAGGGCGCTGGCGATCCATTGGCGATCGAGAATACGGTCGACCGATTCATCGAGCCAAATCGCGAGTTCCGAATCCTGATCTTCGAGCGAAACCGACGAACGATGCCGGGCTCGCACCTGTTCGTGAATCAAGTTTTCGATCACGCGTTTGAGGACCGTTCGAAAGCGAGCCTTCTTCGCCCCCATTTCCCTTTCTTGCAGGTACCGAGCCGGCAGATTTCCGAGTAGTCCCTTGGTTCCCTTTTGCCTCGATTCACCAGTTTTCATCAATCGTAATACCAACTCTTGCAGCACTTCCTCCGCGTCGTTGAGAGAAAGGTGTTTCGTGCGGCAAACGATCTGGATTTCGCCCCAGCATGCCGTCAGGTAGCGGCGAAAGAACCGTTCCCAATCGCCTTCCGTCGCCCGCGCCAAGACCAGCGTTTGCGTTTCCGGAAAGGCATTTCCAAGCGCCACCCACACGGAATCTTCGTCATTCGTCCCCTTTTCCACCATTTTTTTCCACACCTCGGGCCCAGGGATCATGAAGGTGGTGAAGAGGAAAGAAAGGATCCAGGTTTGCCTGGGAAACCGCCAAGCATTCGCGTGATTTACGATGGCAGCAAAATTCTTTGGATAGACGAAATTATCCAGGGCCGGAACCCGAGAAGCAAGGAGAAAAACCATGACCCACGAATTCGATCGATTGTTCCAGGCTCATTATGACGTTTTGTTGGCCTGGTGCAGACGCCGGACTCGGCCCGAGTGGGGAGAACCTGAAGATATCGTCCATCAGGCTTATGTGCGATGCCGGAAACGATGGGTAGAGGGAATCTCGACGCCAGGGCGTGAAGTGGCGTATCTATATCGCGGCCTAAGGTGGGTGCTGCAGGATGCGGCACGTGCTGATCGAAGGCGACGGGAAAGGCGAAAGTTGATCGCGGAATTGGCCTCGCGCCGGACCGAGGCGGCACCGCTTCGCTTCGATTTTCTCGCCGGCGACGTTTTTGAAAAGCTTACCCCGTCCGAACGGGCGGTTTGTTGGGCCTACCTGCACGGACAGGGAAGCCACGAAGTAAGCCGAGACCTAGGACTTTCTCCTGGCGCCGTAGCCGCCCATTCCTCCCGTGCGAGGCAAAAACTTTTGACCGCCCTTCGCGCGTAAATCGAAACATTCACCAATGCACTTCAAATGCTTCGAGCTTGGACGCCCGCGCGGGACCCATTGAAAGAATTCCTCCCTGGCGTTCAGTTTCTTGCCTCTGAACGTCTCCGCAGCTTGCGGAGACGTTTCAAGATCCAAGTAAGAAAAAACCAAACGGAAAAGGACCGATTGGATTTTTTGACGTTGGTCCATATTTGGTTCTTGTTGTCTTGGTTCTTGTGTATTGCGGTTCCACCGCTTTCGGCTTCGAAGGCAATTCAAAACAACTCGCGAACCGCATTAAGAGGAAATGAAGCCCGTTTCTTCGAGTTGTTGGCGAAGTTTCGCCACTTCTTCTTGGCGCAAGCCGCCGGGGACATCGAGGTCCATTTCGAGTTCCTGCGAACTGCCGTCTTTTTTCATGTAGACCGCACGTAAATTGAGCCGGCCGTGGGAATTGAACGCCAACGTGACTTTAACGGGTTGGCCGGAGGGTTCATTTTCCGGGATGCCGGTGAAGGACGCGGTGCCGAGAATTTCAGCCGCTTCGGGATCGGTGGTGTCGCCTTGGGTGACGATGATTTTGATGCGATTTGGACTTTTCGCGGAATCGCCCGGGGAATTTCTGCGGGTGAAATATTGGCGTTCCGCCTTGGCGGGCACTTCGGAATTTTTGTGGATGAGCACGTCGTTCAGAGGTTCGCCATGATGGCGGACGCGCATGCCAACGCCGTGCGCGGTCACGAAATGCACGGGCATCGCCGCCGATCCCTGCTCGATAACCATGGCGGAGGACCCCGCCTTCTCCACGATCTGAGCGTACACCGCCGCACCCAACGCCACCGCGGTGGCAGGGTTGATCCCCACATCGGGCGGCTTGCCGCTCATTTGCTGAAGCATTAGCCGCACCATCGGCATTTGCGTCGATCCGCCAACCAGGACGGTTCGATCGATCTTGCTCCAGTCCGCGCGCCCGTCTTTGGTGACGAATCCGGCATCCTTCACGGTTTGATTCGCGGTGAGTTTGGTAAGATTCACGAGGTGGGCGGTGAGGGTCTCGAATTCCGCTCTCGTGATTTCTCGGCGAAAACTTTTCCCCATGGTCTGAAGCTTGATTTCGGTTTTCGCCAGGCTGCTCAAATGCCTTTTCGCGCGTTCACACGAAACCTGAAGGTCCTGCAAGGCCTGCAATGCTTCGGGATCTTTCTCCTTTCCTAGACGGAGAAGGTCGATCTTCATTTGGTCAGAAAATTCACGCACGATCATATCGACAAGACATTTGTCCCAGTCCTTTCCACCGAGCTGACGGTTGCCGCAAATGGAAAGTTCTTGAAGTTTGTTCGCGGTGATTCGTACCACGGTGGCGTCGAAGGTTCCGCCGCCCAAATCGTAGATCAGGATATTTTTTTCCTTCAGATCGGTGGTCCGATGCATGCCGTAGGCGAGTGCGGCGGCGACGGGTTCGTGCAAGGTGCCGATGACTTCCAGTCCCGCGATTTCGCCTGCTTGTTGCGTGGCTCGTTGGCGTTTTTCCGTGAAAAACGCGGGCACGGTGATGACGGCCTTTTTGATCGGTCCAATCTGTGGTTCCGCTTCGCGGACGAGGTGCGCAAGGATGATGGCCGATACGCTTTCGGGTGTGTGAACGCGATTGCCGACGCGGAAGCTCCATTCGTCGCCCATGTGGACTTTAACGAACTGAACCGCTCGTTCGGAACAAAGGACCGCGCTGTCGAGTGCGACCTCTCCCACGATCGGCACGCCGGCTTCATCGAAGTAGACCACGGACGGAGTGACCGGATTTCCTTGGCGGTCCGGAACGATGCGCGGGAGCTGATGAGCGTCCATGTAGGCGAGCGCCGAAAAAGTGGTCCCCAGATCGATCCCGATGGCCTCGCAACCCCGTTCAGACATTACTCATACCCCGCAAATCGACCGCGTACGTTCTCATTAGCGTTTCTTCAACATTTTGCGTGCCTCATCCGCGAGCGGACCGTTCGAGTCGAGGATCTCGATCAACCGAACGCGTTCCGCTGCAAGTCGAGGCGAGGCAGCCGCCAAATTCGCGACGGTAGGCAACAGCTTCTCGGCATATTGATGGCCCTTTTCGCGTGCCTCGCCGAGAAGGCTTTCCGCCTCGGCAAGATCAGGCACCGCCGCCACGATCGCCGGGAGTTCTTCCAACATGATCCGCACCTGATCCTGCGTGATCATCGATCGATGGCGCGTTGAAAGTTGAAAGAACTTCCCGCGTGCTTGTTGTTGGCTTTCCTCGACCTTGCGACGGTACTGGTCGAGTTTCGTTTTCTCCACCGACGCTAATGGTAGCTTACTGAGGAGCTGATAGGTACCATGGAAATCGGTCCACTTTTTCTTGTCATGAAACTGCTCAAGTTCTTGAAACTTCGAAGCGAGAGCGGGCTTGACCGCTTTGCGAATGCTTTCGTCGATCACCGCGACTTCCTTCAGGTGCGGCGATTTGGGATAGCGTTGGCTGAATTGCCCCAACTCCACCCACGCCTCGAGAAGTTTTTCCGCTTGCCGAAGTTCGGAAATCCGTTTCCACTGTTTTTCCTGAGCTTCCTGGTCTGCTCGAACCTTTAATTCCTGCTCCCAACGCTGATCAAGTTCCTTGACCTGTTTGATCGCGGCAGGTTCGGCAAGTGCCAATGCCGCCTTCAGGGTATTACGTGCTTCCTGAAACTGATCTTTCGCGGCCAGGGCCTTCGCCTTGGCGAGGGCTGACTTGGTGTAGCGTTCACCGCGTTGGCCGAGTGTCGTATCCAGCTTGATCCATCGTGGGGAATTCTTCCATACTTCCGCTTGCTGCAGCACGTTCTTCAACTTCGTGACTTTCTCGGCGAAATCCGGCGCTTCCTCGCCCAAAAGCAGGGCATCGCCGCCGACTTGATCGAGAAATTCGAAGACCAAGCCTTCGACCTTTGGAGCATCCGAAGGAGTGAGTTGCGTCGCTTTGGCGGCGTTTTCGAACAAGCCAAGAGCGTCTTCCGCGCCGAACGCTTCGAGTGCTCGCTCATACGCCAAGCGGAACGCCACCTTTTTTCCAAACTCGGAACCTGAAGCCTGACCGATCGATGCCTTGGACGCCCTATTCAGTTCCTTGGTGAGGTCGCGGATTTTGGATTCGAGCAGGCCAGGCAAGTGGATATTCGCATCGGCGACGAGAAGGTCGCGCGTGGCCATATCCCCCTCGGTCAAACATTGGCGTAGGTCCATGATCGAACGTTTTCCGCGTGCGAAAAGCAAGTCGGGCGTCAAATCACGCACGCGCTGGTCCAGTCGATCGCCGGTTTCCTTGTTCATGGGCGTACGCGCGGCCAAAAATTTCGCCTTGGCAAGGTTTTCCATCGCCTCGGTCGAGTTGTCGGCACGGAGCGCTTTCACTGAGGCGTCTAAAAGCTTTTCCACTCGGACCACGCCGTTGATTTCTCGTTCGATCTCCGTGTATCGTCGTTTAAGAACGAAATAGCTTTGACTGAACGGCGCCAAATCACGCGGATGCTTTTCGAGCAGGCCATCCGCCTCGGCCACGGCCGCCGATCCCTGAGCCAGGTTTTTCTCGCTGATCGCGGTTCGCAAGGTTCCTAAGAGATCGCGGAACTTGGCCACCGTCGTCGGGGACGCCGCGATTTGCGGCGGCGCGAGGCGATTTTGCAAAAATTGAATCGCGCCTTCGAGTGCCGCAAAGCGCGGGTCATTGCTGGGAAATCGTGAATCGATCAGCATCTGTTTCCAAACTTCAGCGGTGATCAACGCTTCGGAGGCATTGGTTTGCTTTTTCAGCGCCTCGATATTCGCCAAGGTGATTGGGTTTTCCTCGACAGCCTTACCCTTGACAAACAATCCAGGGTGAAGTGCCGGCAAAGCGTGAAGCACGCCGCTCGGTGCGGAGGCCTGAAGGATGGCGATCCGGTAGATTTGCTCCACGGTAAGGGGGATAACCTTGGCTTCGAGCGGTTTGGCGCGTACGCTCGCACCCAGCCAGGGGAGGTCGGAAATGCCGACTTGGTCGAGCACGGCCGATACCGCCGGCGTATCTCGCCATGCCCACAGCACGCTTCCTACCAAAACCGTCGCCACCAAGAAACCGGCCAACGCACGCAGAAGATAAGGTGGCCTGGATCGCACACGTTCCGGCGTTACTCCGACATTCACCTGCGAACTGCCGGGACTTAGATCTTGGACTTTCTCCAACCCCTGTGCCACCGACACCGCGCGGCTACACCGCGGACAGTAAACGAAACCGACGGCAATGTCGCTCACACGAAAAGGAATCTCAACAGGTTTTGCGGAATCACAAGGGCAGAACACTTTCCCCTGGACCAAGCTCTCCGTGTCGATCACCCCGAACACGCGTGCGTTTGTTTTTTTGGGCGAAGCTTCCGGCGAAACAGTTCGCGCTGGGGGGGGCTTCGGCTTGTTGGCCGGGGGCGGCTGTGCGGGCGCAGGGGTCGACGTGACCCGCACCGTGGGCTTCGCGGCGGCAGGCTCCAGGGCGGTTGGTACCGCAACGGAGGTAGGAGGTTTTTCCAATTCGCGCGCGGACGGCGCGTCGCCCGCTTCACTTGGCAACACCAACTGCCGTTGGCAGGAAATACAGTATTTCTCCATCCCCGCTTCAAATTCCTCGTAGGCGTTGGGGACGCCACAATGCGGGCATGAAAAGCGAAGCTTCATGAGCCTTTCCTTCCTGCCAAGACCATACAAGCGAATTTACAATGCCTTACTTGCGAAACGATCCGCAGACGTTCGTGGGCGACTATGCACTTCCAGGTGCCGCAGAGGCGTTCCCTAAGAGTCGCGGCTCGTTTCCAGATGCAAGGTATCCGTGAACCGCTCGAACGGTCTTGCCCCTTATCGTTGTTCAGGGCGATTTACTTTTTCGTGGCGGATAATGCCCGTGCCACGAGCGATTCGACATCTTCCTGCAACTTGGGGAGCCTCGCATCTAAAGTCGCCAAGTTCTTTTCGACGGCTGCGATTTCGTTATTCAGAATTTGACCCTGGCGTTCCAGGGGCACGAGCGACTTCACGCCTCCACCTTCCTTTTTTTTCTCGGCCGCGGAAAATTGGGCGGCATGGTAAGCTTCCTTCGCTTCATGAGTCATCCCAAGGACCAAGAGCGCCACCAACACGAGCCCGCCCGCCAAATTCGTGATCAGGTCCGTCATGCTGTCGAAACAGAGTTCGATCGTCGAAGGATTACGCTTGGCCATGGGAAATCACCCGAACGATAAGAAGGTACATTTTCTTGCTTGGTTCGCGTCGACTTGGTTCTTAGTACTTCGAGCTTCCTTGCACGCGGTGGAGAAGGCCAGCCCAAAAAACACTAAAGCCAGATGGCATCTCCCGCGGCACGTGGATACCATTCCAACGTCATGCCCTGCCGCCACACCAACGCACGAGCCGCGCGAAACGCCTCGTAACTATCCGGAAATACCAAGAAGATGACTTTGTCGCGGTTTTTGTTGAGGGGCGTTAAATGCTTCATGAATTCCGAATCGGCTTGTGAAATCCGTTCCAAGCTCTCGCCCGTTTTATTCGGGCGAAGTTTCGCCTCGAATTTGATTCGCGGAAAAACGAACTCCGAAACGACGAGGTCGAAGTCGCCCGTTCCCATCTGAAAAAAATCACCCTGATTGACTTGTTTTCCCTGCAATTGACTTCGTAAACTCGACTGATTTAGAACGAAGACTCGGGCATCCTTACATACGTACAACGTTGGACGCTCTTCGCCTTTCTTCAACACGAAAAGGGGAGGGCGGTACTCGACTTTTATCGGCTGGAGTTTCGGCTCCTCGATCGGCTTCTCTTCCGCGACCGCTGGCGGCTTTTGCACGCTAAACGCCTTTTCCAGAAGCTCTTTCACACGCTTTTCCAGCGCCAACACTTTCCCGTCATTCGCCGTCAACTTTTGCCGGACCGCTTGGATTTGACCCTCTAAGTTGCGCAGGCGAATTTCCGTCGGGAGTTTCGCAGTATCCTGCGCGTGCCCCACGAAACCGAACGCCATGCACATACCCACACCCACCGGAATCCAAAATCGAGGCTTCATTTGCGTCCCCAAAAATGGGAATGATGGCCGCGTTCACAAAATCAATCCTGGCCACTCATTTACTCGGACTGCTATATTTCCAATCTTTCGAGAAAGGCTCCCAGCCGACGTCGTACTGGTCGGCAGCGCCGGGCCGATAGGGGAACCGTTGGTCGATATAACTCAGCACGTTCATGAAGGAGGTGGCGCCGTTGGGATGGATCAGGAAGACGATAAACTCCGTTCGGCGTTTCGTATCGATGTCCTCTAAGAACTTTTTGAACGCGGGATCGACCGTGAAATCACGGATTCCTGCGTCCGAATTCGCGGTCACCGGCGGGAACTTGATTTCCTTGGGATGCAGCAGGTAACCGGAAGCACTGACTTCCACGAAATGGATTTTCTTGTTGGGACCACCCGTTTCACGCACAGGAACGACGTCGACAAGCGTGGGTTGGCCCAGCTTTTTTCCCGGCTTGGACGACATCACGCCGACCACTTCGATTTCGTTTTTCTTTTGCTCGATCAGGCCTTCCAGTTGATCAAGGGCGACCAAAAGTTCCTTTTGCCGTTGAATGCGATCGATCAATTGGCCCGAAAGGCTTTGTAACTCCTGGTGTAATTTTTCGAATTGATCCTCGGCGATCCCGGAACCATCGCCCACGTCCTGCGCTTCGACGACCTCGAGCGAAACCGACGTTCCAGGTCCCGATTCTGGTTCGGCGTCAGGTTCTTCGCCGATCACGCGCGTTCCGAGGGTGATCATCATGAAGAGCATCATGACCGCGATCATGCCAGCCAGCACGCTCAAGAACGGAAAAAGCGTCAGATCGAGTTTTGACTTTCCACGTGCCATGCTGCACCTTGTTGACCCAGGGAACGAGAGTTGCGTTCCGACGGCTTGCGGATGGATCGCGACTTTCGACCATCCGAGTGCCGTTCGTGATTAGAAAACTTGTTACCCGCCGAACAATCGACGAAAGATTCCGGTTTTCTTTTGGGGGTGGGACGAGCCATCTTTAAGCGGAGGGATCGTCGAATACGAAGCATCGGGATGGTCGTGGGTGACGGTCGATTCCAGGTGACTGACCTCTTTGGATTGGGCGACCAATTCTTTCATGAGCGTGTTGTGCGTGTTCATGGAAGACGAAAGTTTTTGCAGCGCGTTCAACACGTCCGACGAGGGTACGGAGGTCGTCACTTTTTGAAACAGTTCATCGACGGCTCGCGAAGCGCGTTGGATTTCTTGGCTCCGTGTCGAATCGGATTTGCCCACCTGTTCGACGACCCGGCCTGCCGCGGCTTCGAAGTCGGCGCCGATCAATTGCCCTAACTGTTTCACTTGCGCTTGCCATTCCCCAAGCCAACGCTGATGTTCGCGGAATGCCGACTCGAGCGAAGTACGCACGAGTTCGGGCATCTCGTTGTTTTGCGACGCCGCATTCTCTTCAGACATTCTTCGTACGAGTGATTCGTTGGTAAAATCTTCGACGCGGTCCAGCATCGAGTATTCGACTTTCTTCAGACCTTCAAAGGGAAACATGAGGATGCAAACCGCGACGAGGCCTAGAAACGTCGTGTCGAACGCGACGGCCAAGCCGGCGGTAACGGTTTCCATGCCTTTCAGCATTTTGCCGGCAAGGCCGCCCCCTTCTTTCGATTTCTCCGCACCCGTGGATCCTGGCTCGACCGGCGCGACGGCCTCGGCTTTGGGGAGCGCCTGCGCCAAGCCCGTGACCGCATCGCTAATCCCCGTGACGGTGCCGATGAACCCGAGAATCGGGCACAACCAAATGAAAACGCGAATGAGTGTGTACCCGGAATCCACCGCCGAACTATCGAGCTGCGCCTGCGACGATAGGTAGGTTTGAACTTCTGAGACGTTGTTGCGAGATTTGAAATGTTCAAGTGCGCCGCGTAATCGGCGTGTGAGAACGCTATCCTGCTCGGCCGGCGCGAGTTCGTTTAGATGGCCCAAGAATTGATCGACGTTCGTGGGAGTGATTTGCATACCGATTTCCAATGGAATCAGCTGCAACTCCATGCCCGTGACGCGCAATTCACGCTGAACCGCCCAATACCGCATCGCCAAGATCGCCAAGCCCCAGCATGTCACCAGCGTGATCGTGTGCTGCACAGGCCCGCGATCGGTCATCAGGGTCCCGATGTAAGTGCGGGAAAGTGGGTAAAAGATCAGAGCATAGAGCACCACGGTCGCGGCGGCACCGATCGCGGCGGCGAACCAGGTCGAATTGAGGAAACCCCCTGAGTCCATCCCGCGCGACGCCTTTTTCTCCAGCAGATCCATCGAGCGAATCGAATCCTGGCTCGACGGATTGATGTCGATCAGTTTTTGGCATTCCGGATTCGGACACTTTCCTCGTTTGCCAGCGAACTGGGCGGCGACCCGCGTCTTCTTTTTGCAGTACGGGCAAACGATGATGATCGTAGCAGCCATGGCTTCCACTCGCTTTGAATGTGGCGGGAGGCGATGATTCGAATGTTGGAAGATTCCCTGTCGCGTTCGCGGCAGCGTTACCTCGATATACGCCACGCGAACACGGTTTTTACGAACCGTTGCACAAAAGCAAGTTGAGGGGGCGACGAGATCGGGCTCAACTCGGCGGAGGGTGTCCTGGAGGTTTTAGGCGTTTCGTTCGGAATCCTCTTTATGGGACATCTTCCCGCACGCAGCGAAATCCAGCGACTTCATTTACTTCGAGTCCGTTGCCGTAACGAAACGGAAAGGCGGCCGTGCCGTATTCAACGCCGCGCTGATTCCAGCATCCGCCACGAACCAGGGCACATCGAGCGCCCTGGTAATGTTCCTGATCACGCAACAATTCTTCCACGTTTCCCACCATATTGAAAACGCCAAAAAAACTTTTGTCGGCGGGCGTGGCCGTCACGGCGACCGTTTTCACATCTCGTAAGGCGGTATTTTCCTTGACGTTCGCCGAGTTGGCGCTCAACTCGTTGCCCCAAGGGAAGAGCGTTTGCGCATCGCCGCGAAAGGCGCGAAGCCATTGTGCATCCGTCGGCAGCTTTTTCTTCGCCCATTGCGCGTAAGCCAACGCGTCCGCATGGGACACTTGAACGACAGGGTGGTCCGCCAGGGCAGCGGGCGGTGTTGAACCGCTCCAGTGCTTTGGCGGCGTGCGTTTCGTCTGCTGTACGAAGGATGCGTATTCACCATTCGTGACTTCGAACTGGTCGATCCAAAACGCGGGTACATCAGCGACAGTGTTGGACCGTTCCATCGCTAAACGCACGAAGCTTTCGGAAAGTTTATCGCCAAAACCCATCGCTTCGGTATAACGCGTGATCACGTCACGCGGATGACCCAAGTATACCTTTCCCGAAGGGACTCGCGTCATCTTGGCGGGTGCCGACTTCGCCACGACATCAGGCGCGGGTGATTTCTTGTCCTTCACGTCGCGGTTTTCTCGACCGGCATAACTGTTGAGAAACCAGGCCAGGAAGACGAAAGCGACCAATCCGAACCCCGCTCCGGCGTAAGCCCATTTCGCCGTTGAGCGGTCGGTCGGAAAGTCATCCGAGATCAACTCGAGTTCGGGAATGTCGGCGTCCGCCACGGGAGGCGAGGGCGCCAAGCGGCCCGGGAAGCTGACCGTATCGGGAACATCCCCCAACTTGAGTGCGTCATTGATCGCAGCCAACAACGCTTTCGTATCCGGAAAACGCTGCGACGGATCAAACGCCATCGCTCGATCGACCATGCGCGAAACTTCGATCGGTACCGCCGGATTGAGCGTATTCACCGGCGTCGGCGGGCGACCCGAAAGGATCTGATCGATGATATCCAGCGTTCGTTCTTTGTTTTTATTCTTATGCTCGTAAGGAGATCTTCCCGTAAGCAGATAATACATCGTTCGGCCCAACGCGACGATATCGCTTCGCGCGGTCAGATGGGCCTCCCCACGACATTGTTCAGGGGACATGAAATTGGGCGTTCCGGCGGCACCCACCGTCAGTTGGGTCCCCGACGGATCGGATTCACGTACCAGACCGAAATCCATCAAAATCGCCTTATGGGTCTCCTTGGAAAACATGATGTTGGCGGGCTTGATGTCCCGATGGACCAAACCCTGTGCGTGTACCGCGCCGGTGCCCATCACGGCTCCGCGCATCAGCTTCAACGTCTTTTTCCACGGGATCGGTCGACCACTCTCGGCAACCATTTGCGCGAGGTTTCGGCCCTCAATGAACTGCATGATGATGAAGTAAAGTTTCGTATCTTTGTCTTGGTCGACATCGTGAATGATGATGACGTTGGGATGCCAAATCTTCGCCGCCGATCGCGCTTCCCGCAGGAATCGCTCGATGCTGGCGGGATCGAGTGCTGGTAATACTTTGACGGCGACGGTGCGTTGCAGGGCAAGATGTTCGCATTTGAAGACCTGCCCCATCCCACCCGCGCCCAGGAAATCCAGGACTTTGCAGCCCTTGATAATCTGACCTTTACGGAGGAGGTGCAATCCGTCTTTCACGGGCATCAGACGTTTCCCTTGGAACCCACATTTCCGCTCTGAGCGAATTTTTCAGATGATTGCCGTATCTTAACCCGGACATCTTCACCATTCCATCACATTTCGAAAAACTTCGAGCGGCGATCGTGTGATTTGTTTTCGAATCGAGGCATTTCTATCAAGAAACGTCATCGCACGTAA
>WBZS01002205.1_pt1 | contig 12653 bp, 23 predicted proteins | sample 5204201 | NCBI WGS metagenome assembly WBZS01 (sample SAMN12344357, study PRJNA552823) | activated sludge metagenome | biome: Activated sludge suspended growth; feature: Nitrification reactor; material: Wastewater; isolation source: activated sludge from nitrification reactor of wastewater...
ATGCGTAAAGCCGCTCCATCGGGTCCTCGCGGTGGTGTACGTCCTCAGGTGCGGTCTCCTCGTCGGAGAGCGCGGCAGACAGGCCGTAGATGAGTGCCTCGGCCTCCACAGCCGTGACCGTCTCGACGGTCCGATGCCGAGCGCAGTAGAGCCGGACGCCGCTCATGACCTGGCCCTCGAACGGGTCGACTGGGTGAGGCCGCGTCGCTCGCGTTCGCGTCGCGCATGCTCTGAGCAGTAGTCCAGTCGGAGAGTGCGTCCATAACCGATGACGCGGCCGCCGGTCTGGTTCACCAGCCAACCAGCAGTCTTCGCCTCCTTCCGCGCACCGCGCGCCGTGGTGAACGCCGAACCGTAGAACTGCTCACCACACCCTTGATGCCACGAGCAGGTGAGAAAGGTGCCACCGCTCGAAGTCCCCGTGTCCCACCTGTTCATCAGAAGGCCTGATCGGTGGATTCTGGTCCGGTGGAGGCACCGCACCGGCACTGCTCTTCGCTGTCATGGCCGAACGGCTTCCGGCACAGGTGAACCGTGAGTCCGTCGCCGCCTTCCCATTCGCGGCCACATTCGCCGTCGAACGGTTCGCTCCCGCAGGCCTGAACGGCTTCCTGAACGGCCTGGTGGATGGCCGGCATGTGCCGCTTCTCGTGCGCGGGGTGCTGCGCGGCGCTCTCGACGTCACGACGCATCTGCTCTCGCAGCTGGCTGGCGAGACTTGCCCGCTCCTGCTCGACGTGGCCCCGGAACGCCTTGCGCACCGTGCTGTCGTAGCCGAACGACGTCCACTGCCCGCACGTGCACGACCACGGTCGTTCCTGACGCTGACCACTGATCAGGACCGGGCCGTCGCAGGCCAGCGTGTGCGTGCCGCTCATCGCCGGTTCACCCCGCGCGCGGCATCCATGACGGCGCCCATGTCGTCGTACCGACCCGGGAACGCGGACAGGAAGGCGCCGAAGCCGGCCCGGTCACCGTTCAGCGACAAGGTGCGGACGGCGTGCGAGACGCGCGACTGGTCGACGTCAGAACCCAGGCCGCGGTCGGCGGCAACCTGGAGGGCGGCAGCGAAGTTGGTCTGCTTCGCGCGGATGGTCGTGGTGCTCATGACCTAACGGTGTGACGCGGGCCCGGCTCGATCCACCGCACTCAGCGGACCAGCAGGGCTCCGAACAGCGACATCAGGGCGCCAGGCAGGATGAGCAGCAGGCCACGATGCCGGTCGAAGAAGTTGACATTCGCCTCGAACCGTTCCGGATTGTCCGGGTCGTACCAGACCGGGACGGTTCGGCCCGTCGGGTAGAAGCCAGTATCCGAGAACGAACGCGGCGTCCCGGTGACGATTCGGCCGAAACGGGCTGTGAATTGGACCACCGTCGCGGTCGGTTCACCAGCGCCGCCGGGCGACGAGCCAACCGTGACGCCGTCAACGCGGACCCATCGCTCGAGCCGGCGGTACCGCACCGTCCTGACAGCGATACCGGCAGCCAGAAGGGTCAGGCCGAGGACCAGCGGCAGGTAGCGGATCAACGGCTCACTTTCGGTCGAATGTCCGCCAGCCTCTTCCCTGGCAGCGCCACGTCGCCGGGGCCGTAGGTCATGCCGAGCATGTCTGTCATGGTGGCCATCAGATCGAAGCCTCCGCGCCGAGAATCGGCTCGCCAGCCTGGTTGGCAGCGGCGTTCTCGTACATCGCGACAAGTTGTTTCGCTGCGGCGAGGCCGTCCATCAGGGCGAACGTGACGTCGCGAGAGTCCAAGTACTCGTCCTCGTAGGCCGCCTCTGCCGCAGCGATGATACCGCGCAGGCGCTGGACTTCGTTCTGGTCGATGCCGGCCATCACGCACGACCGATCATCGCGGCGAACTCCGCCTCGGTGACGATGCGAACCGCCAGTTGCTCAGCCTTCGCCTTCTTCGATCCGGCGTTCTCGCCAACGACGAGCAGGTCCGTGGACTTCGAGACACTGCTGGCCGCGCGTGCACCGAGCGACTCGATCAACTCGTTGACCTCGTTCCGGCTGAGCCCCGCAAGGGCTCCCTTCATCGAGCCGGTGACGCAGATCGACTTTCCGGACAGGTTCTCGCCGACGACGGCAACAATGGCTGAGCCGGCACCCTGATCGGGGCCCTGGAAGTTTCCGTCGATGTCGGGCAGGTTCGCGTTCTCCGGGGTGACGAACGCGGCGAAGTTCGCCTTCGGCATCTTCACGCCGAAGCGGACCAAGTCCGCGATGACCGGACCGAGTTCGTTCAGTTCTTCGCGGATCGCGGCAGCCTTCTCGACGCCGATGCCGTCCACGGCCATCAACTGCTCGACGGTCGCGAGCCGCAGGTGGTCCATGTTCTCGAAGTGCGAGGCGATACGCCGCGACATGGACCGGCCTGTGAGCCGGATGCCGAGGGCGGTCAGGACTCGCGCGAACGTGGCCTGCTCGCGAGCCTTCTCGATGTTCGCCTTGATGCCGTCGGCGGTCTTGTCGCCGACCGGAACCGGCTGACCGGCACGGCCAGCCTTACGGTTGGCCGCCGTGTCCGTGTACGTCTTGCCGGACGGAAGGGCCGCGATGATGTCCGCAGTCAGGTTCGGGTTGAACAAGTCCGAGACGCCGTTGACGAGCCCGGCCTCGACCATCGCAGCGACCTGGACCTGGCCGAGGCCGTCGATGTCGAGGGCGTCCCGACCGACCGCGTACGAGATCGACTCAACGAGGCCGCACTTGCGTCCCTTGACGCAGCGCAGGCGGGCCTGCGAAGCGTCCACGTCGCCACCGCAGCGCGGGCAGGACGTCGGGGCCTCGATGACCTGCTCGGTTCCGTCACGGTCCGCGACAATGACGGACTCGACGCGCGGGATGACCTCACCGGCCCGGACGATCTCGACCGTGTCACCGACCCGGATGTCGCGGCGGGCGACATCCTCGAAGTTGTGCAGGGTGGCGTACGTGATGGTCGTGCCGCCGACGAACACCGGCTCGAGAATGGCTCGCGGTGTGATGACGCCCGTGCGGCCCACCTCCATGTCGAAACCGAGCAACTTCGTGGTCGCACCGACCGCGGCGAACTTGTAGGCGACGGCCCAGCGGGGAGCCTTGCTTCCGGCCCCGAGGGCTTCGCGCTCGTCGGCGCGGTCCGCCTTGATGACGAGCCCGTCGGTCTCGACCGGGAGCATGGCGCGAACCTGCGGGTCCGACATGGCTTCCACGATCGCCATCACGTCCTCGCTCCGGAACGACGGAATGTCGTCCGTCACCGGCTCGATCAAGGCTTGCGCCGTGTCGAAGCGAAGATCGCCCAGCCACTTCATCGCGTCAATGTGGCTGACGTTGCGCAGGCCATCCACAACGTCATAGGCGAAGAACGACATCGGGATGATGTAGGCGCGATCCTTCGCACCACGCAGGGCACCGGCGGCACCGTTGCGAGCGTTCACGAACGGCTTGTCGCCGTACGTCTCACGCAGACAGTTGGCTCCGAGGAACTGGGTCCGGGTGAAGATGACCTCGCCACGGACCTCGATGTCGATGTCAATGCCGAGGCTGTGAGGCAGGTTCACGATCTGGCGCATCGCGTACGTCACGTCCTCGCCGTGCAGGCCGTCACCACGAGTCACCATCTGGACCGGATGGCCATTCTCGTAGCGGATCGCAACCGCGAGGCCGTCCAACTTCGGCTCGACCGCGAACTCGGTGATGCCGGTCCGCTTGAAGAACGCAGCCAGGTCGTCGGTGCTGTAGGCGTTGTCGAGGGACAGCATCGGCACCGAGTGCTCGACGTCCCCGCCGGCGACACCACCCGCAGCGACACTCTGACTGACCGGAGTGCCGTCCACCCATTCGGGGTGCCCGGCCTCGATATGGGCGATGCGGGCGAGAAGCCGGTCGTATTCGGCATCGGAAAGCTCCGACGTGCCATCGGCGTAGTAGGCGGCAGCGGCAGCCTTCGCGGTCTCGACCAGGGCGGCGTACTCGGCGCGGTTCATCGTCATAACTTCAAGGTGTGACGGCCAGCCGGCTCGTCCAACGATTCGCGGCTAGCGACAACCAGATCGGCACACCGCAGGGCGTACTGCAACGTGTAATCCGCGTGCCCGCACGCCGAGTTCTCGGCCCCGAGGATCGCCTTCGCGTCGACCGGTCCGAGGCCACGCTCGGCCCGCAAGGCGTTGACGGCGTCGTGCATGACCTGGCGCTCGTATAGGACCCACCCGAGCTCCGGCATACCGTCCTCGAGACGGACAAGATCTTGTCGCTGCGCGCGCTCGGCCTGCGCCGCGACAAGAATGTCCTTGAGCAGGAACACGAGTTCGCGACAGGTGGTCATGATCGGACAGTGTGCCGCGCCGTCCCCTCAATCCAACGGCGGTACAGCACCCTGGGCAGGGCGTCATGGATCGTGATCCTCGCGGACTCCTCGAACCCGGCTCGCTCGAAGAGTTGTCGAGATGCGATGTTGTCCGGGCTGACCGTCGCGTACCAGGCAATCCGGCCCGGGCTCCGGGTCCTCAGCGTCCATTCCGCGACAGACATCAGCGCGGACGCCACTCCACGCCTGCGTGCCGGCTCGATGACCGCGATCGTGTCGAAGTGCGCCACCTGGTCGACGGCGAACAAGTCGCCGGCCGCTGACGCGTAGCCAACCTTGTCGGCCGGGAAGGCGACCTGCAGGACGCCCACCGGCTCGTTGTCGATCCGGGCAAGCAGCGTCAGGCCGTCCCGGATCTGGCGCTCCATCGCCGACCGCTCCGTCACCCAGAACTGCCCCGGTGGGACATCGGTCGCGGATGCCTTGAGGACGTCGAGCACCAGGTCGACATCGCTGGTCTCGACGACTTCGATCTCACTCAAAGCGAAGACCAGTGGTCGAATTCGGCGACCTCGATGGCGATGTCTGCGAGCTTGGCCGGGTCGAGCGTCGTGATGCGCCGCCCAGCGACCTTGACCGTCACTCCCGGTGCGTTCGCCAAGACCGCGTCGCGGACCTTGTCGGAACCCCACACGTGATGCCACTGCTTGTCCTGGCCGAAGACGAAGAACTGCGGCTGCGGCGTGAGCCCAAGGATCGTCGTGTTCCAGAGTCGGACCCAGTCGGCCCGGTTCGGCAGGACCGCCACGATGAAGTTGCCGTTCGCCTGCTGGGCCGCAGCGATCATGTCGCCGGCATACCTGTCCGTGACGACATGGGCCCGTGCCATCAGCGGTCACCTCTCTGTCTCATCGTCTCGGCGATCGACTCGTTCGACAGCCACTCGCCGGGTGGCGCAGCGGCCGTGTCGACCGTCAGCCGGCCCATGCCGTAGTTGTCGCACCTGATGGTGACGCTGTACTGCGACATCGGTCCGAACCCGATCGCATCGTCGAGGACGCGCCGGCGGAAGTCCCAGTCAGCCTTCGTCGCTTCGGCGGGACGGTCAGAGTTGTTCCAGTACTCGAAGTTGGTGACATCCGGCAGCGCCATGAACTGTTCGCGCAACGTCGGCTGGTCCGTGAAGATCTTCGCGAACGTGACGCCGTACACGGGACTCCGGAACAAGTTGATGGCACACAGCAGGTCGATGCTGGAATCGAATCGGCCCGGATACAGCATGGCCGAGACTTCCCGGTTCACGTACTCGACCAGGTGAGCGGCGACGAGCCGACGGGGCGGGTTCGACCATTTGGTCCGAGGCACCGTCGTCACCTGGCCATACGACAAGTATTCGGCCAGTCGGTCCGGGTCCTCGTTCTCGAGGGCCCGCTCGACCGTGCCGACGGCGACCTCCGCGAGACGCTTCCATTCCGGTTCGAGATCGGCACGGGCACCGATCGCCCACGAGACAGGGTGGACATCATCCGGCAGCCGGACCGCGTGGAAGAACTTCGTCGACATCAGAGACTGCTTCCTTGCGGCTGCGCTGCCGCTGGCATGAGGGACCGGATCCGGTCCTTGACGTGGGGCCAGCCGTCGTCGTCATGGAAGAAGACTCAGGCTTCGAGGACGCAGATGATTCCGAAGAGGGCCGAGAGGAGGACCTTGCCGCCGGTCGCCTGAAGGACAGAACTGGCGCCGGACAGGCACATGACCGCACCGGACGTCGCACGCCACCACGCAGCGGCCGCGGCTCGCTCAGACGAGCATTCAACACACGCTTTCCGACGACGATCCGCGAACTCATTGACGATCATCACGAGAATGGTCATGCCTCCGAAGAGGTCGGGCAGCGAATGGTGCATGAATGCCCGCACCAGGAATGACCCGGCAGCGAAAAGTCCGATGCAGAGGCGGACCCAGGAGTATCCCAGCATGGGGTTCAGCTCCTGAACTCGAGCAGCCGGGTCAGGAGGATCTGGGAAGCGTTCGGGACGATCGCCTCGTGGTTCCTGACGTTCTGGGTGCCTGGTGCGACCGAGATCGAGTGGTATCGGTGGCCGCGCGAATCCTTGACCTGACCGTTCAGGACCGCGTCGAAATGTGTCGTGCCGCGGTACGTCCCGGTCGGCTGGTACGTGTTGCCGAGGACCATTTCGGCCTCGAACATGAAGAAGCGGTCCTCGCGGGTTCCCGACCAGACGCCGGCGCCGTACCCGAGCGCTTTCGTGCTGCATTCGGAGCCGTACAGGCCGTGACCAAACATGGCCCCGGCAGTCTGCAGGCCGGTCGTCTGGCGGGGTGTCAGCAGGCCACGGGACAGAATCGACAGAATGTTGAAATCACGTGACGAGTGGTAGAGGAACTTCGGGTTCCCGAGGTCAGCGAGCCGGTCAGCGTAGATCGCGCCGGTCTGGGCGCACGGCGTCAAGTCGTAGACAGCCGTGAGCCGGGCACCGGTCACGTGCGGGGCATGCATACGGTTCAGGGACGCCTTGAATCGCTTCAACGACTCCTTGATGGCGGCAACGTCACCGGGCGCTTCGAGGATGTATGCGAACGCGACCTGCGGCGTTGGGCCGTCGAACGAGATATCGGTCGCGGCATCCAACTGGTCAAGGAACTGACGTTGGCGCTCAAACTCACCCGCGCTCGACAGGTAGTGCTCTTCCCAGCCGCGCCGGGACGGCACGGTCTGTGGGATGAGGGTCAGGTAGCGCTCCAACAGGGTGACGCGGTCGGCACCTTTCCGTGCCGATTCACGTTCCAGGTCGTCGAGGACAGTCCTGGCCTGGCTGATCGCGAACTTCGTGACCGGACCGAGCGCAGTGGTCGCCTGACCGTTCTTCACGACGATCTTGCCGCCGGACGTGGTCGCAATCTCGTGGGCGTTCTTTGCCACCAGGTAGTCGATCAGGTTCAGGACGGCCGGGTCGGTGCTCGCGGCGAGGGCAGTGGTCGCGGCTGTTCGAAGGACGTCCTTCGATGCGGAGCCTTGGCCCGTGTCACCGGCTGTCGCGACCTCGACATAGCCGCCGCGCATCTTCGCTGCCTTGCGACGGTTGAACTCGCGCTCACCACCGGCATACGTCATCGACTGGCCGGTCGCGCCGACCCGGCCCCAGCGGGCACGCACGCTCTCGCCGTCCAACGTCAGTTCGTAGAACTTGTTGTGGTTGTCGCCGGCACTGACCTGCACGAGCATCGCGGTCCGGCTCATGGCGCCACCTCGAGACGCAACCGGACGACGATACCTTCGCCGTTCATGACGGCCGCCCCCACCCCGTACGGGAACTGCATCGGGAACAGGTCCGTGGGTTCGACCATGACCGGGACGTCGGTGCCGGTGACGATCCAGCCGCGATGGTCGCCGTCGTAGTCCTCGACGGCTGTGACCGTGACGGTGACGCCGCCATACAGGGCAGCGACCCGACGGTCCGTCTCGACGTCCACGATCCGGTCGTTGTGGACGTGACCGAACAAGATCCAAGTGCGCGCCGTCATGACGTCACGTCGCCGGACCACAGGTCGACGATCCGATCGGTCGGCATGTCCAGTCGCGCGATCGTCAGTGAGCCTTCGCTGTGCATGGATGAGATGAAGGAGCCGGTCGGGTCATCCAGGTAGCGGCGCAGATGGCCAGCGGACCGCTCATCGCCGACCCACCAGATGGCCCGGTCGACCGGGTCGTTCAGGTCCAGGCCGAGGTCGCGACGGGCCTCGAGCAGGAGACCCTCGTCCAGCCACGGCTGGGATTCGCTGGCGTCAAGTTCGACAAGTCGGGCCAGTCGGGCCGGGATGAACTCGGCCGTGGCTGCCACCGCGAGACGCGGGACCTCACCCGAGCCGGACTGCATGAAGATCGCGAACATGCCTCGAAGGTGTGACGCGAACCGAGGCGATCCAACGGCGCCGCGAAGTGTCAGTGGAAACTGACGTGCACGTGGTCGTAGTGGTTCTCGGTCACCGAGCCGCGGTCAGCCATGAGGGTCCACGAGCTCGGGTCGCCAGCCCCGTCCTGTCCGGCGTTCCAGATCCGTTGCCGCCAGATGACGTACCGGACGCCGAACTGGTCGGCGTGGGTCGCGACGAACTTCGCGATCCGGTCCCCGAGGTCCTTGTCGGAGACCATCGTGTCGATCGCCTTCCCGGCCGGATGGCCTTCCGGGTCGAGGCAGACGCCTTCAGCTGGGCACGGACGGAAACCACCGAAGGTGAAGTTGCCGAACGCGGAACGGATCGCGCTGTACAGGTGGAGCCCGTTGTCGTTGACGCCGAGGTAGCCACCGGCCCCGTAGAACGCGTTCACGTCATAGGTCGGGCCCTGCTCGTCGGACGGGTCGACGAGGTTCTCCGGCGGCTTCGGCACGGCGAGGAACTCGGCGATTCCGACCTGGGCGGGTGTCGCGTCGGACGGTGCGATCAGCGCATAGGTCATCTCGCCGCCCGGGTCGAGCGCTGCCTGCGACTGGGTGGCGGTGGCTACGCCGACGAACGGAATGAACAAGGCGAGGGCTCGCGCGGTGGCGCGGCTCGTGAACGTGGACATGCGAGAAAACTCCGGGACTCGGGACGTGGGCAGCAGTTCGTGCGTGCCCTTGTGACCATGCGAAGGGTGGCCGGCGTTGTTGCCGGTTCAACCGTCCGGCTTGTGTGCCGGTCCGGGCTTGGGATCCAACGCCGACCAGACGACGTGAGCCGTCTCACGTTTGGGCGAGCAGCGCCCGTGCCTTCGCGTACTTCCGTTCGAGCCGGTCGCCGTTGGCGAGCATCATCAGCAGGCGTTCGTGAGCGCGAGCGTCAGCGAGTCCTTGTCGGCTACTGACATCGGGAGGCCGTACGCGGCGGCCACCCCGGCGTACTTCGAGGCGTACTCGCACGCGAAGTCCTTGCTCGCGGGCATCCATTCGGACGGCGTCTTGTCGCCCTTCTGCCGGTTCTGTGACGGGCTCGCAAGGATCAAGTTCATCGGGTCGTTCGCGACCGCGGTCCGCTTCTCGAGCGTCCAGTCGGCCCCGTTGTAGTCCCAGATCACCTTCAACGGGACGACGTGATCAACATCGAGCTGCTGGCTGATCGACCCGCCACGAAGGAAGTCGACCGACTTGCCGGTGTACGGCTCGTGGGCGAGATGACCGGACTGGACGACGCACTTGCTAGTGCCCTTGAACGTGATGTCGGTCAGTGTTGCTTTGAGCAGGTCGTTGCGGGTGTCGCAGCCGTTGTGGCCGCCGGGAGCGACCGTGTCATCTGTCCATGCCGGACCGAAGACGCACAGGCGCACCTTGCCGTCCTTGTCCTTGCCACATTCACGGTCGTAGCCGGCCCGGAACGGGCGCGAATCCAACGTCGGCACTGAGCCGAGTGCGGCCAAACCCGCCGCCTGGAATCCGGCGTTGTCGGCCGAACGCGGCACCGGGACGGTTGACGGGACGTCCACGGAAGGAACTGCCGGCAGCGCCGGGACGGAGATGCTCACTTCCGGTGCGCTCACCTGCGGCAGCCCGGCCTGGCCACCGATTGCCGACGCGATGTTGCGGGCAGCACCCGGAAACAGCACGACCAGGATGACCGCGATGACGAGCGGGATGACTTTCGAGCTGCGCATGCTCAGGAAGTGCGACGGGAACGCTCCCGATCCAACGCGCCCGCGCCGGCGTTGTCGCGCAGCGCACGATCCCACACGATCTGGGACTGCCAGCGGAGATCGGCCCGGACGCGAGAGGAGACTTCAGGCCAGTCGGTCTCCATGTCGCCAAGTGCGCCACGGAACTCGCACTCGGTGAGCGCGCCCTCCCAATCGCCATAGTTGAAGTCGACCAGGTCCTCGACCGCCTGGTGGTCGACGTCGTTTTCCAGCCAGCAGACCGTCAGAGCGAGACGCTGCAACTCACGGCCATACTCGGCACGGGCGGCAGGGGCCAGGTGCGGCAGTTCGTCCCGGAGGGTGTCGTTCACTTCGGTCGGCAGAGACTCGTTGTAGCGGGCGGCGATGTCTCGCCATTCAGCAACCCTCTCCCCTCCGCCGTCGATCCGGTCGAGTAGGTCGGCTGCGGCCTCAGCGAACGCGTGCGGCGGGTCGGCCAAAGGCTGACCCGGACCGGTACGTGACTGCTCCCCGAACTGTCCGCCTTCGGACCGGGCGGCCTCACGCGCAGCGGCGGCTTGCGCACTGATGCTCGTCACGACAGCCACCCCTCGGTACGAAGGTTCGTTGGCGAATCCGCATGATTCGCGACGGCGAGGCTGGAAGGCTCAGACATGCCCTCCTTACGGGCGGCGGCACCGCCAAATCGTTCGACGTGGCGGTCTCGGGTCCCTTGGCCGGCTCAGCCGGCCGTGAGCGGCGCCCCGAACATGAACGTCACCACGACCCAGGCGACGAGCAGGCATCCAGCGATCATTGCCGGCCCGAGCAGCATCCACGCGATGGCTGCCCCGTGTCGGCGCTCGTTCAATGCCTGCCTGGCCTGCAAACCGCACGCGCCCGCGACGAGCAACCAGATGGCCACTCCGGCGATGACGACCACGCCATGCATCACGGCACCTCCACGGTCGATGTTGGCGACGAACTCGGGTTGTCTGGCGTCCAGTTCGTGCAACAGGACGGCTTCTGCGTGGTCGCGAGCAAGAGCAGGGCGACCGTGACGAGGACGGTTGAGACGATCGCTGCGACCGTCCGCCACGACCGTTTCGCGAGACCGACATGGCCGGTGACGAACGCCGAGATCGCGATGACCGCGACCAGAGCCGCGCGCACAGCCGTCATCTGGCGACCGCCAGAACCGGACGGGTAGCCGTCCGGCAGCGAGGCCGCCCAGGCGACCGTGAACACGGATACGAGAACCAGGACGACGACATAACCGATGAGTGGCCGGCTGCCGGCGGTTTCTGGTTCATGGCTGGACCGCCACGCGCCGCGGACCAGCCAGCCGAAACTGGCCAGCCAGAGCCCGACAAACACCGACAGGACAACAACGAGAGTCATGGAATCCTCCGAGGGCCGTACTTCTTCGTCAGGTCGGCCTGCAGCGTCTTCGACGCGGCTTCAAGCGACCTCTTGTCCAGTGACACGTCAACGGTTTTGCCGGGCAGGTAGCCGTGCCCGTCGAAGAACGTGACGGACACTTGCGGGCCCGGCTGCAGCGGCGACAACCAGACCAACTTGACGATCTCGTCAGCGACCGGAGCAGTATCGGTGCCGTCCGCGACTGTGACTTCAGCGCGGACACCGTAGGTTTCCGCCGACGCGGTATCCCGATATCCGGTCGTCCACACTTTCGCGCCGGTCACACCCGGCAGGGCCGCGACTGTCGACTGGATTTCGGCAGCGACCGTGACCGCGTCGTGCTCTGGTGTGTGCGTTGACGTGCATCCCGTCAAGGTCACAGCAGCGACCAGGAGCGGGACAGCGAACATCGCGCGACGGGACGCGTTCATGGAGAGACTCCGTTCGAGGCGGTGACAAGGTCGGTGCCGTAACAGTTGACGCCTGCTTTCTGCCCCTGCCACGTCCCGTCACCGTAGAGCTCGACCGTGCAGTCCTTCTCGCCGAGCGGCGTCGACAAGCGCAGATGGGTCGGATCGGTCGAGGACAGCACCGTCACTGGGTATCTGGCCTCGACAGCGGCGACGATGCTCTCCGGTGTCACGTACCAGCGTTCCCGCTGGACAGGTCCGACCATCGGACCGTTCGTCACCTCTGTGAACGCTCGAGCCTGCGCCGTCGTCGAAGCGACTGTCACGGTTGCATCCGGAACGTTCGCCGCCTTGACGAGCAGGCCGACCGTTCCGGTCATGGCGAGGGCAAGCAGGGCAAGGAAGGCGCCGCGGGCCCGGTACGTCTTCGACCCGTGCGCGAGAGCGGCGAAGCCGACACCGAACGTGAGCAGGACGGCCAGCCCGATGTCCCGCCACGTCGAAACGTGAACGGTCGTCTGCAAGTACGTCTCAATCGTCATCAGAGCAGCTCGATCCCGAACAGGCCCAGCATGGACCCGGTGATGGCCGCGGCAAACGCTGCAGCAAAGAAGATCCCGATACCGAACGCCAGGGCGGTAGTGAGCGACTCGCGGCCCGGGGTGTGTCGCACAGACCGGAACCCCATGACGCAGGCAACGCCCGGCATGGCGAGCAGGAAGGAGACAATCAAGAACAGGGTCGAGGTCACAGCAACCCCAGCGCCTTCCCGGCCTCTTCGACCTGGTCCCAGCCGAGCCGCTGACCGGTCAAGTCCGGGTGTGTGTTCCGTCGCGCCAACCGGAACGCTTCCGCGACCGTGTGGCGACCGTTCGGGTCGAGTCCGGC
>WBZS01002206.1_pt1 | contig 12652 bp, 10 predicted proteins | sample 5204201 | NCBI WGS metagenome assembly WBZS01 (sample SAMN12344357, study PRJNA552823) | activated sludge metagenome | biome: Activated sludge suspended growth; feature: Nitrification reactor; material: Wastewater; isolation source: activated sludge from nitrification reactor of wastewater...
TGCGCCAGCAGGCGGGCATGCTGCGGCGGGGCAGCGTGCTCGTGGCGGCGAGCTTTCGGAGCTACACGCAGGAGGTGATCGAGACCGCCGAAGCCGCGCACAAGCAGGGCGCCGCCGTCATCGCCAGCTACCTGCCGCACCTCGCCACCTCGCCCGGCGTCTTCGCGAGAGCCATGGGCGTCGCGGCCGCCACGCCCAGGCCGCCAAGCACGACGCCCCACAAGAGATCGGCCAGATACCAGCCCAGACCGATGCCCGTGGCGATCGAGAGCACCAGCAGAAACGCCGGCAGCACAAGCGCCTGGTACAAGATGATCGGATGCCGCCGGGCCACCGCGTAGATCTGCTCGTTCGGCGTCAACCACGAGAGGTGCATGCGTCGCGCCTGATCGCGGCCGTCGGCCATCAACTCGAGGTTGGCGCGCAGACCCGGCACCAGCTTCAGGTCTTCCTGGAAACGATCGGCGTCGAGCTTCAACAATTCGCAGTCGGTCTTGGCCACGATCGTGGCCGATCGGCCGGAGCGCTTGAGCAGCGCGCGTTCGCCGAAGAAGTCGCCGGTCTGCAGCGTTCCGAGGTCGACCTCGCGATCGCGCACCTTGCGGGTGGCCGAGACCGCCCCGCGGGTGATGATGTAGAACGCGTCGCCCCGATCGCCCTGGTGGAAGATCACCTCTCCGGCGGATCGGTTCTCAACCGTGAAATCCTCGGCAAGCAACAGCAACTGCTCGTCGGTGAAGCCTTTGAAGAGAAAGATCGGGCGCATTCGCGCCACGTAAGCGGCCGCGTTTTCCATCGCACATTCATTCTAGCATCGCTCGAAAAAAGGTCCCGCGAATACGGCCAGCAAGACCGGGTAAAATCGCGCGATGACTTCGAAACCGCTCTCCCCTTCCGCCCAGCGCGTGCAGGACACGCTCAACGCCACCGGCCGCGTGTTCACCGTTCAGGAGCTCGAGCAGAGCACGCGCACTTCGGCCGAGGCCGCTCAGGCCGTCGGATGCACGGTCGCCCAGATCGTGAAATCGATCATCTTCAGGGCCAAAGAAACGGATCGGGTCGTGTTGGTGCTCACCTCGGGCGCCAATCGGGTCGATGAGCACAAGGTGGCGGCCCTGCTGGGCGAGCACCTCGGCAAGGCCGACGCCGACTACGTCCGCGAGCGCACCGGTTACGTGATCGGCGGGGTCGCGCCGATCGGGCATCGCGAGGCTCCGGTCACGTTCATCGATGCGGATCTCCTGACCTTCGCCGAGATCTGGGCGGCGGCCGGCACCCCGAACGCGTTGTTTCGTCTGACGCCCGATGACCTGTTGGCCATCAGTCAGGGCCGCGTCGCCGACGTCAAGCGTGCCTGAGCGCCCCGGGTCGCCACCAGGTCGCTGACCGTCGTCACTTTCCAGCCCTGCGCACGGGCATGCGCGACGATATCGGCAAAGGCCGCCACTTCCTGCCAGTGGAAGTGATAGAGCACGATGTCACCTGCCCGCGCTTCCTCGACAAAACCCTGCAGGACATCCGCGGGCCGCGGCGTGCTCGAGCGCTGCTTCATGGTGTTGACGCGGTTCCACATCACGATCTGCAATCCGGCCTCGCGTGCCGCGCGCTGCACGGCATCCGCGCTCCAACCGTCGCCGAAGGGCGGGCGCAAATAGCGGGCCCCGGTCAGGCCAAGTTGCGCACTGGCCGTCGACCGCCACTGCTCCAGCTCCCAGGCCACCTGGTCGTAGCTCAACGCGCCGAGGGCTGCGTGATTGAACGTGTGGCACCCGATCTCGTGGCCTTCTTCGATCGCGCGCCGCCAGATCCTCGGGTTGGCGAGGAGGACCTTGCCGGTCGGGAAGAGCGTCAGACGCACATCCGCGGTCCGGGCCGCGTCCAGCAACTTCGCGACATTGACGTAACCGTCGTCGAACGTCAGGGCGATCCGTCGTGAACCGGCCGGCGCGCTGAACCAGGCCCGGGTCTCGGCCGCCTGAGCCGGCAGGGCGGGCGCGGAGGAGAGCGCACCGGCAGCGCCGGCGAGCGAAAGGGCGGCGATTTTCAGGAAGGAACGGCGGTTGAAGGGGGTCATCATGGCGGGCCTCGTGTGCGATTGAGCACACTCTGAGGCCCGCGGGTCACCGCTGGTTCCGGGGCAAGTTACGGCGACGGCACGTTTCGATTACCGGTGGGTTACCGCAGAAACAAAAACGGGCCCGCCCGGGGAATGACCGGGCGGGCCGCACCAAAGGGGGATGTAGGGGCTTAGCGGACCTTGATCGAGATGGCCTTGGGCCGGGCACTCTCAGCCTTCGGCAGGCGCACCGTCAGTACGCCCTGCTCGAGGTTGGCCTCGACCTTCTCGCTGTCAAGTTCCGCGGGGAGACGGAAGGTGCGCGCGAACTTGCCGTAGGTGCGCTCGCGGACGAGCCAATCGCCCTCGGTTTCGGCGGCCGGCTCCAGTTTGACCTCGCCGCGGATCGAGACCGTGTTGCCCAGTACCTCGATCGTGAGGTCCTCGGCCTTCAGGCCCGGCACGGCGGCGGAGACGGTGTAGCCACGCTCGGTGGCCTGAACATCCATCGGGAGGCTCAGGGTGTCCTCCGAGAACCGCTCAGACAACGGAGCCAGCGCTTCATCGAACCAGCGATCCATCATCCGCGCGATCGGGCTGGGGCGATAGTAAGGACGAACGGTGAGTGACATGGCGACCTCCTGGTGTGATCTCATGTGTGAACCGACTGATGCCCGCACTTTAGCCAGGCCGTGTTAGAGCTCTGCTGGAGCGGTATATGAGATTCGTTAGCGGAGCGGTGATGCGAGCCCGCCTCAGTCGGGCCGGACCTTAGCGACGTCTCATGTCGTGGAGATACGAATCTTATGAACTTCGGCGACGATGAAGTTGCCCTTGCCGCCGCGCAAAACCCTTGGAAGGCGCGGCCTCGAGGCTGGAGGTGACCCTATGTCGTGGTCCATCAAACTCGGCCGGTTCGCCGGCATTGACGTCTACCTGCATCTGACCTTTCTCCTGCTCGTGGCCTTCATCGGGTACAGCGGGTACATCAGCACGGGCTCGCCGCGCGGCGCGCTGGAAGGCGTGCTCTACATCCTGGCGCTGTTCGGGAGCGTGGTGCTGCACGAGTATGGGCACGCGCTGACGGCTCGCCGGTTCGGCATCCCGACCCGCGACATCACGTTGTACCCGATCGGCGGCGTCGCCCGGCTCGAACGCATGCCGGAGCGCCCCTGGCAGGAACTGCTCGTGGCATTGGCCGGCCCGGCGGTCAACGTGGTGATCGCAGCGCTGTTGTTCGTCGGTCTGCTGGCCACCGGAAATCTGAGTTGGCCAAGCCTGAGCGTGATCGAGTCCGGCCCGTTGCTCGAGCGCCTGATGTACACCAACGTGTCGCTGGTGCTGTTCAACCTGATCCCGGCCTTCCCGATGGACGGCGGACGCGTGCTGCGCGCGGGGCTGGCCATGTATCTGAACTACGCGCTGGCGACCCGCATCGCAGCCGGTCTGGGCCAGGCCGTGGCCGTGGTCTTCGGTTTTGTGGGCCTGTTCGCCAACCCGATGCTGGTGCTGGTGGCCGTGTTCGTGTGGTTCGCGGCCGGGCAGGAGTCGCAGGCCGTCCAGGCGCGCAGCGCGCTGTATGGCATCCCGGTCGGTCGGGCGATGGTGACCGACTTCCGCACCGTGTCGCAGTTCGATCCTTTGTTGCGGGTCAGCGACCTGTTGATCATCGGCGCGCAGGAAGACTTCCCGGTCGTCGATGACGGCCAGATGGTCGGCTACGTCACGCGCGAAGACCTGATCTCGGGGCTGGCGCGGCGCGGTCTGGGCGGCCGCGTCGGCGAGGTGATGCGACGCCGTTTCCTGGCGGCCAACCCCTTCGATCAACTCGAGGCCGTGGTGCCCAAGATGCAATCGATCGCGGCCGAATCGGTGCCGGTGGTCGACCGCGGCCAGGTCGTCGGCCTGCTCACGGCGCATAACGTGCGCGAGTATCTGATGATCCAGGAAGCCTTACGCCGGCGCCGTGTTTGACGCTGCGAACCGCGAACGACGAACGACGCGGAACGTCCTGGCGACGTGGGCAAGCACAGGTTGATGCCGTTGGCGAACCGGATTCGGACGGCTGGTCCTGTACACGGATCACACGGATGTTCACGGATAGCACGGACCACACGGAAACATCTCGAATGGCTCCGTGCTATCCGTGAACATCCGTGTACCGGTCCGGCCCGTTCCGGGGCTCCTGACAACGTGCGATCGGGTTCGCCAACAGGATCACGTCCGATGGCTTACTGCCATCGGCGTTGTCAGGCCATTTTCGGACAGCCAGCCGAGTACACGGATGCCACGGATAGGCACGGATGCCGCGGAGTTGCTTGGTGAGGATTCCGCGTGTTCCGTGACGGTCCGTGAAATCCGTGTACAGGATTTGGCCTCGATCTAGAGGCGCCTGACATCCTGCGTCATTCGTGTATTTATGCGGCTATACTCCGGCGCATGACTCACTGGCTTCAACCATTGACCCGCGCCGCGCTGCGGCTGTCGGGGTGGAAACTCGAGGGCGAGCTGCCGAAATCGCCCAAGTGCGTGATCGTGGTTTACCCGCACACGTCGAACTGGGATGGCTTGATCGGCCTGTCCGCGGGATACGCACACCGCGTCCTGGGCGGCGACTGGCCGCACGGATTCATGATCAAGATCGAATGGACACGCGGGTTCTTCGGGCCGCTGGTGCGCGCGCTGGGCGGGATCGGCATCGACCGCAGCGCCAGTTTGAACGCCGTCGAGCAGATGACCGCCATCTTCGCTTCGCGCGAACGGTTGTTGCTGGCGATCACGCCCGAGGGCACGCGCAAATATCGTGGTTTCTGGCGAACGGGGTTTCATCAAATCGCGCTGCAGGCCGGAGTGCCGGTGATCCCGGCCAGCCTTGACTACCCGAGCAAGGTGGCGCGTATCGGGCCCGAGTTGCGCATGACCGGCGACGTGCAGGCCGACCTCGATCACCTGCGCGCGTTTTACGCCGGCGTGCGGGGCGCGGTGCCGGCAAACCAGGCGCCGATCCGCTTTCGCGATCAACGCGCCACCGACGCGGACGCGGCCTAGGCTTGCTCAGGCTTCGCCCGAGCTGAGCTTTTCTTGCAGACGCGTCAACCGGCGCGTGACGGCTTCAACCACTTCCACGCGTCGCCAGGTGGGAGGTTGTGAGAGCACGATCGCCTGAGCGCGCTCGGCCCACCGTAGCGCCAGCGCCGTGTCCTGTGCTTTCCACTCGTAGAATTTCGACAACTCCACGCAAGGTAACGCCTCGTCGACCGTGAAGGATGCCCATTGCTCCCACAAAGGGACCGCTTCGGCGCGTCGGCCGGTGCGCTTGAGCAGGAAGCCCATCTTCTCGAGCGCCTCGGCCCGATCCTCCAGCGACAGCCGGCCCTCGAGCGCGCGCCGGTAGGCGGCCTCGGCCGCTAACAGGCGCTCGTCGGATTCGTGCCAGCGGGCGAGCTTGAGCCAATCTTCCGCGCTGCGAGATCGTTCGGCGGCGCCGCTCTCATCGAAGACCTCGAGCAGATGCGCAGCCAACGTGACCATCGACAGGATGTCCATGGCGTTGTGATAGATCACACGCCGCATTGCGATCGGGTCCTGACTGCGCAGGTATTCCACATACATCCACGGGATCAATGCGCCCGGCACGTCGTCGGCGGTGCGCGGCACGCCGAGCACGTTGGCCTCGAGCGAGCTCAGCGCGCAGGACTCCAACCGACCCCGATACAGCCAGCGCGCCGGGTTGAGCAGATCGAGATGCGGACGGCCGGCGAAGGGCGCGCGGCGCCGGTTGAGCGTGAAGCGGGTCTCGAGTAACGGCACATCGAAGGCACGGCCGTTGAATGTGACCCAGCCCGAGCACCGCGCGAGAACGGCCTCGATGGCCGCCAAAGCCGCCGGCTCTTCGGAGGGGTCGCGCAGGAAATACTGACGCACGACAAACGCATCGCCCTCGAACACGCCGACGCCGATCAGAAAGGCCAGCGTGCCGGCGCCGCCGGCGAGGCCGGTGGTTTCGGTGTCGATAAAGGCGAGGTCGCGCAGGGAGACATGCGCCAGGGCCGGCTGACGCGCGATCTGGGCAGCCACCTTCGGCGAGCGGACGAGCAACTCGCCGAAACTCAGGCTGCCGTGCCGTCGATCCAGCGCGTGCTTCTCCTCGATCAGGTGATAAACACCGACGGTGTTGCGCGCCTCGACACCGGGCAACTCGCGGCCTTCATCCGGATCGTAACTGCGCACGCTGCGCTGTGTCTTGGGGTGCGTCGACAGACGTGCGGGAGGCGCTGAAGCCTCAGGCACGGTCGGAGTTTTTTTCTGGGGCCTCAAGGCATTGAGGCGCTTGCGGAGATCGCTTCCAGCCATAGTGTTCAGCGAGATTCTAGCACGCCTGTTCGCGAACGGTTCCTGCCTGGCGAGTTGCTCCAGGGCAATCGCACCTCAATTGGCTTCGACGTTTTTTTGCCGCGGATTACGCGGATTTCGCAGATGGGGAGCGTGTTTCCACAATCCGCGGCAAAACATGCCTTATCTGGTTTAGATGCGATTGCCCTGCGAGTGGCTCTTGTCCGCCACAAAACACGGCGGGCCGCTGCATGAGCGGCCCGCACGTGTTCGTTTCTTTGTGGGCGTTCCGGTCAGGCTGTGGCCTTCTCGCTACGCCCGGATTCGTTGATCGCGCGATCAACGTTGACCCAGAAGACAAGCAGGCTCAAACCGACGACGAAGAAGACGATCAGCGAAAGGATCGCCAGCCTGAGGTTGGCGAAAACATCGTTGACCAAGCCAAAAAGCAGCGGGCCCAGCCACGAGGTTCCGCGTTCGCTGACTTCGTAGATCGAAAAGAACTCGGCTTCCTTGCCCGGAGGGATCATGCGCGCAAACAGGCTGCGGCTGATCGCCTGGCTGCCGCCGAGCACCAACGCGATCGCGGCGCCAAGAAGCCAGAACTCAAACTCGCGGCGCGGCATCATGCCAAAGACCAGTTCGTCGCCCTGCAGCCCGAAGTAAGCGTAGATGACGACCGCAGCCCAGATCACCAGGCTTGCCGCCAGGACATTGCGCGCGCCGAATCGCGTCGCCAGGCGCCCAAAGCCCAACGCGCCAAGAAACGCCACGAATTGGATCATCAGAATGATCTGAATCAGCGAGCCCTGCTCAATCCCCAGACCACCCCGAAGCACCGGGGCCGCGGCAAAACTCGCCGACGCGGCGATGACGGTCTGGATACCGTCATTGAAGATGAGGTACGCCAGCAAGTAGCGCAGGGTGTGTGGAAATCGGCCCGCTTCGCGAAAGGTCTGGGCCAATTGCTTGAAACCGATCGTCAGATAGCTTTCGCCTTGCGGCAAACCGCGCGTGGCGCTGCGCGAACGCAAACGCAACCAGGTGAAAAAAGAGAAGCCGAACCACCACACCCCGGCCGAGGCCAGGTTGATCCGAACCGCCGTGGTCCCGTCGAGGCCCAGCATGTCGCGCAATTGGTACAAGAGCAAGTTTGCCAGCAACAGAAGGCCGCCGCCGAGATACCCCATCGCCCAACCATACGAAGAGACTCGGTCTTGCTGGTCGTTGCTGGCGATATCGGGCAGAAAGGCATTATAGAAAACCATGGCTGCGCCGAACGACAGGTTGGCGAGCACATACAGGATCGCGCCCAGCCACCACAGATCTCCCTGAACGAACCAGAGCGCGGCCGTGGCCAATGCTCCGAGCGTGGCGAAGACCTGCAACATGCGCTTCCGCAGGTGCGAGTAGTCCGCGATCGCACCCAGGATCGGAAGGAAGAACACCTGCAGCACGACGGAGAGCGACGTCGCGTATTGGAAGACCGACTCGGGCTGAACGCCCCAACCCAGGATGTTGAGCGTGTCGGAACCGGCAGCGGTCGCTGCGCTCGAGGCCAGGCTCGCCAGATAAGGCCCAAGGAACACCGCGATCACGGTGGTGCTAAAGGCACTATTGGCCCAGTCGTACATGGCCCAACCGAAGATCTCTCTGCGATTGTTGATCAGTCCGGGCTGCGATTCGTGAAGCGTAGACGACGATGAAGTCATTTTGAATGTTAGGGGCCAATGATGGGCTGAATGATACTCGGCTTCGGGTCGATTGCGTGGCTTGTTTCTTCGAACCGGCCGGTTTATTTTCGGTGAGACGGCTCCGCCGGTCGCACCAAGGCCTCGGCCACCCGCCGGTCGACTTTCCCCATAGCCAGCCCGCCCAACTCCTTTATGTGAGCCCAGTGCACATCATCGACGGCCAGACGCTCGCTTGTCACCCTGAACCGAATTGCTCGAGCCGACAGCTTGAAGTGGGTGTAGGTGTGTTTGAGATCATCCAAAAAGGTCTCGGGTCGGCCTGGAGCGTGGCCCAGCAGCCGATGCACGTGTTTGGTGAGCTCCTTGACGGCTCCAGCTTCTTCGGGATCTTCGGTATATATGGAAGGGAACGCCCACAGCCCTCCCAGCAACGCCGCCGTGCGTCGAGACACAAGCACCTGATCGCCGCTGGTGACGACTGCGATCAAGGCATGCCGCACGGGCTGCGCGGCGCGCCGCGCGCTGATCGGCAGCTGCGCCTGCAGACCGAGTTCACGGGCCCGGCACAATGCCTTCACCGGACAACCGTCGCAGTTCGGTTGCCGAGGGGTGCAGATCGTGGCCCCCAGGTCCATCACGGCCTGGTTGTAGTCACCCGCCCGACCCGCCGGGACGAGTCGATCCGCCAGCGCTTGAAGCTCCTTGAGCCCGCGATTCGATTTGACATCGTGCCGATACGCGAACAACCGCGCCAACACGCGCTTCACATTTCCATCAACCACCGCGACGTCGGCGTCGAACGCTATGGATGCGATGGCTGCGGCGGTGTAGGGTCCGATGCCTGGCAGGCTGCGCAGGTCTTCATATATAGAAGGGAGTGAGCCCTCGAAGCGCTCGACCACGGCTGTCGCCGCACGATGAAGATTACGAGCACGGCTGTAATAGCCGAGCCCTTCCCAAAGGCGCAGCACCTGATCGATAGACGCGCGGGCCAGCGCCTGCACATCTGGGAACTCCCTCAGCCAGCGTTGATAGTATGGGCGCACCGTGTCGACCTGGGTCTGCTGCAGCATGATCTCTGAGATCCAGATCGCATATGGATCCCGCGTGCGCCGCCAGGGCAGGTCGCGCGCGTGCTGACCGTACCAGGCCAGCAGTCGCCTGGACACCGCCGTCAGGCGGCGCTCGCCTGTTTGGTCTTCACCCGCGTCGTGTCCGGAAGCACGCTTAGGGCTCATTGACCGCTCTCCAGCCCGTCAGGCTGTGGATAACTGCCTTGTTTCTGTGGACAACCGGGCATAGAGTGCCCCAGGCCTGTGGAAAGATGGGCCTGTTCTTGGGATAAAGAGGGGCCGCTCAGAAGTTTTGCATCGATCACGGTCAACCTCGGCTCCCCGACCCACGAATCGCTCGGGACTCCAACCGGGCGGGCGCCAACAAGGGTCGAGAGTCTCCGTTCAAAAGAGATTCAAACCTTTTCAGAGTAAAGATAGAGCCCGAGTAGCACATTAATTCCCCGCCATATGCGTCGTCGGATTCGGTTTCCAAACACGCATGTAGGGTTGCGCAAAAGCGACTCCGGTATTCGGCGCCTGGAGATCCTGAAACCTTAAGGCCCATTGACGCAACTCTTAAAGAAAAGGATTCTTTTACAGAGTCGGTGAGCCGACGTATTGTATCGCCCATGCGGGTTTGCTAGAATCCGCGAGCTTTGTGATCCGGACACCAAGTTATCCCCAGGTGCAGACGATCCAAGGCACACATAAGCTTTCGAATAGACATACCGGCCGTTGGGGGAAATCCTGCCTCTCCCCAGGCGCGTTCGCAGTGACATTCCGTCGCTGCGTAATCGTGTGTGATCGTCGGTGGACGGAGTGACCATGCAGTCTGAACAACTTTGGCAGGCCGTGCTCGGCCAGATACAGATGGAACTGCCGCGTGCCACGTTTGACACGTGGCTGCGCAATACGTCGTTGGTGGCGCAGGAAGACGGTGCCTACATCGTCGGCGCCCCGACGGCTTATGCGCGTGATTGGCTTGATCATCGGATGAAGGGCGCCATCAAGCGCACGATCACGGGCATCACGGGCAGCAGCTCGATCGACGTCCGTTTCGTGGTCTGGAACCCCGCCGCCGTCGATCGATCCAACGCCGAGCCGCTGAGCATCGAGCCCGAGTACCAGACACCCGAGCCCACGACCAACAGCAAAGTCAACCCGAAGTACACGTTCCAGAACTTCGTCGTTGGCCCGAGCAACCGTCTCGCGCACGCCGCCTGCGTGGCGGCCTCCGAGAACCCGGCCCGTGCTTATAACCCGGTCTTCCTTTATGGAGGCGTCGGGTTGGGCAAGACCCACCTGCTCCAGGCCATCGGCAACGCCTGTCTGCAGCGCGGGCTGACCGTTACTTACGTCTCCTCGGAAGAGTTCACCAACGATCTGATCAACTCGATCCGCACGCACACGACGGCGGCTTTCCGCGAGCGCTATCGCAGCGTCGATGTCATGCTGATCGACGACATCCAGTTCATCGCCGGCAAAGAGTCGACGCAGGACGAATTCTTCCACACCTTCAACGCGCTGCATTCGCAGGACAAGCAGCTGGTGATCTCGTCCGATCGCCCGCCCAAGGCCATGGTGACCCTCGAGGAACGGCTCCGCTCTCGCTTCGAGTGGGGTCTCACCGTCGACATTCAGCCGCCGGATCTCGAGACGAGGCAGGCCATCCTGCGCGCGAAGGCCGAGCGTTCACGTCGACAGGTGGATAGCGCGGTCGTCGAGTTGATCGCGCGCCGGGTGCAGAGCAACATCCGCGAGCTCGAGGGCGCGCTGGTGCGCGTGCTCGCCTATGCCGACCTGACCAATCAACCGCTGACTGTCGAGTTGGCCGGCACCGCCATCGCCGACCTCCTCCCGCGCCGCCGCACGCTGACGGCGAGCCAGATCATCATCACCGTGGCGGATTACTACCGCTCGTCGCCGCAACAACTCACCGGTCCGGATCGATCGAAAGAAACGGCCTGGGCCCGCCAGGTGGCCATGTACCTGATTCGTGAAGAGTCGGAGGCCTCGTTGCCCGCTATCGGCGAGGCGCTCGGCGGACGCGACCACACCACGATCATGTATGGCTGCAAGAAGGTGGCCGACCTCGTCGAACGCGACGACAGCGCCCGACGACAGGTCCTGGCGATCCGCGAACGCCTGTACGGTCAGAACGCGGTGACGGCCTGACGATTGAAGGTATCAGGGGCGCCCATTTTTCGACCCCTGTCCTTTCCCCTCGCTGCTCTCGAACCGATACAAGGGAAGAGAGCCAACGGCCCCGCTCTGGCGGGGCCGTTTCTTTTTGGAACGCCTTCTATATATAATCGTCACATTCCAGGACAAAGCTCTCGTTCACGACATGCTGACCCTACGCTTCTCGGTCATGCGCTCTACAGAGCGCGAGATGGCGCTGCTCCAAGACGTCCTTTCGGAGTTCGAGGCGGCTCAGCGTCTGCATGTCGACCTGATCGTCCTGGAATGGCCGACGGCCTGGCGCCAGTTAGTCGATTTCGTCACCTCTGGCACCAGCCCAGACGTCTCTCTGGTCGGAACAACCTGGATCTCGCCTTTGAACGGCATGCAGGTGATCCGTCCATTCTCCGAGGCCGAGGCCCTGGAGTCTGGCGGCGAGGGGGCCTATCTGCCCTCCGTCTGGAACGCGGGCGTCGTTGGTCGACAGCTCTTTGCAGTACCCTGGCAGGCCGACACACGCCTGATCTTCTACTGGCGCTCTGCACTCCAACGTGCCGGGATCGCTGAAGGCGATGCCTTTGGGTCGTTTGAACGCCTCGAGCAGACCGTTGCCACGCTCAGCGAGCGCGGAGAACAGGCGCTCATCGCGCCGACTTCGGCCTTTTCCCATAACGTGCTTCATGCCCTGTCTGCCTGGATCTGGAGCGCCGGCGGCGACTTCCTGAGCCCCACGGGCGATCGCGTGCTCTTCGATCAACCCGTCGCGCTGAACGCCATCCAACGCTACTTTGCGATTCATCGGTCGTTGGGCGCCGCGGGTCTGGGTGGCCTTACCGAGCAACAATCCGATCGAGCATTCGAGAACGGCACAGGCGCCGTCACCGTCAGCGGCCCGTGGATCATCGAGGGCGTCGCCGCCCGCGGACCTGAGGCCCTCGACGATCTCGGTATTGTGCCGATGCCCGGGATCCCTTACAACGGCGGTGCCGGCCTGGTGATCTGGCGACGCAGCCTGCAAGAGCAGCCCGCACTGGCCTTGATCCGCCATCTGGTCGATCCGGCTGTTCAGAGACGCATCAGCCGACTCGGCGGCCAGCTTCCTGCGCGACTGGATGTTTTGACCGACCCCGAGTTCAACGCCGATCGTTTCTTCGCGGCTCTGAGTCACAACGCGCTGCGCGGGCGAGCATTGCCAAACGACCGCTTGTGGGGCGTCATCGAGGATCGGCTGGTTCGCACGCTGGGAGCGCTCTGGCCAATCGTTCTGGATCCAGCCCAGGCTAATTACCAGCAAGCAGTCGTTTCTTCGATCCTCCGCATACGTCGACCTTCCG
>WBZS01000727.1_pt2 | contig 12647 bp, 13 predicted proteins | sample 5204201 | NCBI WGS metagenome assembly WBZS01 (sample SAMN12344357, study PRJNA552823) | activated sludge metagenome | biome: Activated sludge suspended growth; feature: Nitrification reactor; material: Wastewater; isolation source: activated sludge from nitrification reactor of wastewater...
CTGGCCGACCAGAAGGAACGCGCCGAACACCTGATGCTGCTCGATCTGGGGCGCAACGACGCCGGACGCGTGGCGGCGACCGGCAGCGTGCGGGTGACCGACAGCTTCACCGTCGAGCGCTACTCCCATGTCATGCACATCGTGTCGAATGTCGAGGCGACGCTGAAGAACGGCCTGTCGGCGCTCGATGTATTGCGGGCGACCCTTCCGGCCGGCACGGTGTCGGGGGCGCCGAAGGTGCGCGCGATGGAGATCATCGACGAACTGGAGCCGGTCAAGCGCGGCATCTATGCCGGCGCGGCCGGCTACCTCGGCTTTAATGGCGACATGGATCTGTGCATCGCAATCCGTACCGCGGTGATCAAGGACGGCGTGCTCCATGTGCAGGCCGGTGCGGGGATTGTTGCCGACTCCGATCCCGATTCGGAGTGGGTCGAAACGCAGAACAAGGCGCGCGCGCAGTTGCGCGCGGCGGAGATGGCCGAGGCCGGGTTGGATACGCGCTTCGACACCGAGGCCGGACGATGATCCGGCGCGTTGCGCAGGGGCGCTCAGCGCACCTTGATCTCGACGCGCCGGTTGCGCGGCTCGCTCATGTTGTCGGGTGTCGGCACCAGCGGCTCGCGTTCGCCACGGGCCACGACCTGAATTTTTTCCTGGGCAATGCCGGCGCCCAGCAGGATGTCGCGCATCTGGCGGGCGCGGCGCAGCGACAGGGCATCGTTGTAGGCGGTGGTGCCGAGCCGGTCGGCGTGGCCGGTGACGATCACTTCCGGTGCCGGAAAGTCCGCAACGTCGCGCTTGATTGCGTCGAGGTCCTGCGCCGACGCAGAGGTCAGCGCAAGTGCATCGAGCATATAGAACACCCGGTATTTGCGCGGCCGTTGCGGCAGGGCGGCGAGCGCCACCTCGATGCGCGCGCGCGAGGCCGCTTTTTCGACCTCGCTCTTGGTCAGGGTGTTGCCGCGCACTTCCGCCGAGGAGAACGCGCTGTCGAGCGTGACCTGATCGCCGACCGCGCTGACGATCACCTTGCCAACCCTGCCGTCCGGGCCGGGCAGCAGTGTGATGCGTTCGCGCGTACTGCGGAAGCCCGGCTCGCCAGACTGGACGCCCGGCTTCTGCGCGGCGCATGCCACGGTGAGCAGCGCGAGTGCGGCGGCAATCCAGTGCCGCATCAATCGACCTCGATCGCGAACTCGGTGCCGCGCACGCCGATGGTGGCGGTGGGGGTCTTGACCACAGCTGCTTCGGGCGAGTGCTTGACCATCATGCCGCTGACCATCGAGAAGGTACCCTTGAGCACCGAGATCAGCATCTCGCCGACGTGGGTGGTTGCGTTGAAGGCGTACTTGTCGAGTGCGACCGCGCTGTTGGGGCCGGAGGAGATCAGCGTGTCGTCCTTGAGGGTGACGCCGACCGAACCGTCGGCGCCGGTGCGCAGGCGATCCTGCGCCATCACCGGCGCGCCGAGCGTGGCTTCGATGACTTGCCCGTCGCGCAAGATGCTGACCGAGCCCTTGATGACCTTGATCGTGCCAGCCGGCTCGGCGGCGCGCACGGCAGTGCTCGACAGCAAGCCCGACAGGGCGGTCAGCACGGCCAGAATGAACAGCGGTTGGCGCAGGCGCTTGAACATCGAAACTCTCCCTTCGAGACACGGCCCGGTTTGCAAAGGCGTTGCAACCGTCCCGCAAAGAACCGCGGAACACTGCCGGGAAACCGCGAACGACTTGATTCTACGGCATCGCGTGCCGCAAACTTTAGCGCAATGTGCACGGAAACATAAGGTAGCCCGCCCATGTTGCTGATGATAGACAACTACGACTCGTTCACCTACAACCTGGTGCAGTACCTGGGCGAGTTGGGCGAGGACGTGCGGGTAGCGCGCAACGACGCGATCACGCTGGCGGAAGTCGCGGCGATGGCGCCGGCACGAATCGTCATCTCGCCGGGGCCGTGTTCGCCGGCCGAGGCGGGCATTTCGGTGCCGCTGATCCGCGAGTTTGCGGGCAGGATTCCGCTGCTCGGCGTGTGCCTCGGGCATCAGAGCATCGGTGCGGCCTTTGGCGGAGAGATCGTGCACGCGAAGATTCTGATGCACGGAAAAACCTCGCAGATTCACCATGCCCAAGCCGGCGTGTTTTCCGGTCTGCCCAATCCGCTGACGGCAACCCGCTACCATTCGCTGGCGATTGCGCGCGATTCGCTGCCCGAGTGCCTGGAAGTGACGGCGTGGACCGACGACGGCGAGATCATGGGCGCGCGCCACAAGACGCTGGCGGTCGAGGGCGTGCAGTTCCATCCCGAGTCCATCCTGACGCAGTGCGGGCACGATCTGCTGAAGAACTTTCTGAACGGGGTTCGCTAGATGGATGGCCGGAGAACCGCATGGATAGGCGGTCTACCGGCACCGATCGGTGAAGAAGGCCGTGTTTACTGGCTCGCAGGCTAGGCGGCCTGCGAAAACAGCTTACAAGGAGCTTGAGCATGGCGATCACGCCACAGGAAGCGCTGGCGCGCATCATCGAGCATCGCGAGATTTTCCACGACGAGATGCTCGCGCTGATGCGCGCCATCATGGGCGGCGAAGTATCGCCGGTGCTGATTGCCGCGCTGGCGATGGGCCTGCGCGTCAAGAAGGAAACCATCGGCGAAATCACCGCCGCGGCGCAAGTGATGCGCGAGATGTCCACCAAGGTGCCGGTGCGCGATACGGAGTTCCTCGTCGATACCTGTGGTACCGGCGGTGACGGCGCGCACACTTTCAATATCTCTACCGCGTCGATGTTCGTTGCGGCGGCGGCGGGTGCGCGGGTGGCCAAGCACGGCGGCCGCTCGGTATCGTCGCAATCGGGCAGCGCCGACGTGCTCGAGGCGCTGGGCGCCAACATCAACCTGTCGCCCGAACGGGTGGCCGACTGCATCGCGCAATGCGGCATCGGCTTCATGTTCGCGCCCAACCACCACAGCGCGATGAAGCATGCCGCGCCGGTGCGGCGCGAACTGGGCGTGCGCACGATTTTCAACGTCCTCGGTCCGCTGACCAATCCGGCGGCGGCACCCAACCAGCTGATGGGCGTGTTCCATCGCGATCTGGTGGGCATCCAGGTGCGGGTGCTGCAGCGGCTGGGATCGCGTCACGCGATGGCCGTCTTCGGCTTGGAGAATCTCGACGAGATTTCGATCTCGGGCGAAACCCTGATCGGGGAACTCAACCGCGGCGAGGTACGCGAGTACATCGTCGCGCCCGAGCAATTCGGCCTCGCGCGGCACGATATCGGCGAACTGCGGGTCGCCAATGTCGAGCAATCGAAAGCCATGCTGCTTGCTGCGTTGGAAGGCAGTCATCCGGCGGCGCGCGACATCGTCTGCCTCAATGCCGGGGCGAGCCTTTACGTCTCGGGCCGAGCGGTCTCGTTCGCGGCAGGCGTCGATCTGGCCCGCGAGGCGATTCACAGCGGCGCGGCGCGCGCCAAGCTCCAAGCCTACGTTGCCTTCACCCAGGCTGTGAACTGACAGGCAAGGAACGCAACGCCAGTGGCCGAAGACATTCTCAAACGCATTCTCGCCGTCAAACGCGAGGAAATCGCGGCCGGCCTTGCGGCAAAATCTCTGGCGCAGTTGCATGCCGAAGCGCTGGCGCAGGGGCCGGCGCGTGATTTCGTCGGCGCCATCCGGGCGAAGATCGACGCCGGGCGACCAGCGGTGATTGCCGAAATCAAGAAGGCGAGCCCGTCGAAGGGCGTGCTGCGCGAGGATTTTCGCCCGGCCGAAATTGCCCGCAGCTACGAGTCGGGCGGCGCAGCCTGCTTGTCAGTGCTCACTGACAGGCAGTTTTTCCAGGGCGAGCCGGGCTTTTTGCAGCAGGCGCGTGCCGCTTGCTCGCTTCCCGTATTGCGCAAGGATTTCCTGGTCGATGCCTATCAGATCGTCGAAGCCCGCGCGATGGGCGCCGACTGCATCCTGCTGATCGTGGCGGCCTTCATCGACGGCCAGCTCGACTTGATGGCAGAACTCGAGGCGTTGGCGCACGGGCTGGGCATGGCCGTGCTGGTGGAAGTCCACGATGCGGCCGAACTCGAAGCAGCGAGGCGGTTGAAAACGCCGCTGCTGGGTATCAACAACCGGAATTTGCGCACCTTTCTGGTGCATCTCGAAACGACACTCGGTTTGCTGGGCCGCGTCGGGGCGGATCGAGTCGTCATCACGGAGAGCGGAATCCTGACTCACGAGGATGTTCGTCTGATGCGGCGCAACAACGTGTCCGGGTTTCTCGTAGGCGAAGCCTTCATGCGCGCGGCGGACCCGGGCGCCGCGCTTGCCACGCTGTTCGCCTTTGCGAGCTAGAAACCGGATCCCGTCCAAATTTCGGTGTGGCTTTTTCCCAACACTCGACTCGGTGGTAGAGCATGAATTCGGCTTTTACCTTGCTTGGTTCGCAGCGCCATTGGCATAATTAGGTAGCCTTCCGGAAGGGGGGGTCGCGTCCAAACAATGGAGATCTCTGATATGAGCAAAAAGATTATCGCCCTCGCTCTCGCTGCGCTGGCCCCGGCTGCAGCGCTGGCTCCGGCTTCAGCAATGGCAGCAGACTCGAACGTCACGATTTACGGCATCATCGACTATGGTTTTGTCAGCCGAACTGGAGAAAAGGGCGATCCCGGCCGCTTGAAGGGCGGTCGCACCGGAACGCTGAACGAATTCGCGGGTGGCGTTTCCACGGGTAACCGTATCGGTTTCAAAGGCTCGGAAGATCTGGGCAACGGCCTGAAGGCAATCTTCGAAATCGAATTCGGTTTCAAGGGTGACGACACGCGGGGCACGACCTTCAACTACAACCGTCACTCGTGGGTAGGCCTGACCGGTGGCTTCGGTACGGTACTCGGCGGCCGTGTTGACGGCGCCCGCTACAGCTTCATCGGCAAGTACGATCCGTTCAAGGCCAGTTCGGTCGCCAATGCGGCGACCATCTTCGGTTACACCAGCCACCTCGGCCAGGCAGACCGTGCCGACAACGCTGTTGTGTACATCTCCCCGGACTTCGGCGGCTTCAAGGTACTGGGCGCCTACACCAAGTCGCTGCTCCAGCAAGAAGGCATCAGCGCAGCCGCAGGCCAGAACATCAAGACCGGCGACAGCCCGCTGTGGGCGATTGCCGCGATGTATGACGGTGGCGGCCTGAGCGCCACGCTCGACTACGAGAACCTGAAGATCTACGGTGCGCCGGGTGTGGGCGATGCAAAGTGGGACATCTATGTCGCTGGCGCGAGCTACGACTTCAAGGTGGTCAAGCTTTCGGGCTACTTTGAGCACACCAAGGGCAAGGAAACGGCCCGCGGTCAGAAGGCCGATGGCTGGATGCTGGGCGTCAGCGCGCCGATTGGTCCGGTGAGCGTGATGGCCAGCTATGTCGAAGGGCGTGACAAGTCGGATGACGCGCTCGATCGCGGCGATTGCAAGAAGTTCGGCGTCGGCGCCGAGTACAGCCTGTCTAAGCGCACGGCGCTGTACACGACCTATGCCCGCATTAACAACGACAACCGTTCGTCCTGTGCGATTACCTTCTCGGCCAGCGCCAACGGCGGCAGCGCAGGCGCAACCGCAGCCGGCAACACCGCGGCGTATGGGCGTTCTGGCTTCGACTTGGGTATTCGGCACTCGTTCTGATCGATTGACTTAGGTTGTACGTATGGAGACAGGCGACGTTCGCATGGGGCGACCGTCGCCTGTTCATTTGTCGCACTTGGGGCGGCGTGCCTTTCGGCTCTGATCCCTAGTACCTACCGCAAATACCGAGTCAAGGCTGCGGCAGTTCGCGCGCCAGTCGGTCTGTGATGAGTTGTTGTTCGCTGGAGAGTGTCTCTGTTGGGAAGCGGCAAGCTCGAGGAGCCTTCTCCGTTGTGCATACCGATACCCTGCTTGGGTTGCCACACCTGGTACTGCAAAACCCATCGCGCACCCCCTGATTGATACTGTGATGCTACGAGACGCAGATTTGGCGCGGTGGGCTGGCGCGATCAGCTTTTTGCGTTGGCGCAATCCTTGTCGATTCATCGGATCGGGAACTGGCGTTTCGGGGGTTCGTTTGACGGTTCGGCGCTTGTTGTTGGTGCGGGGATTGTTGTATTCGCACAACAGATGGGCAGGCTTCCGGTGGAATATCACGGATTTGCCTTGTCGCGGTCATTGTCCCGTTGGCAGAATTAGGTAGCCTTCCGGAAGGGGGGGTTACGTCCAAACAATGGAGATCTCTGATATGAGCAAAAAGATTATCGCCCTCGCTCTCGCTGCGCTGGCCCCGGCTGCAGCGCTGTCCCCGGCTACAGCAATGGCCGCGGACTCGAACGTCACCATCTACGGCATCATCGACTATGGCTTTGTCAGCCGCACCGGTAACAAGGATGATCGCTTGAAGGGTGGTCGCACCGGAACGCTGAACGAATTTGCCGGTGGCGTTTCCGCTGGTAACCGTATCGGTTTCAAGGGCTCGGAAGATCTGGGCAACGGCCTGAAGGCAATCTTTGAAATCGAATTTGGTTTCAAGGGTGACGACACGAAGGGCACCACCTTCAACTACAACCGTCACTCGTGGGTAGGCCTGACCGGTGGCTTCGGTACGGTGCTCGGCGGCCGTGTTGACGGCGCCCGCTACAGCTTCATCGGCAAGTACGATCCGTTCAAGAACCAGACAGTCGCCAACGCGGCGACCATCTTCGGCTACACGAGCCACCTCGGCCAAGCAGACCGTGCCGACAACGCCGTTGTGTACATTTCCCCGGACTTCGGCGGTTTCAAGGTACTGGGCGCCTACACCAAGTCGCTGCTCCAGCAAGAAGGCATCAGCGCAGCCGCAGGCCAGAACATCAAGACCGGCGACAGCCCGCTGTGGGCGATTGCCGCGATGTATGACGGTGGCGGCCTGAGCGCCACGCTCGACTACGAGAACCTGAAGATCTACGGTGCGCCGGGTGTGGGCGATGCAAAGTGGGACATCTATGTCGCTGGCGCGAGCTACGACTTCAAGGTGGTCAAGCTTTCGGGCTACTTTGAGCACACCAAGGGCAAGGAAACGGCCCGCGGTCAAAAGGGCGAGGGTTGGTTGCTTGGCGTCAGCGCGCCGATTGGTCCGGTGAGCGTGATGGCCAGCTATGCCCACGGCCGTGACAAGTCGGATGACGCGCTCGATCGCGGCGATTGCAAGAAGTTCGGCGTCGGCGCCGAGTACAGCCTGTCTAAGCGCACGGCGCTGTACACGACCTATGCCCGCATCAACAACGACAGCCGTTCGGCATGCGCAATCACGCTGAGTGGAAGCGCCAACAGCGGCAATGCGGCCGCAACCGCGGCAGGCAATACCGCGGCGTATGGGCGTTCGGGATTCGACTTGGGTCTGCGTCACTCGTTCTAATCGACCCGCGTCGATTCGCAATGTTGAAACGGGCGCCTTCGGGCGCCCGTTCTGCTTTTTGTCGCTTTGTCCGCCTAGCGATCCTTCGGTCGCGTGAATTCGTTGTCCAGCGCCACATCCCAGGCGGTCCTTGTTTGGATCCCCGGCTTTTGCTCGAATTCGTCGAGGATATTGGCGAGGCGAAAGACCTCGGTGGCCACATCTGGCGGAAAGCCTTGCCGTCCCGGTCGATCGGCGAGCATCAACGCATCCATGAACGGGCGCAGTTGCGCGCTGCCCCAGAGTGCGACGATGCGATCGATCACATGGGGAAAACCTTCCTCCAGCTTGTGCGGGTAGAGATCGGCATGGGCACCCAGAAGCGCGACAAGTTTCTCATTCATGACCTGACTCCAATACCTGATGCGACAACAATACGCCGGTCACGAAGAATTTGGCACTGGTCCGCGTGGTTGCAACCGGCAATCGTCTCGACGGCTGGCCGCGATTGACTTGCATCAACCTGACCGACCGGTCCACGCCTAGAATTGCGGGCTCGCAGCCGGATCCCGCCAGTCAGCTGGATTCGCAGAAGCGCTTAATGAACCTTCCCATCGCCGACGCCAAGACGCTTCAACCCGCCGGGGACATCGCCTGCTATCACTGCGGACTGCCGGTTACGCGCGGGACGCGCTTCCGTGTCTCGGTCGACGGGCACGAACGCAGCATGTGCTGCGCAGGCTGTGCGGCGGTGGCCCAGGCGATAGTGTCCAACGGTCTCGCCGACTACTACCGCCATCGCGATTCGCTGCCTGAATCGCCGCGAGAGGTTGTTCCCGAGGCGCTCAAGGATCTCGGACTGTTCGACCACCCGGATTTTCAAAAGTCTTTCGTCACGCCGACCTCAGAGCACGAGCGCGAAGCGGCACTGATACTTGAAGGTATCACCTGCTCGGCCTGCGTCTGGCTCAACGAGTCACACCTGGCAAAGCAGCCGGGCGTCACGGCGGTCGAGATCAATTACGCGACGCGACGCGCACGCGCCCGCTGGGACAGCCGCGTCACCCGCCTGTCGGCACTGCTCGAGGCAATCGCCGCCATCGGCTACCGCGCGCACCCGTACGACGCAACCCGGTCCGAGGCGCTGTCGCAGTGCGAGCGCCGACAGGCTTTGTGGCGGCTCTTCGTCGCAGGTTTCGGCATGATGCAGGTGATGATGTATGCCGTGCCGGTGTATCTGGCCGATGGCGACATGACATCCGATATCGAACAGCTGATGCGCTGGGCCAGCCTGTTGCTGACTATGCCGGTGGTTCTCTATTCCGCAGCGCCGTTCTTCATCCGCGCCTGGCGCGATCTGCGGCTCAAACGCGTCGGCATGGATGTGCCGGTTGCGCTCGGCGTCGGCAGCGCGTTTGTCGCCAGTTGCTGGGCGACAGTGGTCGGCGGCGGCGAGGTGTATTTCGACTCGGTCACCATGTTCGTGTTCTTCCTGCTCGGCGGGCGTTACCTGGAGATGATCGCGCGTCAGCGCGCGGTCCGCGAAGTCGAGCGTCTTGCAAAGGCGTTGCCCGCCTTCGCCTCCCGGCTGACTGCTTACCCGAGGCTTGACACCGAGCGCGTGCCGGTCGGCGACCTGGTTGTCGGCGATCGCGTGCTGGTGAAACCCGGCGAGCCGATTCCCGCTGATGCCATTGTCCTTGACGGCGAGAGTGAGGCCGACGAGTCGCTGCTCACCGGCGAAGCAGGTCCGGTGGCCAAGCGAGCCGGCGACCAAGTCACCGGCGGGACCACCAACACGGCGAGTCCGCTGGTGCTGCACGTCGAGCAAGTCGGCGGGGCGACGCGTCTGGCGGCGATCCAGCGGCTGATCGAGCGGGCCAATGCCGAACGTCCGCGCATCGTTCAAGCCGCCGACAGGGTAGCGACGATCTTCGTGGTAGTGCTGCTTTTGCTGGCTGCGCTCGCAGGTGTGTACTGGTGGCAAGTCGATGCGTCGCGGGCGCTGTCGATCTTCGTTGCGGTGCTGGTGGTCAGTTGCCCATGTGCGCTTTCGCTTGCCACACCGACGGCCTTGACGGTGGCGACCGGCGCGATGTCACGGCGAGGTCTGTTGGTGACTCGCGGTCATGCGATCGAGACGCTTGCCCGAGTCGACCACTTCGTTTTCGACAAGACCGGCACACTCACTGTTGGCAAATTGCAGCTGAGCGGAACGGATGTGCTGGGAGAAATCGATCCCGACGATGCCCTGCGGCTTGCCGCGGCGCTTGAGCAAGGCTCCGAGCACGCGGTCGCCAAGTCCCTGCGCGCCGCGGTGTCGGCCGGAAGTGCGCTCGCGGCGGTCGACTCGTTGTTGTCGGTCACCGGTCAGGGTGTCGAGGGGACGATTGGCGGGCGAACCCTGCGCTTGGGGCGTGAGGAATTCGTTCGTGAGTTGCATTGCAGCGATTTGCCGTCGACGGCGCCTGTGGACCATGCGGCGACTACGGTTGCCCTCGGCGACACGCAAGGCTGGATCGCACTGTTTCACTTTACCGACGCGGTGCGTCCGCACGCTGCGGAACTGGTGCGCGTACTCAAGGCCGGGGGGGTGCGCGTCAGTCTGCTCTCGGGCGACTCGCAGCAGAGCGTTCTACAATATGCGGAACGACTCGGCATCGATCACGCGCTGGGCGGCGCAAACCCGCAGGCCAAGCATGCGTTCATCGAAGAGCTGCAGCGGCAGGGTCGCATCGTTGCGATGGTCGGTGACGGCGTGAATGACGCACCGGTGCTGGCGCAGGCACAAGTCTCGATCGCCATGGGTGGCGGCACCGAACTGGCGCGAAATCAGGGCGACATCGTACTGCTCTCGGAGCGGCTCGACGCACTGAGCGCCGGGCGGGAACTGGCCCGCCGTACAGTCCGTATCATCCGCCAGAACCTGTGGTGGTCGTTCGGCTACAACTTTGCGGCGATTCCGTTGGCGATGAGCGGTGCGATTACGCCATGGATGGCCGGTATTGGCATGTCGGCCAGTTCATTGCTGGTCGTGATCAACGCACTGCGCCTGCAGCGCCAGCCAGTTCGGTAGGAGCGCGACAATGGAAATCATGTACCTGCTGGTGCCGCTGTCGGTGGTACTGGTTTTCGTGATCGGCGTCGTGTTCTGGATGTCGGTGCGCGGCGGTCAGTTCGACGATCTCGAAGGCCCGGCCTACCGGGTGTTGATGGACGACGATGGGCCAGCCCCGGAGCCAACGCCGGATAGCCCCAAGGAGGCCGGCGAGCAATCGTCGCAACGCTGATTCCCGTTCGGGTCGCGCGGTGCTACCATGATTTCGAGACGCGCAGATGCGCGATCAATGGGAGGTATGTCGCCATGGCTCCACCAAGCGCGGAAGACAGGTCGGCCAGCGAGCCGGTGAGAATTCTCGAGCGCAAGGACGGTTTTTACTGGCGGGACGACGAAACCGGCGCTGAACTCGGACCGTTTCCCAGCGCGGCTGCCGCGATGGCCGATGCGCGTTCTTTCGATGACGACTCGGATGCCGAGCCAAGCGGAGATTCGCTGCGCGAGGCCGAGGACGAACTCGGTATTTCAGACTGGATCGACCCCGACACCGGTGAACCGGCCGAAGGTCACTCGCCGCATATCGAGGATCACTGATCCGGCTCAGCAGCGCGGCGGGTTTGCCCGGGGTCGTTTTGCCTGGTGGCACTTCCGGTGTCGCCCCGATCCGCAGCCAGGAACCCCTCGGTTCGACAACTTGTGGCTTTCGGCTCGCCGGCAAATCGCCGTGTGTGTGCTCCCCGGTTGTCACACACGCAAACCCCTCACGGAAAGAAGGTAGAGCCGGTGAATTTGTCCGGAATGTGTCTCGGCAGCGCACCATATTTGACTTGCGTCAAATTGCAGACACATTACCATCGCCACAATTGCTCCGTGGTTCAATTTCGACATCAGGGGGAATCTGGAATGAAGAAGGCACTCACGTTGGCTGCGCTGGTCGCTGCCGGGTTGGCATCGGCAACGGCTGTTCAGGCAGCGGAAGGTCCGCTGATGGTGCGCTTGCGCGCGCTCGACATGAAAGTGGATAACGGCAATTCGAGCACAGATGTGGTGCCGGCGGCGGGCACGCTGGAAGCCAATGACAAGTGGTTCCCGGAAATCGACTTTACGTACTTCATTACGAAGAATATCGCGGCCGAGCTCATACTCACATATCCGCAGAAGCACAAGCTCAAGTTCGCCGGCACCAACATCGGCGAAATCAAGCATTTGCCGCCGACACTGACGTTGCAGTATCACTTCATACCCGAGGGGACGGTTCGTCCATACGTCGGAGCCGGCATCAACTACACGCGTTTCATGGGCGTCAAGATCAATGCGCAACCCGCCGTAGGCGTGGATTCGCCGATCGACGTCGATCGCAACAGTTTCGGTTTGGCTGGCCAGGTCGGGGTCGACTTCAAGGTCGCCGACAACTTGTTCATCAACCTCGATGCCAAGTACGTGAAGATCAAGGCGGACAATGTTCGCATCACCGGCGGTCCGCTCGCCGGTACAAAGGTAACCGATCTCGACATCAACCCATGGCTGTTATCGGCCGGTGTCGGCTATCGCTTCTAGGAGTTTGTCTCTCTGTTGGGGTTGGGGGTGCGCGAGAGCGCACCCTTTTTTTTGCTTGCTTTCGTGGCGTAGGGCAAGATGTGTATTGGTCAGTCGGCAACGAGTTCCCGAGCGCCCTTGTCGATTTGATCTGAATCAAATTGCGGGTTTACCCGCAAGGTATTCTCCCGAGACCATGCTGTCGCCCGGCGGCAACAACCGCCGGTGTTATCCGGTTTGTTCAAGAAAGAGGTGATTTCACATGTCAACGCAATCGACTTATAACTACAAAGTCGTGCGCCAGTTCTCCGTGATGACGGTGATCTGGGGGATCGTCGGCATGCTGGTCGGCGTGATCATCGCCGCCCAGCTCGCCTGGCCCCAGCTCAACGTCATGGAGTGGCTGTCGTACGGGAGGCTGCGTCCGCTGCATACCAACGCGGTGATCTTCGCGTTCGGCGGCTGCGCATTGTTTGCCACGTCGTATTACGTGGTGCAACGCACCTGCCATGTACGACTCTTCTCCGATGCGCTGGCGGCTTTCACCTTTTGGGGATGGCAATTGATCATCGTGCTTGCCGCGGTGACGTTGCCGCTCGGAATCACGTCCGGCAAGGAATACGCGGAACTCGAGTGGCCGATCGATATCCTGATCACCGTGGT
>WBZS01002209.1_pt1 | contig 12640 bp, 10 predicted proteins | sample 5204201 | NCBI WGS metagenome assembly WBZS01 (sample SAMN12344357, study PRJNA552823) | activated sludge metagenome | biome: Activated sludge suspended growth; feature: Nitrification reactor; material: Wastewater; isolation source: activated sludge from nitrification reactor of wastewater...
TCGCGGTGATCTGCTGGCTGGCGGTGGTGAGCGGCGGCAGCGAGTTGCGGGTGGTCAGCGTGGTGTTGTTCGCAGCCACCTTTGCCGCGGCCAACGATCTGGCGCTGAAGGCGCATCTGGCCGATCCCGAGAGGCTCTTTCTCGTGCCCTACTGCGGGATGCTGTTGTTCGCGTCGTTTCTCTACGCCGTGCGCCGCCGCTACCTGGGCGCGATCGGCAGCTTCGAGCGCTTGAGCGCCGATCTCGCCAGTCGTCTTGCGCAACGCGAAGCAGAACTGACGCAGAACCATCAGCGCCTGCGCGAACTCGAGCAAGCCCGGATGCTGACCGCCGAACGCCAGCGATTGATGCGCGACATGCACGACGGCCTGGGCTCGGCGCTGACGAGCTCGCTCGCGGTGGCCGAGCGCGGCGAGGTGCAGCCGGCGGCGCTGGCCGGCATGCTGCGCGAATGCGTCGATGACTTGCGCGCGGTGATCGATTCGCTCGAACCCGTCGACAACGATCTGGCAGCCTTGCTGGCCACGCTGCGCTTTCGCCTCGGGCAGAGACTGGATGCGGCGGGAATCCAGCTCGACTGGCGCGTGCAGGATCTGCCGCCGCTGGCGTGGCTCGGCCCCAGCGAGGCGCTGCAGGTGATGCGCATCGTGCAGGAGGCGCTGGCAAACGTCGTCAAACACGCGCGGGCGCGTCGGGTACGACTGACCGCCGAGCAGGTCGGCGAGCAGATCGAACTATGCATCGGTGATGACGGTGAGGGGTTCGATACATCGGCGCCACGCCCGGGCAGGGGCCTGCACCTGCTGGCAAAGCGCGCGGTCGAAATCGGCGGCGACTTGTCGATCGAGTCGACGCCCGGCAGCGGCACCACGCTGCGGCTGCGGCTGGATGTGGCCCGGCGAACGGCGCCGCGCACAGAAGATAGCCATTCGGCCGTCGGCGAGGCGCAGCGCGTGACGCTGTAAGCAGGCTTGCCTGGGAGCCGCATGGCTATTGGCTCTCCGGCATGGCAATGCCGGGAGGCGCATGGAATGGCGCTCGTGGCGTGGCCTGCCTGTAGAGCGCCTGTTCATGCGGCTCGCAGGGCAGGCACCGCCGACCTGCCGACGCGCGCCCTCAGGCACCGAGCTTCTTCAAGGCATCGCGCACCGCGCCGGCGCGCTCCGTCAGCGAGGCGGTTTGCACGCTGACGACGAGCTTGTCCGGGCCGGCCAGTTTGTAGTGGCGGTTCTTCTGGATCAGATCGAATACCCGCAGCGGCTCGACCGGCGGATTGGGGATGAAGCTGAACTGGATCTTCGCTTCGCCGGCATCGATCTTGGCGATGCCAAGCGGTTTGGCGGCGATGCGCAGGCGGTGGGTTTCGAGCAGCGCCTGGGCCTGCGCCGGCAACTGGCCGAAGCGGTCGATCAGTTCTTCCTGGATCGCCTGCAATTCCTCGGCCGCTTCGCAGTTGGCCATGCGCTTGTACAGCGTCAAGCGCTCGTTGATGTCGCTGCAATAGTCGGCCGGCAGCAGCGCCGGCTCGTGCAGGTTGATTTCCGATACGACTTCGAGCGGCTGCGTCAGGTCCGGCACCGTTTCGCCCTTCTGCAACGCCTTGACGGCGGCATTGAGCATTTGCGTGTAGAGCGAGAATCCGATTTCCTGGATTTCGCCGCTCTGGTTCTCGCCGAGAATCTCGCCTGCGCCGCGAATCTCCAGGTCGTGCATGGCGAGGAAGAAGCCGCTGCCCAATTCTTCCGACATCTGGATCGCTTCGAGACGGCGCTCGGCCTGCTTGGAGGGTTTGGCGTCGCGGTCGGTCAGCAAGTAGGCGTAGGCCTGGTGGTGCGAGCGGCCGACCCGGCCGCGCAACTGGTGCAACTGGGCGATGCCGAACTTGTCGGCGCGATTGATGATGATGGTGTTGGCATGCGGGTTGTCGATGCCGGTCTCGATGATGGTCGAGCACAGCAGCAGGTTGGCTTTCTGCTGGGTGAATTCGCGCATCACGCGTTCTAGCTCGCGCTCGGGCAGCTGGCCGTGGCCGATGACGATGCGCGCCTCGGGCAGCAGCTCGGCCAGGTTGTTGCGCATGGTTTCGATGGTGTCGACTTCGTTGTGCAGGAAGTACACCTGGCCGCCGCGCTTGAATTCGCGCAGCACCGCCTCGCGGATCAGCCCGCGCGACATCGGGGAGACGAAAGTCTTGATGGCCAGCCGGCGGCTCGGCGCGGTGGCGATCACCGAGAAATCGCGCATGCCTTCGAGGGCCAGGCCGAGCGTGCGCGGGATCGGCGTGGCGGTCAGCGTGAGCACGTCCACCTCGGCGCGCAGCGCCTTCAGCGCCTCTTTCTGGCGCACGCCGAAGCGGTGCTCCTCGTCGATGATCGCCAGCCCGAGGCGCGGGAACTTCACGTCCTTCTGCAGCAGCCGGTGGGTGCCGATGACGATGTCGATCTTGCCCTCGGCCACCTGTTCCAGCGAGGCCGCCTGCTCCTTGGCACTGCGAAAGCGCGACAGTTCGGCAAGACGGATCGGCCAGTCGGCGAAGCGATCCGAGAAGGTCTGGAAATGCTGCTCGGTCAGCAGCGTCGTCGGCGCGAGTATCGCCACCTGCTTGCCGTCTGCCACCGCGACAAAGGCGGCGCGCAGCGCGACCTCGGTCTTGCCGAAGCCGACATCGCCGCAGACCAGCCGGTCCATCGGTTTGCCCGAGCGCATGTCGCCGATCACCGCGTTGATCGCGGCGAGCTGGTCGGTCGTTTCCTCGAAGCCGAAGCCGTCGGCGAATGCCTCCATGTCATGCTGCTCGAAGTCGAACTTGTGGCCCTCGCGCGCCGCGCGGCGGGCGTAGAGCGACAGCAGTTCGGCCGCGGTGTCGCGCACTTGCTGGGCGGCGCGCTTCTTGGCCTTTTCCCACTGGCCGGAGCCTAGCGTGTGCAGTTCGACCTGCTCGGGCGCCACGCCGCTGTAGCGCGAGATCACATGCAGTTGCGATACCGGCACGTAGAGCTTCGCTTCGCCGGCGTATTCGAGATGCAGGAATTCACTGACTTCACCAGCGCGGCCGTCGCCGAGGTCCAGATGCACGAGGCCGAGGTAGCGGCCGATGCCGTGGCTGGCGTGCACCACCGGGTCGCCGATTTTCAGTTCGGTCAGATCGCGCAGCCAGCCTTCCATGCTGGCCTGGCGTGCCACCGACTTCTTGCCTCGGGTGCGCGCGGTGTTCGGGTAAAGCTCGTTTTCGGTGATGAAGGCAAGCCCCGCTTGCGGCCACACGAAGCCGGCGGACAGCGGCGCGACGGTCAGGCCCAGCCTTGCCGCGCTGCCCGCGAATGCCGCGAAGTCGACCGTCGCCTCGGCCAGCAGCGCGTATTCCTTGAGGTAGTCGTGGATCGTCTCGCGCCGGCCGGGCGCCTCCGCGAGCAGCAGCACGCGGCCGTCGAAGCCGGCGCAGAATGCGCGCAGCCTGGCCAGCGGGTCGGTCGCCTTGCGATCGACCGATACGTCGGGCAGCGGCAGGGTGGGGCGCTCGTCCGCGCCGGCGCGGGCCGACAGATTGACACGTGAGAACGCCTGCAGGCGGACGAAGAAGCTCTCCTCGTCGAGGAACATCTGTGCCGGCGCGAGCAGGGGCCGGGCGCGATCCGACTTGAGCAGGTCGAAGCGGCTCCTCAGGTCGCGCCAGAAGTCGCCGATGGCGGCGGCGACGTCGTGGTGCAGGCAGAGCAGGGCGTCCGGCTTCAGGTAGTCGAACAGCGTGGCGGTTGCTTCATGGAACAGCGGCAGCCAGTATTCGATGCCAGCGGGCGCGATGCCGTTCGAGACATCCTTGTAGATCGTCGAGCGCGAAGGGTCGCCTTCGAACTCCTCGCGAAAGCGCTGGCGAAAGCGCGTGCGCGCCTTGTCGTCGAGCGAGAATTCGCGCGCCGGCAGCAGGCGGATCTCGGTGACCGGATAGATGGTGCGCTGGGTATCGACATCGAAGGTCTTGAGCGACTCGATTTCCTCGTCGAACAGGTCGATGCGGTAAGGCACCGTCGAACCCATCGGAAACAGGTCGATCAGCCCGCCGCGCACGCTGTATTCGCCCGGGCTGACCACCTGCGTGACATGGGCGTAGCCGGCCAGCGTCATCTGGTTGCGAAAGCCGTCCAGGTCGAGCTTCTGCCCCTGCTTGAGGAAGAAGGTGTAGGCCGCCAGATAGGCCGGCGGGGCCATCCGGTACAGCGCCGTCGAGGCCGGCACCAGCACCAGGTCGCAGCCGCCGCGCTGGATGTCGTAGAGCGTGGCGAGCCGCTCCGAGACCAGATCCTCGTGCGGCGAGAAGGAATCGTAGGGCAGGGTTTCCCAGTCCGGCAGCACGCGCACCGTCAGTGCCGGCGAGAACCAGCGGATCTCATCCTGCAGCCGCTGCGCATCGAGCGGGTTGGCCGTGACCACGACGCTCAGCCGGCCGGGCTGCGCCAGATGCGCGAGCCAGAGTGCGTCGCTGGCACCGGCCAGGTTCGGCAGGTCGAGGCGGGAGCCGGGCCGGGGCAGTGACAGGCCGGTGATCGGTGAGGGCAGCGGCGGCATCGACGAATCCTGAAAAGCAAAAAACGCGTCGGCGGACGATCGTCCGGCGACGCGACAAAGCAGGATTATAGGTCAGGCGCCGGGAGCGGGCCGGCGGCGCGTCACTTTTGCGGCGACGCGACTTGCTCGATCTTCTCGCCGGCCTTGCGGATCGTCCTGCCGGTCTTTTCGGCCACCGACTTCACGCCGGCGCTGGTCTTTTCGACCACCTTCTTGACCGCGGTTTCGGTCTTCTGGACCGCTTCGGTCACGCTGTTGCCGGCGCGCTCGACCGGGCCGGGCGGCTGGCTCGGCGACGGCGCTGCCGGCGCGGTAACCGCCGGTTCGGCCGGCGCGGCAAGCGGCGGCGACTCCGGCGGCTGCGCGGGCGCGGCCTCGACGATCGGGGCGGCCGATCGCTGTGGCGCGTTACCCTGGGCCGCCACGCGGTCGCCCGCACTGAGGCCGAGGCCCAGCCATAGCGCGGGCAGCATGGCTCGCAAATCGATCATGTTCGATCCTCCCGGCGTTCAATAGCTGCAGTTTATACGTCCCGCCGGCCCTCGCTGCCGGGCGGCGCGGCAGCAACGACTACAGTGCTGCCGGTGTCGTGCCGTAGTAAGGAGGTTCGCATCGGGTTTGCGCGCGGGTAACCGTCGGTAACCCTGTGCCCCCGGGAGGTCATGGCATTGAGGGTCGTTCCAGTTCGCACCAGCACGCCGGCAGCGGTATTTCGCGGCAAGCGGGTCCTGCTGGTCGACCGTCACCCGGCGGTGCGCGCATCGATGCGGGATCTGGTGTCGACGCTCGGCGTGACCTCCATCCACATGGCCGAATCGAGCAACTCGGCCAAGCGCCACGTCGGCAACCAGCACTTCGATGTCATCCTGTGCGACTACCTGCTGGAACAGAACAAGGACGGCCAGCAGTTGCTGGAAGAGTTGCGTCACACCCGCGCGATTGCGCTGTCGACGATATTCATGATCGTCACCGGAGAGCGCAGTTACCAAAGCGTGGTATCGGTGGCCGAACTGGCGCCCGACGATTACCTGATCAAACCCTTCACCCCGGAACATCTGGCGCAGCGGCTGCACAAGGCGCTTGAGAAAAAGCACGTCTTTCGCATTGCCCACGAACTGGTCGATGCCGGCAAGCCGCCGGAGGCGATCGGCGAGTGCGACCAGATCGCCCGCCTTCACACGCGTCATGCGCTGGATGCGATGCGGCTCAAGGCGCAATTGCTGATTGCGCTCGAGCGCAACGAGGCGGCGGAAGAACTCTACCGGGCAATCCTCGAGCGCAAGGCGATCCCGTGGGCGCGCATGGGCCTGGCGTGGGTGCTGTTCGCAAAAGGGGAACTCGATGCCGCCGCGGCCGCGGCCGCCGAGGTGATTGCGCAATCGCCTGCGTATTTGTCCGCCTACACCTTTCTGGCCGACGTGCAGGACGCCCAGGGCGACGCCGAATCGGCGATGCAGACGCTGGATCGGGCAAGCCTGCACTCGCCCAACAATGTCGCGCGGCTGCGCAAGCTCGGCCACCTGGCGGTCGGCGCGCGGGATCTGGATCGTGCCCGCCGGGCGTTCGACAAGGTGCTCGAACGCGCCGGCGATTCCGACATCGTCGCGCCGGACGACTACGCCAACGCGGCGCGGGTGTCGATCCAGCAGGGCAGCATCCAGGATACGGAAAAGTACGTTCAGCAATTGCGGCGGCGGTTTCGCGGCAAGCCGGAAGGCGATTTTGCCGCCGACGTGCTCGACAGTCTGTGCCTGGCGCGGCGCGGCCAGCATGCGGCGGCGCTGGCGAGCCTGATGAAGGCGCTCGATGGCGCCGAGGCGCTCGGCGAAGCGGTCTCGCCGGCGTTGCTGATGGACCTGGCGCAATCGTGCGTGCTGCACGACCGGCCCGCCTCCGCGATTTTGTTGCTTGAACGCCTAGACGCAGCCGGCGTGGCATTGCGTGCCGACATGCGCGACGTGCTGGTCGAGCATCGCCGTCCGCTGCAAGTCGCCGGTGCCGAAAGGGAAAATGTGGCCGACGCGGGGAAGGCGGTGCCGCAGGCCGATGCCGGCGACATCGATGGCGGGCGCGTTGCCGGCGGCGATGCCGCCGCAGCGCCGGCGGACCCCGACGATTTCGATCTCGAGGCCATTCCCGCGCAGGTCCGGCAGGCGGTCGGGCAGTCGAACGTGACACCCAGCGATTTCGACGCCGCCAGTGCGGCCGCGGCGGCGCTGCTCGACCTCCTGAAGCAAGGCGAGGCCGGAACCGGCAACGACCTCGTCTGCATGCGCGTGCTGCTGCGGCGGATGTTTCTGGCACGCTCGCGCCATCCGGCTACCGTGAGCATGCACAAGGAATTCAATGCGATGCGGGCAAACTCGGCTGCCGCCGGCTGAGCCCCGCTCCCTCAGCGATCCAGATCGGTGTACTTGCGGCTCGATCCGTAGCTGGTCTCGACCGGATACTTGAGCGCGTTCTTCTCCATCTTGGCGCGCAGTGCGGCGGCCAGGTCGATGCCCGCGCGATCGGCGATCAGCAGCAGGTGGGCCAGCACGTCGGCGCATTCGTCCTGCAAGGCGGTACGCGCCGATTCGTCGGCCGCCAGCGCCTCGATCGCCGGGTCGGGCTTCCACTGCGTGAGTTCGAGCAGTTCCGCGGCTTCCAGATTGAGCGAAACGATCAGGTTGCGCAGCGTGTGAAACTGCGCCCAGTCGCGTTCATCGCGAAAGCGCGTGACCAGGGCAGTGAGATCGGCGATGCTGGTGCGGTCCATCGATCAATCGTACCAGCACGCGACGCGAGCGGGGCCCGGCGCGTCGACTCGCGCGCAGAGGTTCGCGCGGGGCTTTCCGGTCGTGCGCAATCCCGATTGCGCCCTGCGCGGGCTGTGATACGCTTGCCGGCCCGGGGTTCAGGAGGATGTCATGTCTGTCAGAAGGGTCGTGATCCACGTCAGCAACAAGGTGGTCGGCAAGTACGAGGCGCGGTCGTACCCGCACGATTGCATGACCGACGACAACTTGATCGAACTCTACGAAGTGCCGGTGTACGAAATCACGATAACGGGCAAGGACGATGCCGGCGCGGAGCAGGTGTTCGTCCATCAGGCGCCTCGGTTCATGCCCTACTGGAACGATCCCCAGGTTCATCCGGATCGGCACTATGCGACCCTCGGGTGGGCCAATTCCGGCCTGTCGCGCGCCAGAACCATCACGGTGTCGCAGTACCTGCGCGACTACCAGGTGCATAACCGCTATTCGCCCGGCCGGGGCGCAATCGTGCTCAAAGGTGCGTTCTACATCCACGCCGGTCCCGGACTGATCGGCGATTTCGGATTCGGTTCGGCGGGCTGCATCGAGATCATCGGCAACTACGATGTCTTCAAGCTCAACATCGCATCGCTGTCGGGTTCGTCCTACTACGCGTCGATCAAATCCCGCCTGGCGGCGGGCGTGGCACCCACGCCCGAAATCGTCACCGCGACGGATTCGGCAATCGACGATCTGGTGCGCAACCGCAATCTCGTTGTCGATTTGAAGGGAGCAACGGCGCCCGATATCCGCAGCAAGCTGAGCCGGCGGGTCGCCACCTCGACCATCCGCACCGTGACCGCCAGACATTCTCTGCCCAGGCGATGAAGCTGTTGCGCGTTCTATCCGTTCTGGGTCTGGCGCTATGGTTCGCCGGTGGCGCGCTCGGCCAGACGGTTACCTTGCACACATGCGTCAAGCGATCGCCGGGCAACGCGCAAGTGCTGCAGGCCGCGCTCGATCGGTCGCTCGCCGGGCGCGCGCCGGTCGAGTTTCTCGGCGAGGGCGCGCCCTGCGACCACACCGGTGCCCTGCTGCGCGACCTGAAACAACTGGCAGACGCGCGGTCTTTCCAGGGCATGAGGAATCACACCTTCGCCCTCATCAGAAACGAAGGCAATTTTCTAAACGTCGAACAACTCGAACTGCGTAGCGAAGCCGACGCCCAGCGCGTGGCCAGCCGGCTGGCGAAGGGCCCGCTCGCCGTGACGACCAAATCCGGCGCCACCACCTACGAGTTTGTCAGGCACGGCCGGATGCTCGTGCTTTTCGTCGCCCCCTACCGCGGATGGACGGCCGAAACCCGCGCGCTGGTCGATACGATCAAGAAGAACTACGAAGCCGCGGCGGCGGGGAACTAGCCGCCGGGGTCGCCGCGACTCGACGCACCCGTCGATCTGCCACGGCGGGAAACGCGCTGGGAGTCTCGCGACACCCTGGCTGGAAGCCGCGTGGATTGGACTTCTACAGCCTGCCTGCCCGGAACACCGCATGAAATGGCGCTGCTGGCGATGCCTGGCCGGAGAGCGCCTGTTGATGAGGGTTTTGGCCGAACGTGGCACTTTCACGCTTTCACGTCGCCCCCTTTCGCGCGACGCCGTCCCGTACTCGATTAGCAGTCATAGGAACCATCGTCACGTCGGATATTGGCATTCTTTGGTGGCCAATCGGGGTCTCGGGAAATATCTTCAAATTCAGACCGCAACACCATATGAGCTTCAAGGGCCAAAAAAGAAAGTTCGGCGTAGATCTTCCATGCTTCCTTCACGTCTCGTTCTACGACGGTAAGGGCATCGGGCCGTGTGAGTCCATGGACAATAGAGTTGCGAATTGAGTTCAGGCGCTTAGCTTTGTCGACGATGTACTTCTTGTTTTGAAACCACACAGTGGACTGCAAGTCAGAGAGGCATTGTCCGAACATTCTATTCTTCTTGATTCGTGTCAGTTCGAGGGGAAGCGGATACAGGCGAAGCTGTGTATAGAAGTGCGCGTCGTCGATCAGTACCTTTATGAATTCCTCCGTAATCTGATGGATGATGAGCATGCCAGCGAGATAGCCGTCGGTCGTTGCTCTGTTCATCGCCTCGCCGGCTAACTTCAATAACTCGTCCAAGTGTTCAACAGTACCGACGCCCGGCCATTCATTTGGATTCCGCAATCGTGCGACGAGCGCCTCGGCGTAGTGCTTCATGCCGCTGAACGAATTAGAGTGACTTCCCCGTCCCGAGGTCGGCGCAATTGGGTACGCGGGACGGTGGTGCGAAGATGGGAGATGCGAAGTCTCATCCAATAACACGGGAAATGAAGAAATCTACGACTATTATTCCCGTTGGCATCAATCTCGCCAAGCCAGTTTTTGCCTTGCACGGTGTCGATCAAACCGGTCGCGCTGCGCGGGTGAGTTGGACAGCCGCTCGCGACACGCTGCACGAACGAGCCGCCGCGGTGCGGCCGTTCAGGCGGGCTGTCGCGCCATGCGCACAGGAACGCGGCGCTGGCCGAAACTGCCGGCGTAGTCGGCGAAGCGGCCGGCCACGGCGCTGCCGCAGGCGCTGCAGGTGCCTTGCGGCGTGACGCGGTAGTCGAGAATCCGGTACCAGTCGCGCACGATCAGCGGCTTGGCGCAAGCGGGGCAAGTCGTGGTGCCGCCACGGGTGTCGTGCACGTTGCCGGTATAGACGTAGTGCAGGCCGTTCTTCAGCGCGATGTCCCGCGCGCGGGTCAGGGTACGCGCCGGCGTCGGCGGTATGTCGGACAGTTTGTAGTCCGGGTGAAACGCCGAGAAGTGCAATGGCACGTCCGGCCCGAGTTCCCGGCGCACCCAGCGCGTCAGCGCCTCGATCTCCTCGCTGGAGTCGTTCTTGCCGGGAATCAGTAGGGTGGTGATCTCGACCCAGACGCCGGTTTCGTGCGTCAGGTAGGTCAGCGTGTCGAGCACCGGCGCGAGGCGCGATCCGGTTAGCTTGAGGTAGAAATCTTCAGTGAACGCCTTGAGGTCGACATTGGCCGCGTCCATCCTGGCGAAGAACTCGCGCCGCGGTTCGGGATGAATGTAGCCGGCGGTCACCGCGACCGTCTTGATGCCCAGCGCATGGCAGGCGTCGGCCGTGTCCATCGCATACTCGGCGAAGATCACCGGATCGTTGTAGGTGAAGGCGACGCTGCGGCAGCCGTCCCCGGCGGCGGTGCGGGCGATGTCCTGCGGGCTGGCGGCGTCCATCAGGCGGTCCATGTCGCGCGACTTCGAGATGTCCCAGTTCTGGCAGAACTTGCAGGCGAGGTTGCAGCCGGCGGTGCCGAACGAGAACACGCTCGAACCGGGCAAGAAGTGGTTCAGCGGCTTCTTCTCGATCGGATCGATGCAGAAGCCGGAACTGCGCCCGTACGTGGTCAGCACCATCGCGCCGTCCTTGCGCCCGCGCACGAAGCACGCGCCGCGCTGGCCTTCGTGCAGCCGGCAGTCGCGCGGGCACAGGTCGCACTGGATGCGGCCGTCGTCCAGCGTATGCCACCAGCGTGCCGGCCAGGTATCGACGATCGGCTCATCCACCGGCGTCTTCCTTGTACTTGCGCACCTGGTAGCGCGCCAGCATGACGTTCGGGCTCCAGGCATCGTCGCGCAAGCCGGCCTTGCGCTTGAGTTGGGTGATGAAATCGCGCCGGTCGGGCAGGCTTTCCCACACCTGCGGCAAGAAGGTCGCCTGGCGGCAGCCGCTCGACAGGATCACGCCGTCGATGCCCGGCCGCAATTGCGCCAGCGCATCGGCTTCGTCGCTAAAGGTCATGAACTCCGGCTCGCTCAGCACCGAGACTTCGACCTGCGTGCCGGCGAACTCGTCGCGCGACAGCGGCGGAAAACGCGGATCGCGCACCGCCGCGGCGATGGCGTTGTGATCCACATCGTCGCGCAGCGCGCGGCGGGCAGACAGGGTGCCGATGCAACCGCGCAAGCGGCCATCGCGCGTCAGCGTGACGAAGCTTGCGCCCGGCTCGGTCAGCGACGGGTGATCGGGCGCCGCCTCGCACGGGCAACCCAGTTGGCGTGCAATCGCCGCGCGGGCGCGGGCCAGCAGCACGGCGCCGATCTCGTCCGCTGTGTCGCTGTCGGTGGGTCTATCCATGATGCGGCGGTTCGGTGAACGCAAAGGCGCCGTAGCCGACCACGCGCGATCGGTCGCCCGCGGTGTCGCCGGAATTGCGCACGTCGATCAGGTGGGGCGTCAGCCCGCGCTGGCGGGCGCACAGCAGCAGCCCGTTGAGCGGCGTCGCGCCGCAGGCATGCTGGTGGTCGATATCGGTGCGCAGCGCCAGCACGTCCTGCACCGTCGTGGAATCGATGCGTACCGCCTCGTCGTAGGCATGGAAGTGCGACAGATCGGTGCTGACGACGATCAGCGTCTCCGGGCCGCCCCACAGGGTATCGAGCACCTGCGCGACCTCGGCCGCGCTCGCCCGGCCGACCGCGAGCGGCAGCAGGCTGAAGCGGTCGATCACGCGCTGCAGGAACGGCAACTGCACTTCGAGCGAGTGCTCGGCGACATGCGCGGCCTTGCTGACCACGATTTGCGGCAGAGCACGCGCGGCGGCCACGAGTTCGCCATCGAGCGCGACTGCGCCGAGCGGCGAGTCGAAGCTGCCGGCATCGGGCAGCGCCAGGCCCTGCACGGCAACGCGATGAGTCGGCCCGAGCAGCACCACGCGCCGGATCGCCGCACGACGCGGCGCAATCAGCGCATAGGCGCAGGCCGCGGTCTCGCCAGAATAGACATAACCGGCATGCGGTACCGCGATCGCCTTGATTTGCAGCGGGTCGAGCGCGGGGCGCGGCGCCCGGCCGACCAGCCGGTCGACATCGCGCGCAAGCACCCGCGGGTCTGCCGGATAGAACATGCCGGCGACAGCGGCGGGGCGGGCGGCAGCAGACGGATCGATCGACACCATGCCTTCACTATGGCCCCGGCCGCGGGCACTTTCAAGTCGCGCCGGCCGCCGCGCTCGGCAGGCCGCTCGCAAGGCCGCCGGGCGGGCGCGACAGTGCCGGGGGCACGGTGAAATCGCGACGCCTCGGGCTACAATCCGCGCCATGTCTCGCCATTTCGCCCTGGTTCCCGCTGCGGGCAGCGGTGCCCGCATGGGCCGCGACAAGCCCAAGCAGTACCTGCCGCTGGCCGGACATCCGCTGATCTTTCACACCCTCGCCACGCTGTGCGCGCATTCGCGTATCGAGCGGGTGTTCGTGGTGCTGTCGGTCGGCGATGGCGAGTGGGACCGCCATGACTGGC
>WBZS01002210.1_pt1 | contig 12635 bp, 13 predicted proteins | sample 5204201 | NCBI WGS metagenome assembly WBZS01 (sample SAMN12344357, study PRJNA552823) | activated sludge metagenome | biome: Activated sludge suspended growth; feature: Nitrification reactor; material: Wastewater; isolation source: activated sludge from nitrification reactor of wastewater...
ACTGTGATGGATGCAGAGGGTGCGGACAAAGTTTTTGATATGTTGATGGGAACAGATGTTCCAGCTCGTAAGTCTTTTATTCAAACAAACGCGAAGTTTGCAAATTTGGATGTTTAATATATAAAATAAATTGTTAGTAAAATAAATAATTTCCTTGTAAAATAAGGACTGTCTAACTATTTTCCCAAAACCCCGGGCTCTTTCTTTATTGTTTTAATATCAAAAAAGAATATAATGTAGGTATGATAGAAAACATGCTTTTATTAAATTGGTGGGTGGCGACAGGTGTACTTTTTTTAGAGATTGCTTTGCTTGGAAAATTGTTCTCACTTTTAATGGTCACATTTGCAACTGGGGAAACTAAGAAAAATTTTCTAGAATTGATTTACAAAACCAAACAAAAAATTTTTGAAAAATTTGGTTTGGACGTTTTATCAGATAAATTTTTATTAGCTTGTATCTTTGTATTTTCTTTTGCGTCTATGTTTTTGTCTTTAGTTTATTCAGAAATATTTTTGCAAATCCCTTGCGCGCTTTGTTGGTACGAAAGAATTTTTATGTACAGTACTGCAATTATGTCTTTCTTTGCGTTAATTAAAAAAGAAACTATTAATTCACAAATAAAAAATATTTTTCTATTTTCTGTACTTGGTGCCGGGGTTTCTTTGTATCATCATATTTTGCAGATGACTGCATCGACTAGCTCGCACTTGCCGTGTCCTATAAGTGGTGGAGATTGCGCCAAAAGATTGCTTTTTGAATACGGACATATAACTTTTCCATGGATGGCTTTCGTTTTATTTGTATTTTTTATAATAATAATTATATTACAAAAGAAATTAAAAGAAAGTTTGTAAATTTTTAGAAAGAGAGTAGACTTACTTATATATGAAAGAATATTTTAGTAAAGATAATAAATTTATTGGGCCGACAATTATTGTGGGAATTGGTTTTATCATTTTAGCTTTGATTATTAATAATTCTGTGAATAATTTGGCGCACAAAGACCAAAGTATTGCTGTAACAGGAACAGCTGAAAGAATAGAAAAATCTGACACAGCAAAGTGGACAATTTCTGTTTCGGAGCGAGCGTATGGGGAAGGCGCTGGTTTGACTGCAAGTAAAATGGCAGCAAAATCCATTGAAAATATAAAAAGTTATTTAATTAAAAATGGCGTACAAGAAAAAGATATAACAATTCAGACTTCAAACCTTTCACCGATTTGTGAGCTTTCTTCACAAGGTTATGAGAATTGTAGTGTTGGTATAAAAGGGCAAATTGCAAATCAAAGTATAATTATTGATTCAACTGATGTTGATATGATAAAAAAATTGTCAGCGAAAATAGCAACAGACTTTACTGGTGCAAATATCAATAGTAATTTGGTGGAATATTATTTTAATAAATTAAAAGATATTCGTGTAGAAATGCTTTCTGAAGCAACTAGAAACGCTCGCGAGCGTGCGGACGCTGTAGCGAAAGCTGGTGGAGCAACAGTTGGCAATATCATTTCTCTTTCGTCTGGTGTTTTCCAAGTTACACAGAAAAATTCTGTAAGTGTAGATGATTATGGGATGTACGACACAACTTCAATTGAAAAGAAAATAACCGCAACAGTAAAAGTAAACTTTTCTGTAAAATAATTTTGAAGTTTAAACATTGCAAATGCGTCTATGTGGGTTATACTCACATATAAATTTAGAAGATAGTTACATGTACGACGAAAATAAAATTACCTATTTCGGCGAAACAGATTTTCGTAGCAAGAAAACTCGTTTTGGAATTAAAGCTAAAGATCGTTCCAAACATATGTATGTGATTGGAAAAACAGGTATGGGTAAATCTACCTTGTTGGAAAATTTAGCTATTCAAGATATTCAAAACGATGAAGGTTTGATTTTCATTGATCCGCACGGCTCTACGGCTGTAAAGCTTTTAGAATATATTCCAAAACACAGAATTGATGATGTTGTTTACTTTGCGCCGCATGATTCGGATTTTCCAGTTGCTTTTAATGTACTCGAGCAAGTTCCAAAAGAAAAGAGAAATGCCGTTGCTGGTGGTTTAATTTCTACTTTTAAAAAGATTTGGGTAGATAGTTTTTCAAGCAGAATGGAATATCTTTTAAACTATGCTTTGCTTGCTTTGCTTGATGTTCCAAACACAACTTTGCTTGGAGTTAACAGACTTTTGTCAGATAAAGTTTATCGGAAATATATAGTTGACCGAGTGGAAGATACTTTGGTAAAAAGTTTTTGGAATAATGAATTTGAAAGATATACAACGACCTATGCTTCCGAAGCTGTGGCGCCAATCCAAAACAAAGTTGGACAATTTATCGCTTCGCCGATGATTAGAAATATTATTGGTCAAGAAATTTCTACAATTGATTTCCGTGCATTCATGGATCAGAAAAAAATTGTAATTATAAATATTTCCAAAGGAATTATTGGCCCTGAAAATATGCGTCTTTTAGGTGGAATGTTAATTACAAAAATCCAGCTCGCAGCCATGAGTCGTGCAAATCTTGGGGAAGAAGCTTTGAAAAGAGTTCCGAATACTTATCTTTATGTGGATGAGTTTCAAAATTTCGCAAATGAGTCTTTTGCAGAAATTCTTTCTGAATCAAGAAAATATAAACTTTGTTTAACTGTTGCCAATCAATATGTTGATCAGATGACAGAAGAAGTTCGAAATGCGGTTATTGGTAACGTGGGAACTTTTATTTCTTTCCGTGTTGGTTCTACAGACGCAGAATTGATGGAAAAAGAATTTTCTCCAAATTTCATGGCTGAGGATATGGTGAATTTGGGAATGTATCAAATGTATTTGAAACTTATGATTGACGGGGTTGCTTCAAAGCCTTTTTCGGCAAATTCTTTGCCACCAATTCCAAAATTAGAAACAACTTATGTTGAGGAAATTATTGGTTATTCTAGAAAATATTTTGCTGGAGAAAAAGAAAAAGTAGAATCCGAAATAAAAAAGTGGACTAATAAAGATTTTAATTTGGATCTTCAAAAAGCCCAACAAATTCAGCAAGTTCCACAAACTCAACAACAAAATAATCAACCAAGAGAAAAAAAACCTGGAGAAAAAACTTTTGACAAAGATAGAAAAGAGGACAGGGGAGATAGTAGAAAACAATTTGATAATAAAAGAAATTCGGAAAAGAGGGAAGAAAGAAAAGAAGAAACACAAAAAGAAAAAGAGGTTGTAAAAGAACTTAAAAAAATAATTAAAGAAGCTGAAAAGCAAGAAAAAAAAGAAGAGTCTTTAAGGAAAAAAGTTTTATTAAAAATGCAACAAGTTCACGCTTTTCAAACAAATGTTTCTTCAAAAACTAGACAAACATCAAAAAAAATTGAGAAAGATAATTTAGAAGAAGTTCCAGAAGATGTTTTGAAAGCTTTGTTGAGTATGGATGATCTATAGTTTTATGTACAAATTTCTTTGCTTGTTTTTTGGTATTTTACTTTGCATAAATCATTCTTATGCTTTAGTTATCTCAGAAATTTATCCAAAACCTACAACGCCAAAAACAAATAAAGAGTGGATAGAAATATTTAATAATTCAGAAAACTCAATCAATATAAATGGTTATAAATTTTTTGAAGGTAACACTCATCATTCTATTTCTACGACAACAGCTGAAGATAATTTGATTTTAAATAGTGGAGAATATGCTGTAATTGTACAAGATAGAAAAACTTTTTTAGATTCCGAACCTGGCAAAAATTGTACTGGAAAAATTTTTAGATCTGCCGGTTTTACTTTAGATGATAATTTTGAAACTTTAATTTTGAAAGACAAAACAAATGGAAATATTTTGGATTCGGTAGTTTATAATTCTTCAAATTTAAAAGATGGAGAAAGTATTAACTTTGTTGGTTCTGGATATGTTTCAGGAGCTTCTTCCCCTTGTTCTGGAAATCTTTCAATAAATGTAACAAACTCAAATTCAACCGTAATGGAAACTTCAGTTTCAACATCGACAAGTATGACGACAGAAAATTTTGTTATGCCAACCTACTATTATAGAGACTATTGGCCAGAATCAGAAAAAATATATGTAAATGCTGGAGAAAATAAAATTGGCATTCTTGGGGCAGAAATTGCTTTTGAAGGAAAAACTATTGCTGGTGATAAAAAACAAGTGAATAATGCTACTTATTTTTGGAGCTTTGGTGATGGAGAAATTGGTGAAGGAAAAAATATTTTTCACGTTTATAAAAATATAGGTGAATATGTTGTTTTTGTAGAAGCTTATGCAAATGGATATAAAAGTGATAATAAGGTTTATGTGAAAGTTGTTGAGCCAAATTTGAAAATAAATTTGCAAGAAAAAGATGGGAAGAAGTCCGTAGAGATTTCAAATAATTCAAAAGATGAAATTGATGTTGGGAGATTTTTGATTAAAAGTTTTGGTGGAGAATTTGAGTATACTTCTACACTTCCTAAAAAACTTTTAATTCTGCCAGGAAAGTCTGTGAATATTTTTCAAGAAACTTTAAAATTTGCAACTTCAACAAATAAAATAATTTTCGCTTCCCAAAATGGAAAGGAAGTTAGTAAGTCAGAAATTACTTTCAAAACATTAACAAATATTAATGAAAATAATTTTTCAAATTTAGCAACTTCTTCACAAGCTATTTCTGTTATGACAAAAGAAGAATTTGAAAAAAAAGAAAATGCAAAGTCAGATAATATAAAATATTCTTCAAATTCAAAAGCGAAAATTTTGAATAGAAAATTTTTAAGAAATAAATTTGTTAAAAAAGAAAATACTGTAAATCAAAAAGAGGAAAATGTGGAAAAGTTTACTATCAGGGATGATAAAACGTTGTTTACAAAGGTGCTAGAGTATTTTGGTATTTAAAGAAACATAGTATACTAAAAATGTAAACAAATTATGTTAGATAAAACGTTAAAGTGGCTTTTACCAATTACTATTATTATTACTATTGCACAAACTTTGTATCCCAATGGTTTGTTTTCTTTTTTGAATCCGTTTAGTATGATTATAACTTCTCTCATGTTTTATTCTATTGGTTGGGTTGCGTCTGGTTCTGTATACAATGAGACAAACCAAGATTATTCTATTGTTAGACGAGTTGGTTTAGCGACAGTATTCACAATGCCAATGATTGCTATTGTTTTTTCTCCTTCATTTTTATATCCATACATCGTCGGCAAAGCTTTTGTCTTTAGATTTTCTATAATCATTGCTTTATGTTCTTTCTTTTATTTGTCTTTTACAAATGAAAGCCATAGACCAAGAGTTACTCCTTTTGTTCTTTCTTTTACAGTCTTTGTCTTTATTGTTGGTCTTTCAGCTATTTTTTCAATTGATCCATCACGTAGTTTTTGGGGTAATTACGAAAGAATGGAAGGTTATATTAATTTGCTTTGCTTATTTATACTCGCCATTTCTGTTACCACTTTCAGAATTAGGGAAGTAGAATGGGATAAAATTTTTGCCGTTCATTTGTGGGTTTCTGGGATTGTTTCAATAGTAGCAATTTCACAGAAGCTTGTTTATATGGTTGGTATTACAAAGCTATCAAACACAGCTGTAATTGGTCTTTGTTTTACACAAGGTGATGCTTGTAGGGTGGATTCTTTTTTGGGGAATCCAATTTACTTAGGAATTTATTCTGCTATGACTTTTTGGATGATTATATACGCAATTTTTGCTAAAAAAGTAAAAGGAGATATATTACCAATTTTGGCTGGAATAAACTTATTAGCAGTGTATTTTTCAGGTACAAGAGGGGTTTGGCTTGGTATGGCACTTGGTTTTGTTGTACTAGTTTTGTCAAAATACTGGTTTGATGGAAACAGAAAAGCTGTGGTAGGAACTTTACTTTCAGCTGCATTGTTTCTTAGTTTATTAACAGGTTTTGTTATTTATGCGAAGAAAAATAATATTGCACAAGATGTAGAGGTTGTAGCACGTCTTTCTTCTGTTAATACTTTATTTGCTAGATGGAATATTTGGAAAACAGCAGTTGTTTCTTGGGAACAAAAACCTATCATTGGTTGGGGAGAAGAAAATTTTATACATGCATTCAACTTGAACTATAATCCTGCCATGTATGGACAAGAAACTTTCTTTGACCATCCTCATAATACATACTTGGGTTGGCTAGTTTTTGGTGGTTTACTTGGATTTCTATCATTTTTATTCTGGGTTGGTATGGCTATTTATGGTATGGTTAAGTCACACTTGATGCAAGAAAAAATAAATGACTTGGTTATCCCAATTCTATTGGCTCTTACAACTACTTATCTAGTTCATATATTTTTTGTATTCGACAACCTAACAAGTAGCTTACTATTTGTCTTGGTTTGTATTTATTTTGGTCATTTCCATTCTTACGGAGTTTTGAATTTACAAATTGTAAATAATAAATACAAAGATATTTTCCGATATGTTCTTATCTTTGTTGGACTATTTCTTGTATATAAAGTAATTTATTTGCCTTCTTATGCGAATTTATTGGTGATTGATGCTATGACTCTTCAACAAACAGCAAGGTCTTTGGAAGATTTAAAAGAAGTACAAAAGAAATATGAACAAGCAATTGGTCTAAATACTTTCGGGACTTATGAAATAAGGGAATTTTTCTTACAAAGAAGTTTGGATCTTGTTAATGCAGCAGTAAAAACAGATGATCAAAATGTAAAAGCTGAAGTCATTTCTTTTGCAAATTCTGCATTACTACAATTCCAAAAACAAATTGACAATAATCCGAGCGATCATCGTGCAAAATTCATGCTAGGTCTATATTACTTACAAACACAAAATTACGATCTTGCTGTTCAGGTTTTGACAAAGTCCTTAGAGCTTGCTCCAAACAAACAAATTGCTTTGGTATATTTGGCAAAAGCTTATGCCTTGAAGGATGATATGGCAACTGCTTTCAAATATTATGAACAGGCAATAAATATAACGCCAAAAGATATTGTCGGATACAATCAAATCCGTATAGAATATATACAGCTTCTAATGCTTGCAAAACAAGATGACAAGGCTTTGGAAGTTATAAAAGAACTTTTACCAACGGCAACTAGGGAAGATTTTGACTTGTTGATTGCTCAAATGACTCAGGTGTATGATCAAAGAAAAGACATGAAAGGGGTTATTAAACTGTTAAGTGATGCAAACCATCTAGATCCACAAAATCAAAACTTTGTATTGTGGCTTGCCCAAGCTTATGTGGCTTCTGGGGATTATAATTCGGCTGTATTTACCATCAATAAATTGAGTGTAATAAATCCTTCCGTTGTTGCACAATTTACACAAGAGCTAGATAATTACATGAAACAATCTCAGAAAAAAGTAGTATCTCAAACAGAAAACGACACCAAAAAAGCTACAAAAACTCAATCAAAGTAAAATTGCTTTTCTTAAGAAACGTGCTATAATACTGAAATAAAATAAATTCTATGTCACAAGATCACCTGATAAAATTAGCTTGCGCAAAATGCAAAAAAATAAACTACAACTCAACTAGAAATAAGAAAAAAGTTCCAGAAAAAGTTCAAGTTAGCAAATATTGTAAAAACTGCCAAAAAAGAGAAGTTCATAAAGAAGCTAAAAAATAATCAAAAACCAAAAATCGCAGAATTCTGCGATTTTTGGTTTTTATGATAGAATATATCCTATCCGGGCGGTTAGTTTAGTGGTAGAACAAAGCACTCCAAACGCTTTGGTGTGGGTTCGATTCCTGCACCGCCCGCAATGTCGGATTTAGTGGTATGAAATTGCTGATTTAACTTGAAAATAAAAGTTAATTTTGGTGTTCCATTAATCAAATCTATGTAAGTAGGATTTTCTTCAAAAAATAGTGAAAATAGTTCCCGTTGCTCGTCTGGAGTTCTTATATCTTCAAGGATTTTATAGGGGTGTTCCATTTTAGGTATAGAGAATTCTAATTTATGCTAAACTGGTTAATATGAAAAGAATTTTGATCAAATTATCAGGAGAGCAGTTTGGAGGGGAAAGTGGAAAAGGAATTGATACAGACGTAATACAAGCCTTGGCTGAAGATATTAAAAAAACCAAAGACAAACATGATGTAGAAATTGCGATTGTTGTTGGTGGAGGCAACTTTGTTCGTGGGGCAGAATTGCATAAAACAGAAAATTTAATTTTAGAAAGTACGGCACATTATATGGGAATGCTTGCGACTACAATCAATTCAATGGCATTGAATGATATTTTAGAAAGTACAGGTCAAACATGTAGAATGCTTTTGAAACTGGAAGCAAATAAAATTTCTGAAGGCTTTACACGCTTGCGTGCCATAGAGCATATGAAAAAAGGAAGAGTTATTATTGTTGCTGGTGGAACGGGTAACCCTTTTGTTACCACGGACACAGCTTCTGTGTCTGGAGCACTTGAGCTTGGCTGTGATTGTGTTGTGAAAATAACAAAAGTTGACGGAGTTTATGATAAAGATCCAAAGAAAAATGCTGATGCGAAAAAATATTCTACACTTACTTTTGATGAAGTTTTTGCGAATCAGAATATAAAAGTTATGGACAAAGCTGCTATCAGTTTAGCTGAAGCAAATAATTTGCCAATTTATGTTACAAAACTGGAAGTTGGTATGTTAGACAAAATATTGGAAAACAAATTTGAAGGAACTATAATTAAATAATTTTAATAAAATATTTTATGGAAAATTTTGTAAATAATAATTTTAGTCAACTGGTTGCAGAAGCAATGTATTTGGCTGGAATTTTACAGCAAAAAGGTTTGATTGATATGGAAAATGATTTGATTAAAAATATTAATGAAGTCAAAAATCCCGAAGAACTTGAAAATATACTAGCACAATTAAGAAGTATGAATCATGTAGAAGAAGGTCGCAGTTCTGATTATCGATAATTTTTGTATCTTTTAAACCAAATTTCTTGGCGACGAGCGTATTGATAGATTTCTTTGTTTAAATTTTCAACCATTTCCTCTTGCGAAATTTTATTTTGCAAAAATTTTGCTACCCATTTAAACTCCAAACCTAAACTTTCCAAATATTCAAATGTTAAATTATATTTTTCTTTAACTTCTTTTATTTCTTGAATCATGCCGAGTTCGATTCTGTTAAGCAGCCTTTTATAAATTTTTTCTTTTAAAATATTTCTGTCTATATTTATGGAAATTACTTCTACGTCATACTCTTCTTTGGGAAATCTTTTTACTTTTTTTATTTCTGGTAAATATCCCAAATATTTTACAATTTCAATTGCACGAATTATTCTGTGTTTATTATTTTTAAATTCTGGGTTTTCGTATTTTTCTAAAATTTTATTTCCAAATAAAAGATATTTTATTTTTTCATAAAAACTATTTAAAACATTTTTTTTGAGTATTTTGAAAAGCTCATCTGAACTTTTTTGGTTTATTTTTTTTCTTAAATTTTCATTTTTTAGTACATTTGGTAAATTATAATCATATAAAAGTGAGTCAGTATAAAAACCAGTTCCACCACATATTATTGGAATATTCCCACGTAAAAAAATTTCTTCTATTTTTTCTAAAGCTAAATTTGTAAAATCTACCACTGAAAAATATTTTCCTGGTTCAATCACATCTAGTAAATGATGGGGGATATTTTCCATTTCTTCTTTTGTAACTTTACCAGAAGAAATATTTAAGTCCTTATAAACTTGTCTTGAGTCAGCAGAAATAATTTCGGCTTTGGTGATTTTTTTTGCCAATTCAATAGATAGAGCAGTTTTGCCACTCGAAGTTGGACCGGTTATAAAATAAACTTTTCTTTTAGATGTGGTCATTAAGCAAATGTTTGTGTTTATGTTTGTGATTTTTATTTCTTTCAAATTCCTCAGTTTCTTCTATTTCTTCCTCAGTTTCTTCTACTTCTGAGTCAAAAACAAAAAGTAAAAATAGACCAATGATTATCATTGAAAGATTACTTAAAATAAAATTGTTTGTAAAGAAAAATCTGTCTGACAAATTCCAAACTCCGCGCCAAATAAAAATTGTTGCAAGAATTAAAGTTAAGTTTCTAAAAAATAAGGCATCAAACTTTAATGAAAGTCCGCGAATAAACTTTTTTGTTTTTTTCATATTTTTTAGAGTATATCAGACAAAATAAAATTTAAAATTCCAAGTTTAATTTGACTTTATCTCTTTTTTATTGTTTTGTGGTAATAAAAAGTGAAAGTTTATGGTTAGTTGTGTAATTTAACTCATACTTATTTGGTTGGAAATAACATTTAAATACCTATTATCTCGGTTTGGGTGTAAGGATGGGATTAATATTACGTGGCTTGATGTTGTAGACTCATCTTTCAGATCTTTCATGGTTTAATTTTCCAAAAATAAATTAATTGTGATATAATTCCATAATTGCCGGAGTGGCGGAATGGTAGACGCACTCGACTCAAAATCGAACGGGGTAACCCGTGGAGGTTCAAGTCCTCTCTCCGGCACAAATAATTTTCAACATTGCCAATATTTGAAAAATTTTTTTTTTGGATATACTAGCACTATGACAAAAAATAGGTTAGAATCATTTTCAGACGGTGTAATGGCAATTGTTGTTACACTTTTAGCATTCGAATTAAAAGCCCCGACATTTACTCAGCCGGACCATTTAAAAAATGTGTCTCAGTTGTTTATGCTGGCTCCAGAGTTTTTTATTTTTGTACTTTCTTTTCTTACAATTTCTATAATGTGGATCAACCACCACTATATAACAAATAAAATTGAGGTTGTTACATATAGAACAGTTTGGGCAAATTCTTTGCTTTTACTGTTTATAACACTTATTCCTTTCACTACTGTTTTCTTGGCTCATAATCCGCACAATCAAGTTTCTCTAATTTTTTATTCAATTGTGATGTTGTGCGCCTCTGTTTCTTTTACTTTTCTGAAACATAGTTCTGTTCCAAAAAATATTTATACAAACAAAAGAGAATTCTTTAGACATGTGGGGATTTACGCTTATACTTTTGCAATTTTGGTTGCAGCTTTTTTACCAGCTTTGACTTACTTTGTTCTTGTTGTTCCACCGCTTTCTTATATATTGCCAGGTTGGGAGAGAGTTAGAAAAATTAAATAATATTTTCTGAACGGTTTTTGAGAGCATTTTGTAAAGTCTCCTTGTCCGCGTATTCAAGTTCTGTTCCTGTTGAAAATCCACGCCCAAAAGTTGTGATTTTTATTTTTGGTAAATTACTTTCTTCTGTGAATTCATTTATTTTTTGTTTCAGAACACTGGACGTAAACACACCGTCTGGGTTTAGGGAATTACAAAGAATTATTTCTTTTAAATCTGGGCAAAGTTTTTTAATGAATTGTAAAAGCTTTTCTAAATTTATTTTTGGTGGATTTTTCTTTTCAATTACTTGGAATTGTCCTCCCAAAACAAAAACTAAGCCAGTCCAAGAAGCTTTTTTTAAAAATACATCTGCATCAATATTTTTTTCAACAACAGCTAAAACAGAATGGTCGCGAATTTGTGATCGGCAGATTTCACATTGATCAAGTTTTTCTCCGTATTTATTTCTGAAAACTCGGCAACAATCAACACATTCACGTACATTTTCTTTTGCTTTGCGAATTTCGTTTATAAAATTTTCAACCCAAAAAGAATCCTTTGTGAGAATATGAAAAACAAATCTCTCAGCTTGGCGCTTTCCTATACCTGGAAAGGTCTTAAAATATTCATATAGCTTATTGTACTCTTCTGACATTTGCATAATTATATCATGATATACTGCCTGTGTTATGGAAAAAATTTTACCAGATTTCAATAAAGAGTTACCTTATGCTATTTCATTTGCTGAGGCTGCGGATTTACTTATAGGTATACCCGCAAAAGTATTGACTAATCATCCAAGAGAAATTGTTGTAAAAGGCAAAATCACCGTAAAAGAACTTAAAAGACTTCAGAAAGTTAAAGTTGAAGTTAATATTGTGGGAAAAAATGGTAATTATATAGTATCTACCGGAACTACAAAAACTGGAGATCCTAATTATGGTGACAGACGTTTGGAACGCTTTGAAAATTTTTTTAGTCGTAGGATTGCTATTTTAGATGGAAAGGGTATGCATACTCACACAAACAGAATTGCAATAGATAATTTTCCTAGTCCAGGAGATGTTGAATTCTATTCAGATTCAGGGAGACAAGAATATAAAGGCTTACTTGGTTCAAGAAGATATCTTACTCTTTTTAAAGGTTTAAATCCAGAAGTAGTGCAAGAAAAAGATGTTTTAAAAGATGTTTCTATGGTAAATTTATTAGGATATTTTTTTGCAAACGTGGATGAGTATGAGCTTGTTGAAAAATTAAAAAGTGTCGGTTCTTTTGAAAAAATAATTGAATGGAAAGATGAAGAGGCGTGTCAAAGGTTAATTGATGAATATTTTGAACAAGAATAGTTTTTAGAATTCTTCGATTGGAGATTGGATTTGGGCTTCCGGAACATTGGCAAATTCTCCAAAATGACGGTCGATAGAAACGAAAGAAGTTTTATCTTTATCAAAGTGTAATTTAACATAACCTGTTGGACCGTTTCTGTGTTTTTCAATCAATATTTCGGCTTCGAGCATACCAGTATTTTCACGGTCAGAAGCAGATTTTTGATAGTCTTC
>WBZS01002213.1_pt1 | contig 12626 bp, 7 predicted proteins | sample 5204201 | NCBI WGS metagenome assembly WBZS01 (sample SAMN12344357, study PRJNA552823) | activated sludge metagenome | biome: Activated sludge suspended growth; feature: Nitrification reactor; material: Wastewater; isolation source: activated sludge from nitrification reactor of wastewater treatment...
GCCGAACTGTGTGAACACCTCACCGCCACCCACACCCCGTACCCCGGCACCGACCTGCTGCTCCAATACGAAGGCAAGACCAGACCCTGACCACACAACAACCACGGCGTCATGTCAGGAGTCCTGAGCTCGGTGTGGATTACCGAGCCTTCCCTCCTGCGACGCTCGAGATCGGACCCGTGCTCGACCCGCGCGACGCCGTGGGGGCCAAGATGTCTGCACTGTGGTCAAGGGGCGAGGCGCGCGACTACATCGACATCGACACCGTGATCGAGTCCGGGCGCTTCAGCCGCGAGAGCCTGCTCGCCATCGCCGATCAATCCGAAGCGCAGCCACTGGATCGAATGTTTATCGCCCTCCGCTTCCGAGAGGCTGGCAGGCACGACGAGGACATCTTCGCCCAGTACGGCGTGGGAAGGACCCGGCGCCGAGAGATCCTCATCAGGTTCAGCGAATGGGCTGACGAGCTCGCTCCGCCACCGAACGGGTGAGGCGGTTCAGCGCCGGTTCCACCGCCACGCACAGACTCATCGGATTGAGCGCTCACAACGCGGGCGTGTGGTGGAAGATCAGCTCCGCGATCTCCAGCAACCGGGCGGCCCGGTCTGCGGCGGGCAACTCGACCGGACGCAGACCCATCTTGAACCCCACCAGGCCGACCGCCGGGCCGGCCGCCGCGCGGGCGTCCGCGATGCGCTCCCTCGTCAGCAGCGACGAGGCCGGCGCCCCGGTCATGCCGGCGGGCGGCAGGTGCATGTCGAGCCAGGCGGGCCCGAACTCGGTGTCCTCGCCGCTCACCCCGGAGAACATCAGCGCCTTGAGCAGCCCGGACGCCGCCGCCGTGCGCACGTGCTCCAGCGCGGTGTCGGGAGAGCGGCCCTCGATGGCGCTGCGCCCCCAGTTGAGCCCGCACCCGACCGGCGCGCCGGCGTCCGCGAGCCGCCTCAGCACGGCCAGCTCGGCGTCCAGCGAGAGGTAGCCCTTCTCGGGGACGTGGGTGTCACTGTCGGCGTCGCAATGCTCGATGAGCAGCTGCGCCCCGGACCAGTCCCAGCCGGCCAGCTCGGTCAGCGAGCGGGTGAGGGCGTCCGGGTCGCCGGCGCGGTGCGGGGCTGAGTGCAGCTCGACGGCGCGCACGGTCGTGCCGCGCGCGGACAGCGCGGCCACGGCGTCCCTCAGCTCTCCGGCGAACGCCAGCGCCCGCCCGCGGCCGTCCTCGTCGGCGGACGCCAGCCCGAACGCCGGGTCGGTGGCGTTGCGCTGGACGGTGCCCGGGATGTCGGTGGCCACCGCGACCCAGCCGCGGGCGGCTGCGGCCGGCCAGGCCAGCGCGCCGCCGGTGTACGGCACCTCCAGCCCGCCGATCAGCGGTGAGGACGCCAGCGGCGCGATGAACGCGTCGAGGTCGTCGGGGTTGGCCGGGTGCGCGGCGTACGTGCCGACGATGAATGACATGGAGACCTCCTGGCCTGGGTTGGCGCCAGTCTGTCAGGCGAACGGCCAGCCGCGCACCATGCCGTCCGGACGCCCGGGCTCCAGGTAGTACTCGGTGCCGAACATCGTCGCGAACGCCATCTCCGGCATGGTCAGCATGCCGGCGGCGTCCGGCTGGGACGCGTGGCAGGCCAGGGCGGCCCGCTTGCGGTCCACGTACGCGCTCACGTCCACGGCCCAGTGCAGGTCGGACTCCGGCGTCCCCATCGGGTTGCCGTCGTCGAAGGGGGCGTCGACGTCCCAGTCCTCGCCGCCCGTCTCTTCGGTGAGGCCCAGCTCGCGGCCCAGCGCGACCAGCGCGCGCAGGGCGTCGCGGTTCATCGACACCTCAAGGTAGCGCGGACGCCGCCGGGCCAGCTCGACGGCACGCTTCGTCACCCGGTGCACCTGGATGTGATCGGGATGGCCGTAGCCCCCGTGCCAGTCGTAGCCGACGACGGCGTCCGCGTCCTCCTCGTCGAGCACGTCGGCGAGCTGGCGAGCGGCCGCCTCGACGTCGGCCGTCCAGAACGAGGTCTCGAGGTGGTTCTGGTCCCAGCCGTGCATGCCCGAATCGTCATAGCCCAGCCAGACCAGGCGCTGCGTGCCCGTCACCAGGGCGGACGCCTCGGCTTCGGCCTGCCGGTGCTCGGCCAGCGTGCGCTCGCCGAGGTCGTCCGGGGACGTGCCGTGGTCGCCCCCGGTGGCGTAGACGCAGACCACGCGGTGGCCCTCCGCGGACGCCCGGGACATCGAGCCCGACGTCTGGGACGCCTCGTCGTCGGGGTGGGCATGGACGAACACGATGGTTGACACGTCAAGAATCATGCCACGTCGGGCTCGACGCGGATCGCGGGCCGCCCCTCCCGTCGGCCCGCGAACGCGGAGGCATCGCCGAGGCAGCACCGAGAAATCGCCGGGTTCTTCACTTCCGAAACGATTCAGGGACGCCGTTGGCGATTGCCTGCGGGGCGCCGGATAGTTCATTCTGTGAACGATGCCGCTCCCCTTCGATGACGGCCCCGTTCTGGCCGTCCACGGGGGCGGACACCTTCTCAGCAAGTCGTGGCACAAAAGTCAGAAAAGTCTCGAAGCTCGCCCAGTGACTTTGTCTGGGAAAAGTGGCTACAGTTCCGCAATCGGGCACGGGCGGAGGGCGTCATGCTGCAGATCATCGTTCTGGCGAGCCTCAAGTTCAGGTTCTTGATCCTCGCGCTGGCCATGGGGATTCTGGCCCTCGGCGTGATACAGCTGCCGAGGGCGGTCGTAGACGCGCTCCCGGAGTTCTCGCCGCCCTACGTCGAGGTGCAGACCGAAGCACTCGGTCTGTCCGCGCACGAGGTGGAGCAACTGATCACGGTCCCCCTGGAGGCCGACCTGCTCAACGGGGTCCAGGGAGTGAAGGTGATCCGGTCGGAGTCCGTGACAGGCATGTCCCGCATCGTTATGGTGTTCGAGCCCGGGACGTCTCTGTACGTGGCGCGGTCGCGGGTTCAGGAGAAGCTGACCCAGGCGCACGCCCTGCCGCAGGTGTCCAAGCCCCCGACGATGCTGCAGCCCCTGTCGTCGTCGAGCCGGCTCCTCATGGTGAGCCTGGAGTCGGACACACTCACCCCCATCGAGCGTGGGGTCATGGCTCGGTGGACGATCCGGCCACGGCTGATGGGCATTCCGGGGGTCGCGAACGTGGCCATCTGGGGCCTGCAGGAGCGCCAACTCCAGGTGCAGGTCGACCCTGAGCAGCTCCGGGCCAAAGGGGTGACGCTCGAGCAGGTGGTCAGCTCGACCGGGAACGCGCAGATCGTCTCGCCGCTGAGCTTCCTCGAGGCGTCCACCCCTGGCACCGGCGGGTTCATCGAGACCGCTCAGCAGCGGCTGCAGGTGATCCACGTGTTCGACAAGCTCGCGACCGCCGAGGAACTGGCCAAGATCCCGGTCGACGGCACCAACGGCGCGCTCCGGCTGGGGGACGTGGCCACCCTCGTGGAGGACCATCAGCCGATGATCGGTGACGCCATCGTCAACGGCAAAGGCGACGGCCTACTGCTGGTCGTCGAGAAGTTCCCGAACACCGACCCGCAGGCGGTCACGGCCGCGGTCGAGAAGGCCCTCGCAGAGCTGCGGCCCGGCCTGAGCGGCATGTCGCTGGACGCATCGGTCTTCCGGTCGGGCAGCTACGTCGAAGCCATGGCCGCGAACGTCCGCCTGGCGCTTCTTGTCGGGCTCGCGCTCCTGGGCCTCGGCGTCCTGCTCTGGTTCCTCAGTTGGCGGTCAGCCGTCGCGGTGCTCGGCACGACCGTCGTGTCCCTGGTGGCGTCCGCCCTGGTCGTCCAGGCGCTGGGTCACTCGTTCAACGTCATCTCGATCGCCGGCCTGGCGACCGCCGCCGCACTGGTCGCACACGACGCGATCCGGGTCAGCCGGCCCGCCCGCGGCGCGTGGGCCGGGTACGGCGCGTTCGTCGAGTCGCTGGTGATGGCCAGGTACACCGTGGGCTACGCGCTTGTCATCGGTGTCGTGACGGTGCTTCCGGCGGCAGTCCTGGGCGGAACGCCCGGGCAGTTCTTCGCCCCCGCGGTGGTCGCGTACGTGGCGGCGCTCGGCATCGGCGCCGTGGCCGCGCTCACCCTCGCCCCTGCGCTCCAGTCCGTGCTGCTCGCGCGCCGCGAGCCGCGGGCAGATCTCGGCGACCTCGCTGAGTCGGCTCTCGGTGGCGTGCTGGCCCGGCTCGCGGCGCGTCCGGTGGCGTTGGTGGTTCTCGGCGCCCTGGCGGCCGTCTCGGTGGTGGGCCTCGCGGTGGCACCGAAGACCCTGCTGCCGGTGCTGCGTGACCGCGACCTGGTCGTGACGCTCCGTGCGGCGCCCGGCACCTCGCTGCCGCAGATGAACGAGAAGGTGGCGTCCGCCGCGGCATCGATCCGCGGCATCGACGGGGTCGAGTCCGCCACCGGGAGCGTCGGCCGGGCGATCACCGGGGACCGAACCGTGGACGTGAACGCCGCCGACGTCTGGGTCCACCTGAGCGAGGTCGCAAGCTACGACGCGACGGTCGCCGCCATCGAGAAGGCGGTCGGCCAAGGCGCCGGCCTGAGCGTGGAGGTCACCCCGTACCTGGGCGAGCGGCTTCGCGACATCGGTGGGATCGAGCAGGGGGCCTCCGTGAAGGGGAACCAACTGGACGTTCTCTCGGGGACCGAGCACCCCCTCACTGTGCGCGTGTACGGCGAGGACCCGGTCGTGATGGCCGCCAAGGCCGACGAGGTGCTGAAGCTGCTGGGCACGGTGCCCGGGGTGAAGGACTCCCGCATCCTCGAGGGTGACATGCAGGACGGCGTCGAGATCACCGTGAACCTTGAACGGGCCAGGCAGTTCGGCATCAAACCCGGCGACGTCCGGCGCGCCGAGGCGATCCTGGTTCAGGGCATCCAGGTTGGCAGCGTCTTCCAGGGCCAGAAGGTCTTCGATGTGATCGTGCAGGGCGTCCCCGGCACCCGAGCGAGCGTGGAATCCGTGCGCAACGTCCTGATCGACGCCCCGACCGGTCACGTGACCCTCGGACAGGTCGCCGACGTCGAGGTGGTCAAGGTGCCGACGCTGATCGCTCGCGACTCGGTGGCCCGCAAGATCGACGTCGTGGCGACGGTCGACCGCGACCTGGACAGCGTGGCCGCGACCGTACGGACCACCCTGCAGGGTATCCAGTTCCCACTCGAACACCACGCCGTCGTGGTAACCGCTTCCACGGCGACCGCCACCGATCTGGGCCGGGTCGTCGGGTACGCCGTCGGCGGCGCGCTGGCGATCTTCCTGCTGCTGCAGGCGGCGTTGCGATCGTGGACGTTGGGAGCCGTGGCCTTCCTCTCGGTCGTGGCCGGGCTCTCGGGCGGCGTGGTCGGCGCGCTGCTGACCGGCGGCAGTACGGGCGCCTGGTTCGGTCTGGTCGCGCTCGTCGGGGTGGGGGCCCGCAACGCCTTGCTGCTTCGGCAGGTGGCCGACGGACCGGACGCCGCAGGTCACGCGAGCCGGACGCTGGCGTCCGCCGCCGGCGTCGCCCTCCTGGTCGCGCCCGCTCTCTTCATGGGTGGCCTGCCCGGCCTGGAGTTGCTGCAGCCGTTCGCCGTCGTGATCGTCTGCGGCCTGCTCACCACCACCGCCGTGGCCCTGGCGCTGCCGGCCTTCGTCACCCGGCCGCGGGTCGACGAGCCGGTCCAGGACACGACCCTCGCACCGGTGAAAGTGGGCTGAACGCCATGCGATCGCGGTTCGCAGGCGTGGCGGCGCTGGTCCTCGCCGCGGCCCTAATGGCCGGCTGCGCCCAGGTTGCGGCCCCGGCGGCCAAGCACTACGAACCGGCCCACGTCGAGACCCCCGCAGCCAGCACCGACCCGAAGGTGGTCACGTTCACCGACGAGGCAGCGCGGCGCGCCGGCGTCCAGACTGCCACGGTGGCTCAGGACGGCGAATGGTCGGTCGTGCCGAGCGCCGCACTGATCTACGAGAAGACGGGGGCCTCAATCGTCTTCGTGTCACCGAAGCCGCTGACCTATCAGCGGGTCAAGGTGGTCGTGGCCAGGGACGACGGCACGCGTTCGTGGCTGTCCATCGGCCCGGCCGCCGGCGACCTGGTTGTCACCGTCGGCGTGAACCAGGTGTGGGGCGCCGAGCAGGGGGTGGGGCACTGATGCGCTGGATCGTGAGTTCGAGCCTGAGGTTCCGTTGGCTCGTCCTGTTCATCGCCGCCGCCTTGATGGTGATCGGCCTGATCGACCTGCGCCAGGCGTCGGTCGACGTGTTCCCGGAGTTCGCCCCGCCCCGTGTCGAGATCCAGACGATCGCCGTGGGCAACTCGTCGGTCGAGGTGGAGGAGTTGATCACCACCCCGATGGAGGAGCAGCTCGCCGGCATCGAAGGCGTCAAGGAGCTGCGCTCGAAGTCCGTGGTGGACCTCTCCTCCATCACGCTCATCTTCGAGCGCGGCACCGACCAAGAACGGATGCGGCAACTGGTGACCGAGCGTGTCGCTCAGATCACGCCGACGCTGCCCACGTGGGCGTCCCCGCCGGTGATCATGCCACCCCTGTCCTCGACGAGCCGGATCCTGAAGATCGGCCTGTCGTCCACGACGATCTCCCAGATGGAGCTGTCCCGCATCTCGTACTGGACGATCCGGCAGAAGCTCCTGCGCGTCCCGGGCGTGGCCAACGTCGCCATTTGGGGCGAGCAGTTGCAGCAACTGCATGTGCAGCTCGACCCCGCCAAGCTGGCGGCGACCGGGCTGACGGTCGACGAGGTCATGGACGTGACGGCGCAGGCGCTGGACGCCCAGGTGCTCAAGTACACCGACGGTTCGGTCATCGGGACGGGCGGCTTCGTCGAGTCGAACGGTTTCCGGCTGTCGGTCCGTTCCAAGCAGGCGATCAACGATGAGAAGTCGCTCGCAGACGTCTCGATCGTCAACGACGAGGGCATCGGCTACACGCTCGGCGACCTGGGCCGGGTGCTCACCACCTACGGTCCGACCTGGGGCGACGGGGTGGTCAACGACGCCCCGGGCATCTTGCTCGTGGTGCAGAAGTTCCCCGACACCAACACGCTCGAGATCACCCGGGGCATCGAGACCGCGATGGCGGAGCTGGCGCCCGCCCTGCAGGGCATCGAGGTCGACACGACGATCTTCCGTCCGGCCACGTTCATTCAGTCCGCCATCGACAACCTGACGCGGTCGCTGCTGCTCGGCATCGCGTTGGTGGCGCTCATCCTGATCGCGTTCCTCATGGAGTGGCGCACCCTCCTGATCAGCCTGGTCTCGATCCCGCTATCGCTCCTCACGGCCCTGACGATCCTGGAACGGCTCGGGGCGACCATCAATGTGATGGTGCTCGCGGGCCTGGTCGTGTCGATCGGCGTGGTGGTCGACGACGCGATCATCGACGTCGAGAACATCGTCAGGAGGCTACGCGAGTCCACGCAGACGACGGGTGTGCGTGACGTTGCGGCGGTCATCGTCAACGCTTCCGTGGAGGTCCGTGCGGCGATTATCTACGCCACGTTGATCGACGTGGTGTCCATCATCCCCGTGTACTTCCTGGGCGGTTTGTCGGGCGCCTTCTTCCAGCCGCTCGTCCTGGCCTACGGGCTCGCGGTGCTGGCCTCGCTCGTCGTCGCCCTGACCGTCACCCCGGCCATGTGCTACTTGCTGATGGGCAAGGGCGACGTGCGGCCCCGTGAGCCATGGCTGCTCACGCGCCTGAAACACGGTTACACGGCGGCGCTCCGCGCCGTCACCCGCAACGTGCGCCCCGCCGTCGGTGTGCTCCTCCTCTGCGTCCTCACCGGCGCCCTGGTGGCGCCGACGCTGGGCCAGTCGCTCCTGCCCAACTTCAAGGAGCGCGACTTCCTGATGCACTGGCTGACACCGCCGGGCACATCCCAAGCCGAGGAGGTCCGCATCTCCGTCAACGGCTGCCGCGACCTGCGCGAGATCCCCGGGGTGCGCAACTGCGGCTCCCACATCGGCCAAGCGCTGCTCGCCGACGAAGTGTACGGCGTCTACTTCGGGGAGAACTGGATCAGCATCAGCGAGGAGGTGCCCTACGACGAGACGCTGGCCAAGGTCACCCGCGTGGTCGAGGCGTACCCGGGCATCTACCGCGACGTTCAGACGTACCTGCGCGAGCGCGTCAAGGAGGTGCTCACGGGCACCAGCGAGGCCGTGGTCGTCCGCATCAGCGGACCGGAGCTCGCGGTGCTCGAACAGCACGCCAAGGAGATCACGGCGCTCATCAAGGACGTCCCAGGGCTCGTGGACGCGCACCCCTCGTTCCTGACCAACGTGCCGCACATCTCGATCGAAGTGAAGCCGGACGTCGCAGCCGCACTCGGCCTGAAGCCGGGCGACATCCGCAGGCAGGCGGCCACCCTGATCGCCAGCGAGGAGGTGGGCGACCTCTTCCAGGGCGGCCGCGCCTACGACGTGCACGTGTGGAGCACGCCGGAAACGCGCAACAGCGTGACCGCGCTGGCCGAGGTTCCGATCTCAACTCCAGATGGGACGACCGTCAGGCTGGGCGACGTGGCCACGATCGCCGTCGGTCCGACCCCGAACGCCGTCGAGCGCATCAAGGGGTCTCGCAAGATCGACGTCGGCGGCAACGTGAAGGGAGCCGACCTCTCCTCCGTCGTGCGCGAGGTGGAGAACCGGCTGAAGGGGGTGACGCTGCCCGCGGGCGTCCACCTGGAGATCGTCGGGGAGTCGAGCGAGTTCGGGGCGGCTCAGGCGCGGCTGGGCCTCTACGGCCTGGCGGCCGGAATCGTCATCCTCATGCTGCTCCAGGCGGGCTCCGGACAGACGCGGCTGGCCCTGCTGCTGTTCGCGTCGCTGCCCATGGCCCTGGTCGGCGGCATCATCGCGGCCCGGCTGACGGGCGGAGTGATCACGCTGGGCTCACTGGTGGGCTTCCTGACAGTGTTCGGCATCGCGGCGCGCAACGGCATCCTGATGATCAGCCACTTCCAGCACCTCGAGCGGTACGAGGGCATGGCGTTCGGGCGCGAGTTGGTGATCCGGGGGGCATCCGAGCGGCTGGCCCCGATCCTGATGACCGCGAGCGCGACCGGCCTTGCGCTCGTGCCGCTCGTGGTGATGGGGGACCTGCCCGGCCACGAGATCGAGTACCCGATGGCGGTGGTGATCCTTGGCGGGCTGGTCACCTCGACATTGCTGAACCTCTTCGTCCTGCCGTCGCTGTATCTGAAGTTCGGCAAGGCCATGGACGAGGCCGGGCGGTCCAGGATGCCCCTGGAGCCGGACCGGGTCGCCCTGTCCTGAGCGGCGACGCGGGTCGCCCGGACCGCTGGGGACTGCCAGCCTGGCGGGGGTCGCGTCAGGCGGCCAGCACCTCCATCTGCTCGATGACCTGTCGGACCGCCCCCTCCTGCTGGTCCGGCGGGTACCGGTACCGGCGCAGCAGCCGCTTGATCTTGGCCCGCAGCGCTGCCCGGACGTCGTCGCGGATCGTCCAGTCGACGGTCGCGTCCCGGCGCACCAGGGCGACCAGCTCGCGGGCGATGGTGGCCAGCACGTCGGTGCCGAGCACGTCCAGGGCCGAGGCGTTGTCGGCGATGGCGTCGTACGTGGCCAGCTCGTCGCGGGCCAGGGGCGGGTCGAACGTCTCGCCGCGGCGGGCCTCGGCGGCGATGTCCTGGGCCATGGCGTACAGCTCGGCCATCACCTCCGCGGCGGTCAGTTGCGCGTTGGTGTAGCGGAGCATGATCGCGGCCAGCCGCTCGCTGAACTCGCGCTCGCGCACCAGGTTGCGCCCGCCGGCCATGGCGGCCTGGCCGAGCAGGGTGTTGCGCAGCGCCTCGATGGCCAGGTGCGGGTGGGCGGCCTGCTGCATGCGCGCCAGGGCGGCCGGCGTGAGGGCGTCGAAGTCGGGCCGGGTGAGGTCGGCGGCGGCGTAGATGTCCACCACCTCGCCGGCGGTCGCGGCGTCCGCCACCAGCCGGCGCAGCGCGCGGGCGACCTCCTCGGGGATCGGCCGGCCCTGCGCCTCGCGCTCGGCGGCGTCGTACTTGGCCATCCAGACCCGCACCTCGGTGTAGAACCGGACGTCGTTCGCGACGTCGGTCAGGGTCTGTGACCCGGACGCCAGCGCCCACGCCCGCCCGAGTTGGCCCGCCAGCTGGCGGAACCGCTGGGCCAGCGTGGCCTGGTCCTCGTCCGCCTGGTTGCCGGGGTTGCGGGGGTCGCGTACCCAGTTGGTGAGGCCTAGGGCGGCGTCCACCCACCCCCTCGGACCGCGGAGCGCCGCCCGCCAGTCGAACGGGGCGACGAGCGCCTCGATTTCGCCCAGCAGCCGCCGGGCCAGGTCCTCGGCCTCGGCGACGTCGCGGCCCAGCGGACGCCGCGCCTGGTCGGTGGGTGAGTACTCGGCGAGCGCCTCGGTCAGGTTTTCGAGCAGGGGCGCGTAGGCGACGAGCAGCCCGGAGTCCTTGCCGAGGTAGGTGCGGTTGACCCGCGCGAGCGTCTGCATGAGCAGCGCGCCGCGCAGCGGCCGGTCGAGGTACAGGGTGTGCAGCGGCGGGCTGTCGTAGCCGGTCAGCATCATGTCCTTGACGATCACCAGCTCCAGCTCGTCGGACGCCGTCCGCAGCCGCTTCTTGATCGTCTTGTTCTCCGACTCGCGGCGCACGTGGTCGCTGACCGGCGGCTGGTCGGACGCCGTGCCCGAGTAGACGACCTTGATGCGCCCGCGTTCGAGCGCCGAGGAGTGCCAGTCCGGACGCAGCGCCACGATCGCGGCGTACAGATCGGCGCAGATCTGCCGCGTGGCGCAGACGATCATCGCCTTGCCCGGCCCGTCGACGAACTCGGCCATGCGGGCGCGGCGGGTCTCCCAGTGCTCCACGATGTCGGACGCCAGGGCCGCGACCCGCTGCGGGGCGCCGTAGATGGCGTTGACGACCGCCACGGACTTCTCGATGCGCGCGCGCTCGATGTCGTCCAGCCCGGCGGCGGCCTCGTCGGCGGCGCGATCGATGTCCTCGGCCGACACCCCCTCGCCGAAGGCGACCTTGACCAGCCGCGGCTCGAAGTGGACGGGCACGGTGGCGCCGTCGTCGACCGCCCGGGACAGGTCGTAGATGTCGATGTAGTCGCCGAAGACCTCGCGGGTGTTGCGGTCGACGGTGGAGATCGGCGTCCCGGTGAACGCGATGAGCGTGGCGTGGGGCAGGGCGTCCTTGAGGTGGCGGGCGTAGCCGTCCAGGTCGTCGTAGTGGCTGCGGTGGGCCTCGTCGACGATGACCACGACGTTGCGCCGCTCCGACAGCAGCGGGTGCTCCCGGCCGCCCTCCCGCTCGTCGAGGGAGAGGCCGAACTTCTGCAGCGTCGTGAAGTAGATGCCGCCGCTCAGGGCGTCCGACAAGGCCGAACGCAGGGCCGTCCGGGTGCGGATCGCCACCGGCTTGCTGGGCAGCAGCGTGGACGCGGCGAAGGCGTCGAAGAGCTGGCCGTCGAGCTCCTTCCGGTCGGTGATGACCACGATGGTGGGGTTGAGCAGCTCCGGACGCCGGGCCACCAGGTTGGCGTACAGCTCCATCTCCATCGACTTGCCCGACCCCTGCGTGTGCCACACCACGCCGGCGCGTCCGTCCGAGCGCACCGCCGCGATGGTGGACGCCACCGCCTTGGTGACCGCGAAGTACTGGTGGGGCTTGGCGATGCGCTTGGCCAGCCCGTGGTCGCCCTCGTCGAAGGCGACGAAGTTGCGCATGAGCTGCACGAAGCGTTCGGGGTTGAACAGGCCGTACAGCGTGACCTCGAGCGCGGTGTCGTAGGCGGTGTCGGCCACGGACTCCCCCAGCCGCAACGGATGGCCGTCGTCGTCGACGTTCCAGGGCGAGTAGTGGTTGAGCGGCGTGAACGGCGTCCCGTACCGGGCCGTGACGCCGTCGCTGATCACCGTGGTGACGCAGCCGCGGAAGGCCATGCCGAACTCGGCCAGGTAGGTGGCCAGCTGGGCGTGGGCCTTGCCCAGGTCGGCCTGCGGCTGGCCGGCCTGCTTCAGCTCCAGGATCGCCACGGGCAGGCCGTTGAGGTACGCCACCACGTCGAAGCGGCGCCGGTGGTCGCGGTCGGCGATGCGCACCTGGTTGACCGCCAGCCAGTCGTTGCCGGCCGGGTCGGGGTCGACGAGCCGGATCGTGGGGTTCTGGTCGATGCCGTCCGTGTCCGTCCACGCGACGCCGGAGTAGCCGGCGGTCAGGTACTCGTGGAGGCGCTTGTTCTCCGCGAGCGGGTCTTGGGAGCGGGGGGTGAGGATCTCGGTGGCCGCCTGGCGCAGGTACACGTCGGGCACCTGGGGGTTGAGCTTGTGGAGGGCCGTGAGCAGGCGCCCCGGCAGCACCAGGTCGGACGCCGACGCGCGCTCGTGCGCTATCTCGGAGCCGGACGCCGTCGCCCAGCCCTGCTCGCCGAACACCTCCAGCGCGATCTGTTCCCACTGCGCCTCGTCGATCAGGGACATGCGTGGCTCCTTGGTTGCTGCGTCGTCGGATGGGGGTGTTTGCGCTGGTGGCCGGGGTTTCGGGCTCGTTCGGGGTGACGGGTTGGCGGCGTGGGGGGTACTGTCGTTGAGGTGGTCGCCCGG
>WBZS01002214.1_pt1 | contig 12624 bp, 12 predicted proteins | sample 5204201 | NCBI WGS metagenome assembly WBZS01 (sample SAMN12344357, study PRJNA552823) | activated sludge metagenome | biome: Activated sludge suspended growth; feature: Nitrification reactor; material: Wastewater; isolation source: activated sludge from nitrification reactor of wastewater...
AATCGTGCGACGGTCTGTGGTCCGAGGTGGTGTTCGGCGGCGACGCCGAGCCCGTCGACGTACTTGGCGACGGCCGGGGCGAGTAGCTGCGCCGGGTCGTGGGCGTGGCGCTGGTGGCTGGTGGCCGACAGCGCGGTCTCGTCGTGGTTGAGGATGCGTTCAAGGGTGTCTTCGGCGTCCCGGACGGTGAGGGTGTCGTAGTCGATGGGGTCTGGTTGTCCGTCGCCGGTGACAGCAATGTGCAGGTGGTTGGCGTGCCGGCCGCGGCTGGCGGCGGTGTAGAGCTGTTGGCGGGTCTCGTTGCCGGTGAGCAGGGTGTGGCTGGTGTCGGCGGTGACGCCTTGGGCGGTGTGGATGGTGGTGGCGTAGCCGAGTTCGGTCCAGGCCTCGACATAGTCGGCGGGCAGTCGAACGTGCCGCCGTCCGCGCAGGTCTGTGGCGGTGATCGACCCGTCGGCGTGGACGGATCGGACGGTCCAGCGGTCGCCGTTGGTGACCCACGCGCCGTTGCGCGGCCGTAGTGCCCGGTTGTTGCGTCGAGTGATGACCACATCCCCGGCGCTGGCGCGGTTGCCGTCGGACAGGGCGACCTCGCGTCCAGAAGAGGCCGCGTTGAGGCGCAGGGCGCGGGCGTGGTGGTTGAGCTGGGCGACCAGGTCCCGGGTGGGGGCGACCATGATCGCGTCCAGGCCGTGCTCCCGGTCGCGGGTCCAGGCGCTGAGGATCTGGCTGGTGATGCTGGTGCTGTCGGCGGGGTGGAGTCGGCTGTTGTCGGTGTAGAACGCGATCGCGACGAGATCACCGTTGCGGAGGGCGAGGCTGGCGGCGGCTTCGGCGCGGTCGGTGAACCGGAGGACTTCTTCGAGACGAACGGTGCCGTCGGCGTGGGCGAGGTCGGTGAGGATGCCGCCGGCGGCGACCGCGGTGAGCTGGTGGTCGTCGCCGATCAGCCGGACGCTGCCGCCGAGGCCGGTGACCACGTTGACGATGAGGTCGAGGGTGGGCGTGTCGGCCATGCCGGCCTCGTCAATGATGACCAGGCTGGCGGGCCCGATCGTGCGGACCCAGCCGGGTGCGGTCTCGGGGTGGTCGAGGCTGTGGGCGAGTTTCGCGAGCGTCTCGCACGGCGCGTCGCCGAGCTGCTCGGCAAGGACGTGCGCGGCGGCGGCCGAGGGGGCCAGCCCGATGATGGTGCCGCCGCTGCTGGCCCAGGCGTTGGCGAGCACGGTCAGAGCGGTGGTCTTTCCGGTGCCGGCGGGTGCGAGGGCAAGCTGGAGTCGGCGTCCGGAAGTGGCGAGGTCGCGGACGAGCCGGGCCTGCCCGTCGTTGAGGTTGACCCCGTTCGCGGCGGATTCGAGCAGGGCCAGGTCGACCAGGGCGGGATCGATGCTGCGGCCGTCGGTGAGGGCCGCTGTGGACAGCAGCCGCCTTTCGGCGGCGATGATGCGTCCGGAGCTGTAGGTGGCGGCCCCGGCGAGCTGGTAGACGCTGTGCCCGTCACGGCGACGCAGCACGTCGGGCTCGGCGACGTCGTCGTCGGGGTCGAGGAGGAACGAGGTGGTGTGCAGGACGTAGCCGACGATCTGGTCGACGATGGGCTCGACCTGCTCGGGGGCGATGGGGAGTCCGGCGAGTTGGCGCAGCGCCTCGGCGCGGACGTGCCAGCTCTGCCAGGTGGCCCGGCTGACCTCCACCTCGGCGGTGACGGTGGCCGCGATGCGGCCGAGCCATTCGCCACCCAGGTTCACCGCCTGTTGCGGGTGCGGGGTGAGGGCCCAGCGGACGATCTGGCCGACAGCCTGCGGGCCCAGATGCTGGTCGGCCTGGACCCGCCAGGTGGCGCGCTGCTCGGCCAGAGTGCGGGGCTCGTGTTTCGGGTCTCGGGTGGCGAGGTTGGCCTGCTGGGCCAGGTGGATCATCTCCAGCCCGGTGGGCGGCCGGCCGTGGTCGGCCCGGAACCGGGTGGCGAGCCGGGCAGCCTCGGCCTCGATGTCGACCCGCCGCGACGACCAGCGGGCGCACAGCGATGGGTCGATGCCGTCGATCTCCCACACCGGACGCCGCCCGTTCCTGGACGCCCGGGGCACCCAGCGGACACCGAGGGTCTCGGTGAGCTGGGTGCGGAGGAGGGCGTCGTAGGTTTCGGAGGTGGCGACATGCGACTTGAAGAAGGTCCGTCCGTCGATCGCCAACCATCTCCCGTCGAGGGACTGGACCTTGTTCGCGACCGCGACGTGGGTGTGCAGGTCGGGGTCGCCGGCGCGGGAGTCGCGATGCACGAACGCGGCCGCGACCATGCCGAGCGCGTCGACCTGCCGCACCCCGTCCGTGCCGGTCCGGGTGAACAGCGCATCACGTTCCTGGTAAGCCAGCGCGCCGCGGACGGCGGCCTGGTGGCAGCGTTCGATCAGTGCGGCGATCTGCGGGTCGGCCAACGCCCACAGGGCCGACACGGACTTGGGTGGGGAGAACACCTGGTCGTAGCCGGCCACCGTGACCGGCGACTTCTTCGACCAGCGGGCGATCTCGGCCAACAGCTCGGTCTCGCCGACCGGTTCGCGACCGTAGGTGCGCTGGAAGCACTCCCGGCCGACCTGGGTCCGCAGCGCGGACACGACGTCGGAGGGGACCCTGGCCCGGACCGGGCGCCCGGCAGCGGCGTTCCACGCCCGGCAGCGGGCGGTCAGCTCCTCGGTGAACTCGCTACGGACCGGCTCGCGTTTCCGGAACGGCGCCCCGAGCCTGCCGGCGGCCTCAACCTGGGCCGGTGACAGGTCGGCGGCAGCCGCCGCGGCGCGGAGCTGGTCGGCGTTCGGATGGGCACCCTCGCCGAACAGGTGGTTCATCTGGACCTCGGTCACGATCTCGCAGGCGGCCATGCCGAGCCCGTCCAGGCCGGCACCGATCCAGATGCCGGGAGCCTCGCCCTGCTCGGTGTAGTAGGAGGTCAGACCGCCGGCCGGCACTCGGGCGTCCTGTGCGGCGACCTGCCGGATCAGGTAGTCGGGTACCGACATTCCCGCCAACTTCTTCACCGTCATCACTCCGACCACCTCCTTCCAACCTTCCCTAAGCCCAGCCGGGCGTCGAACGGGACGCCCGGTTGTGGCCGACTTCTCACACCACTAAGCCGATGACGGCACCCCGATCCGGACAAACCGGCCCGGGAACTTCCACGACCCCGACCCCGGGGCCCAGCCCTGCATGCTCCCTTAAGCCGTTGAACAGGGCCGTTCCGGACACCAGAGCGGCCGGCAACATCGGCCTTCCACCTCCTCGAGCGCGGAGCCTCCCTACCTTCCCTAGGCCAAACCGGACGCCGATCAGGACGCTCAACCCGCGACGAATCTCGTCTTGCCTTCCCTAGGCCCAGGAAGTTGGCGATCGGGACACCCGCAGCCCGGGGTCTGTGTGGGAAGTGGAGCAGGCCGGCGTTACCACAGACGTTCCCCCGGGCGTCCGAAACGGGGTTGGCGCCACACTCATGGCGTCTGTGCTTGTCGCGGGCACGTACCCCAACGTTCCCCCACTCGTTGTTCGGGAGGTCTTGCGGCAGTGTCAATCGGGCTGGTTCCGTTCATGGTGATTGGCTGGCCGTCGGGTGTCTCCGCGCCGCTCGCCGTCGATGTAGCCAGTATCAATAGCGGTACTATGCTGCTGCGTCGTCTGGAGGCGGTCGTCCAGAGCCTCGGGAGGTCTTGACCGCGACCCGGACCGTCAGGAGCAGAGATGGGCGTCGCAGAGCACTACACCTATCGGGTGCGCTGGTCCGGCGAGGACGGCGAGTATGTCGGCACCGTCGCCGAACTGCCGTCCTTGTCCTGGCTGTCCCCGGACCGGACCGAGGCGTTCGCTGGCATCCAGCAGCTCGCCGCCGACGTGGTGGCCGACATGCTTGGCGACGGCGAGATCCCGCCGGAGGCGATCGCCGACCGCGCCTACTCCGGCAAGTTCATGGTCCGGCTCCCGCCCGAACTCCACCGCCAGCTCGCCATCGAGGCCGCCGAGCAACACGTGTCTCTGAACCGCCTGATCAGCGGCAGGCTGGGCGTCTGAAACCGGGTCGTCGGCGACGTCCCACCGGCAATGCACATTGTGTATTCCGAGTGGGATGGGCGTGGTGATGAGTCGGGTAGCGACGAGCAGCGGGTGGCTGGCGGGGCCTGGACAAAGGCCCGCGGGAGTTGGAGGCGGGCTCTTGGCAGGAGACCCGGGGTGGTTGCGCCGTGGCTTCGGGGCGCGGGGCGGAAGTGCCTGCCCCCGGCGCGCCGCTGGGTCGCTTCGACCTCGGTGTCAGAGCTGCAGCGAGCTGATCAGGGTTCGGACGCGGCGTTCGAGTTCGTCGCGGATGCGGCGGACGGTGTCGAGGTCTTGGTCGTGCGGGTCGTCGAGTTCCCAGCTCTCGTAACGTTTGCCGGGGAAGATGGGGCAGGCGTCGCCGCAGCCCATGGTGATCACGACGTCGGCGGCGCGGACGGTCTCGTCGGTCCAAGGCTTGGGGAACTCGTGCGCGATGTCGATGCCCCGTTCGGCCATCGCGGTGATCGCTGCCGGGTTCACTTCGAGGCCGGGTTCGGAGCCACCTGACCAGGCGACGGCTCGGTCGCCGGTGAGTGCTTGGAAGAAGCCGAGGGCCATCTGGGAGCGGCCGGCGTTGTGGGTGCACAGGAACAGGACGACGGGCTTGCCGTCGGTGTGGAGTCCTTCGACGCGGGCGAGGGCTCGGAGGCGTTGGCGGGAGAACCGTTCGGCGAGCAGGGGCAGGAATTTGGTGACTTCGGCGCGGTCGGCGAACTGGTCGAAGGAACTGGCCAGGAACCGTTCGATGGTCTCGGGTCCGTAGAGGCCGGTGAACTCGTCGGCGAGTCGGGCGGCTGCCTGTTTGAGGGCGAGCTTCTCGTCGGCGTGGAGGCTTTCCCAGGTGCGTTCAGAGACGGGGTGGACGGTCATGACGGGTCTCCTTCGAGGCTGGCCGCGAGCAGGTCGACGCGGCTGGTGAGGTCGTTGTAGGCGGTGTCGAACGCGTTGGCGCGGTCGACGCGGGCAGGGTCGGGGATCGACCAGTGCAGCGGTGGGGTGTCGAGTTCCTCATAAGCGCGGTCGCATACGGCGATCAGCAGTTCGTCGCCGGTGAGGACGTCCTGGGCGAGTTTCGGCGTGGCATCAGTGAGGTCGAGGCCGTGGCGGCGTCCGACTCTCACTGCCTTGGGGTGGACGCGTGCGGCCGGGTGGGTTCCGGCCGAGACGACCGGAATAGAACTGATCGTGCGCCAGTAGGACTCCGCAAGCTGGGAGCGGGCGGAGTTGTGTGAGCAGACGAACGCAACCCTTCCCGGACGGGGCAGGTGGCCGGCGACGGCGCCGATGAGCTGGTTGCAATCGGGGGTGCGGAGGACGTAGGTCCGTCGGCCGTCTCCCTCGGAGCGGCGTCGGGTGACGAGCCCGGCCTGTTGGAGGACCTGGAGGTGATGGGCCATCAGGTTGGTGGGGATGTCCAGCCGGGTGCCGAGTTCGCTCGGGGCGAGGTCGGCGTTGGCGAGGAGGTCGATGATCGCCAGCCGGGATGGGTCGCCGAGGGCGGCGTAGGCGCGGGCGCGAGTTTCGAGGTCGGTTGACATTCGGCGATACCTCCATGACTATTGAGGCAATGATCGCTGAGGTAAACGAGAACGTCAACCCTGGGGAACCGGGAGAGATCGAGGCATGATGAGCAAGCCGACCGTCCTGTTCGTGTGTATCCACAACGCCGGACGCTCCCAGATGGCCGCCGGCTACCTGCGCCACCTCGGAGGGAGCCGGGTGGAGGTGTTGTCGGCGGGCTCGACCCCTGCTGACGCGATCAACCCGGTCGCAGTCCGGGCCATGGCCGAGGAAGGCATCGACATTTCCGGCGAGCAGCCCAAGATCCTCACCACCGACGCGGTCAAGACCTCCGATGTGGTGATCACAATGGGCTGCGGCGATACGTGCCCGTTCTATCCGGGGAAGCGGTACGAGGACTGGGTGTTGGACGACCCGGCCGGGCAGGGCATCGAGGCCGTCCGGCCGATCCGTGACGAGATCCGCAGCCGCATCGAGATCTTACTCGGTGAGATCCTTCCCGACCGCCCGGAAGGCGTCGCAACGTCTTGATCCAGCCTGCGCGGCATCAGCCCGGGTGCTGTTGCCGCGCAGGGTCCGTTCGCGTCGTGTCGATCAGCGGGCGCCGGCGAGGGCCTCTGGAATCAGGTGCCTTGGTGTGGCCACAGCGTCTCCCCAGGGAACCTGGGCGACGCGGCGGCCGTCGCGCCGGATCGCGGCCAGGGGCCCGGCTTCGGCAGCCTGCCGCTGCCGCAGAAGTGGGTTGGCAGTGTCGGCGCCGGCGAGGGTCTGGTTGATCACCCATGCCCAGGGGTGGATGTCGGCGCGTTCGAGGTCGGCCTGGAGCTGTTCGGCTTCCAGGACGGGTGTGGTCTCGGCCAGGGTGACGATGATCACCTTGGTGTAGTCGGGGTCCTGCAGACGCATCAGCGGGGTGGTGAAGTTCATGCCGTCGCTGATGTTCCGGACGATCTCGTTGTGGTAGGAGCCGGTGGCGTCCATCAGCAGCAGGGTGTGACCGGTGGGAGCTGTGTCCATCACGACGAATCTGTGCCGGGCCTCCGCCACGGCGTGGGAGAAGGCTTGGAAGACCGCGACCTCCTCGGTGCAGGGTGAGCGGAGGTCCTCGGCCAGGGCGGCTCGTCCGTCGTCGTCCAGCGTCGCACCTTTGGTGGCCATGACCCGGGCTCGGTAGTCGGCGGTGGCCTGTTCGGGGTCGATGCTCGACACCCGTAGCCGGTCCGAGGCCAGCGAGGTGTCGAGGTGGGCGGCGGGGTCGGTGGTGGTCAGGTGGACGTCCTTGCCGAGGGCGACCAGCTGGAGCGCGACCGCGCTGGCGATGGTGGTCTTGCCGACACCGCCCTTGCCCATGCACATCACCAGTCCCCGATCGGCACTGGCCAGCTCGGCGACGAGCGCATCCATGCCTGGCAGGGTCGCCGCAGCGGCCGTCCATGTCTGGTCGACATCAACCACTGCCGCGTCCACACTGAGGAGGCTGCGGAGAGCGGGGACGCCCACCATGTCGACCCCGCGCAAGGCGATGTGGTCGCCGGCCAGCCCGGCCAGTTGCGGCGGGAGGTCGGCGAGTGCTCGTTGTTCCCGCTCGCGGATGGTGTCGGCCAGCGGGTCGGAGTCTGCGCCGGACGGCATGACGCCGTTGACGACGAGGTGGGTGGCCTGCACGCCGGCCTCGGCCAGCTCGTCGACGGTGCGGGCTGCTTCGGTCAGGGCGCTGTGCTGGGCGCGGGCGACCAGGACGAGCCGGGTGCTGGCCGGATCAGCCAGGGTGGCCAGGGCGCGTCCGTACGTGGACCTGGACTTCTCCAGCCCGGACATCGGTCCGAGGCAGGAGGTGTCGCCCTTGCCGTCGTCGATGAACCTGGTCCACTCGCCTGGCAACTGCAGGAGACGGATCGTGTGGCCGGTCGGGGCGGTGTCGAAGACGACGTGGTCGTAGCCGTCGGTGACATCGGTGCCGGCGAGCAGGTCGGTGAACTGGTTGAACGAGGCGATCTCGGTGGTGCAGGCGCCGGAGAGCTGCTCGGTCACCGCAGCCAGGTCCGCTGCGGAAAGGAAGTTGCGGACCGGGGCGAGGGTGCGGTCCCGGTACTGGGCGGCCGCCTCCTCCGGGTCTATCTCCAGCGCGTCCAGGCCGGGCACCACAGTAATCGGGGTGATCCGGTCGCCCACCGGCTGGCCGAACACCTGGCCGACGTTCGAGGCCGGGTCGGTGGAGACCAGCAGCACCCGGCGGCCCCGATCCGCCAGGTCGACCGCGGTGGCGCACGCCACACTGGTCTTGCCCACCCCGCCCTTGCCGGTGAAGAACACGTAGCGCGGAAGCTCGTCGAGGAACCTCACCGGTCACCTCCGCAGCATCCACGGCTGGGAGTAGCTACCTGCACGGTCTGAACCGTAGGTGTGCAGCAGCCGGCGCTGGCGGTCTCGCCGCCGCAGCAGGCCGCCTGAGTCGATGGATCGACCGCTGCCAGGCCGGCGTAGCGAGCGAGTTCGGACCGCGTCGGGTAGCGGCCGGTCAGCACCGTCATCCCATCCACGGTCACCAACGGCAGTGCGTCTGCCCCGGCCGTCTGCAGGAAAGCCACCGCCAATCCGTCGGCGGCGAACGCGGCCGGGTCCTGCGCCAGGTTCGCGCGGGTCAGGCGTACTCCCTGGTCGGAAACCCACCGCGCGTCCGCGGTGAAGTCCACCAGCGCCTGGGCGGGGTCGGGGCCGCACACCCCGGTGTTACAGCACAGCGGTCCTTCGAAGACCTTGATCGTGGGCATCAGAAGCTCCATCTCGTATAGACGATTGTCAATACGAGATTCAAGCAGTCGTATCGACGACTGTCAATGTGACGACGGTCAGCAGCAGCGGGGGCCGTCGGTCGCATCTCCGAGGAAGTCCCGCGCCACGTCGAGGACGGCAGGTACCGCGGCGTAGTGGGCCCAGCGACCCCGCTGCTCGCGGGTCACCAGGCCGGCGCTGACCAGCTTCTTCAGGTGGTGGGAAAGGGTTGGCTGGCTGATCCCCAGGGCGTCGGGCATGTGGCAGGCGCACGCCGTCCCATGCTCGGCAGAGGCGATGTGCGCCAACAGCCGCACGCGGGCCGGATCAGCGAGCGCCTTGAAGATCTCAGCCAGACAATCCGCACGCTCAGCAGGGATCAGCTCGCCCGCACCCGGCGCGCACACCTCACCACGGGTCATCACATCGAGTGTCAACTGCTGCATCCCGACAGCCTACCCCGACGCATTGACAACTGTCGATGCGTCGAGTGCTGGCTACTGGTGTTGCCAAACCTTTCGTGCGGAGAACAGCAGCAGGACTGCGAGGAGGGGGACAAGGACGGCGGCGGGCACGACCCCGAGCAGTGCTCCGCCGATGATCGTGCCGACGACCGACCCTGCAGCCATCACGACCAGAAAGGTCTTGTTCTCGGCCAGAACCGCGAAGGATTTGTCCTGGCTGTAGCGGGCAAACGCGATCAGCATCGTCGGCAGCGACACGGCGAGGGAAAGGCTCCCGGCGACCTTGATGTCGATGCCGTAGAGAAGCACGATTGTGGGGATCAGCAGCTCTCCGCCTGCGACTCCCATGATCGCGGCGACGACGCCGATGGCCACGCCCGCGAGAATCCCCGCGACGATTTGTGCCGGACCGGTGAGGCCGATCGTCGGGGTCTGGGCGAGGTGGGTCGCGACGAGAACGCCGGCGATGACCACGAGGAGTCCAGCAAGGACCCTGTAGAGAGTGCGGCTGGCCATTCGGGTGGCCCAGCTCGCGCCGAGGTAGGCGCCCACGAGGCTCCCGGCGAGCAGGTTCACGATCACCGGCCAGTGGGGGACAATCTGGTCGAGCGGCACGCCGAGGATGCGAGCCGGCAGGGCGGTCGCAACAACGAGAAGGCTCATGGCCTTGTTAAGGATGACCGCCTGAAGAGCCAGGAACCCAAAGACCCCGATCAGCAGAGGCAGACGGAACTCAGCACCGCCAAGGCCAATCAGTCCGCCCAGAACGCCGACCGCCGCACCGGACAGTGCAGTCACCGCCCAGTGACGCTGCCGACGAACCGGTGGGAGCTGTGAGGTCGGGTAACCCTGGGTCACCCGGGAAGGCTAGTGGACTCGCCGGGTCGCGGCCACACTTCTCGGTCTGCCCAGGGCAGTCCGTAGGTGTGACGGGCCGACCTCATTAGCTTCTTCACTGCCGGCAAACACCTCGATGTCAGGCGGGTTTGACGGCCCGGACGATGGCGCCGTGCATCTGTGGGGCGACCTCGTGGGTGAAGCGCACCTCGATGTCGGTGAAGCCGGCGGCGGTGAGCCCGTCGATGTACTCCTGGCGGGACAGGGCGCCGGCGACGCAGCCGACGTGGCTGCCGCGCTCGGCCCGATCGGCCGGGGTGAGGTGGTCCTCGGCGACGACGTCGGAGACCCCGAGCCTGCCCCCGCGGGCCAGGACACGGAACATCTCTGCCAGGACCTTCGGCTTGTCGACGGACAGGTTGATCACGCAGTTGGAGATCACCACGTCGACCGCGGCGTCGGGCAGTGGCACCTGCTCGATCCGGCCCTTCAGGAACTCGACGTTGGTCGCGCCGGCGCTGGCGGCGTTCTTGCGGGCGAGGGCGAGCATCTCGTCGGTCATGTCGACGCCGTAGGCGAAGCCGGACGGGCCGACCCGGCGGGCCGACAGCAGCACGTCCAGTCCGCCGCCCGAGCCCAGGTCGAGCACCCGCTCGCCCGGGTCCAGCTCGGCCACCGCGGTCGGGTTCCCGCAACCCAGGCTCGCGAGCACTGCCAGTTCCGGCACCTGGCCGGCCTGGTCGGCGTTGTAGAGCGCCGACCCGAACACCTGGGTCTCCGCGGTGCCGGAGCAGCAGCCGTCCCCGCCGCAACAGCTGCCGCCGCCCCCGTCCAGGTCGTCCAGGACGTCGAGGGTGCGCCTGCCGGTGCCCATCGCGGCCCTCGCCGCGGCGGCGTAGCGGTCCCGGACCTGCTCCACCACATCCCTGTCGCTCATCGCCTTGCTCACTTCCTGTTCGTCTCGATCGTGGTCAACTGCTTCGTGGGGGTCGGGTCGAGGAGTTGTTGGATCGCCTGCAGACCGGCGACGTTCACCCAGTACCAGGTCTGTCGGCCGTCCCGCTCGCGCTCCAGGAACCCGGCCTCGTACAACGCCCCGAGGTGGTGGGTCACCGTGGGCTGGCTCAACCCCAGCCGATCGGCCAGCACCCCAGTCGTCGCGCGGCCGCCGGCCGTGGCCCGGATCAGGCTCAACAACCGAAGCCGGGCGGGGTCAGCCAGCGCCTTCAACGCCCCCGCCAACACCAACGCCTCCGCCGGCTGCAACTCCGCCTGCAACACCGGCGAGCAGCACAGATCCCCCACCAACATGGGCCGGGCTGAGACCTCCTGAAGACTCATAGATATATGTCTATCATATCGACCGACGTCGATCAATAGAGGCTCGTCGATGATTTTGGGACAACTTCTGGTGGAGGTTGCGGGGCTACATCTCGTTGCCCGTGCTTGCCCGCAGCAGGAGGGGATCGGACGTCAGGCCTAGTATCTCCACTAGTCAGACCACGAATCGTGGTGGACCCTAGCCCGGTGGTCGCGTCCCTTCCAGAATCCGGGACAGCCCCCGAGCTACCCGCGCGTCCGCTCCGTCCAGGCTGTGCTGGTAGTGCATGGCCATGCCCGGAGTGGCGTGCCCAAGGCGCGCCATGACGTCGGCGGTGGTGGCTCCGACGGAGGTCGCCAGGGATGCCCCGGTGTGCCGCAGCGTGTGTGGCGTGGCGTCCGGGCGGCCTGCCGCCACGGCAGCCTTCTGGAAGACTCGTGCGAACGAGGACGAATGAAGGTGGCCGCCGTTCGGTGCGGGGAAGAGTAGGGCCTCTGGGCCTTCGTCCACGTAGGTGTCGAGGTGCGTCTTGAGTTGGGGCAGGAGCGCCCGCGGGATGTGGACACGTCGCACGCCGGCATCGGTCTTGGTGTCGCCGACAATGTAGCCGCCTTTGACCTTCACGACGCCACGAGAGACCGTGAGCGTGCCGTCTTTGAGATCGACGTCGCGGCGGCGCAGTTCGGACAGTTCGCCATAGCGCAGCGCGCACCAGCAGCCCAGCACCACCGCCATGCGGAGCCGTGCTGGCATGGCCTCGGCAAGTTCACCGACCTGGGCGACGGTCAGCGGCTCGATGTTCTTGGCCCTCTTCGTGCGCACCTTGGTACGACTGGGGAGGGCAACAGGATTGGTGTCAACCAGTTCCGACTCCACGGCACCGGCCATAACGTTGTGGAGCAGTTGGAACGCCTTGGAGCGTGCTCGTGGCTTCGCCGGGTCGAGCGCGTTCCACCACTGCCGGATGTCGGCCTTGGTGAGTTCCTCGACGGGCGTCGTTCCGAGCGCAGGGACGATGTGGTTGGCGAGCAGCGAGTCGTAGTCACGTCGGGTGGCTGGCCGGAGGTCGAGATCGCGCAGCCACGTCCTGGCGAACGTCTCGACGGTCAGCGGCACGGGCCTGGGCGCCGCTGCCGCAGCGGCGGCTTGGGCCAGTCGGACGGCGGGTGGGCGCCAGGTTTCGCTTTCGACCAACCGGCGCTCATCACTGAGCCAGGTCTCGGCGTCCGCCGCGCTGGTGAAGGTGACCGGTGCGACGTGGCGCTGCAGGTCCGGCCCGGCGTAGCTTGCCTGGTACCGCTTGGACGGCAGTCGCCTGATCGCCCCGAAGCTCCGGCGTCGAGCCATCAGGACCCCATTTCGTGCAACATACGTGCAACATCTCATCGCGTTTTAGTGCCAACGTGACCACCTTATCGCACGTTTCGGGATCTGCACCCGATACATCGGCGCTTGTCAGAGCGAGTTATCTAGGGATTTCTCCACAGGAGAAGGGACAGTGTGTGAGGGTTCAAGTCCCTTCTCCGGCACCTGAAAATTGCTGTGTGACTAGTCGTGATATCAGCAGATGTCCCGAAATTGCCGTTTCGTGCACCATGGGTGCAATCGCGACGAGTGCGGCTGGTTCGC
>WBZS01002215.1_pt1 | contig 12620 bp, 17 predicted proteins | sample 5204201 | NCBI WGS metagenome assembly WBZS01 (sample SAMN12344357, study PRJNA552823) | activated sludge metagenome | biome: Activated sludge suspended growth; feature: Nitrification reactor; material: Wastewater; isolation source: activated sludge from nitrification reactor of wastewater...
ACATCGGCGGGCTCCGGCGGGTTGCGGATCGTGGCGAACGCCTAGCGCGAAAGGCTTTGCGCGGCAAGGTGGGCGGGAGGCCGTCAACTGCCAGACCTTCTCCCCTTGTGGGAGAAGGTGGCGCCCGAAGGGCGACGGATGAGGGGTAGAACCCCACCGCCGCAAGCCCCTCATCCATCTCATCGCTTCGCGCCGATCCACCTTCTCCCACGAGGGGAGAAGGACGGGGTGTCAGTCGCAAGGACTCGCGGATCGGCCTCACGGTTCAGCCGACCGTTATGTTCCTAGAACAGCGGCCGGTGGTCATGCGTTGTCGGTATCGCGCCCATCTGGTTCCTTCGCCACGCCCTTGAATTTGCCCGGCGTCTGCTTGACTTCCATGAACTCGCCCGTGCGTTCGTTGCGCTTCTGGAATAGCCCGTCTGGGCGCTCGAGCTGCGTACGCCCTGTCACCGCACCCTTGCGGTATCCGTCGCCCGTGTTCCTTGCCATTGTCCGGCTCCGTTGAAATGATGCGAATCGGCTTGCAACCGCAAGCGGAAGTTCTATTTTTGTTCTAATTGTGGCGGGCGGCATGACCAACAAGCTGTTCTATGGTGACAACCTCGCGGTGCTGCGCGAGCACATCGCCAGCGAGTGCGTCGATCTCGTCTATCTCGACCCGCCGTTCAATTCCAACGCCACCTACAATGTGCTGTTCAAGGCGCCGGACGGCCACCAGAGCCAGGCGCAGATCGAGGCGTTCGACGATACCTGGCACTGGACGCTGTCGGCCGAACAGGCCTACGCCGAGGTGATGGAAGGGCCGCACGTCGAGGCGGCGCGGATGCTCGAAGCCATACGCGGCTTCCTCGGCGAGAACGACATGATGGCCTATCTTGCCATGATGGCCATCCGCCTGATTGAACTGCACCGCGTGTTGAAGCCGACCGGTAGCCTCTATCTGCACTGCGACCCGACCAGCGCGCCGGTATGGTTCGCTTCGATGTGGCGCTCGCGGAACTCCGGCGAGAAGCGTTCGAGCAGGCGGGTCTGCTCCCCGCTCAGTTCGAACGGCCGCTCGGCGGTGGCCTTCTCCAGCCGCAGCAGGCGTTCGTGCTTGGTGAGAAGGTTGTGGCGCTGCCACACCCCGCGCACCCCGCCCGACGAGACGGCCAGACCCTTCAGCCGCAACTCCTGTTCGACGCGCAGCGCTCCATGGCAGGGGTGGGCGAGCGCATGGTCGAGCACCGCCTGTTCGATTGCGGCCGGCACGCGGTTGGGATGCGGCCCCTTCGCGCCGGGCAGCCGGTCGATCAGGCCCTCGGCGCCGAAGGTCTGGAAGTTGCGCCGGATCTCGTAGAACTGCTGGCGCGAATAGCCCATAACCTTGCAGGCCCGCGACACATTGGAAAGTTCGCCCGCGAGTTCGAGCAACGACAGCTTGCGGCGTGCTATCTTGTCCTTCGTGGTCATGTTGGTTGGTCCCCGGATTTGAGATGTTCAGCGACACCATCAAACCCGCTCCAACGCGGCATGGCCACACCCCTCCGGGCGGGCCGACTGTCAGGCAATTACCGTCTCAGGACAGTCAAGCGTCAGGAACCGGTCACCGTCAGCAGACCATGGCCGGTGCCTGACGATAGTTGGTTATCTTTGGAAAGGTCTGCGGCGCTTCCGGTATGCATTGCCGCACGCCTGTAGCCTTGGTGTCCGGTCCCAAGGCGCCTTACTCGCGATGTTCTTGCGCCTGTTGCAAGCCCGATACCTCGTAAGTCCATACTCGGAACGCCTTCAGAACATGCGGGCCGAAGGAGTTGATGAGTGGTATGTCGGCCGCGTCGCGGCCCCGCGCCACGACGATCCTGCCAATCCGCGGTGTGTTGTTGCGAGGATCGAAAGTGTGCCATTCGCCATCGAGATAGACCTCGATCCAGGCGCTGAAATCCATCGGATCGGCGACCGGCACGCCGATGTCGCCGAGATAGCCGTTAACGTAGCGCGCGGGGATGTTGAGGCATCGGCAGAACGTGACCGCAAGATGCGCGTAATCCCGACAAACGCCAACGCGTTCGCTGAATGTCTCGAAAGCCGTCCGCGTCGGACGGGCTTGCATGTAGTCGAAGCGTATGTGGTGGTGGATGAAGTCGCAGATCGCCTGCACCCGGCTCCAACCGGGCGGCATCGTGCCGAAGATGTCCCATGCGATTTGGCTGAGACGGTCGGTTTCGCAATAGCGGCTGCCCATGAGATAGACGAGGCAATCGTCCGGCAGACCGGGCACCGGAACCTCGCGGGCCTGCGGGAATACCCGGTCAGGCTGGCCGTCGTCCTCGATCGTGGCGTCGCTCCACATGGTCAGGTCGCCAGCCGGCGCGACCAGACGGCGGCAGCGGTTGCCGAAGAGATCGCGGTAGGTCGAGACCGGTACGTCAGGGTTGGTAAACGTCGTTTCCGGCACCGCGATGTCGGCCGCGCGGTCCTCATGGACCGATAGCAGGCAAACCAGGGCGGTCGGCTGCTGGCAGGTCAGTGTGATCTCATATCCGTAGCGGATCAGCATCGAGTAATGTCTTTACCGGAAATCGGCAGCGGTGAGCGTATAGGAGGTTTGGCGGCGATGGGAGTAGGCCTCGCGGGCGACATCTTCGATCGACCTGCGCGCCGAATCGAAAGCCGAAAGATACATCTCCTCCGATAGCTCCATGCTACGCGATCCGGCAGAGGGCTTGGCGAGCGCCTCCACTTCGACAAAGAACGGCACCTCGAACATGCCGTCATGGCCGATGAAGCGAACGGCGTTGCGCGTTTCGTCGAAGCTGCGGCTGCGGTTGGGGAAATGCAGGGTCACGTCCCTCAGCCCTTCCCTGTCGTCGAGGCATGTGCTGCCTGGATCGAGAGGCTGCGCCCATCGGGTCGAACCACGGCATTGCCGAGATTGAGGGCGAGCATACCGGCTGTGGCAGCCGAGCGGCTCAGGCCGGTCATGACCTGACCGCCCACAAACGCCGGAAGACCGGAGAAGACATGGTAGATCGTCCATGATCGATCCATTTCGACGCGGCGACCATATTGGTCCTGGTCGAAATTCCGCCCCGGTGTTCCGCCTTCATTTTCCCAGACGGCGATCGAGGAGACGTCGAGGAAGTGCCTGATCTTTTCAATGAGATTCATGGTGCTGGCTTTCTTTTGTTGATGATTTCGATGTCGAGTGCGCCCGAATAGAGTATGTCGCCGGATGCATCGGTGATCGTCACCGCGTCGGGTCGCTGAGGCATGTCAAGCGTCCGCAGGAGATGGTGTGCGACCTCAATTGCTCCATCGCGATCGGCGACGACCACGGTTTCGCGACCAACAACTGCATGTGCGTCATCGGCGTCGCGCGTGCGATAGAAGTCAATGAGGACCTTCATTGCGGTTCTCCCGGGCTGAGAGGAGGACCGAGCCGGTCAAGGCTGCGCGTTGCCGTTTGGCCGGTCGGTATTGGCGGCAAGCCTGATCTGATTGCCAAATGCGGCCTCAAGTGCCGGCGACGTCTCCAGCTGCTTCGGCTTTCTGATCTCCCGGCTGCTGCGCTTCTTTCGCCTGGCCATGACCAAATGTCCTTTCGACCAGCGAAGTGCCGGACTGCGCGTTGCTCGCCAGTACGATGTCGTCTTGTGTCGTCACCCGCTCGTGGAGTTCCCCCTCGTTGCGGATTCGATACTGCGGTGAATTTCCTCTTGCGGGAAGCGTGGCGGTGATCTGGAAGATACCGTCCGGCGATCGTGATCCTCCGAACCTGCTCCTGAGCTGGACGGATTGCCCTATTGTGAAGAGATGCGTCGATGCCTCGCTGCGGAACCGGCGGGCATGGAGTTGCCCATGTGACGTAACGGTCATGATTGGTTCTGATCCTTTTCAAGTGCCCGATCGAGGTCGGCGTAACTGACCGGCATCATCTGGCTGGTGTCTGCGTTCCTGCCGATGGCCGGCAGGTAGATGAAAGTGTTGACGCGTCGCCAGACAAGACGGGAGAAGGTTTCAAGCAGCTCCTCATCGTGATCGACCCGATAGTCTCCTTCGGGCTGCGGCGCGTCGAAGCCGGGCAACGAGAAGGGTGAAGCAAACCGAACAATGGTCCGGGTGGTGCGTGTTTTCGTGGTCAAGAAATCTCCTGGCGGGAGCACGTCGATGCGCTCCGGCATTGCATTCTTCAGCGATTGAGCATTCACAAAGCCGGATGTTGGCTAAACCGGCACCGGGCTCAATCAAAGCTGGAAGACTTTTCACGCGCCAACTGGCGCTACGTCCTCACAAAAAAGATCCAATGAGACCCATGATTCAGAAAAAATCGCATCGGTAAAAATCTGTGTGATCCATCCCTAAATGCAAATCAAGGTTTTAACAAGGCAGAGCTCAGATTTGTTTGTAATTCTACGAAACAGAACGAATTGGTTAAATGGTCGGTCGCACTTGCTCTGGCGGTTATTCTATCCGGAAGCCGGACGCAGGCGGCACGGTCCGCTTTCAGACCGTTGCGACGTTGCGCCGATGGTCCGGAGCCCGGCACAGGCAAACGAACCGATCGACCGACGATGAAGCGTAAGCAGGCCGCCGACGATTGCGGATCCAAACATCGTGCTCGCGGTCGGGCGCTCAGGCACGAGGCCAATCGTCAGGCCTTTGTCGGGTGGTCGCCGCGGCGTTTCGGACCCGTCGCGCGCGACGAAGGAGTGCCCTAGCGCGACATCAGGGTGAGCGCCGGCATGCCCGACAGGATCGAGCGGGTGACGCCGCCAAACAGGAACTCGGTGATGCGGGCGTGCGAATACGCGCCCATGATCACCAGATCGAAGCCGTTGTCGGCGACGCGGTTGGCGATGACGGCGGAAACCGGCACGCCGGCCGAATGCTCCGGCACGGCCGTGACCTTCACGCCGTGGCGGGCGATGGACGCGGCGATCTCGGCGCCGGCCATCGGCGAGGATTGCTCCAGCGTGTCGGGCGCATCCACCGTCAGCACCTCGACCTCCTCGGCCTCCTCGATGAAGGGCATGGCGTCGAAGACGGCGCGGGCGCTTTCGCGCGTGCCGTTCCAGGCGACCATCACCTTCTTGACCTTCTGCGCCGGCTCGCCGGCATAGGGCACGAACAGCACCGGGCGGCCGGTCTCGAACAGCAGCGCCTCGATGGAGGTGATGTCCGGGGCGCGGGCGGCCGGGTCGACCTGGGCGGCGACGACCAGATCGGCGGCGCGCGCGCTCGACAGCGCGGCGACACCGTTGTCGCCGGAGAAGTTCTCCATGCCGCGCCATTCGCCGGAAAGGCCTTCGCGCGCGATCACGTCGCGGAACAGCGTTTCGATCTCGGCGGCCTTGGCGCGGTAATGCTCCAGCGCCGATTCCATCAGCGTCGTGTCGGGAAAGCCGAGCGGCGAGGCCCAGGCCACCGGCATCGGCGTGGTGTGCAGGCCGATCAGGTGGGCGCCGTGCTTGCGCGCCAGCGGGGCGGCAACCGAAAGGGTGCGCTCGGCCGCTTGCTTGTCGGGGAGCACCGCGAGGATCGTCTTCCAGCTCATGGTCTTCTCCTTCAATTCCGGTTGCGCATCCACTCTAGGAGTTGCCCGCGCGGCAACATTGACATCAGTCAACGGTCCTTGCCAGCCGCTTCCACCATCGCCGCGACGGCGGCACGCGCCGCTTCCAGCAGGTCCGGATCGCGGGCGCGGATCACCAGTTCGGTCCAGAACCTGCCATCAGCATATTTCGGATACGAGCCGATGATGGTGCCGGGAAAACGCTGCTGGACCTCGGCCAATGCCGTGCCGATCGTTCCTTCCGGGTGCGGACAGTGGACCGTCGCCGACAGCAGCTTCGCGCCGGTCTTCAGCGTCGGGATCACATTGTCGAGCATCGCCTGGAAGATCGCCGGCACGCCGGCCATGACATGGACGTTGCCGATAACGAAGCCCGGCGCGACCGAGATCGGGTTGGCGATCGGTTCGGCGCCCTCGGGCAGGCGCGCCATGCGCTTCCGCGCCTCGTTGAACTCGATACCGCGCGCCGCGTACGTGCTTTCCAGGAGAGCGTAGGTCGCGGGATGATAGCCGATCGGAACACCGAAGGCGGCGGCGATGGCATCGGCGGTGATGTCGTCATGGGTCGGGCCGATGCCGCCGGTGGTGAAGACATAGGTGTAACGGGCGCTGAGCGCCTTGACCGCCGCGACGATCTCCGCCTCATCGTCGCCGATGACGCGCACCTCCTTCAGGTCGATGCCGACGGCGGTCATCATCTCGGCGAGATGGCCGATGTTGCGGTCCTTCGTGCGGCCCGAAAGGATCTCGTCGCCGATGACCAGCATGGAAGCGGTGACGATGTCGCTCATAGTGGCCTCCGGGCGCGGAATCGCGCGGCCATGAATCCCACGAGATCGCGCGGCGACGCAAGCGGCGCCATCGACCCGTGGCTGCTTGCCGGCATGACCCCGCAGCCATTGTCTCCGAATTGGATACAGTGAGTGGCTCCGTCGACTATATTCGATGAACGATATTCCGCCTACGTCAGCCGGCGAAGCGGCCGCAAGGTGCGGCGCCACAAGGAAGATGACAATGGCGAAGGTACTGGTACTTTACTATTCGAGTTTGGGACACATGGAAGCGATGGCCAATGCCGCGGCCGAGGGCGCGCGTGCTGCCGGCGCAGCGGCGACGGTAAAGCGCGTGCCGGAACTGGTGCCGGAAGCGGTCGCCAAGGCGTCCTACTACAAGCTCGACCAGGCTGCTCCCGTCGCCGATCCGCTGGAACTGGCCGACTACGATGCCGTGATCCTCGGCGTGTCGACGCGCTACGGCATGATGGCAGCGCAACTGAAGAACTTCCTCGACCAGACCGGTCCGCTCTGGGCCAAGGGCGCGCTCGTCAACAAGGTCGCCTCGGTGATGAGTTCGACGGCGACCCAGCATGGCGGGCAGGAACTCGCCATCATCTCCGCCCAGGCGGCGCTTCAGCACCATGGCATGATCATCGTGCCGCTGTCCTATGCCTACCAGGACCAGATGGGCGTCGACGTGCCGCGCGGCGGCTCACCCTACGGCATGACCACGCTGTCGGGCGGCGACGGTTCGCGCATGCCGAGCGAACAGGAACTGGACGGCGCACGCTTCCAGGGCCGCCGGGTCGCCGAGATCGCGGCGAAGCTCGCCGGGTGAGGATTGTCGCGGCCCCTTGAACATCGCCCGGGAGCTTGCCAGTTTTCGGGCGAAACAAAGCGAGGGCCGCATGGCACTGCCTGTCCTGTTGTTCTGGATCGCCGCCGCGGCTGTCGCCGCGCTGGCGATCTTCGTCGTGGTCAAGCGCCTGCAGACCGAGAAAATCGTGGCGCTGGCCGAGAAAGCCGCACCGGCGGTCGGCAAGTTCGTCGAGGTCGACGGCTGCTCGATCCACTATCTGGAAAAGGGCGAGGGTCGGCCGATCCTGTTCGTGCATGGCCTCGGCGGTTGGCTTCAACACCTCTCATTTCCATTATTTGGCCTGATAGACGGCTACCGCCTGGTCGCCGTTGATCGTCCGGGCTCGGGCCGATCCACGCGGCCCGGCGACCGTCCGGCGACCATCGCCGATCAGGCGGCGTTCCTGATGCATTTTGCCGAGCGCATGGGGATGGAGCGGCCGCTCGTGGTCGGCCATTCGCTGGGCGGGGCCATCGCGCTGCGGATGGCGCTCGATTTTCCGGGGAAAATCGCCGGGCTGGCACTCATCTCGCCGCTGACGCGCTACGAGGCGGAGGTGCCGCCGTCGATGAAACCGCTGTTGATTCCCAATCCGCTGATCCGGCGTTTCATCGCCGAAACGATTTCGGCGCCGGCGGCCATCAAGGCGACCGCGGAAGTCCTCGACGTGATGTTCGGGCCGCAGGCGCCGCCGCCGGACTACGGCACGGCCGGCGCCGCGCTCGCCGCGCTCAGGCCCTCGCATTTCTACGCCGCTTCGACGGATACGGTGGCGATTGGCGACACCATGCAGGAACAGGAAAAGCGCTACGGCTCGCTCGATCTGCCCGTCGGCATGCTGTACGGATCGTCCGACCGCGTCGTCGACGGTGAGCGCCAAAGTGCCGGCCTGGTCGGCCGATTGTCGCGCCTCGACATCGAGATCGTCGAAGGCGTCGGCCACATGCCGCAATTTACCGAGCCGCAGCGGGTTGCCGCCTTCGTGAAACGGATGGCTGAACGCGCCTTCGCCGCTTGATTGCAGAAGGCGGCTTCGTTACGCCAGACACGGGCCCCCTTGGCGGAATAGGTAGACGCAAGGGACTTAAAATCTCTCGCTCACTTGCTCGAAGCGCAACCGGATCATGCGCTTAAGGCTGTCAGCGTCGGAAGAAGCCCGACATAGGCCCAATGGACGTGGCTCGCATGAGCTTCAGACATGGGCTAGAGGATAGCAAATTAGAAGGTAACGACTCAAAGGCCCCTTGGCGAAATTGGTAGACGCAGCGGACTTGACCAGCGCTTAGGCGCGAACACGAGTGCCCCAGTGGAAATGCTGGGAGTAGAACGACCCAAATTCGGGGAAGCCTCACGGCTGGTGCCAGTGGTGATCCCGAGCGAAGCCCTCTTCTGGAGGGAACGTGTAGAGACTAGACGGGTCGCAGCTAAGGGAGTCGGAAGGCGCCTATGCTGAAGGGATAGTCCAGACCACAAACAGGGCTCACAAGCCCCGGCGGCGAAAGCCGTAGCTGGTATGAAAATCCGCTTCCTGTTTGGGAGTGCCGGTTCGACCCCGGCAGGGGCCACCACATTCCAGGTCTTCTCGGTCCTCTACGGCCAGATACGAGAAGTGTTGGTATGTCGGGTCCAACGGCCTCGATAGCTTTTCCGGACGGCATGGAGCCGAATGGAGAGCATCGACATGGAAGACCTCATCAGGGAGGCGCTCGCGCGCCTCGATAGCATCGAGCGGGCGCTGAATGCCCCGGAGCGCGAGTATCTGGACAACGCCGGCGCGGCGGAATTCACCAACATCAGCACGGCGCAGCTGGAGCTCTGGCGGAGCGCAGGCGGCGGACCTCGCTTCATCAAGATGGGACGCAAGGTTCTCTACCGGATTTCCGACCTGCGCGAGTTCCTCGACGCCCACGTCCAGGAGCCGCTCCAATGACGCACGCAAATGGAAAAGGGCGTCCGCAGCCTACGGACGCCCTCAGGAGCACTTCTGGAGAAAGCACCACCAGTGAGGACTTCAAACTCACCGATGACTCCAAGGATGCCATGCACCAGGCGGTGTCGACGCCGTTGCTCCTCGACCTGATCCCGCTCCATGGCCCGCGAGACGTCGACGCGAAGGGCCGGCCGGTCGGGAAGGCCCCGCTCCGGTCCGGCTGGCGCAGGGATGCTCCGCTCTCCGAAGGGGAGGCAAGGGCTCACGCGGCTAAGGGGATGAACCTTGGCGCGAGGCTGCGCGACGACCAGCTTGTTGTCGACGCCGATCCCCGCAACTACGAGCCCGGCGACGATCCGCTCGCGCGGCTGCGCCGCGATGTCGGGCTGCCGGACGGGCCGACCGTGGAGACGGGCGGCGGTGGCGTCCACATCTACCTGCGCAAGCCCGAGGGCCTGCGAGTGCGTGACGCGCTGGACGAATACCGCGGAGTTGAGTTCAAGACGCTCGGTCGGCAGGTCTTGGTGCCGCCTTCAGTGCACCCGAACGGGCGGCCCTACGCTTGGGACCCGCTCTTCGGATCGGACATGGCGGTGCCCGAGGCTCCGAACGCGCTTCTCGACGTCATCCAGAGGCCGTCGGTCGCTTCGGCGGAGCCGGACGGGGCGTTGAGTTCCGAAGAGCTTTCGAGGCTCCTGGAAGGCCTTGATGCTCGCGACTTCGGCACGAATGATCTCTGGCTTCCGCTTGCTATGGCCTGTCACCACGCGACGGCTGGAGCGGGTGTCGACGCCTTCCTCGACTGGTGCGCCACCGACCCCGAATATACTGACCGGCTCCACGAGGCGCGCGCACGCTGGCAGTCCTTCGGCGCAGATCGGCCCTCGTCGGTTACCCGCCTCACGCTCTACCGGGCGCTCCATGAGGCAGGGCGGGGCGACCTGGTGGAGGAGGTCGAGCGCTCGGCGCCGGAGCAGGACTTCCCCGACGACATGGAGGCTGAGGCAGTGTCGTCGCCGAAGGCCCGAGACCTGATCGATGAGATGAACGAGCGCTTCTGCGTGGTGTTGGACGGCGGGAAGTTCGCCGTGTTCATGGAGGACGTCGACCACCAGACCTTCAAGCGACCGCGGAGGTTTTGGACCAAGATTTCGCGGGCCGACTTCCTGCACTTCCACGAGGACGAGCGCGTTGGGCAAGTGGGCAGCAAGCGCGAGGTCTCGCGGGCCGAGGTCTGGCTGGCGAGCCCGCGCCGTCGCAAGTATCCCGGCATCGTCATGGACCCCGAGGGTCGGCACGGGGACAAGCTGAACCTCTGGCGCGGCTGGGCGGTTGCTCCGAAGCCCGGAGACTGGTCGCTGATGCGCGAGCTCATCGAGCGTGTCCTCTGCTCGGGCGACCGCGCGTCGTCTGAGTATGTACTGAAGTGGGTGGCCTTCATGTTCCAGCACCCCGGTGATCTGCCGGGGACCTCGCTCGTGTTCCGTGGCGAGGAAGGCGTCGGCAAGGGCACGTTCGCCACCGCGCTGATGGACATTGCGGGCAGCCACGGTCTCACCGTCTCGTCGGCGGGGCAGCTGGCAGGGAGGTTCAACGCTCACCTGCGTGACGTGGTCTTCCTCTTCGCAGACGAGGTCAAGTGGACCGCAAACAGGGGAACGGAAGGCGTCCTGAAGCAGCTGGTGACTGAGCCAGTCATTGCCTACGAGGGCAAGGGTGCCGACATCGTGTCTGGCCGGAACCTGGTGCACATGGTCATGGCGTCGAACAACGACTGGGTTGTTCCGGCAGGACTTGAGGCGCGCCGCTTTGCGGTCTTCGACGTCTCGGACGAGCGGCGCAACGACCATGCCTTCTTCGGGGCAGTGCGAGCCCAGATGCGGGACGGTGGCCTGGCGGCCATGCTGCACGACCTCCTCGCGATTGACCTCGGGAACTGGCGGCCTTCGATGGGTGTTCCCAAGACTCAGGCCTTGGCCGATCAGAAGGTCTTGAGCCTTGAGCCTGCTTCCAGGTGGTGGATGGGCCTACTTGACCGTGGCGCCCTGCCAACCAGCCAGACAATCGCGTGGGATCAGGGGCCGGTGTCTCTCGATCCGGTCTCCAAGCGCGAGCTTCTGGAAGACTACGACCGCTACCTGAAGGCGAACAGGTCTTTCGGAGCCAACGCCACCCACAAGGCCATCGTCGCTGCCGGAAGGAGCTTGGGCCTCGACCCGTCCGTGAAGTCCCGCTGCGGCAAGGAGAGGCTCTGGACGCTTCCCTCGCTGGAAGACGCTCGCAGGGCGTTCGAAAGCCGCCTCGGTGCTTCGGGGCTGTTCGATGAGTAGGACCAGCGTGGTGCTCGCAAGCAATCCTAGCCTCTGCTCCCACGGCTGGGACGCGTCGCCTGCTGATTTCGAGCGGTCACGAGCGCACCTGGCCAGTCCTCAGGGTGTCGAAGAGTTCGAGCGTGCGGAGGAGTTCATCGTCGCGTGCAGCCGCCCCACAAAGGCGATAGCACGCCACGCCTCATCCCACGGCTACAAGCATGTTGCCGAGTCGTGGCACCGCGAGGAGCGCGGGCGCGCAGGCGACTGCATCATCTCAAATGGGGCGTTCATCGCCGCGGCGCTGTCGCTCGGATACCGGCACAGGGTCATTCCGGGGAGCCCGAACTGCCTCTTCAACTTCGCAAAGGGCTTCAAGGGGTATTGGCGTCAGGCGACGTAGCCTTGGGCGTTGACGTAGACGCTCGCGCCCGCCGTCAAGCACGCGAAGTTCAAGGCCGTATTGGCCGAGGTGCGCAGCGGCTGGATGAAGCCAACCTCGAAGGACTGGGAGTTGGCCGGCAGGTAGTGCCGCCAGATGACCGTGGCACCGTCTTTGACCACGACCTCGGTCGCAGTGGCGCTCGCGTTGACGAGCTGCAGCCCGCACAGGTACGCGCGGAGGCTTCCGCCTTGGGCAGCCAAGAGGGCCCGGTCGGCCGTCGTGGTGATCGCCGCCCCCGAGCTTGACCATGCGGTTGCAGACCCCGCAATAGAGACCGGTTGGGGATTGTTCTGGGTGAGAGGGGCGTCATTCAGCAGGGGCATGGTCGTTAGCCTCCTTCAGAAAGCGCCGCAGGGTTACGGGGCTGAAGTCAGCCATGCCTGCGTCGGTGCGGCGCCACTGGCCCTTCTCGCCGAAGGGCTCGAAGCCCGCGAGCAGCAGGGCGGCCTCGGTCCGGCGGACCGCGCGTCGGTCCAGCGCCTCAGGGCGGCACCCCAGGAAGAATGCCGCCTCGCGGACCGTGGTCCCGCCGAGCTTGCCGAGGGTGGCCTCGAGTCGGCAGCCGAGGTTGAAAAGCTCATCACCCAGCATCAGTGCACCTGACCAGCGCCATTGGCTGTTCTTTTTCATGGAATAGGGACCCCGCTGCGGGGCAGATTTGCATTCAATCGGGACCCCGTGGCTTAGGGTCCACACTGGCCTCCGGGATTTGCGGAGGCCGCGATTGGAATGCTGGTTGTGGAA
>WBZS01002216.1_pt1 | contig 12612 bp, 9 predicted proteins | sample 5204201 | NCBI WGS metagenome assembly WBZS01 (sample SAMN12344357, study PRJNA552823) | activated sludge metagenome | biome: Activated sludge suspended growth; feature: Nitrification reactor; material: Wastewater; isolation source: activated sludge from nitrification reactor of wastewater treatment...
CGATCGAGCGCGCCGGCCAGGTTCAGCAGGGTCGATTTGCCGCTGCCGGACGGCCCCATCACCGCCACCAGCTCGCCCGGCCACACCTCCAGCGACACGCCGCGCAACGCGTGGACGACGGTGTCGCCGCTGCCGTGCTCCCGGCTGACGCCGGTGAGCCGCAGCGCCGGCGTGCTCATCGTCTGGCCTCCGCCGCCTCGTCGGCGGCCATCGCGTCCACGGCCGCCACCGGGGAGGACACCGCCCCGAACCGCCCCACGCTCGCCTCGACCTGGTCGAGCCAGCGGATCTCGGCCTCGGCGGCGAACAGCTGGTGCTCCACCACCATCAGCCAGGCCAGGTCGACGGCCGGGTCGATCGACTGCTTGAGCCGGGTCAGCTGCTGCAGCCGGTGCATGGTGGCCGACCGCTGCGCCTGCGCCACGGCCGCGGAGTCCACCTCGGGCGAGGTGATCGCGATCGCCAGCTTGATCACCAGCTCTTCCCGCGGCGTCACCTGGCGGTCGACCGGCGTCCGCCACCATTGCGCGACGGCGCTCCGGCCGGCCTCGGTCAGCGAGTACCGGATGCGGCCCTCGGCGTCCACCTCGCCGGCGGTGATCAGCCCGTCGCGTTCGAGCCGGTCGAGGGTGGTGTACACCTGGCCGACGTTGACCGGCCAGGTGCCGCCGGTGCGCCGCTCGAAGCCGGCCTTCAACTCCGCGCCGTAGCGTGGGCCCTCGGCCAGCAGGGCCAGCAATCCCAGTCGGACGGACATCTCGACTCCCTACATACTCGGTATAGCTGCTGGTGAGCGAGCATATACCGAGTATTCATGGAAAGGGAGCGGGATGAATTCCCGGCGTGTCGGGCTCAGCCGGTGATGCGGCCCGAGGTGAGGGCGGCGGCGTCGCCGGCGAGTTGGCCGCGGGCATAGCCCGCCGCATCGAAGCCACCCCGGACGGGCTTGGACACCGTGCCGCCGAACCGCTCGGCGAGGAACTCGTCGATCAACGCGCTCTGCGACCGCAACACCGGCAGGAAGGCTCCGGCCTGGGCGTCGGCGTAGGCGAGCCGGCTCACCTCGCTCAGCCGTTCACCGATTCGCTCGCCGAATCCGCGCAGGAACGCGGCCCGGAACGCCTGCGACCGGGTCCGTGCCCCGGGCGGGGCCGACGAACTGACCTCGGCGAGGCCGCGTTGGGCCTGGACCAGCAGCGACGTGAACAGCAACTCGACCGCTTCGAGGTCGGCGGAGTAGCCGATCACGGTGGACATCGCCACGCCGGAATCGAGCAACGTGCGGCACCGGGTGCGCTCGGCGACGATCTGCAGCAGCAATGCCTTCGCCTCGAGATACGGCGCGTCGATCGGAACCCGGATCACCCGCGGGCCTTCGCCGGCCGGCTGGCCGCCCTGCACGAGGGCCAGGTCGATGGCGTGTTTGGTCATCAACTCCTGGGCCTTGGCGGTGAAGGCCATCGCCTCCGACTCGTGATCGGTGGACTCGGCCTTCGCCAGCAGGGCGCGGACGCGGCCGAGGATCGGATCGGGCGTGCCCGCTGCGGGGACGCCGGCCACCGGCGCCGAATGCTGCACGCCGGGCGGCGGCGGAAGCAGCGGCTCGAGCCGGGGCGCGGAGCCCAACACGGCGGCGAGCAGAAAGGTCTCGCCGACACCGAGCCCCGGCTCGACGGTCGAGGCCCAGGCGCTCGCCCAGCCCGGACCGATCGGCGACGCGGGCAGCTCCGCCGCCGTCCACTGCTGGACCCAGCGCGGGTCGCCGGCGGTCGGTCCCTCTCGGGACGAACGCTCGGCCGCCACCGCAAGCCGGACCAGCTCGGTGCCGGCCGGCGTGCCGCGGAGGTGGACGAAGCGGATCAGCTCGGTGGGCTGCCAACCGTGCCCGTAGAGCTCCACCGTCCAGGCCAGCAGGGCCTGCTCGGCGTCGGCGAAGAAGGCGGCGGGCTCGATCGCGGCGGCCTCGGCCAGCAGCGGCGCGAGGGAGGCGCCGCGGCGCGCGTCGTCGAGGATCTCGCGGGCCCGGCGTCTCGGACGTGGTCGCGCGGGCCGCCCGGGCGTGCCGAAAGGGCTCTCCCGAGGGGCGCCTGCCCAGCTCGGTCGCGGACCGGTCGGCGTGGGCCCGGACTGGTTCGCCCGATGCTTGTCCTGCGCTCGCTGCCGGGCGCGATCCCTGGCTCGGGCTGCCCGCTTGGATTGACTGGCTCGACTCATACCGCGGGATCGTAAGCGGGCCGTCCGACACTTTCGGCAGCACGCGCGAGGGCCTACTCGGCGCTGGTCTCGACGGCGTCCGCAGTTGTCTCGGAGTGGCTGCGCCGGACCTGCCGGACGACGAACCAGGCCAGCCCCGCCAGAGCCACCAGCCCGGTCGCGACAGCGGCCGCGGGGGAGTGCTCCCAGAGCAGGGCGAAGGCCTCGAAGCCGACGAAGCCCACCGAGCCGTAGAGGAAGGCCCAGGCGGTCGAGCCGACGATGGTCGCGGGGATGTAGCGCACCAGCGGCATCCGGTTCGCCCCGGCCGCCAGGTTGATGGCGGTCTGGACGCCGATGGTCAGGAAGGAGGCCGCCACCACCGGCGCACCCCAGGTGTTCAGCCGTTCGGCCGCACGCCGGTAGCCGGGGGTCGCCATCCAGCGGGCCGCCCGGGTCCGGGACGCCCCGCGCGCCACCAGGCGGCCGACCCAATAGGTGGCGTTGGAGCGGGTCAGCACGATGCAGAACAGGGCGGCCACGATCAGCGGGAAGGGGGCGTCCCATTGGGTCGGATCCACCGCACCACCTTCCGCTCGCCGCCGGATCAGTCTAGGCGGCGGAGGCGACCGCGCGGGATGTGGGCCGCTCCCCGGCCAACCTCGCGCCGCTCGGCCCGTCGCCCCGCTCGGCCCGTCGCGCCGCTCGGCCACCTCGCGCCGCGCGGCCGCGGCGTCCGGGCCGCACCTCAGCCGGCCCGCCGGGGTTCCAGCGCCGGAGCCTTGATGGCCCGCGCGAGCCAGGCCATGCCCGCGCCCAGCAGGACCAGCCCGACCAGGGACCACGGTTCGCTGGGGTGCAGCACGGTGCCGTGCCGCCAGATCAGCGCGGTGCCGGCGGTGAGCAGCAGGTACGCCCCGATCGCGCCCTGCCCGGGCGCCCGGGCCAGCGGGGGGATCAGGGCGTACTCCAGGCGTCCGATCAGCGGGACGACCGCGACGATCAGCGACCAGGTGACCACCACCACGGCGAGCTGCGAGAGCAGCGCATCGGTCAACCCGGACGCCAGCCGCGACAGCCCGAACAGCAGGCCCCCGGCGATCGTGATGCACGGAATGTGCCACAGGTAGGTGGTCACCGCCAGCGCGTTCGCCACGCCCAGTCCCCGCTCCACCCGGGGCGGCAGGGTGCGCGCCACCCCGGCCCGCTCCAGCAGTCCCAGTGCGGCGGTCTGCCCGCAGGCCAGCACGATCATCGCCAGCGTGGGCGGCAACACGTTCGCGACCGGGATGTCGCCCAGCCCGATCGAGGACGCCGGATAGCCCAGCCCGAAGATCAGCACCGGGATCAGCCCGGCCGCGACCGCGATCACGGCCACCGGGATCCAGACCGGTCCGCGCCGGAACCAGCCGCGGTGGTAGGCGATCCCGAGCTGATGACACATCGGCCACACCGTGAGCAGATTCCAGTAGCGCAGCTGTGGATCGCCGGCCGCGAACGACCAGGCGTCGACGGCGGCCGCCAGCGCGGTGAGCGCCAGCAGCGGAAGCCACGCCACCCGGTCGTGCAGGGTGACCATCAGCGGCGCGGCTCCGACGATGACCAGGTAGATCGCCACGAACCACAGCAGCTGGGCGAACTGGACGCTCAGCGCGACACTGTCCGGCGCCGAGTACAGCCACGCCCCGGCGGTGCTCAGCACGGTGGCGAAGCCGGCGAACAGCAGCAACGGGCCGACCAGCCGGCGGGCGCGGGCCGCCAGGTAGTGGGGGTAGCTGCGTCCCTCGGCGCGCATCCGGTCGATCACCAGGGCGTGCGCGAAGCCGCCCGCGATGAAGAACAGCGGAATGATCATCACGAACCAGCTGGCCGTCCACCAGGCCGCATGCGGCTGCGGCGCCCACGGCACCACCTGCGGCCGGCCGTCCACCACGACGATCTGGTAGAGCAGGCAGTGGAAGGTGACCACCACGACCACGGACAGGGCCCTGGACAGGTCGATCAGGTGATTGCGCGGGGACATCGGCCGTCATGCTACGCGACCGCATGTCGCACCTCGTCCGGCGCGCGCCGCAGGCAGGACTACCGTCGGCCCGGTGCAGGGTGCGCTCTCCGGGTTCTTCACGATCGGCCTGATCGTGGTCGCCGGCGTCCTGCTGGCGCAGGTCAAGGTCCTGGGCGCGTTGCATCGCGCGCTGTTGAGCCGGCTGGCCTTCCTGGTCGCCTCGCCGGCGCTGCTGTTCTCCCTGGTCGCGAAGGCCGACCTCGCCCACCTGTTCTCGCGCACGCTGCTGGTGTCGGTGCTGGCGATCGCCGCCGCGGCGCTGAGCTATCTGATCGTCGCTCGGCTCGCTTTCGGACGCCCGAGTGCCGACACCGTCATCGGCACCCTCTGCGCCTGCTACACCAACGCCGGGAACCTGGGCCTGCCGATCGCCGCCGCGATCATGGGCGACATGACCTGGATGGCGCCGATCATGCTGGTCCAGATCGGTGTCCTGCAGCCGCTCGCGCTGGCCATGCTGGACACCCGCGCCGCCCGGCACGCCGGCCGGCGGCTCGCCTGGTACAGCTATCCGACGCTGCCGCTGCGCAACCCGATCACCACCGCCGTGCTGATCGCCGTCGTCGTGAACCTGGCCGGCGTCCGGGTGCCCGAGCTGTTGATGACGCCGATCGACATGGTGGGGGCGATGGCGGTGCCCGCGATGCTGCTCGCCTTCGGCGTGTCGTTGCGGCTCGACCCGTTGCCGGGACGCGGCGGTCACGCCCGCCAGGTCGGCGTGATCCAGCTGGCGAAGATCGTCGTGCACCCGCTGGTGGCCTGGGGGCTGGGCGTCTGTTTCGGGCTGAGCCGTCCCGAGCTGCTCGCGGTCACCGTGATCGCCGCGCTGCCCGCCGCGCAGAACATCTACGTGATCGCCTCCCGCTACGAGGTGGGCGAGATACTGGCGCGGGACGCCATCTTCGTCTCCACGATGCTGTCGGTGCCGACGATCACGCTGGTGGCCGGTCTGCTCGGCGGCTGAGCCGCGGGGTCGGCGCGTCGCAGTGGATGAAGGTTGGTGGCCGGGGGGCTAGGTTGGACGCGTGGACGACCCGAATGCAGCCAGCGAGGTGTACAGCTTCGACCTGGAGCGCAGCACCGCCGAGGCGTGGTCCGACTTCGCCGGACGCCTCGGCGAGGTGATCTCGCACATGGATCCCGGTGCGTCGCTGCGGATCGGCTCGCTGGCCACCGAGCAGGAGGGCACCGCGCCGTTCGTGGTGTTCCGCTGCTCTGGCGACGACATCCTGGTCGTCGAGGCCGCCGGGAATGCGGCGTTGAGCGAGGAGTTCCAGCTGACCGCCGAGCGGCTGGCCGCCCTGGAGGAGTTGGGCTGGCAGCCGCCGAACGTCGACGACGCCCATCCGACCGCGAATTTCTGGCGGGTCGGCAGCCAGGAGAATGCCGTCGATCTGGCGCAGGCGGCGGCGCGGGTGCTCCGCGACGTCTACCAGGTGCCGCATCCGGCCTTCCTGGCGCCCGATCAGCTGGCCGAGATCCTCACCCCGCCCGGCGTCCGCGAGGCACCCACGACCACGTTCGACTCCGACGACCTGGCAGCCCGCCTGGTCAGCGGCAAGTCGGAACTGGACCGGCTGATCGGCGCCGAACTGACCGATTTGCTGGGGCATCAGCCGTTGCAGGACGCCGATGGCGACTTCGCGCTGCGGGTCGGCTCGACCATGGTGTTCGTGCGGGCCACCACCGACGCCCAGGAGGTGCTGGTGTTCTCGGCGGTCGTCCACGATGTCGAGGGTCGCAGTCGGGCCATGGAGGTGCTCAGCGACCTGAACACCGAGGCCCGCTTCGTCCGGTTCATGCTGATCAAGGACCGGGTGTTCGTGTCGCTGTCGATCTTCGCCCAGCCGTTCGTGCCGGCCCACCTGCATCAGGCGCTGCGCACGGTGTCGGTGGTCGCCGACGAGATCGACGAGCACCTGGCGTCCAAGCTGCGCGGCCGCACGACCTTCGCCTCGGACGCCTGAGAAGCGCCGACAAGCTCGACCAACGGTGATCCCGGGCTTGATCCGGGATCTCGGGGCGAAAGGTGAACTTTCTCGCAAAACTCCATTTGCCTTCCGTGGATGGTGGCTAGCGTGGGGGCATGTCAGCAACGCTCCCCGAACTGACCGAATCCGAACTCGCCGGCATCGACGCCTGGTGGCGTGCCAACAACTATCTGACCGTCGGGCAGATCTACCTGATGGCCAACCCGCTGCTGCGCGAGCCGCTCGCCCCCGAGCACATCAAGCCGCGGCTGCTGGGCCACTGGGGCACCAGCCCGGGCCTGGCGTTCGTCTACGCCCACGTCTCCCGGCTGATCCGGCACACCGGCCAGGACTGCCTCTACATCACCGGCCCGGGCCACGGCGGCCCGGCCCTGGTGGGCGCGTCCTATCTGGAGGGCACCTACACCGACGCCTTCCCGAAGATCACCCAGGACAACGAGGGCCTGCTCCGGTTCTTCCGCCAGTTCTCGGCCCCCGGAGGCATCCCGAGCCACGTGTCGGTGACCACCCCGGGGTCGATCCACGAGGGCGGCGAACTGGGCTATGCCCTGATCCATGCCTTCGGTTCGGTGTTCGACAATCCCGACCTGCTGACCATCGCGGTGGTCGGCGACGGCGAGGCCGAGACCGGTCCGCTGGAGGGCTCGTGGAAGGGCATCTCCTTCCTGAATCCGGCCCACGACGGCGCCGTCCTGCCGGTGCTGCACCTCAACGGCGGCAAGATCGCCGCCCCGACCGTGCTCTCGCGGAAGCCGCGCGAAGAGGTCCGCGAGCTGTTCGAGGGCCACGGCTACGAGGTGATCGAGGTCGAGGGCCACGACCAGCCGGGAATCCACTACCGCTTCGCCGAGGCCCTGGGCCGGGCCTACGCGTCCATCACGGAGATCCAGCGCAAGGCCCGTGCCGGCGAGGCCGAGCCGGGACGGCCGCGCTGGCCGATGATCGTGCTGCGCACGCCGAAGGGCTGGACCGGCCCGCACATCGTCGACGGCCAGCTGGTCGAGGGCACCTGGCGGGCCCACCAGGTGCCGCTGTCGGGGGTCAAGACCAACGCCGAGCACCTGGCGCAGCTCGAACAGTGGTTGCGGTCGTATCGCCCCGAGGAGCTGTTCGACGACGACGGACACCCGGTCGAGTTGGTGCGCAGCGCCAACCCCGAGAAGGCCAAGTCGATGTCGGGGACGCCGTACGCCAACGGCGGCCTGCTCAGCAAGCCGCTCGACCTGCCCGACTTCCGCGACCTGGCCGTGCCGGTCGAGCAGCGGGCCACCGAGAAGCTCGAATCGACCCGCAAGCTCGGTGAGCTGATGCGTGAGGCCTACCGCCGCAACCCGGACAACTTCCGGCTGTTCTGCCCGGACGAGACCAACTCCAACCGGCTCGGCGCGGTGTTCGAGGCGTCCGACCGGGCCTGGATGGAGGAGGTGAACGACACCGACAGCAAGCTCGGCCCGGACGGCCGGGTGATGGAGGTGCTCAGCGAGCACAACTGCCACGGCTGGCTGGAGGCGTACAACCTGACCGGACGGCACGGCCTGTTCGCCACCTACGAGGCGTTCGCGATGGTGTCGGCCAGCCAGACCATCCAGCACGGCAAATGGCTGCAGGAGGCCGCGCACCTGCCCTGGCGCGCCGACGTGCCGAGCCTGAACATCCTGGTCAGCTCGACCGCCTGGCGCAACGACCACAACGGCTTCAGCCATCAGGGACCCGGCCTGCTCCAGGTCGTGCTCAACGGCGGCCCGGAGCATTCCCGGATCTATCTGCCGCCGGACGCCAACTGCTTGCTCAGCGTGGCCGACCACTGCTTCCGCAGCAAGAACTACGTCAACCTGATCGTGCAGGACAAGCAGCCGCAACCGCAGTGGCTGACCATGGACGAGGCGGTCGAGCACTGCACCCGCGGCGCCTCGATCTGGGAGTGGGCCGGCACCGCGGAGGACGCCGCCGAACCCGACATCGTGATGGCCTGCGCCGGCGACATCATGACCATGGAGACCGTCGCGGCGGCCGAGCTGATCAAGGCCAAGCTGCCCGACATCCGGCTGCGGGTGGTGAACGTGGTCGACCTGATGACGCTGAAGCGCCCCAAGGACCATCCGCACGGCATGAGCGAGCTCGACTTCAACGAGCTGTTCACCGACAACCGCGACGTCATCTTCGCCTTCCACGGCTACCCGGGCGCCATCCACCAGCTGGTCCACGGACGCCCGGACGCCGACCGCTTCCGGGTGCGCGGATTCATCGAGCAGGGCACCACGACGACCCCCTTCGACATGGTGGTGCGCAACCGGGCGTCCCGGTACCACCTGGTGATGGACGTGCTGAACAACATGAAGGTCACCCGTCGCGGATCGGGCGAGTTGATGCGGTTCTGCCAGCGTCAGTTGGCCCGGCACGAGGAGCACATCGTGGAGCACCTGGAAGACATGCCTGAAGTGCGGGACTGGAAACTGGGGGAGGGGTTCGAAAAGCAGTAGGGTCGCCTTATGGCGCAGTATGGGCACCTGACCACCCTGGATGCGGCGGAGTGTCGGCTGTTGCTGGCTACCCGCACCTTCGGCCGTGTCGGCTGGAACTCGGCTTCCGGTGTGCAGATCCTGCCGGTCAGCTACGGCGTCGTCGACGACCTGATCGTCTTCCGCACCGCCGCGGGTTCACCCCTGGCTCAGCTGGTCCAGCCGGTGGAGGTGTCCTTCCAGGTCGATGACCTCGACCCGGAGACCTCGACCGGTTGGAGCGTCCTGGTGCACGGCATGTCGGGGGCCCCGGTGGCGTCCCTGCCCGAGAACATGCCGTTCCCGTGGCCGCCCGGGGACCGGCCGATCGTGGTGGGCATCCTGCCCGATCACTATGCGGGGCGTTCGATCGCCGCGATCTGAGAAGGAGGCGCGTGATGCCGAAGCCCTACACCGGTCCGCCCCCGATCCTGGTCGGTTACGACGCGTCGGATGACGCCGTCCGGGCGCTGGAGTACGCCGCGCGGGTGGCCGCCGCCACCAAGACGATGCTGCAGTTGGTGTACGTCGCCGACGACACCGTGGTGAGCAGCCCCTGGGGCGTCGTGTTCGACCCCAGTTCCATCCAGGCGACGGCCCGGAAGCTGCTGGCCGAGGCGGCCGCCACCGCCCACGCGTTCGGCGTCGCGAAGAAGCGGATCCGGATCAAGGTGGCCATCGGCACACCGGTCGGCGTGCTCACCCAGCTGAGTCAGAACTGCTCGATGGTGGTGGTCGGACGCCGTGCGCACACCAGCCGCACCCGGGCGTTCTCGGGTTCGACGTCGGTCGGCCTGGCCGGGGCCGTGCGCTGCCCGCTGGTGGTCGTCGCCGACATCCCGACCCTCGAGGACGGCCCGGTCGGGGTCGCGCTCGAAGCGGACGGCCCGGGCTCGCTGGCGCTGGAATGGGCGCTCAGCAACCCGCTCTTCACCGGCCGCCCGATCAAGGTGGTCAGCGTCTGCAAGGCGCCGCAGAGCCGGATCTTCTGGCTGAGCGTCAGCCAGGACCAGGTGGACGCCGCGATCGAGCAGACCTCGGCGCACCAGGCGGCCCAGGTGGCCGAGGTCGTCGCCCGCCACACCGACCTCCCCGAGATCACCACCGAGGTCCGCTACGGCTCACCGGTGGACGAACTGGCCTCGTTCAGCGAGACCGTCTCGGTGCTGGTCATCGAGGCCGACGTCCGCTTCCCCACCTATTCGGTGGGCAGCGTCGCCCGCGGCCTGATGACCTACGCGGGCTGCCCGGTGATCCTGGTCAAATAGCGGCGTATACGCTGGGCGATCGTGTCCGGTGAGCAGCTGAAGTTGGCGGTCGACGCCGCGCTGCCGATCGCCGCCTGGGCCGACGACATCGTCGCCGCCATCCGCGAGAACCAGGTGGTGATCGTCGCCGGCGAGACGGGGTCGGGCAAGACCACCCAGCTGCCGAAGCTCTGTCTGGCCGCCGGACGCACACGCGTCGGCCACACCCAGCCGCGCCGGATCGCCGCCCGCAGCCTCGCCGAGCGGATCGCCGAGGAGATCGGCACGCCGCTGGGCGACGTGGTCGGCTACCAGGTGCGATTCACCGCGCAAACCAGCCGGCAGACCCGGGTCAAGGTGATGACCGACGGCATCCTGCTCGCCGAGATCGGCCACGACCGCGACCTGCGCCGCTACGACACGCTGATCATCGACGAGGCGCACGAGCGCAGCCTGAACATCGACTTCCTGCTCGGCTACCTCAGGCAGCTGTTGCCGCGGCGTCCGGACCTGAAGGTGATCGTCACCTCGGCCACCATCGACACCGCCCGGTTCAGCGAGCACTTCGGCGACGCGCCCATCATCGAGGTCTCCGGGCGCACCTATCCGGTCGAACTGCGCTGGCGTCCGGTGATCGAGCAGGGCACCGACCGCGACCTGATCGACGGCATCTGCGACGCCGTCACCGAACTGATGCTCGACGGCCCCGACGGCGACATCCTGGTGTTCTGCTCCGGCGAGCGCGAGATCAGGGACGCCGCCGACGCCATCGCCGGGCTGGACTGGTCGCAGCTGACCCGCCGCGAGGTAGAGATCCTGCCGTTGTACGCGCGCTTGTCGGCGCACGAGCAGCACCGGGTGTTCGCCCGGCATTCGAGCCTGCGCGTGGTGCTGGCCACCAACGTGGCCGAGACGTCCCTGACCGTGCCGGGCATCCGGTCGGTGATCGACCCCGGTTTCGCGCGGATCTCCCGGTACTCGGCGCGCACCAAGGTGCAGCGGCTGCCGATCGAGCCGATCTCGCAGGCCTCCGCCAATCAGCGGGCCGGACGCTGCGGCCGCGTCGCCCCCGGCGTCTGCATCCGGCTGTACGACGAGGAGGACTTCCTCGCCCGCCCCGAGTTCACCGAGCCCGAGATCCTGCGCACCAACCTGGCCGCCGTCATCCTGCAGATGGCGCAGGCCCGGCTCGGCGACATCGCCCGCTTCCCGTTCGTCGAGCCCCCGGACGCCGCCCAGATCGGCGACGGCCTGCGGCTGCTGCGCGAGTTGGGCGCCATCGAAGCCGAGGACGGCCGCCGGACGCGCCCCAGCGGGCGCGGCGTCCGGCTGACGCCGATCGGCCACCAGCTGGCCCGGATGCCGGTCGACCCACGGCTGGGCCGGATGCTGGTGGAGGCCGAGCGCCAGGGCTGCCTGCGCGAGGCCCAGGCGGTGGTCGCCGGGCTGACCGTGCAGGACGTCCGGGAACGGCCCGCGGACGCCCAACAACAGGCCGACACGCTGCATCGCCGCTTCTTCAGCGACGACCCCGAGGGCGGTGCGGACGCCCGCGACCCGTCCGACATCGCCGCCCTGCTGCGGCTGTGGCGTTACCTCCGCCGGGGTCGCCGGGAGCGGTCCGGCAACGCCTTCCGCCGGATGTGCCGCGCGGAGTACCTGAACTTCCTGCGGGTGCGCGAGTGGGAGGACCTCAACGAGCAGCTGAAGACGGTCTGCCGCGACCTGAAGATGTCCCGGAACACCGAGCCGGCCGGCCTCGACCGGGTGCACATCGCGGTGCTGTCCGGCCTGCTGTCGCACGTCGGGCTGCTCGACGAGCGTTCGGCGTCCAAGCCGGGGGAGAAGCGTCCAGCCGACCGGCGCCGGCGTGGACCCCGCGAGTACCTCGGCGCCCGCGGCAGCCGGTTCGCGATCAGCCCGGGTTCGGCGGCGGCCCGGATCAACCCGCCGCTGGTGATGGCCGTCGAACTCGTCGAGACCACCCGGCTGTGGGCTCGGACCGTCGCCCCGATCGAGGAGGCCTGGGTCGAGGAGGTCGGCGCCCACCTGCTCAGCCGCAGCTACTCCGAACCCCGCTGGTCGGCCCGCTCCGGCCAGGTGGTGGCCACCGAGCGGGTCACCCTGCTCGGCGTCCCGATCGTCGCCGGGCGGACCGTGTCCTACGGCCGGATCGACCCGGCCGAATCGCGGCGGCTGTTCATCCAGTCCGCGCTGGTCGAGGGCCAGTGGCACACCCGGCACCACTTCTGGGCGCGCAACGAGGCCGTCCGGCAGGACGCCGAAGAGTTGGCCGAACGCACCCGACGGCTCGACCTGCTCGCCGACGACGCCACCCTGTTCGCCTTCTACGACGCCCGGATCCCCTCCGAGGTGGTCTCGGTGGCGCACTTCGACCGCTGGTGGCGCGACGCCCGGCGCCGCGACGACCGCCTACTCGATCTGGCCCCGTCCGACCTGCTCACCGACGACCGGGTGGACGCCGAGGCGTTCCCCGACCACTGGAGCACCGGCGACCTCGACCTGCCGGTCAGGTACGCCTTCGACCCCGGCTCCGGCCACGACGGGGTGACCGTGGACATCGAACTCGCCCAGCTCAACCAGGTCGCGGCGGCGGA
>WBZS01002217.1_pt1 | contig 12609 bp, 9 predicted proteins | sample 5204201 | NCBI WGS metagenome assembly WBZS01 (sample SAMN12344357, study PRJNA552823) | activated sludge metagenome | biome: Activated sludge suspended growth; feature: Nitrification reactor; material: Wastewater; isolation source: activated sludge from nitrification reactor of wastewater treatment...
TTCTGGTCGATCCGCTCGACCGCTTCCGCCCTGGAACGCGCCAGCTTGTAGTTCTGGACGGTCTCATGGAAATACGAATCGACCGTGCGCAGCGGATTGAAGGTGCTGAACGGATCCTGGAAAATCGCCTGCACGCCTTCCGTGACCCAGACCTTCTCTTTGCGGCCCTGCGGTTTGCCGTTATGCAGGATCGTGCCTGAGGTGGCTTCTTCAAAGCCCAGGACGATCTTGGCCGTCGTCGTCTTGCCGCAGCCGCTCTCGCCGGCCAGGGTGAAGATCTCGGCCGGTTTGATGTAGAAGGTGACATGGTCCGCGGCCGTCAAGACGATCCGGGCGAGGATGCTGCCCTGCGCGTATCGTTTGGTCAGGTCATTGACCTCGAGCAGATTATCCATGGTTCCCGTCTCCAATCAGCCAGCAAGCGACCCTGTGGTTCTCTTCGGGATAGGAAAAGTCCGGCATCTGCTGGCGACAGACGTCCTTGACGTGCGGACAGCGCGGGTGGAAAGGGCACCCCGTCGGCAAATCAGCCAACGACGGCGGGCTGCCCGGCACGCTGCTGCGCATATTCTTGTCGCCGAACTTGGGCAACGAATTGATCAGGAACTGGGTGTAGGGATGCAGCGGCTCTCGGAAGATCTGGTCGGTCGGTCCTTCTTCGACGATCTTGCCGGCGTACATGATGCCGATCCGGTCGGCGATATTGGCATGGACGCCCATATCGTGCGTGACCAGGATAATCGTGTTCCGCATATCCTTTTGGATCGTCGTCAACATCTGGATCACGCCGCGCTGCACGACCACGTCCAGCGCGGTGGTCGGCTCATCGCCGATCATGATCCGCGGCCTGAGCAATGAGGCCAACGCGATGGTCACGCGCTGACGCATGCCACCAGACAACTGGTGTGGATATAGATCCAGCACATTGCCCGGCAGACCCAGCACCTGGATCTGCTGACGGGCCAGTTCGAAGGTTTCTTCACGCCTCTGCCCTTTGCGATGGCTGCTGACGAAGTCCTCGTAGGCTTCTTTCAGCTTGAGCACAGGATTGAAGACGCTCATCGAGCCCTGCGGGATATAGGCGATGTACTCCATGCGCAGCTGCCGCATCTCGTCCGGGCTCAACTGGGTGACATCGACCTCGCGATCATCGGTCAGGCGATACACGATCTTGCCGCCCATGAGGCGCATAGGCGGGACGAAGTCGTTGAACAGGGCCTTCAGGAGGGTCGTCTTGCCACAGCCGCTCTCGCCGGCGATGCCGTAGATCTCGTTCTCATAGATCGTCAGGCTGACGTCGTTCACGGCCTTGACGATCTTCTGCGTGCCCTGCATGTCCAGGATGTAATAGGCCTGGAGCTTTTCGGTCCGGAGAATGGCTTTCTGTTTTGCTGGGATGGCTGCATCCATGGCGCTACGCTCCGACCCGCTGGATGCGCGTGCGCGGATCCAGATACTCGCTGATGCTGACCGACAACCAATAAAGGGCGATGAACAAGAAGAGCGACAGGACCACCGGGGTCATCACCCAGTACCATCGCCCCAACAGGATCGCCTGGTACGTGATAGCCCAGTTGAGCATCGTCCCCAGGGTGGGGATGGTGAGATTGACCAACCCGAGAAACGCCAGCGTGATCTCTAACCCGATCGCAAAAGCGATGTTGTTGATCAGGGTCGAGAAGATCAGGGGCGTGGCAAAGGGCAAATACTCTTTGAGCACGAGGCTCACGGTTCCGGTGCCCGACAGGATGGCCGTCTTCGTGAACTCCCGCTCGCGCAGGCTCAAGATCACCGAACGGATCAGGCGCGCGTCCCAGGGCCAACTTAGAAGCGAAAGCATCAAACCCAGCAGGGCCAGGTTCATATACTCCCGCAACAACATCGCCAGAAGCACGAAGATCAGGAAGATCGGGATCACCAACAGGCCGTCGCTGATGAACATCAGCACCCGATCGGTGTTGCCGCCGTTGTAACCCGCAACCATCCCGACCAGAATGGCGATGACGCGCGACACCAACCCCGCGATGAGCGAGATGATGAGCGAATTGCGCACCGCAAACGTGGCCTGCCAGAAGATGTCCTGCCCGTTCGAATCGGTGCCCAGCCAATACTGGCCCGATGGCGGGATATCCCGCGGGACCACGTTCCACAGCGTCGGGTCATAGGGCGAGACGAACGACAGCAGGGCCAGGATCAGGATGATCACCAGGACCACGAAGCTGAAGACGAATCGATAGTCCTTGAATAAGTCTTGAAAGACTTTCACGTGATCGACTCCTTAGTAATACCTTACCCGCGGGTCGAACAACGGATACGCCAGATCGACAAGCAGGATCGCGGTCGTGATCCCTACGATCGAGAAGATCGTGATCCCCATGATCAGGTTGTAGTCCGCCCGAATGATCGAGTTGTAAAGCAGCATCCCGACGCCCGGATAGCCATAAACGATCTCGGTGATCAGGGCACCGCTGAAGATCTGACCCAACGACAGGGCCAGACCGGTGATTTGCGGGAGCAAGGCGTTGCGGATCACGTATTTGCTCACGATGCGGTCTTCAGTGACACCGCTGAGCTTGGCATATTGGACGAAGCTCTCGGCACTGACGTTCTGCACGATCAACTTCATCGTCTGGAACGTGACCGCCCCACCCAGGAGCGAGAGCGAGAGGCCCGGCAGGAACGCATGCCAGAGGACGTCCTTGATATAGGGCCAGGACCAGGCGGGTTGGGCGCCGATCGAGGCGCCGCCGGTGATCGGGAACCAGCGGACCACCCACCCAAAGACCAGGATGAGGGCGAAGGCGAAAATGTAGTAGGGGAGCGGCCGGATGACCATGGCGATGGCATCCAGGGTCCGTGCCCAGGTCTTCTTGGAATAATAGCCCGCCAGTCCACCGATGACGTTTCCCAACACAGCAGATATGGCGGTTGTCGTCAGCAGCAGCCCGAGAGTCCAGGGCATGGCGGTGGCAATCAGATCGTTCACGCGCGCCGGAAAGTTGAAGAACGACACACCGAAATCGCCGCGAAACAACCGGCCCCAGAAGGCCCCGTATTGGTCGAGCCAGGAGCCCTCCAACCCGTACATTTCCGTCAGGTCGGCGATGATGTCGTCCATCGCGCCGGGCTCGAGTGTGGAACCGCGCGCCCGCATCATGCCGATCATGGCCATCACCGGGTCGCTGGGCAGGACGCGCGGGATCAGGAAGACCGCGGTGATGCCCAACCAGATGACCAGAAAGTATTGGATCAGGCGAGGGATGAGATACCGCTTCACAAACGTCATGGCGATGACCTCTCGTCACGTGAACGTACCATCCAGGGGCCAGCGAGCGCGGCGTGCCCGCTGAGGTGGGCCCGAGGATCCGAGCGCCGGCGCCATCTGGGCGGGTCAGTGGCCCGCCCAGATGGACCAGTGCGTTGAATGCGTGCCTAGTTCCCGGTCGGTGTCAGGAACGGCGTGAAGTACTTGAAGTTGGGCCAGTGCGTGTACGGCGCGTTGTAGGGATTCTCGCTGCCGGGCCAGTTGGTCCAGTATTGCTCATCCCAGCCGACAAAGCCGATGTACCCATAGGTCGGGACGCCGGGCATGTTCGTCACGGCCTCCTTGAGGCCTTCGATGCCCACCGCCACGACTTTCTCGGTATCGAACGGATCGGTCTCGCGCAGCCGCTTGATGATGTCGTCCATCTCCGGAGTCGACCAACGCGAGTTGTAGCTGGCCTGATTGCGCTCGCCCACGGGCTTGAGGTAGGCGGAGTTCCAGTCGTCGAGCACGCGATACAGGTCGGGGCCCGCGCCCCAGGGCTCGCGTCCCGGCCAGACGCCGTAGATGTCGAAGTCGCCGACTGCAGTCAGGTCAGCAGCGCTCTCGGTGTTGAGCATTTCGGCGTTGATGCCGAACTTCTTCCACTGCTGCACGGCCGCCAGGGCGTTGCGCGCCTCATGGTTGGTGAGCACGGTGCCCGCCATGAAGACGATCTTCCACGGCTTGCCGTCCGGCAGGAGCCACTGGCCGTTCGCGTCCTTCGTGAAGCCGTTCTTCTCGAGGAGCTTGGTGGCGATCTCCGGCGCGTACTTGTACCAGCCCAGGCCGAAGGCCGTCTCGAGGAACTCGGGGGTCTCCGGGAAGACGTAGCCGCGGCTACGGGCCGAAGCGGCCAGACGCGCAGGCACATCGGGGTCGTACGGCGCAAAGGTCTCGCCGTCGCCGACGTCGATCGTGAACGACTTGAGCCAGTCCTGCATCGGCTCGTGATACAGCTTAGGATAGGGTCCCAGGTGCGGGATGTGGATCGGGCTGACGGTGCCGGTGGTGTCCACCGCAATGCTCATGAACTCCACGATCTCGATCGCCAGCAGCAGTGCCCAGCGGACGTCCAGCTTGTCGAACGGAGCCCGGGCGGTGTTGAACACGATGCCGGTGATGGCCGGATCGTTGTTCACCACGAACGGGAACGTCGGCTGATAAGCGCGCGACGTCGCCGACTGAGCCAGGAGTGCCTTGAGGCCGTCGGCGGAGAGCTCGGCCACGTCGAGCTCATGGGTCAGCTGCGCCAGGATCTGGGCGCCTTCGTTGTCAAACGCCTGGATGATGATGTACTTGGGCTTGGGCTCGCCATACAGGATGCCGGTCGGGCTCTTGGCCCAATCCTCACGCTTTTCCCAGGCGGTCCAGAAGCCTTGAGCATCGTAGCTGTGGAGCTTGTAGGGGCCGCAGCCGACATACGGGTTGAAGCCGAACTGGATCGGATCGGCTTCCTTCTCGAAGACGTGCTTGGGCATGATCCGCGTGCAGCCCCAGCGATCGAGGAAGGTGGTGTGGAAGCGGGAGTTGGCCTGCTTCAGTTCGAACTTCACCGTGTGTTCGTCCACGGCCGTCACGGAGGCCACATTGTCGACAAAGAAGCTATGGCCGTTGAGGCCGTCGAACTTCTGCAAGGTCTCGACGGTGAAGACCACATCGTCCGCGGTGAAGGGTTCGCCATCATTCCAGGCGACGCCCTGACGCAGCGGGATCGTGAGGCTGGTGAAGTCTGCGCTATAGGTCGGATCGCCGTCCGCCAGGCCGTTGACGATCTGGCCGCTGGCGAAGTCGACCGACCACATCGCCTCGTCCGCCAGGTTCTGCAGGCCGCGGTCTTGCCACTTCCAGCCCACCCAGAGATTCATGTTGTCGGGCGTGCCGACACGGCCGGTGAGTTGTCGAACAATCAGGGTCTCCCGGCGCGGGAACGTGCCCAGCACATCGGCCACGGGCGCCTGAACGACCGGCGGCGGTGTGGAGGTCACCTCACGGATAACGTCCACTTCTTGGGTTTGGATGACGGTAATCGTCTCGGGGGTCGACGCACTCGGCGTCGTCGGCGATCCGCAGGACACGAGCACGATTCCGCCCGTGGTCGTGGTCAGGATCTTCATGAAGTCGCGGCGACTCATTCGTTGAGACATCTCTGCCTCCTTGGGCAAACTGAACGATGTACATGATTAGGTCAATGGCATCCGTGTCAGAGGGCGAGATCAGGGTTGTCGCAATAGGCACCTCCCGGCTTGTGCCCGGAACGCATCATCCCGCGACGGCCGAGGGCGCACCGTCGGTTTCCAGTAGCGAACGAGGGGACGCGGGCGCACAGGAACCCCGGATGACAAGTTCGGTGGGGACTTTGAGCAGATGAGGCCCATCGGTAGAGCTCGCGGGCAGGGGCTTGCCTTCCACGAGCTGCACCAGGATCTCCATCGCCATGGCGCCCATCTTCTCCACCGACTGATCGACGGTGGTCAGTGGCGGATTGACGAACGCGGATTCACGCAGATTGTCGAACCCGACCACCGACAGATCCTCAGGGATCCGCAGACCGAACTCTGCCGCTACCTGATAGACCGCGATGGCCGTCATATCGTTGGCAGCGAAGATCGCCGTCGGGCGATCCGGCAGCGATAGCAGTTTTCGGACACACGGGACTGCGGTCGGGGTCGAGAAGTCACCGATCTCGATCAGGTCCTCGTCCACCGGAAGACCGGCGGCGGCGAGGGCCTCCTTGTAGCCGTGCAAGCGCTGGATCGAACTGATCAACTCCTGTCGGCCGGAGATGTGGCCGATGCGGCGGTGCCCGAGGCTGACCAGATAGTTGACCGCCGATAACGCGCCTTCTCGATTGGTCGCGATGATGGCGGGGTAGAGCGGGTTGTCGTTGTTCGGGTCGATGATCACCAGCGGGGCATCAGTCGAAAACTGAGTTGCGGTCGGCGTGACCACGATGACGCCGTCGGCGATGCTACCGTTGAGCAGGGCCACCGAAGATCGCTCGTGCAGCGCGATGTTCTCGCGTTCCAGCACGCCACTGGTGTAGATGATCAGGTTCTTGTCGAGGAGCGCGATGGTCCGGTTCACGCCGCGCAAGATCTCCTGACAATAGTGCGAGGCCACCTCCGGGATGATCAACCCGATCACGTTGGTCTGGTGGCTGCGCATCCCGCGCGCAGCCAGGCTGGACGCGTAGCCCAGATCGTGAACGACCGACATCACCCTTTGGCTGGTCTCCTCGGATACGTCCAATCGGTTATTCAGCACACGGGAAACCGTCGTCACTGAAACCCCGGATTGGCGGGCGACATCGCGGATTGTTACGGCTCTTGAAATGCGTTTCATGGCTCGCTGGTCGAGAAATCGTTACCGGAAACGATTCCGGTAACGATAACGGAGATTATTGACAGGTTTTTGCCGCTGTCAAGAGCCAGTTTTCCTGAAACAAATCAGGATCGAATCAGTCCAGATAATTCTGTTAACCCAAACCCGAACGTTGGGCCGCGATCCTGAAGCACCGAATCAGGGGATTCCGGCCCATACGGGCCAGCCTGGATGGGTGATGATTCAGAGGGGGGCAGAAGCCGATTCTGCGAGCGAAAACGACCCGGCAGCACGGCATCAGCGACACCGTGAAAGCGACGGCGTCACGGGAGAAACACGTCGGGCATGGGGCGGTCGGACTCGGGCGAGCCGACGCCCTGCCCTGCGCGGCATGACCAAACGGCGTGGGCCTTGTTTGGGTCGTCGCCTGACCGGAGCGCGCTCGCGGCGCTTCAGGCTGGAGCGCCGATCAGGAGCCGGACATCCAGGATATGCGACGCCGAATCGCCTCGGAGGTCGGCTGCACCCAGGTGTTGGGCGTTCGGCGCTGCCGGCCAATCGACCGCATCGACCTTGATCGGGAAGACTTCCGTCAAGACTTCTCGTCCTCCGGCGGTTTCACGGCTTCTCGGAAACCCTTGATCGCCGAGCCCAGTTCACCTCCGATCCGGCCGAGCCGGCCGGCACCGAATATAACCAGGACGATCACAAGGATCACGATCAGTTCGACAGGTCCGAGTCCAGCCATGGTGAGATCTCCTCTGGGTGTGTGCGGGCCGTGGCGACGCGCACCATCGGTTGCGCGGCTTCACAGACGATGGCCGAAAACGTTCGACGCTGACGAGCCCGGGTCATCGCGTCGAAACCGGCGCCACGGCGCAGGCGCTCGGGGCCGGTCGTTGTTCAACCCGTGTGGGACACGCGCGCTAGGATACGCCGATCTCGCTCGCCGCGTCAATAGCCACCGTGAGCTCGATCGCGCAACGACCCGCGCCTTGCCTGCCGCAGCTCGAGGCACGCTGTTCGGCGGCGGCACTCGCCGCACGCTTTGCCCTCGCTCGGTCACCACGCGCCGACCCGCGCCCGAACACGCCACGCGACCCTGGTCCCAACGACGTGCGGGGGATGATGCCGGCCCGTTGGAGCACGTTGTGGCACCGCGCCAGCCCGCTCGCTCGGGCCGGTCGCCCTCGTGCCCCTGCACCGGGCCGCGCCCGTTTCGGCCAGCGGACCCACCGTGCCCCACCCCTATTTGCCAGAGACGGCTCGGCTCGCGCCGCGCCACACGCCCGGATTCTGACGGGCGAAAAGGGCTCCCGACCGAAATATGTTTTTCTCATCAACTAACGATCATATTGACTCTGCCAAAAATCGAGGTACGATGCCATTAATTGATTACCCAAACAAACACAACCCACCAGACACAGATTTGACCCATCAGGATCGAACCGTGATGCGCAATGTGGACCATACCCACATGAGGGAGATGAACATCGCCCTCATCCTGGAAACCTTGCGGCGCGATGCTCCGCTCTCGCGGACCCGCCTCGCCCAGCTGACCGGTCTCAACAAGGCGACTGTCACGAGTCTCGTTCGCGAGTTACTCGAGTCCGACTTTGTCCATGAAAGCGGCACAGATGCCGGCGATGTCGGACGGCCCGCGATTCACCTGAACCTCAACCCTCAGGCGGGTTACATCATCGGCGCCGAGATCGGCGTTGACTTTGTCCTGGTGATCCTGACGAACTTCGCCGGCGAAGTCGTCTGGCGGCGCAGAGAGATCACGCGCCGTCATGAACGTCAAGAAACTGTGCTTGACCTTCTGGAGAGCATGCTTCAAGACGCGTGTCAGGAAGCCCATGCGCATGACAGGCGATTACTCGGTCTGGGTTTGGGCGTACCCGGTCTGGTCGACGTGGCCGCCGGCACCGTGCTCTTCGCCCCCAACCTCGGCTGGGCGGACGTGCGCCTGAAAGCACGTCTGCAACGCAAGTTCAAGCTACCCATCGAGGTCGCGAACGAAGCGAACCTTGCGGCTCTGGGCGAAAGCTACTTCGGCGCGGCGCGTGGCGTCAACTTCGTCCTGTACGTCAGCGCCGGCGTCGGCCTGGGCGGTGGAATCGTCCTCAACCGCGAGGTGCTTCCGGGCGCGACCGGGTTTGCCGGCGAAGTCGGCCACATGACGATGGACCCGAACGGTCCGCAGTGCAATTGCGGCAACTTCGGCTGTTGGGAGACTTTTGTCAGCCAGTGGGCATTCATCCGACGCGTGCGCGAAGCGGTCGAAAGCGGGCAAGCCTCGTCGCTCACGACGACGTGCGGCGGCGATTGGGATCGCCTGACGGTGTCTGATGTCGTGGAGGCCGCTCGTGCGGGCGACTCGGTCGCACGGGCTGCGTTCGCGGAGACGGGCCGGTATCTCGGGATCGGCCTGGCGAATCTGATCAATGCTCTCAACCCCGAGCGTGTCGTATTTGGAGGTGCCCTGAGCCTTGGCCACGAGTTCCTGATGCCGAGTCTCACAACTGAGGTGGAACGACGCGCTTTGCGCGCATCGCGCGACAAGGCCGAGATCGTTGTGGCCACCTACGGTGTGGACGCGAGCGTCATGGGCGGAATCGCGACCATCTTTCATCGCATCCTCTCTCAGCCGCTGGATGTGACCCGGGCCGAGGCCGTTTCACCCCCGACCGGCGCGGCTCGCCGCTGATCTCAGAAGGGAGTGTCACCTTACCTGATCCAATCTCTATTCAGGCCCTTTCACGCGTCGGCTCACGATTATTCTGGGAGGATTTCATGAAACGCACGTTACGGCGCATCGGTTATCAGTTCGTCTCGATGGTGGCAGCCGCCAGCTTGCTCGGGGCTTGCGCCCCCGCTGCCGCCCCGGCCACACAGGCCCCCGCCGAAGCGGGTCCGATCAAGATCGGCCTGTCGTTCTCGGACTTCGCGACGGAACGCTGGAAGAAAGAGGCTGATCAGATGACGGCGGCCCTGGAAGCCAAGGGCTACGAAGTTGTCGTGCAGGAAGCCAATCACGACGTCAAGCTGCAGAACGATCAAATCGACAACATGGTGGCCCAGGGCGTCAAGGGCCTGATCATCGTCGCCGAAGACGGCGACGCGGCTGCGACCTCGGTCGATAAGGCGGCCGCGGCCGGCGTCAAGGTGCTGGCCTATGACCGACTGATCAAGTCCGCGAACATCGCCGCCTACCTGTCGTTCAACAACGTCGAAGTCGGCCGCCAGCAGGCGCAAGGCGTGCTGAAGGCGCTGGACATCGATAATTGGGACGTGGCGGCCAAGGGGCCCGTCAAGCTCGTGAAGCTCGGCGGTTCGCCGACCGACAACAACGCCATCCTGTTCCGCAAGGGCCAGGATGAGGTGCTGCAGCCCTACGTCGACAAGGGCGTGATCGAAGTCGTGGCCGACCAGTGGGTGGACAACTGGGATGCCGCCAACGCCCAGAAGATGATGGAGAACATCCTGACCGCGCAGCAGAACAAGATCGATGCGGTGGTGGCCTCCAACGACGGCACGGCGCTCGGCGCTCTGCAGGCCATGAAGGCCCAGGGCCTGGCCGGCAAAGTTCCGATCTCGGGTCAGGACGCGACCGCCGACGGCTGCAACAGCATCGTCAAGGGCGAACTTTCGGTCAGCATCCTCAAGGACATCCGCAACCTGGTGCCTCAGGCGATCGACCTGATCGACGCGCTGGTCACGGGTAAGACCGTGCCCGATCTGAAGTCTTACACCATGGCCGAGCTGACCAACGACGACACCAAGACCGGCAACGTCCAGTCGTTGTTCCTGCCCGTGTTCCAGGTCACCAAAGACAACGTCTTCGACCTGGTGGTCAAGTCCGAATTCCAGGCGTACGATGACGTCTATCGCGATATCCCGGAGACCGAGCGCCCTGCCAAGCCGTAAGGCGCAGCACGCATCGATCCGCAACTGAAGAACCCACCGCGTCCGGCGCTGTGCCGGGCGCGGTGGGCTGCCTGGTCCAGGTGATCTCATGAGCGAAGACACTATTCTGGAGTTTCGCAACGTCACCAAGCAGTTCCCGGGCGTCACGGCGCTCAGCGACGTCAGCTTCACGGTGAAACGGGGCGAGATCCACGGCCTGTGTGGCGAGAACGGCGCCGGCAAGTCGACGCTGATGAAGATCCTGGCCGGCGTGTACCCGTACGGCACGTACGACGGCACAGTTCTCTACAACGGCAAGGAACTCAAGCTGCAGAACGGCGCCATTCAGGCGGCGGTGCGCGAAGGGATCTCCATCGTGTACCAGGAACTGACGTTGGTGCCGGCCATGACGGTGGCCGAGAACATCTTTCTCGGCCGCGAGCCGGTCAATCGGGGTTCCATCGATTGGGACCGCCTGAACTCCGAAACCCGGTCGATCCTGGAGAAGTATCGACTCGACGTGAAACCGCAGGATGTGGTGCGCAATCTGGGCATCGGCCAGATGCAGATGGCCGAGATCGCCAAGGCGCTCTCGGAGGATGCTCAGGTGCTGATCCTCGACGAGCCGACCAGCGCGCTTTCGGAAGCCGAGATCGATCGGCTGATGGAGATCCTCCAGACCCTCAAGGCGCGCGGCGTGACCTGCATCTACATCACGCACAAGATGAACGAGTTCTTCCGCATCACCGATCAGCTCACGGTGCTGCGCGACGGGAAGGTCGTGAGCTCGCGGCCCACAGCCGAGCTCACGCCCGAGAAACTGGTCAGCCTGATGGTGGGCCGCGAAATGAAGGAGCGCTTCCCGCGCGGCGAACGCCAACCCGGCGACGTGATCCTGGAGGTTCAGGACCTGCATGCCGAGCGATCGGGGCGGGAGGTGCTGAAGGGCGTGTCGTTCGATCTCCGCAAGGGCGAGATCCTCGGCATCGCCGGGTTGATGGGCTCGGGCCGGACCGAGCTGGTGATGACCCTGTTCGGCGAGTTCGCGAACGTAACGAGTGGCGTCATCCGAATCGACGGAAAGCCCGTGCAGATCCGCGGAAGCCATGCGGCCATGCAGCACGGGATGGGCCTCGTGCCGGAGGACCGCAAGCGCTACGGGCTGGTGTTGATCCAATCGATCGTCAAAAATATCTCGCTGGCGAATCTCGGACGGTTTGGCGGAGCGCTGGCGGTGAACGAGGACAGCGAGGTGGCCGCCAGCACACAGATCGCTCAGGAACTGGCCGTCAAGGCGCCCAATATGCAGGTGCCGGTGAGCTCGCTCTCCGGCGGCAACCAGCAAAAAGTCGTGATGGCCAAGTGGCTGTTGTCGAACCCGCAGATCCTGATCATGGACGATCCGACGCGCGGCATCGACGTCGGCGCGAAATTCGAAATCTATAAGCTCATGAACACCCTTGCCGAGCGTGGGATCGGGATCATCATGATCTCGAGCGAACTCGAAGAGGTCCTCGGCATGAGCGATCGGGTGATGGTCATGTGGCAGGGGCGTTCGCAGGGAATCCTCGACATCTCCGAGGCCACTCAGGAACGGATCATGACGATGGCGACCGGCCTGGCCTGAGCGCCGTGGCTCAGGATGTCTGGAGGAAAGCGAGCATGGCAAATTCAACCGTAACGCAGACAACTCAACCCCGGAAGACGGCGACCTCGGGCCTGTTTCGACGGCTGCGGCAGGACTTCCAGACGTACACCATGATCGTGGCCCTGATCGCGATCTGGGTCTATTTCGCGGTGGCCACGAAGGGAAGCTACATCTCGCCGCAGAACATCTCCAATCTGTTCCGGCAGATGTCGGTGACGTCCTTGATGGCGGCCGGGATGGTCTTGGTGATCGTCACGGGCAACATCGACCTGTCTGTAGGGCGCCTGGCCGGCTTTGTCTCGGTGGTCGTGGCCTATTTGCAGGCCAACACGTGGAACGCCATGTTCCCCGGGCAACCGGCTCTGGCGGCCCTCGGATCGGTCTTCGTCGGCCTGGCCGTTGGCACGCTCTGGGGCATCGCTCA
>WBZS01002107.1_pt1 | contig 12605 bp, 10 predicted proteins | sample 5204201 | NCBI WGS metagenome assembly WBZS01 (sample SAMN12344357, study PRJNA552823) | activated sludge metagenome | biome: Activated sludge suspended growth; feature: Nitrification reactor; material: Wastewater; isolation source: activated sludge from nitrification reactor of wastewater...
ACCGGCGGCGGCCCCGGCATCATGGAAGCGGCCAACCGCGGCGCGCACGACGTCGGCGTGCCGTCGGTGGGCCTGAACATCGCACTGCCGCACGAACAGCAGACCAACCCCTACGTCACGCCAGAATTGGCCTTCAAGTTCCACTACTTCGCGCTGCGCAAGATGCACTTTCTGATGCGCGCGCGCGCCCTCGTCGCCTTTCCCGGCGGCTTTGGCACGCTGGACGAGCTGTTTGAAGTCCTCACTCTGGTGCAGACCCGCAAGGCCCAGCCCGTGCCCATCGTGCTGTACGGCAGCGACTATTGGCACCGGTTGCTCAACCTGCAGGTCATGGTCGACGCAGGCGCCATCTCGCCCGAGGACCTCGACCTCTATCAGGTCGTCGACACCCCTGAAGACGCCTGGGGGGTCATCCGGAAGTTCTATGGCATGTGACAGCGAAAGAAAAAGCCGCTAGGTGGATGTTCCTAGCGGCCTTTGTACAGAGGTATGGTGGAGCTGGCGGGATTTGAACCCGCGTCCGCGAACCTTCCACGCCCAGTTCTACATGTTTAGCGGTCTGATTTGAATCTCGCCACCTTGATCGCGCAGTCGCACGCTACCACGGCAGCCAGTGCCCTTGAGTCTCGTTCACAACCAAGGCACCCGGATGTGAACCAGCCAATGTAGATTCCCTCGCAGCCGGGAGGTCTTGCGACCCCCTTGCCCAGCCCATCGGCCTGCTGTTGCGAGGCTCACCGGTGTTTAGGCGGCGAGTGCGAAACGTTCGTCGTTTGCAGTTAGTTTTTTTCAGCGGTTTTACGAGGTGACTGAACCTCGACATGCCCTGAGGCGATTCCAACCCACGTCGAAACCAATGCAGCCCCTGTACTGGCTATTTTAGGCTGTTTGCAGAAAATTCAAGAGCTCGAGCGGTCGATGGATCCACGCGTCGGCGGGCCATTGCCGCACATCGGCGGCGACGCCCAGGTATCCGTAGCACGCGGCCACGGTGGCCATGCCGGCCGCGCGGCCGGCTTGCATGTCGCGCTCGTCGTCGCCGACATAGAGGCACTGCGCCGCCGGCACGCCGGCCTGCCGCATGGCTTCAAGCAGCGGCGCGGGATGCGGCTTGGTGTGCGGCGTGGAGTCGCCGCAGACGATGGTGCTGACGCCGTCGAAACACGGCATCGACGCGGTCAGTGGCAGCGCGAAGCGGCGGGACTTGTTGGTGACCACGCCCCAATGCAAGCCGCGCTGCTTCAGGCCATTGAGCAATTCACCTACCTCGTCGAATGGGCGGGTCAGGTGTGTCATGCGGCGCTCATAGTGGTCGAAGAATTCTTCGCGCAAGCGCGCGAACTCAGCGTCCTCGGGGGTCACGCCCAGCGCGACGGCCAGCATGCCTCGCGCGCCCGAGCCGGCGCTGGCGCGGTAGGCCTCGACCGGCAGCGACGGCAGGCCGCGTGCCACCCTCATGGTGTCGGCCGCCAGGCCCAGGTCGGCAGCGCTGTCGATCAGGGTGCCGTCCAGATCGAACAGCACGCAACGCACGTGGCCGAACACAGGCAAGACCGCCTTCAGCCGGTGACCGCGGGTTTGCGTGCTGCCAGCATGTAATTGACGCTGGTATCACCCGACAGCCGATAGCGCCGCGTGACGGGGTTGTATTCGAGCCCCCGGCTGTGCTGCACGTCTAGGCCGGCGACGCGGCAGTAATGGCTCAGTTCGCTGGGACGCAGCAGGCGTGCGTATTCGTGCGTTCCGCGCGGCACCAGGTTCAGCAGGTATTCGGCGCCCAGGATGGCGAACAGAAACGACTTGGGGTTGCGGTTGATGGTGGAAAAAAACACCCAGCCGCCTGGCTTGACCAGCGTGGCGCAGGCCTGCACGATGGATGCCGGATCGGGCACGTGCTCCAGCATCTCCATGCAGGTGACGACGTCGAAACGGGCTGGTTGCTCGGCGGCCAGCGCTTCGGCGGCGACATGGCGATAGGTGATGTCGGGCGTGCCAGCCTCCAGCGCGTGCAGCTGCGCGACCTTGAGCGACTTGTCGGCCAGGTCGATGCCGAGCACTTCTGCCCCCTTGCGCGCCATGGCATCGGCCAGGATGCCGCCGCCACAGCCGACGTCGAGCACTTGCGCGCCTCCCAGAGGCGCGATGCTGTCGATCCACTCGAGCCGCAGGGGGTTGATGGCATGAAGGGGACCGAACTCGCCTTCCAGATCCCACCAGCGGTGGGCCAGTGACGAAAACTTGGCCAGTTCGGCCGGGTCAACGTTGGCGGATGGATTCATGGCGGGATTGTCCCATGCGCACGGCGAGACATTGGCACCGGCCGTCATCGCGGCAGGTCATGAAAACGCGCAAAACGCTCGCGCTCCATGGCCACTTCCGCCTGCGTGATGCAAGCCTTTGGCATCGGCTGGCCTCGGCTGCGCCAATGCTCGCGCCAGGCTTGGCTCTGGTATGGGTCGGCCACCACGTAGCCTGTTTGCTCGGGGCACGTCCTGGCGTCGGCGCAATCGCGCCAGGTGGCGCCGTAGATGACACGACCGTCGCGCGTCAGGCCGGGGAACGCACTGGCGAGCACGCGGTGCCGCGCCTGGTCCATGCGGAAGGTCTGCCGCGATGCCCGGTCATGGACGTAAACGTTGCCGAGATCGCTGTACGTCAGCCACGCCGCTTGGCCGCCTTGAGCGAAGCCCGAGACGGCCTTGCTGGGCGAGAAACCCAGGTCGGCGCGCAGATCGCACGGGTACGCGTCTGACGGGCCTTGCGCCGCCAGGCCATACACCCGCATGGACGGCTGACCGCTGCGCGGCACCTGCGGAATGGCAGAAAACTCCGTGCCGTCGACCGACAGCATGGGCAACGCATAGACGTTGCCGTCCACCGGCAGGCGTCCGCCGCAGATGAAGGTGGGGCCCATACTGCGCACCAGCCGCGCGGTCTTGCCATCGTCTTCGACTTCGATGGTCGCCAACTGCAAGGGCCCGACGCCTTGCGCGTCGGGGTCGGCGTTCTGTGGCCAACTGAGCGATCGGATCAGGATCGTTGGGCGCGTGGGCGCCAAGGCCGGGGGCACGGACGGCGAATCGATAGGCACATTCAGTTCGGAGGCCGCGGCGTAAAACCCCGTCATGCCACCCTTGAACAAGGGCCGTGCGGCCGTCTGCTGCTTCAGAATCGCGCCAAACCGATAGTGCTCGCCCGTGACATCAACCAGATAGCGCCACGTCCCTTGCACCGGGAATGCTTCGTTGGCCAACGGCGTGCGAAATACCTTGACTTGCCCCGTCGATTCTGGCAGTTCCATCAGGCTGACCTTGCCCAATCGAGCGCCCGAATAGGACCGCAGGATGAAGCGACCGTCTGGGCTGACGCGCTCGTAGGTACCCAGGACGGCTGTCCCATTCTCGTCGGCGCCGACCTCACGCGCGTCCAGAGGCAGGTACGTGAGCGGCGCAATGCAGACGCTGCCGTCCTTGGGGCCCGTGTCGCCCACGGCGTTTGCGCAGCACAGCGCAGCCGCGGTCAAAGCCAACCCAGCGGCACGCCGACGCTTCAGCGACACCATTGGCGCTCCAGGTCGTCACTGCGCGACTGAAGTACCTGTCGCCACGCAAGGTCAGGCATGACGCCGAGGATGGGCCACGGATGCGCGTGGCCACAGCGCGCGACGGTGGCGGCGGGAGTGTGGTTCAACATCCCGCACGCGGTGGCCGCCTCCGCGTCCAGCGCGGGCCGGTCCAGCAGTTCCGCCAGTCCCTGGCTGCGGGCGGCCGCCTGCCACTCGCTCAAGGGAACGCGGGGATCCCGATACGCCACCACCTCGAAACCCGACTGGCGCGCGATTTCAGCCATGCGTGACCACTCCTTAAGGGCATACGGCATGCGCGGAGACAGCAGCATGTACACGCGTGCCTGCTGTGGCTGGTCAAGCGGCAGCACGCCGAGATGGCAAGTCGATACCGCGCCAGACCATCCAGGCACCAGCATGGTCAATAACAAGAGCAGCCCGCGCCAATTGGGCGTCGCAAGGCATGTCACGCGAACGTCAACTCAAATCAGATCAGATCCAAAAAGACAAAAAGCCTTGGAGGCTTGCGCCCCCAAGGCTTTTTTAACCGTGTCTGGTCGATCAGTTGGCGCGCGTGCCAACCACTTCAACTTCCACGCGACGGTTCTTGGCGCGGCCTTCGGCGGTGCGGTTGTCAGCCACAGGCTGCTTCTCGCCCTTGCCTTCGGTGTAGATGCGATTGCGCTCGATGCCCTTGGAGACCAGGTAGGCCTTCACGGCTTCGGCGCGACGCACCGACAGACGCTGGTTGTAAGCGTCCGAACCGATGGAGTCGGTGTGGCCGACGGCAATGATCACTTCCAGATTGATGCCCTTGATCTTGCTGACCAGGTCATCCAGCTTGGCGCGGCCTTCGGGCTTCAGCACCGACTTGTCAAAGTCGAAGAAGGCATCGGCAGCGTAGGTCACTTTCTGGGCGGCGACCGGAGCAGGTGCCGGAGCAGCCGGAGCGGCGGCGGCAGGAGCGGCGGCAGGAGCCGGGGCCGGAGCAGCCTTGGGTGCTTCCAGAGCGCCATCGCAGCCAGGAGCGGCGGTGGCAGGCGTCCAGAAGGCATCGCGCCAGCACAGTTCGTTCGTGCCGTTTTTCCAGATCAGGTTGCCATGGCCGTTACGCCAGTTGTCGGAGTTGATCGTCGAGCCAGCTGCGAAGGCGGAACCAGCCACGGTTGCAACAGCGAACATGATCGCTACTTTGTTCAGTTTCTTCATGGTTCTCCTCAGGGGAAAAAAGCCGCAGCCGGGCTGCGATAAATCGGACGCTTCAAGTGACCACCACCAAAAACGTTGGATTGATTGTGCCACACGTCCTTGCGCATTCTTAACAGATGGACGGCTGGAACCGTCAGACAAGGCCCCGATTGGCGGGGTTTGTTGCTGCAACGCGACAACTCAAAGCGCCTAAAATCGAACCCTTTGCCTGCCTGGGGCGACCCCCTTATATATATGACTTCATTCGCCAAGGAAACACTCCCCATCAGTCTAGAAGAGGAGATGCGGCGAAGCTACCTGGATTACGCCATGAGCGTGATCGTGGGTCGGGCCCTCCCCGACGCGCGTGACGGCCTGAAGCCGGTGCATCGGCGCGTGCTGTTTTCGATGCACGAGGCCAACAACGCCTGGAATCGGCCTTACGTGAAATGTGCCCGCGTGGTGGGCGATGTGCTGGGCCGCTTTCACCCGCACGGTGACTCGGCCACGTACGAGGCGCTGGTGCGCATGGCGCAGGACTTCTCGATGCGCTATCCTCTCATCGACGGCCAGGGCAACTTCGGCTCGGTCGACGGCGACAGCGCTGCCGCGTACCGCTATACCGAATGCCGGCTGGAAAAGATTTCTGCCGAAATACTGGCCGATATCGACAAGCAGACCGTCGATATGGTGCCCAACTACGACGGCAAGGAGCTGGAACCCACCGTCCTGCCCACGCGCCTGCCCAACCTGCTGATCAATGGCTCAGGCGGCATCGCCGTGGGCATGGCCACCAACATTCCGCCGCACAACCTCAACGAGGTGGTGGACGCCTGCCTGCACCTGCTGCACCACCCCGAGGCGAGCATCGACGAGCTGATGGAAATTGTGCCGGCACCGGACTTTCCCACCGGCGGCATCATCTACGGCGTGCAGGGCGTGAAGGACGGCTACCGCACCGGGCGCGGTCGCGTGGTGATGCGCGCCAAGGTTCACTTCGAGGACATCGACAAGGGCCAGCGCCAGGCCATCATCGTTGACGAGCTTCCCTACCAGGTCAACAAGAAGACGTTGCAGGAGCGCATGGCCGAGCTGGTGCACGAGAAGAAGCTCGAAGGCATCAGCCACATCCAGGACGAGTCCGACAAGTCGGGCATGCGCCTGGTGATCGAGCTCAAGCGCGGCGAAGTGCCCGAGGTGGTGCTGAACAACCTGTACAAGCAGACGCAGCTGCAGGACACCTTCGGCGTCAACATGGTGGCGCTGATTGACGGGCAGCCCAAGCTGTGCAACCTGAAGGAGCTGGTGCAGGTCTTCCTGCAACACCGGCGCGAAGTGGTCACCCGCCGCACCGTGTTCGACCTGCGCAAGGCACGCGAGCGCGGCCACGTGCTGGAAGGCCTGGCCGTGGCGCTGGCCAACATCGACGACTTCATCCGCATCATCCGCGAGTCGCCCACGCCGCCGGTTGCCAAGACCGAGCTGATGGCTCGCAGCTGGGACAGTGCGCTGGTGCGCGAAATGCTGACGCGCACGCGTGAGGACGGCGTGACCATCAGCGCCGAAGATTACCGGCCCGAAGACCTGGATCGGTCGTATGGCCTGCAGCCCGATGGGCTGTACCGCCTGTCCGATACGCAAGCGCAAGAGATTCTGCAAATGCGCCTGCAGCGCCTGACCGGGCTGGAGCAGGACAAGATCGTTGCCGAATACAAGGAAGTCATGGCCGAGATCGAGGACCTGCTCGACATCCTGGCCAAGCCGTCGCGCGTGTCGACCATCATCGGCGACGAACTCGCCGCGCTGAAGGCCGAGTTCGGCCAGACCAAGGAAGGCGCGCGCCGCTCCACCATCGAGCACAACGCGCAGGACCTGGCCACCGAAGACCTGATCACGCCCACCGACATGGTGGTGACGCTCAGCCACGCGGGCTACATCAAGGCGCAGCCGCTCAGCGAATACCGGTCACAGAAGCGTGGCGGGCGCGGCAAGCAGGCCACGGCGACCAAGGAAGACGACTGGATCGACCAGCTCTTCATCGCCAACACGCACGACTACATTCTGTGCTTCTCGAACCGCGGGCGCCTGTACTGGCTCAAGGTGTGGGAGGTGCCTTCGGGCTCGCGCGGCTCGCGCGGGCGGCCCATCGTCAACATGTTCCCGCTGCAGGAAGGCGAGAAGATCAACGTGGTGCTGCCGCTGACGGGCGACAACCGGAGCTTTCCGGCCGACCACTACATCTTCATGGCGACCGCCGGCGGCACCGTCAAGAAGACGGCGCTGGACGAGTTCAGCAACCCGCGCAAGATCGGCATCATCGCCATCAAGCTCGACGAAGGCGACCAGCTGATCGGCGCCGCCGTCACCGACGGCCAGCACGACGTGATGCTGTTTTCCGACGGCGGCAAGGCCGTGCGCTTCGACGAAAACGACGTGCGCGCGCTGGGCCGTGACACGCGCGGCGTGCGCGGCATGCAGCTGGAAGACGGCCAGAGCGTGATCGCGATGCTGGTGGCCGAAGCGGAAGCCGCCGGACCGGGCACGGAACCTAATGCCCGCAACAGTGTTCTGACCGCCACCGAGAACGGTTACGGAAAGCGCACCCACATTACCGAATACACACGCCACGGTCGTGGCACCAAGGGCATGATCGCCATCCAGCAAAGCGAGCGCAACGGCAAGGTCGTCGCAGCGACCCTGGTCGGCGTTGAGGATGAGATCATGCTGATCACCGACAAAGGCGTGCTGGTGCGAACCCGCGTTGCCGAGATTCGCGAGATGGGGCGCGCCACCCAAGGCGTCACCCTGATCGCGCTCGACGACGGCGCCCAACTCAGCGGTCTGCAGCGCATTGTCGAAAACGATGCGCAGGACACCGCCACCGATGAACCCCAGTCTTCCCCAACGGAGTAAACAGTGAGAGCCATTTTTTCCCGCATCCCCGTCGCTATCGTTCTGGTAGCTGCCTGCGCAGCATCCACGGGCGCATTGGCACAAAGTGATTCCAAACGTGCACTGGCCACCAAGCTGGCGCAGATCCAGGCCAAGGCAGACAGCGCCGCGCTGGCCGGTCAACTGACGGACAGCGCCGTGGGCCCCGTGCTGTCCGGCTGGTCGCAGCGTCTGGACGAGACCGTTCCGCCGGCACGCCAGAAGGACGTGCGCGACAAGCTGGACGTCGAGCTGAAGAAGTTTGCCGAAAGCACCTACAAGACCGTCGAAGCGCAGACGGGCAAGGCTGCCGAGGCCGCACTGGTGCCGATCTTCATGGAAAAGCTGTCCGAGGATGAGCTGAAGACCATCATCACCTACCTCGAATCGCCGGTCAGCGCCAAATTCCAGGCGCTGGGCCCCGACGCCACCAACGCGTGGGCCAAGCGCGTGATCGACGCCACCAAGCCGGCCGTCGAATCGGGCGCCAAGAACTTTGACAGCGCCGCCACGCGCATCGTCAACGCGGCGGGCAGCGGCGGCGGAGCGCCCGCCAAGAAGTAAAGTTCGCGCTGTTTCGCGCCTGCGCCGATGCCTTGGCACCGGCGCATCTCATTTTTCGAACCCCGACCGCGCATGAGCACGAACTCCCCCATTCAGTCCGACGCGCTGGCCAAGCTGCGCGTGCGGATCGACAGCCTGGATGCGCAACTGCTGGCGCTGCTCAACGAACGTGCCGCCGTGGCCGAAGAAGTGGGCGAACTCAAGCGGCAGGAAGGCACGCCCTTTTTTCGGCCCGACCGCGTGGCCCAGGTTATCGACAAGGTGCAGCAAGCCAACCCCGGCCCGCTGCAGAATCCGCACGTCGCCGCCATCTGGCGCGAGATCATGTCCGCCTGCCTGGCACTCGAAGTGCCGCAGCGCGTGGCCGTGCTGGGACCGCAGGGCACGTTCTGCGAACAGGCAGCCATCGAATTCTTCGGCAGCGCAGCCAACCTGATCTACTGCAACAGCTTCGACGAAGTGTTTCATGCGACCGCCGCCGGCACGTCGCAATTCGGCGTCGTCGGCATGGAAAACACCACCGAAGGCGTGGTGGCGCGGTCGTTCGACCTGTCCTTGCATTCGCCGGTGCACACGGTGGGCGAAGTCAGCCTGCTGGTGCGCCACAACCTGCTGCGACAGGTCAATGCGCTGGAAGGCGTCGAAGTCGTGCTGGCGCATCCGCAGGCGCTGATGCAGTGCCAGGGCTGGCTGTCGACCCACCTGCCCCATGCCGAACGCCGTGCCGTGTCCAGCAACGCCGAAGGCGCGCGCCTGGCGGCCACGCAGCCAACCTGGGCCGCCCTGGCCAGTGACCGCGCGGCGGCACAGTTCGGCCTTCACATCGTGGCGCATGCCATTCAGGATGAAGCCTACAACCGCACCCGCTTCGCCATCATCTGCCTGCCGCAGACACTGGCCATGCCGCCGGCCACGGGGCGTGACTGCACCAGCATCGTGGTGTCGGTGCCCAACAAACCCGGTTCGGTGCACGACATGCTGACGCCGCTGAAGAAGCATGGCGTGTCGATGACGCGCTTCGAGTCGCGGCCGGCCAAGTCGGGCAAGTGGGAATACTATTTCTACATCGACCTGCAAGGCCATCCGAGCCAACCCAATGTGGCGGCGGCGTTGTCCGAGCTCCAGTCCTACTGCGCGTTCTACAAGATGCTGGGCGCTTACCCCCTCGGAAAAGATGTTTGAGCAACTCGGATTGATCGGCTGCGGGCTGATGGGCGGGTCCTTCGCCCTGGCGCTCAAGCGTGCGGGCCTGGTGCGCCGCGTGGTGGGCTACAGCAAGTCGCCCTCCACCACCGCCCGGGCGCTGCAGATGGGCGTGATCGACGTGGAAGCGCCGTCGGCGCTGCTGGCGGTCTCAGGCGCCGACCTGGTGGTGCTGGCTGTGCCGGTGGCCGCGACCGAGCCTACCCTGAAGGCCGTGCGGCATTTGATCCGCCCGAACATGCTGGTCATCGACGTCGGCTCCAGCAAGCGCGACGTGGTGGACGCAGCGCGCCGCGTGCTCAAGCAGGACGTGGGCGTGTTCGTGCCATGCCACCCCATCACGGGCCGTGAAGTCTCCGGCGTCGAAAACGCCGACGCCAACCTTTACGCGGGCCGGCAGGTCATCGTGACGCCGATCGAGCGCACACTGACCGCCAAGCTGGAGCAGGCGACCAGCCTGTGGCGTGCGCTGGGTTGCGAAGTGGCCACCATGTCGCCCGAAGCACACGACGCAGCGTTTGCCGCCGTCAGCCACCTGCCCCACCTGCTGGCGTTTGCGCTCATGAACAGCATCACCGGCCAGCCCGAAGGCAGGGACTACCTGTCGATGGCCGGCCCGGGCTTTCGCGACTTCACCCGCATCGCCGCGTCCGACCCCCAGATGTGGCGCGATGTGCTGATCGCCAACCGCGAAGAGCTGGCGCATCAAGCCGAAAAATTCCAGCTTGCGCTGGCCGAGTTCCAGCGCCTGATCGCCGGCGGCCAGGCCGACGAACTGGAACGCCTGATCAACCGCGCCAGCCACGCACGCGCCAACTGGCGTGTGACGCCCGGCGCACGCTGACGCCCCTTCGCCTCATCGCTCGTGTTCGACACCGCATTTCTCGACGTTCCACCGCTGCGCTCGGTGTCAGGCACCGTGCGCCTACCGGGCTCCAAGAGCATTTCCAACCGCGTGCTGCTGCTGGCGGCGCTGTGCGAGGGGCGCACCACCGTGCGCGACCTGCTGGACTCGGACGACACGCGCGTCATGCTGCAGGCGCTGCGCCAGCTGGGTTGTGGCGTGGCGGTGGACGGCACGACCGCGGTGATCGAGGGGCTGGGCCAGCGCGCCCGCCAGCACGAGGCCGAACTCTTTTTGGGCAACGCCGGCACGGCGATGCGCCCGCTGACCGCCGCGCTGGCGGTGCTGGGCGGCAACTACACCTTGAGCGGCATCGCGCGCATGCACGAGCGGCCCATCGGTGACCTGGTCGACGCCCTGCGCGCGCTGGGCTGCCATATCGATTACCTGGGCACCGACGGCTATCCGCCGCTGCGCATTGGCACGCCGCAGTTGCGGCTCGACCAGCCGATTCCCGTGCGCGGCGACGTGTCCAGCCAGTTCCTCACCGCGCTGCTGATGGCCTTGCCGCTGGCCGCGCAAACGCGCGACGTCGTCATAGACGTGGTGGGCGAGCTGATCTCCAAACCCTACGTTGACATCACGCTGCAGCTGCTGGCGCGCTTTGGCGTGGCCGTGGGGCGCGACGGGTGGTCGCGCTTCACCATCCCGGCCGGCAGCCGCTACCGCACGCCGGGCGAAATCCACGTCGAGGCGGACGCCTCGTCCGCTAGCTATTTCATAGCTGCCGGCGCTTTATCAGAGAGCGCTGAAGGCCAGAATGGCTTAAAGATCGAAGGCGTGGGCGAAGCATCGATTCAGGGCGACATCCGCTTCGTCGACGCGGCTCGGCAGATGGGTGCCCATGTCGAGAGCGGCCCGAACTGGCTGCGGGTGGCGCGCGGCGCCTGGCCGCTCAAGGCCATCGACCTGGACTGCAACCACATTCCCGATGCCGCCATGACACTGGCCGTGATGGCCTTGTACGCCGATGGGCCGTCCACGCTGCGCAACATTGCGTCGTGGCGCGTCAAGGAAACCGACCGCATCGCCGCCATGGCGACCGAGTTGCGCAAGCTGGGCGCCACGGTGGACGAAGGCGCGGACTTCATCCGCGTGACGCCGCCCACCGACGCCAAGGCGTGGAAGGCAGCCTGCATCCACACCTACGACGACCACCGCATGGCCATGTGCGGTTCGCTGGCGGCCTTCAACCCCGCCGGCCTGCCGGTGCGCATTGAAGATCCGAAATGCGTGGCCAAGACCTTCCCCGACTATTTCGAGACGCTGTTCGCGCTGGGCCAACCGGCCAGTGACGTGCCGGTCATCTGCATCGACGGCCCCACGGCATCCGGCAAAGGCACGCTGGCCAGTGAAGTGGCGCGCCGGCTGGGTTACCACTACCTGGACTCGGGTTCGCTGTACCGGCTGACGGGGCTGGCCGTGCGCCGTGCGGGGCTTGAACTCGATCCTGCCCATGAAGCGCCGATCAGCGCCCTGGCCCGATCCCTGCCTGTTCGCTTTACGGCAGACAGCATCTTCCTGGGCGACGAAGACGTCGGCGACGCCATTCGCACCGAGGCCGCGGGCATGGACGCATCGCGCGTTTCAGCCTTGCCTGGCGTGCGCGATGCGCTACTGAATTTGCAGCGTGACTTTGCCAAGCTGCCCGGCCTGGTGGCCGATGGTCGTGACATGGGCACCGCCATCTTTCCGCAGGCAGCGCTCAAGGTGTATCTGACGGCCGACGCCGCGCAGCGCGCCGAAAGACGCTATAAGCAATTGATTTCCAAGGGAATTCCTGCTAAAATTGACAGTCTTCGCGCTGACTTGGAAGCGCGTGATGCACGCGATCAAGGTCGCACCGCGTCGCCGCTGAAGCCCGCGCAAGATGCCCTGCTGCTGGACAACTCGCAGCTGACCATTGAGCAATCGGTGGATCAGGTGCTTGACTGGTGGCAGGCAAGGCAGCCGTTTCGCTTGTCCTGATGGGGCAGCGCGGCCGCCCACCCGGCCGGGACGCCATGTTCCGACCGGCCTTGGTCCAGCCGGCTTCCCTCCGCGCGTCTAAGCGCATCGAGCCGTCTGGTGGTTTCACCCTCACCGCGGCTCGTCCGCCACCCAAACCTCTGCCGTCAGCCTTTGAAACGATCGCAATAGTGCTGTCGTCAACCTGTGCGTGCAGAGAAGGAATCTTTCATGTCTGAATCTTTTGCTCAGTTGTTCGAGGAATCCCTGCGCCGCACCGAAATGCGCCCGGGTGAAGTCATC
>WBZS01002218.1_pt1 | contig 12600 bp, 11 predicted proteins | sample 5204201 | NCBI WGS metagenome assembly WBZS01 (sample SAMN12344357, study PRJNA552823) | activated sludge metagenome | biome: Activated sludge suspended growth; feature: Nitrification reactor; material: Wastewater; isolation source: activated sludge from nitrification reactor of wastewater...
CACTGCGCAGTGCGGCCGGGCCGGTGATGCTGGACAAGGCGGCGCTGGCCGGTTTCTCCGGCGGTAAACTGCTGGCGCTGAGCTTGAACAACGGGGGGCCGTTGTGGGAAGTTACGGTTGCCCTGCCACGCGGCGCGACCGAACTCGAACGGATTGCCGATGTGACCAGCGAACCGGTGCTCGGTCCCAGGCAGGTCTGCGCGGCGGCCTATCAGGGCCGCCTGGGCTGCTTCGATCCCGCGTCCGGCAATGCGTTGTGGACGCGTGACATATCGAGCTTCGCCGGCATGGACACCGATGGACAGGCGATCTATGTCACCGATGAGAAGGGCGCGGTCCATGCGCTCGACATCAAAACGGGTGCCAGTATCTGGAAGCAGGACAAGCTGCAGTTGCGCGGCGTGACGCGGCCGCTGGTCGTCGGCACCTATGTGGCCGTCGCCGACTCGAAGGGCTCGGTGCACCTTCTGCGGCGCGGCGACGGCGAGTTCGCCGCGCGGATGGCGGTCGACTCGTCGGGTGTGCGCGCCGACCTGGTGCGGTTGTCGGATTCCGCTTTTGTCGTGCAATGTGTCAACGGCGAGTTGTCTGCCTTCAGCGTCCCGTAGTTTGCAGCCCGGCCGACACGCGATCTTGAATCCAACACTGGTTCTGGTCGGCCGGCCCAACGTTGGCAAGTCGACGTTGTTCAACCGGCTGACCAAGACCCGCGACGCGCTGGTTGCCGACCTGCCGGGGCTGACGCGTGACCGGCAATACGGCCGTGGCCGGCTCGGCGATCGGCCGTTCATCGTGGTCGATACTGCCGGCTTCGATCCTGCCGCCAAGACCGGGATCATGCACGAGATGGCGCGACAGGCCGAACAGGCGATCGCTGAGGCGGATGCCGTGCTGTTCATCGTGGACGGTCGCGCCGGGCTGACCCCCCATGACAAGGCAATCGCCGAGCGCTTGCGCCTGACCGGGCGCCCGCTGCATCTGGTGGTGAACAAGGCCGAGGGCATGCGCCGGGAGATCGTTTCGGCAGAGTTTCACGAGCTCGCCTGCGGCGAGCCGATGGCGGTATCGGCGGCGCATGGCGACGGCGTCAGGGAGTTGATCGAGATCGCTCTGGCCGAATTCACAGCACGCCCCGTGGAAGCGGCAGACGGCGATGGTCCGCGGGTGGCGATCGTGGGCCGCCCCAACGTCGGCAAGTCGACACTTGTAAACTCGCTGCTTGGCGAGGAACGCGTCATTGCCTTTGACATGCCGGGCACCACGCGCGATGCGATCAGTGTGCCGTTCGAGCGCAACGGTCGGCAGTACACACTGATCGATACCGCAGGTTTGCGTCGTCGCGGCAAGGTCTTCGAGGCGGTGGAGAAATTTTCCGTCGTCAAGACGCTGCAGGCGATCGAGCAGGCCAATGTGGTGGTCCTGATGGTCGACGCGGCGGCCGAGATCTCCGACCAGGATGCCCATATCGCCGGCTTCATCCTTGAGGCCGGCCGGGCGCTGGTGGTGGCGGTCAACAAATGGGACGGTCTGGAGGATTATGCCCGCGAACGGATCAAGGCCGACCTCGCCCGCAAGCTGCATTTTCTCTCGTTCGCCAAAGTGCACTATGTGTCGGCGCTGCAGGGCGAGGGAATCAGCACGCTGATGAAATCGGTTGACGCGGCCTATGCCGCCGCGATGGTAAAGCTGGCTACGCCGCGGCTGACCCGCGTATTGCTGGCGGCCGTCGCCAAGCAGTCGCCGCCCCGGCATGGACTGTTCCGTCCCAAGCCACGCTATGCACACCAGGGTGGGTCGAATCCGCCGATCATCGTTATCCACGGCAGTGCGCTGAATCATCTGCCGGGATCGTACCTGCGCTACCTCGAGCGCAGCTTCATGGAGGCCTTCAGCCTGCAGGGCACGCCGCTGAGGCTGGAGGTCAAGAGCGCCCGCAATCCCTACGCCAGCGAGAAGTAGGCGCATAATCCGGGTGTTCACGAGCCGTTCCCGCATTCGCTGAGGGAACGATTTGCTGGCGGATGGTCAAATCTGCTAGGCACGGCTTCGGCGCACATGCCCGCGTGTGGCAGCAGTACTGAAAATACATTACATTACCTACTCAAAACACAACGAGGGGCAACCATGAGCAACAAAGGGCAATTGCTACAAGACCCGTTCCTCAATACGCTACGCAGGGAACATGTGCCGGTATCGATCTATCTGGTCAATGGCATCAAGCTCCAGGGGCAAATCGAATCCTTTGACCAATACGTCGTCCTGCTCAAGAACACGGTCACCCAAATGGTGTACAAACACGCGATTTCGACCGTCGTGCCCGCTCGTCCGGTCACTATTCCACACGATCACGGCAACGAACCTTCCTGATTTCGCGGGTCGCGCGGCATTGTCCGCGCGCGGGGTCGCGAGAGATGTTTGAGCGTCCGTCGGCGGGGGACGCAGCGATCCTGGTCCATCTGGAGTTCGGACCGGAGGCACAGGACGAGCGGCTCGCAGAACTCGAACTTCTTTCAGCCAGCGCTGGCGCACGTGTGGTCGGGATCGTGCGCGGACGTCGCCAACGGCCGGACCCGGCACTGTTTGCCGGCAAGGGCAAGACCGCCGAGATCGCCGCGTCGATAACGGCCGCCGGCGCGGATCTCGTAATATTCGACCATGTGCTTTCCCCGGCGCAGCAGCGCAATCTCGAACGCGAACTGAACTGTCGCGTCGTCGACCGGAATACGCTGATTCTCGACATTTTCGCTCTCCGTGCGCGCAGCCACGAGGGCAAACTTCAGGTCGAACTGGCCCAGTTGGAGCATTTGTCGACCCGCCTGGTGCGAGGCTGGACCCACCTCGAGCGGCAGACCGGTGGCATCGGCTTGCGTGGGCCGGGCGAGAAGCAGTTGGAAACCGATCGCCGGTTGCTCGGCGTGCGTGTCAAACTGCTGCGGGAACGCTTGATCCGGCTAGAGCGACAACGCGCGGTGCGTCGCCGCGCCAGGGGGCGCAATCAGATGCCGACCGTTTCGCTGGTTGGCTACACCAACGCCGGCAAGTCCACCTTGTTCAATGCCCTGACACGAGCCGAGACCTATGCGGCGGATCAGCTTTTCGCGACGCTCGATACGACATCGCGGCGCCTGTATCTCGGCAACGAGATCGATGGCGGAGACAGACGCGGCGGTACCGTTGTCCTGTCCGACACTGTCGGGTTCATCAGGGATTTGCCGCACTCGCTGGTCGACGCGTTTCACGCCACCCTCGAGGAGACTGCCGAAGCGAGCCTGCTCTTGCATGTCGTGGATGCCGCCAGCGCCGATCGCGACCAGCAGATCGAAGCGGTTGATCGCGTGCTGGCTGAGATCGGTGCTGGGTCCGTCGCGCAGATCGTCGTGTGGAACAAGATCGATGCAACCAACGGCGCGCCCGGGGTCGATCGTGATGCCTATGGTAAAATCTCGCGCGTTCGATTGAGTGCCCGAACCGGCGCCGGCCTCGATCTGCTGCGCCGGGCCATCGCGGAAACCCTGCTGACCCTTAGCGGGCCGGAACAGATCGATGGAATCGTCAGGACTGCGGCCTGATTCAGGCGATTCACCGTTTGGCCGGCAACTCTCCCGTTTCTTTTCCTAGACAAAAGTGATCATACGACGAATCCTCATGTCCCTGAACGACCCGCAGTGGGGCCGCGGCAACGGCAACAAGGGTGGCTCGAATCAGGGTCCGCCCGACCTGGAAGAACTCTGGCGCGACGTCAATAGGCGGATTTCTGGCATCTTCGGCAAGAAGGGCGGCAGCGCCGATGGCGGCGGTGGCGGCGATTCGGGCAATCGTCCGCCACTTTCGTTCCGTCGGATGGGGGGCGGCATCGGCGCGCTGTTGGTCGTCGTACTCCTGATCTGGCTCGCCAGCGGGTTCTACACCATTGACGCCAGCCAGCGAGGCGTCGTGCTGCAGTTCGGTCGCTACAAGGAAATCACCGAGCCCGGCCTGCGCTGGCGCATGCCGTACCCGATCGAGTCGCATGAACTGGTCAATCTGACCGGTGTTCGAACCGTGGAAATCGGCTACCGGGGCACCAACAAGGTTCTCAAGGAGGCCTTGATGCTGACCGATGACGAGAACATCATCAACATCCAGTTCGCGGTGCAGTACATTCTCAAAGACCCGAAGAATTACCTGTTCAACAATCGCAGTCCGGAAGAGGCCGTCATTCAGGTGGCCGAAACCTCGGTACGTGAAATCGTCGGCAAGAGCACGATGGATTTCGTGCTCTACGAAGGACGTGAGCAGGTTGCGGCCAGCGCCGCGCAGTCGATGCAGCAGATTCTCGACCGCTACGAGACCGGTATCCAGATTAGCAAGGTGACTATGCAGAACGCCCAGCCTCCCGATCAGGTTCAGGCCGCGTTCGATGATGCCGTCAAGGCCGGACAGGACCGCGAGCGGCAAAAGAGCGAAGGCCAAGCCTACGCCAACGATGTGATTCCGAAGGCCAAGGGCACCGCGGCGCGCCTGATGGAGGAAGCCAACGGATATTCGCAGCGTGTGGTAGCGACGTCGGAGGGCGAGGCCAGCCGGTTCAAGCAGGTGCTGGTGGAGTACAGCAAGGCCCCGGAAGTCACCCGGCAGCGGATGTATATCGAAACCATGCAGCAGGTCATGTCGAACAGCAGCAAGATCATGATGGATTCGCGCTCCGGCGGGAATCTTCTTTACTTGCCGCTGGACAAGTTGATGCAGTCCGCCGGCGCGGCCACAGCGCACAGCACGCAGTCGGTCGCTCCGTCGGAGGTGCCGCCGGCTCAGCGGGCGCCGGTTCATGTGCCGGAGCCGCAGGTCGGGCCGCCGAAGGCCGACATACCGCAGAACACGTCTCGCGACGACTATCGCTCGCGCGAGTCGATGCGCCAGCGCGGATCGGAGAGATGACATGCAAGAGAAATTTGCTCTGATCGCCGGTATTGCCCTGACGCTGCTGATAGTGGCCTCGATGTCGCTGTTTACCGTCGATCAGCGACAGTACGCTCTGGTGTTCCAGCTCGGCGAAATCAAAGATGTCGCCAGCGAGCCCGGGCTGCACGGGAAGTGGCCGCTGATCCAGAACGTGCGCTACTTCGACAAGCGCATCCTGACCATCGATTCGGCCGAGCCCGAGCGTTTCCTCACAAGCGAAAAGAAGAATGTGCTGGTCGACTCGTTCGTCAAGTGGCGCATCATCGACGTCAAGCAGTTCTACCTGTCGGTCGGAGACGAGGCAAGGGCGCAAATCCGCTTGACCCAGGCCGTCAACGCCAGCCTGCGCGAGGAGTTCGGCAAACGCACGGTGCATGACGTGGTCTCGGGCGAGCGCGACAAGATCATGGAAGAGATGCGCAGCAAGGCCGACGCCGATGCGCGCAACATCGGTGTTCAGGTGGTCGACGTGCGCCTGAAACGCGTCGATCTGCCGCTGGAGGTTTCCGAGTCGGTTTACCGCCGGATGGAGGCCGAGCGCAAGCGAGTGGCGAATCAGTTGCGCTCTCAAGGTGCTGCCGAGGCCGAGAAGATTCGCGCCGATGCCGATCGGCAGCGCGAAATCATCGTTGCGGAAGCTGACCGCGAGGCGCAGCGCATCAAGGGCGAGGGCGACGCCAAAGCGACTGCAATTTACTCTGCCGCGTACGGACAGAATCCGGAGTTCTATTCGTTCTACCGCAGCCTCGACGCCTATCGCAACAGCTTCCGTAACAAGAGCGATGTCTTGGTGCTGGAACCGACCAGTGACTTCTTCAAGTATTTGAAGGGCTCGGGCGCATCCTCCGGCAAATCGAAGTGACCAGTTTGTTGGCGGCGTTTGCGCTGATGCTGGTGCTGGAAGGGGTGATGCCGTTCGTTGCGCCGAAACTGTGGCGCGAAACTTTTCGCCGCATCACCGAGATGGCAGACGGTCAGTTGCGCTTTTTCGGACTGACTTCCATGCTGATCGGTCTCAGTCTGCTGTTCCTCGTCAAGTGAGTTTCTGAGTCATCGACATGCAGCGCTGGGTATTGCCCGAATCCATCGAGGATGTATTGCCGGCCGAAGCGCGCCGCATCGAGAGCCTGCGCCGGGCGCTGCTAGATTCATTTGAATCGCATGGTTATCAGCTGGTGGCCCCGCCGCTGCTGGAGTACCTGGATTCCCTGCTGACCGGCAGCGGTCGCGACCTCGATCTGTCCACCTTCAAGCTGGTCGACCAGGCGTCCGGGCGGATGATGGGTGTGCGTGCCGATATCACGCCCCAGGTGGCCCGCATCGACGCGCATCTGCTCAACCGCCGCGGGGTTGCCCGCCTTTGTTACTGCGGCAGCGTGTTGCACACGCTTCCACGCATGCTGTTGGGCACCCGCGAGCCGTTGCAACTGGGGGCGGAAATCTACGGCCACGCCGGGCTCGAGGCGGATACCGAGATTGTCCGCCTGCTCGCCCGCTCTCTCGCCATGGCCGGCATATCTGCCTCGCGCATCGACCTATCGCATGTCGGGCTATTCCGTGCGTTGCTGGCACAGGCCGGTCTCGCGGCCGATCTGGAAGAGGAACTGTTCGCGCTGCTGCAGGCCAAGGATCTGCCGGGACTGCGCGCGCGCCTGGCGGGCGTGGCCGAACCGGTGCGCGGGGCGCTGATTGCCTTGCCGGAACTGTACGGCGGTGCGCAAGTGCTCGACCAGGCTGCCGCGCGGTTGCCACAGACGCCCGAGGTGGCGGCGGCACTTGCCGATCTGCGCGGCCTGGCAAGTTCGCTCGCCGATCTGCCGATTTCATTCGATCTGGCCGATCTGCGCGGTTTCAACTACCACAGCGGCGTGGTGTTTGCGGCCTATTGCGGCGGGCACCCGGCCGCGGTTGCGCTCGGCGGTCGGTACGATCGGGTGGGCAAGGCATTCGGTCGGGGCCGTGCAGCGACCGGCTTCAGTCTCGATCTGCGGGAACTGGCGCGTCTGGTCGACTGGCCGGTGGAGCGCAAGGCCGTGCTCGCACCCGCGGAGGTGTCGCCCGCGCTGCAAGAGGCAGTGGCGGCCTTGCGGTCCGCCGGCGAGATCGTGATGCTCGCGCTTCCGGGCCACGACGGAACGTGGGCCGAAGCGGGATGTGACAGGCAACTGGTATTGCGCGGTGGGCGCTGGTGCGTCGAACCGATCGAGGGAGAGTAGATCAATGGCACGCAACGTGGTCGTCGTCGGCACGCAGTGGGGCGACGAGGGCAAGGGAAAGGTGGTCGACTGGCTGACCGATCATGCGCAGGGCGTGGTGCGCTTTCAGGGAGGCCACAATGCCGGTCACACGCTGGTGATCAAGGGTCGGAAGTACGCGCTCAACCTGATTCCCTCGGGCATCATGCGCGATGGCGTGGCCTGCTACATCGGCAATGGTGTCGTGCTCAACGCCTCGCATCTGCTGAGCGAGATCGACCGTCTCGAGTCGGGTGGCATCGAAGTTCGCTCGCGCCTCAAGATCAGCCAGGGCTGCCCGCTGATCCTGCCCCATCACCAGGCGCTCGACGTTGCGCGCGAGGCAGCGCGCGGCGGCGCGAAGATCGGCACGACCGGCAAGGGTATCGGTCCCGCCTATGAAGACAAGGTCGCGCGACGCGCGCTACGCGTGGTCGACCTGTTCTATCCCGAACGCTTCGCCGAGCGTCTGCGCGAAGTGCTCGACTACCACAATTTCGTGCTTACCCGCTTCCTCGAAGCCGAGGCGGTCGACTACCGCAAGACGCTGGACGATGTGATGGCGCTTGCGCCGCGGATCGAGCCGATGGTCGGCGATGTTTCGGCTGCGCTCCATGCGGCCAACCGGGCCGGGCACAACCTGCTGTTCGAAGGTGCGCAGGGTACGCTGCTCGATATCGACCACGGCACCTATCCGTTCGTGACGTCGAGCAATTGCGTCGCCGGCCAGGCTGCTGCCGGCTCCGGCGTGGGGCCGGGCATGCTGCATTATGTGCTGGGCATCGTCAAGGCCTACACCACGCGTGTCGGCTCCGGTCCTTTCCCGTCGGAATTGCCGATCGACGACGAAGGCACGGTCGGCCACCACCTCTCCACCGTCGGCCATGAGCGCGGTACGGTGACCGGGCGGGCGCGGCGCTGCGGCTGGTTCGATGCCGCGGCCCTGCGCCGATCGATCCAGATCAACGGCGTCACCGGCATGTGCATCACCAAGCTCGACGTGCTCGACGGCATCGACGAATTCAATCTCTGCGTGGGATATCGCCTTGATGGCGAACTGACCGACCTGCTGCCGCTGGGCGCGGATGAAGTGGCGCGTTGCGAGCCCGTTTACGAAACCATGCCTGGCTGGAACGGCAGTACGGTCGGCATCAAGCGCTATGAAGAGTTGCCGGCGCAAGCGCGTGCCTACCTGAAGCGCATCGAATACTTGTGCGGCGTACCGGTTGACATGATCTCGACCGGGCCGGATCGCGAGGAAACCATCGTCTTGCGCCATCCGTTCGAGGCGTGATGCGCGCGCGCCGCAACGACTGAACAAGCAAAAGGCGGTCACGCATGACCGCCTTTGATTTATCGTGGTGCCCAGAAGAGGACTCGAACCTCCACAGTGTTGCCACCGCTAGGACCTGAACCTAGTGCGTCTACCAATTCCGCCATCTGGGCAGCGAAGGCGTCGCATTCTAAAGGAAAAACGGATTTTGTCAATGAAACAGGGGCCGAAGAACGGTCCGAAACCAGTCTCCGCGACCACGAAACCGCGCGTCATGTCCGCGGTGCGGCAGCGCGATCCGCATTACGCGCGCGAAGCTGCCAAGTACGACAACCCGCTGCCCTCGCGCGAGTACGTGCTGCAGCTGCTCGAAGAGCGCGGCGTGCCGCTTGCCTTCGAGCGCATGGCTGCCGAGCTCGACATCCAGCCCGAGGAACATGAAGAGTTCATGCGCCGCCTCGGCGCCATGACGCGCGACGGCCAGATCATCCAGAACCGCAGGGGCGACTGGCTGATCGCCGACAAGGCCGACCTGATCCGCGGCCGTATCGAAGGGCATCCCGACGGCTACGGCTTTCTGGTGCCGGATGACGGCGGCGCCGACCTGTTCGTTGGCGAGCGCGAGATGGCCAAGGTGCTGCACGGCGATCGTGCGCTCGCGCGGGTGGTCGGCATCGACCGGCGCGGGCGGCGCGAAGGCAAGATCGTCGAAGTCATCGAGCGCGCCAATTCGCGCATTGTCGGCCGTGTGTTCATCGAACACGGCGTGGCGTTCGTCGTCGCCGAAAACCGCCGCATCACACAAGACATCCTGGTCGCACCCGCAGAGAAGGGATCTCGCGCCGAGCGGCCGAGGGCGGGGCAGGTCGTGGTGATCGAAATGGTCGAACAGCCCTCGAAACATGCCCAGCCGATCGGCCGCATCGTCGAAGTTCTCGGCAACTATGCCGACCCGGGCATGGAAATCGAGATCGCGCTGCGCAAGCATGAACTGCCGTTCGAGTTTTCCAAGCAGGCGCTGGCCGAGACGAAAAAACTCCCCGACGAAGTACGCCCATCCGATCGCAAGGGTCGTGAAGACATACGAGATCTGCCGCTGGTCACCATCGACGGTGAAACCGCAAGGGATTTCGACGACGCGGTGTTTTGTGCCAGGCAGGGTCGCGGCTACCGGCTCGTTGTGGCGATTGCGGATGTCAGCCACTATGTCAAGCCGGGTTCGGCACTGGATACCGAGTCGCAAGGGCGCGGCAATTCGGTGTACTTCCCGCGCCGCGTGATCCCGATGCTGCCGGAGAAGTTGTCGAACGGGCTGTGCTCGATCAACCCGCAGGTGGATCGGCTGTGCATGGTCTGCGATATCGACATCTCGGCCGCCGGCAAAATTCAGCACTACCGCTTCTACCCGGCAGTCATGCATTCGAAGGCGCGGCTGACCTACACCGAAGTGGCGGCTGCGTTGTTCGACAAGGACGCGGCGGCGCTCGACAAGGTCGGCGCGCTATTGCCGCAGCTGCAAACGCTCGATGCGCTCTACCGTGCGCTTGCCAAGGCACGCGCCACGCGAGGCGCGATCGACTTCGAGACCGTCGAAACCATCATGGAGTTCGACGACAACGGCAAGATCGCGCGCATTGTCCCCTACGCGCGCAACGATGCACATCGCATCATCGAGGAATGCATGCTGGCTGCCAACGTCTGCGCGTCGGATTTTCTCGCCGATCGCGAACACCCGGCGCTCTACCGGGTGCACGAGGGGCCGACCGACGAGAAGCTCAAGCGGCTGCGCGAATTCCTCAAGGAATTCGGGCTGGATCTTACCGGCGGGAGCAGCCCTAAGGCCGGCGACTACGCCAAGCTGCTGGCAAGGATAAAGGACCGTCCCGATCTTCAGTTGCTGCAGACGGTGATGCTGCGTTCCTTGCGCCAGGCCGTCTACAGCCCCGACAACGTCGGTCATTTCGGCCTGGCCTACGAGTCCTACACCCACTTCACCTCGCCGATCCGCCGCTATCCCGACCTGCTGATCCATCGCGCGATCAAGGCGGTGCTGGCCGGCGAGCGCTACGCGCCTGGCGCCGGCGCTGACGCCTGGGAGGCTGTCGGCATGCACTGCTCGCAGACCGAGCGGCGCGCCGACGAAGCCACCCGCGACGTGACCAACTGGCTCAAGTGCTATTACATGCAGGACCGCATCGGCGAGGAATTCGAGGGCAGCGTTTCAGCCGTCGTGCCATTCGGCATATTCGTCGCGCTCGACGATGTCTATGTCGAGGGGCTGGTGCATATTTCCGAACTCGGCAGCGACTACTTTCACTACGACGACGCGCGCCACGAGTTGCTGGGCGAACGAAGCGGCAAGCGCTTCCGGCTGGCCGACCGGGTGCGGGTGCAACTGGTGCGGGTCGATCTGGAAACCACCAAGATCGATTTTCGGTTGCTCGATGGCGAACCGGCCGCGACCGTTGCCGATAGCGGACCGCGACCGGCCAGGCGCAGAGCCCGATGAGCGAGACGCGATTCATCCACGGCTTTCACGTGGTCACCGCCAAGCTGCGGCAGGATGCGGAGTCGGTGCTGGAGATATTCGTCGACGCCAAACGACAGGATGCACGCGCGCGCGAGCTGCTCAAGCTGGCGCAGGCGCTCGGGGCGCGCGTGATGCCGGTCGACGTGGCGCGGCTCGACGGCATGTGCGGCAGCGCGCGCCACCAGGGCGTGGTCGCGCGGATCAGCGGCATGCACAAAGTGCTGAAGCTCGACGATGTGCTAGACGGTCTCAGCGAACCCGCGCTGCTGCTGGTTCTGGACGGCGTGCAGGATCCGCACAATCTCGGCGCCTGTCTGCGGGTGGCCGACGGCGCCGGCGCGCATGCGGTGATCGCGCCGAAGGACCGCGCGGTCGGGCTCAACGCCACCGCGATCAAGGTGGCCAGCGGCGCGGCCGATACGGTGCCCTACGTCACCGTGACCAATCTCGCGCGCACCTTGCGCGAACTGCGCGAGCGCGACATCTGGTGCGTCGGCACCGCCGACGACGCCGACAAGCAAATCTACGCCGTCGACTTGCGCGTACCGCTCGCGCTGGTGCTGGGCGCCGAGGGCGACGGCATGCGCCGGCTGACGCGCGAAACCTGCGACGTGCTGGCCAGCATCCCGATGCACGGCTTGGTCGAGAGTCTCAATGTTTCCGTTGCCAGCGGCATCTGCCTGTACGAGGCACGGCGGCAGCGCGCCAATCCACGATCCTGAGAGTGGGTGGCTGGAAAGCCGCATGGATAGGCGTTCTACAGCCTGCCATGCTGGAGAGGCGTGGCCCTATTGGCTTGCAGGGCAGCGCCGGTTTTTGGTAAGCGCGCAACGCCCCCACCTTGATGTGGTGCGATCAGTGCGGTGGGGCTGGGGTGCGCAGCGGTAGCAGCGAATCGATCTGGCTGTTCGGGCAGTGGGCAGTTTTTGCAGGGTCTCGCGCAACCAGGCTGCCGGGTCGAGCCCGTTGAGCTTTGCGGTGTAGAGCAGGCTCTGAATGGCTGCAGCCCGCTTTCCAGCGCGCTCGGATCCGGTGAAGAGCCAGTTCTTTTTGCCGATGGCGATGGGCCGGATGTCGTTCTCGCTCGGGTTGTTGGACGAAGCCGCTACTCGGAGGAAACCCCAGCGCTGTCGTCGTGTTGAAGTCAAGATGTTACCTCGCCCCTCATCGGAGGGATATTCATGACGAACGCGAGGTTACCGGAAGATGGAAGACATGTCCGCAGTTGCCGCTACGAATTTCGACAAGAACTATCGGTTGCATCTGAAGCACCTGAAGCTCAAGGGTTTGCAGCCGAAGACGATCGAGGCGTATTCGCGCGCCATTCGCCGGGTCGGAGATTACTTCGATCATCAGATCGACGATCTGACCGAAGCCGACCTGATGGATTAGTTCACCGACCTGCGGTAGACGCATTCGTGGAGTTCGGTCAAGCTCGATCTGTACGGGCTCAAGTTATATCACGAGTACGTCCTGAAGAAACCCAGGGTGGCGCCAGGTCAGGGCAATCGCATCAAATTGAGGCGAACCCGAGGAGGGATTCGCGGTAGGAATCAGAGGAAGCGGCAAGGATGCGACGGGTGTGGATGCCGCCCTTACGCGACTTGTCGAGGCGAAACAAG
>WBZS01002220.1_pt1 | contig 12591 bp, 11 predicted proteins | sample 5204201 | NCBI WGS metagenome assembly WBZS01 (sample SAMN12344357, study PRJNA552823) | activated sludge metagenome | biome: Activated sludge suspended growth; feature: Nitrification reactor; material: Wastewater; isolation source: activated sludge from nitrification reactor of wastewater...
GCCTTCCTGAGTGAGCTTCAGGAGCTTCTTCTCCGACATGGGGCCCACAGCAGTGATCATCTCGAGCCAGTAAATCGTCTCGTCTGCTTCCTCGATGGCAACGCTGATCTTGGATACGATATCGGCTTTCGACTTCGCTCGACAGGCGGATCGATAACTCGCTGACACCGATGAGCCAGAACGCAACAACTGCCTTCCGAACACATCACCCGCCCGCGACTTCGGTAGCGCTTCGGCAACCGCCACACACCGTACGGCAAATGCCTTCGTTCGATCCTTCAACTCCTGCGGCGTCATCGGCGCCTGGGCCCCCAATCAGAAATCATCAATCAGCGATCACGAAATGACCGTGCCTTCGCCCGCCAATGCCCGCGCAATCGGGTTCTCGACGCGCCCGTCGGCGAACACGACCTTCTGCACGCCAAGGGCCGTTGCCTCGCCAGCGCCAAGAACCTTCTTCTTCATCCGGCCTTCGGCGAACTCGAGCGAGGCCTCGACCTTGTCTTTGTCGATGTGCCGGATCAACGTGCTCTCGTCCGGGAACTGGCGCAGCAGGCCCGGCACGTTGCTGAGGATGATCAGTTGCTCGGCCCCGACGGCGCCCGCGACCATCGCGGCCGCGCGGTCCGCGTCGACGTTGAGCGCCACGCCCTCGGGCGAGATCGCGAGCGGTGCCATGACCGGCGTCAGGCCGAGGTCGAGCAGGGTGTTGAGCAACTTCGCATCGACCGACTCGATCTTGCCGGTGTAGTCGTCGCGCAGCATGCGCGGTCGGCCGGTCTTCGGGTCGATGACGCGGATGGCATCTTTGCGGTGCGCCACCATCGCCCGGCCGTCGACGCCCGAGAGCCCGAAGGCGTTCACGCCCAGGGTCTGTAGCCGCTCGACGATCAGGGTGCTGATCTTGCCGGTGGTCACCATGGCGAAGATCTCGAGCGTGGTGCGGTCGGTGTAGCGCGACGTGAACCCCGACGGCGAGGTCACGAACTGCGGCGGGTGCCCCAGTTGCTCGCTGATGGCGTTGGTCTCGCCCGAGCCGCCGTGCACGACGATCAACCGCTGCCCGGCTTTGACCTGGGCCGCCACATCGTTCATCACGGCGTCGAAGTTGACGCCATTGGTGCCGCCCATCTTCACGACAAACATGATCCCTCTCTGGCATTGTTGATTGATGATTTCTGATCGTTGATTGGAGGTCAATCAGCAATCAGAAATCGACAATCAGCAATCACACGGGGTGTAACCCCGGAAACTCCAACCCCAGCGTCTCGTCGAACCCGCACATGAGGTTGAACGCCTGAACGGCCGAGCCCGAGGCGCCCTTCATCAGGTTGTCGATTGCGGCCAGCGAGACGACGCGGTGGGTGCGCGGGTCGTATTCGAAACCGACGTCGACGTAGTTCGAGCCGGCCAGGATCTTGGGGTCCGGCACACGATGGATGCCGGTTTTATCTTTGACGATGCGGACGAAAGGTTCGTCTTTGTACGCGCCGCGATAGGCCTTCCACAGGTCCTTCTCGGTGGTGCCGGGTTTCACGAAGCAGTGCGCGGCTGCCAGCACGCCACGCACGAGATCCACCGCGGTCATGGTCAGGTGCACGTCGGTCTTGCCGAACGCCTGGATCACTTCAGCCGTGTGACGGTGCCCGACCGCGGCGTAGGTGCGCACCGAGTGCGACTTCTCGGGGTGATGCGAGCCCGGGTTGACGCTGGCGCCGCCCTCGGAAGAACCGGTTTTGACGTCGACGATGATCGGGCGCTCGTCGACCAGCAGCCCGGCCTTCGCGAGCGGCAGGATCGCCAGGTTCGAGGCCGTCGCGTTGCAGCCGACGCCGCTGACATAGCGCGCGGTCTTGAGCGCCTCACGCGTCAGTTCCGGCAGGCCATAGACCCACTGGCCGATCTGGTCGGGCGCGTGGTGCGGTTCGCCGTAGAACTGCTCGTACAGCGCCAGATCCTTCAGCCGGAAATCGGCCGAGAGGTCAACGATGCGCGGGGCCAGGCTCTGGTAGTGCGCGATCTTCTTTTGGGCCTCGCCGTGCGGCAGAGCCAGGAAGAGCACGTCGCAGGGTTGCAGGGCCTGCTGGCTGACGAACTGGAGTTGAGTGCGCTTGCGTAAGTTTGGATGCGTTTGGAAGACGAACTCGCCGGCCTTGCTTTCGGACGTCGCCTGCACGATTTCGACGCCCGGATGGAACAGCATCAGCCGCAGCAGTTCGCCTCCGCCGTAGCCGGAAGCGCCAACGATGGAAACCTTGAGCTTGGTGGTCATGGTCGAATCTGGGCCATTGCTGATTGTTGATTGACTTCCCAATCAACAATCAGCAATCTCTAGTCCACAATGTCCTTCGGCACCGGCTGATACGCCGCAAACCATTTGTCCTTGTTGCGGCCGACGTTCATGGTGTAGTCGACGACCTTACCGGGGATGTCGATGCCGGTGGCGGGCACGCTGGAGTGGAACTCCATGGTGTGGTTGACCTCGTTGATCAAGAGCCCACGGTCGGGGTCCTCGAAGAGGTCGATCGCCAGCACGCCGCCGCCGACGGCCTCGGCCGCGCGGATGCACATGTCGTTCAGCTCGGGCGTAACCGGGCAGGCCGTGGCCTTGCCGCCGCGGGCCGTGTTGGTGATCCAGTGCCCGGAGTGCCGGTAGATCGCGGCGATGGTCTCGTCGCCGACGACAAAGGCGCGGATGTCGCGCCCCGGCTTCTTGATGTACTCCTGGATGTAGAAGATGTTCTGCTGGTAATTGCCCAGCGCTTCGCGGTGCTCCAGGATCGCTTCGGCCGAGTCGCGGTCGTTGATCTTGGACACCATGCGGCCCCAGGAGCCGATCACGGGCTTGAGCACGACCGGGAAGCCGAGCTCCTCCATCGCCTCGATCGCGGCGTCGGGTGTGAAGGCCATGCGCAGCTTGGGCTGCGGGACGCCGTGGCGCTTGAGCGCCGCCGAGGTCCAGAGTTTGTCGCCGCAGGTGTCCGCCACGTTGGCGGCGTTGACCGTGGGCACGCCCCAGGCGTTGAGCAGCTTGCAGAAGTACAGGCCGCGGCCGTAGCTGATGCTGCGCTCGAGAAAGACGTCGAAGCTGGTCCAGGCCTCGGGGTCTTCCAGTTTGAACGCCACCTCGCGGTCATCGAACTTCTCGTAGTTCGCGCCGCGCTTCTCCAGGGCCTCGAGCAGCCACTTCTCCTCGACCCGGATGCGGGAGTACAGTAAGCCGACTTTCATAATAGTCAGGTAGTCAGGTAGTCAGGTAGTCAGGTAGTCAGGTAGTCGGGTAGTCGGGTAGTCGGGTAGTCGGGAATCGACAACAAGACTACAAGACTACAAGACTACTCGCCCCAGTCTTCGGCTTCTTGCGGGGCCAGTTCGAGGACGACGTTGGGGGTCAACGCGCGGACCTCGAGGTCGACGCCGCAGTCGCCGCAGACCACGATCTCGCCCTCCATGGTGTCGGGCTTGAGGGACACGCTGCCTTCGCATTCGGGGCAGGTGCCGATCAGGGTGGTGGACGCGGTCATGTTCATGGTCTCCTTCAAGTTCCTGCCCCGTCGGCTGGACGAGGGTTCAGGCGATGGCCGAGGGTCTCGGCCGAAACAAAAAGGCCTCTCAGGTTGAGAGGCCTTCAGGCTTGCACTGCGGGCGCGGTTGCTTTACCGTGCCAAACGAAGAGCGCCGAAGGCCGAGATGGGCTTCGGGGAACGACGGGCGCGCTTCAGTCCAGCGTTGTACAACATCGCACGCAAGAATACCACAGCTTCGCCCTTGATTGTCGGGGAAATCGTACAGGATTCAGAGCGCGGGCCTGGGTAATTGCTATAGCGGATGGCGGCGCTCATTAACCAAAGTTGACTGTCCTTTGAGGTTGCTTATCGGAGGTTCGCGCCACAATACCCTGAGACTCGCAAAATGAAACGCCCAGCGGTTGTCTTGACCGTCCTCTATGGCATCGCAAGCCTGTTGGTGGCTATTGCCACTCTTGCCCTACCGGCTTTTCGTGCTAACCGTTGGCTGACCTACGCTCCTCTACGCGAACTGCTGGTGCCTCCGCCTGAGCCGATCGTGCTCACGCTGCTGTACTCCACTGAGAAGGAAACCTGGTTAACCGAGACACTGGCAGCGATGACTCGGGACGATCTCCGGCTCGATGGACGTCCTATTCGTGTGGTGGGTCAGCCAATGGGGTCGCGCGAAATCGTACTGGCCGTCCTGGACGGCGCGGCGCAGCCGGACCTGATCAGCCCCGCCAGTTCTTTGCAGCTCCAGATCCTGGCAGACCAATCGGCCGCGCGGCGGGGCCAATCCGTGGTCGACTTGGCCGACACCCGGCATTGCCGTTCGGTGCTCCGCACGCCGCTTGTTTTGGTGGCCTGGCGAGATCGAGCAGACGTACTGTGGGGGCAGGCGCCCGGCCTGGCCCTGTGGTCGGACCTCCAGACCAGGGTCACCGATCCGCAAGGTTGGGCGGCCCTGGGTCAGGCCGATTGGGGTTTCGTCAAGTACGGACAGAGCGATCCGTTGCGGTCCAACAGCGGCTTCATGGCCGTCGTGCTCATGACATACAGCTACTTTGGCAAGACCGCGGGTCTGGACAACCAGGATGTCCTGACGGATCGCGGCTTCCAAACCTGGCTTTCTGACTTTCAAAACAATGCGGTCAAACCGTTCGCGCAAAGCACGGGCCCGCTGATGACCGACATGATCCAGATCGGCCCGAGCCGATATGACCTAGCCGCCGTCTACGAGGCCACGGCCATCGAGCAAGCCGAGAACGCCATGGGACGTTACGGCGAATTACGCGTGTATTACCCGCCGGCGACCGTTGTCAGCGACCACCCTTTTTGCCTGCTGCGCGCTGGGGCGGCGACGCCGTGGATCACGGACGAGAAGTCACGGGCCGCTGAGGCGGTGCTCGACTATCTCACCGCGGCTCCGGCGCAAGAGCGGGCGCTCCTGCAACATGGCTTCCGGCCCGTCAACCCGGCGGTGGCCTTGGAACAGACCGGAAGCCCGTTTGTTCGATACACGGCCAACGGGCTGAGCGTCGATCTCCCGGCCGAGGTCGAGTTGCCCTCCGGTGATGTGCTGGCGACGCTCCTGGAGTTGTGGGACCGCCTGGTGGATTGAACCGGGTGGATGAACCTGTGAGGTGTGGCATGAACAAACTGGCGCATGGATTGTTGATCGCGGCCTTGACGATGACCGGCTGCGGCCTGGTGCCCGATCTGGGGCCGTCGGTGACGGTCAGCATCGTATACGGCTCAGAAAAGCGCGAGTGGCTGGCCCCGCTGGTCGAGGCCTTCAATGAGTCCGGGCAGAAGACGGCCAGCGGGGCCGTGATCAAGATCGAGGCCACGGCGATGGGCTCGATTGAGGCCGTCGACGGCATCCTCGCGGGCACGATCCAGCCGACCGTCTGGAGCCCGGCCTCGTCGCTCTACATTCCCCTGGCGAATGAGCGATGGCGCCAGAGTCATTCCGGCGACCTGGTTGGCGCCACGCCCTCCAACCTGGTGCTCAGCCCGGTCGTGATTGCGATGTGGCGTCCGATGGCCGAGGCGTTGGGCTGGCCCGCGACCGAGCTCGGTTGGAGCGACATCGCCGACCTCGCGACCTCGACTGAGGGTTGGGCGGCCCTGGGATATCCCGAGTGGGGGAAGTTCAAATTCGGTCACACCCATCCCGGATTCAGTAACAGCGGGCTCTCGGCGGTGCTGGCTCAAGCCTATGCCGGCGCCGGCAATCCACGCATGTTGACGGCCGATGGCCTGGCTCAGGCCGCGCCGCTGATGACTGCGATCCAGTCCAGCCTGATCCACTATGGCACGAGCACGGGATTCTTTGGCGAGCGCATGTTCGAGCGCGGGCCGTCGTACTTGAGCGCAGCGGTGCTTTACGAGAATCTGGTTGTTGCTCAAGAATCCAGGCGGTTAGCGGGCCAAAGCCCGCAGCTTTCCGTGGTGGCCATCTATCCCAAAGAAGGCACCTTCACGGCCAACCATCCCTATATCGTTTTGAACGCACCATGGGTCACGGACGACCAACGCGAAGCGGCGAAAGCCTTCGAGACCTTCCTGCTCGATCGCCCGCAACAGTTGAAAGCGCTCGAACTCGGGTTCCGCCCGGCGGACGTCGGGATCCCCTTCACATCGCCGCTCGACGCCCAACATGGGGTCGACACGACCCAACCTCGCAACGAATTGGCCGCGCCGGACGCGGCCACGCTGGAGGCTGCAACTCAGCTATGGCAACAGACCAAGAAGCCCGTCGACTTAGTGGCCGTCATCGATATCTCGGGCAGCATGGGCGGCGACAAGATCGCGGCGGCGCGCACCAGCCTGGGTCAATTTATCGGCCGGTTGGGCGATCGCGACCGCATCCAGGTGATCGCCTTCAACGACACCTCCGTGTCGATGGGGCCGCTGGCGCCCCTGGCCGATGTCCGAACAGATCTCCAGCGGCGGGTCGGCGCGATCTCGGAGAGCGGCGGCACGGCCCTCTATGACGCGGTCGGCGCCGCGGTCAGCGACCTGACCGCCAATGGCGATCCCGACCACATTCGCGCGATCGTCGTGCTGAGCGACGGCGAAGACACGGAATCCGCCAGCAGCCTGGACCAACTCCTGGCGCAGATCGGCCAGGGCGGTGAGGGCGGCGACTCGATCAAGGTGTTCACCATTGCGTTTGGCGGTGACGCCAGTGCCGACGTGCTCACTCAGATCGCCGAGACCACCGGGGCTCGCATGTACGAGGGTAAACCTGAAGACATAGATCGCGTGTACGCCGAGATCGCGACGTTTTTCTAGTCAGATCGTCAGGCAGTCGAGCAGTCGGGAAGTCGCGTCGACTACCTGGCGATCTGACTACCTGGCTACCCGATCACCCGAACATCATGTCCCGTTCACCTCTTGTGATTGCCCTGTTACAGCCGTTACATCTGGTGCTGCTCGCGCTGACGATCGCGGCTGGCCTATGCGCGGCCTGGTGGCTGTTCCCGGTCGGGTTGGTGCTGTGGGCCGGCCTGGTGTGGTCGCAGAGCCGTTCACCCTCGGTGCAGGCGCTGGTCAACGTCCAGGCGCGCGCCGGGGCGTTGACGCCGCGGTTCCAGGCCTTGTACGACGAGGTCTCACGCAACCAGATTCGGCTGTTCAACGCATTGAATGGCGGTAGCAACGCCGCGCAGACCGCGGCGCTTGAGCCCGTGCAGCAGGCGTTGAACGAGCTCGCCGACGAAGTCTTCACCGTCTGCCAGCGGATGACGGGCCCGGAGAACTACCTCCGGGTTACGGATCTGAGCGGTCTGTCGGGTGAGCGCGCGTTGGCCGTGCTGGCGGTGGAGAGCACCCAGGACGTTGCCGAAAAGAAGCAACGTCAGGAGGCTCTCGAGACGATCGAGAAACGCATCCAGGGGGTGAAAGCCATCGAGACGCTGCTGAACGAGACCGAGGCGCAACTCAAGACGGCCGGCAACGAGCTGGCGGCCGTACTCTCGGAGTTCATGCGTCTCCAGGCTCTGGGTGCGAAGAGCGGCGAGGACGACGCACTCAAGCTCTCGGCCCGGCTGCGCAAGCAGACGCTTGAGCTCCGCGAGCTCGAGCGCCAGGCGTCGTGATCCCAGCCTTCGACCAGTCGGGCCGACACGCGATTCTCGAGAAATCAAGACCCGACCCAAATCGTGCGACAAAGCCCGGCGCTGTTTCTAACCCGACGAGGTCGTCGTGCTATAGATCGTCGATCGGTGTCGGTCCCGGCAACCAGTTGAGCTCGCTGTCGAGCATGAACTGGTTCGGCCACGCCTGCGCGGGTTCTTCCCAGGCGCGGAAACCGCGCACACATTGGTAGAACGCCTCGCCGGTGTCGAGCGCCGGACGCATGTACACGGCCGCGATCCGATCCATCACGTCGGCAGGACGGTCTGGCACGCCCTCGAGCACGCGTAGGAACCACTTGTGATACGGGTAGAGCGCCTCGTTGTGGGCCAGGATCATGCGCCCGCCGAAAAGCACGAGCTTGTGGATGGCGAGGTTGAGCAGGTAGGCGTTGTCATGCCGCACCGCCTCACTGACGAACCAATGCCAGGCCTCGAGCTGGGCGATAAACCGGCCGATGCGCTCGACCTTTTCAGCCACAGGATACCGGGCCGCCGAACGAATGAGATCCGCGATGCTTTCGTCGCGGCTATAGATGATCTGAGCGCCGGCGAAGGCATAGCGCGCGGGCTCGCTGCCGTTGCGGGCGACCTGCCCGATGAACTCGGCGGTCGTGTACTTGCCGTCGACGTAGCCTTCCGGGTAGGTCGCCAGCTCGCGGTTGAAAAAGGTCAACGCGCCGCTCTCGAGCCGTGTTGCGTGGTCAGCCTCCGAGATCACGATCTGGATGTCAACGTCGGAGTCCGCGCGGGCAAAGCCGTGAGCGAGCGAACCGCCGAGCATGACGGCGCGCACCTCCGGCTCGGACTCAAAGTGCTTCCGGACCCGCTCGATGGTTTCGAGGTGATGGGGTTGCATGGTGTTTCAGCTCTTGGCTGCCGTGTCCAGGATCTGTCGCGCGGCTGCGATTTGGGCGCGCACGTTGTCGGGGGACGTGCCGCCGCTGGCCGTCCGCCGGGCGACCGCGGCGTCGAAGTCCCAGACCGTGACGACGTCGGGCTCGAACGCGCTGTGCAGGCCGCGCAGGTGCTCGAGGGTGAGGTCGCTGAGCTTTTGCAGGCCCGGCGTCCCGGCGGCCCGGCCGTTTTCGACCAGCCGCACAGACGCCCCGACGACATGATGGGCCTCGCGGAAGGGCACGCCTTTGCGGACGAGGTAGTCGGCCAGTTCGGTGGCCAACAACATCGGTTCGAGCGCGGCCCGCATCCGGTCGACGTGGACGGTGAGCGTGGCCACGCAGCCGGCGACGACCGGCAGCATCACACTCAGGATGTCGTGCGCGGCAAACACCGCGCCCTTATCCTCCTGCAGATCCTTATCGTAGGCCGAGGGCAAACCCTTGAGCGTCGCCAGCAGGCCGGTTAGTGCGCCGAGCAGGGTGCCGGCCTTGCCGCGCGCCAGCTCGAGCATGTCCGGGTTCTTCTTCTGCGGCATGATGCTCGATCCGGTGCTATAGGCGTCGGCCAGGGTCACGAAACCGAACTCGCTCGACGAGTACAGGATCAGGGCCTCGGCCAGCCGGCTGAGGTGCGTGCCGGTCAGGGCCGCATCGAACAGGTACTCGGCCGCGAAGTCGCGGTCGCTGATGGCGTCGAGCGAGTTCTCGGAGGCCCTTGCGAAGCCCAGGGACTCGGCCAGGGCTGCCCGATCGATCGGGTAGGCCGTGCCGGCCAGGGCGGCGCTGCCGAGCGGCATGACGTTCAGGCGCGTCTGCGTGGCGCGCCAGCGGTCGAGGTCGCGTTCGAGCGCCCAGAAGTGTGCCAGGCACCAGTGCCCGAACGTGATCGGCTGGGCGCGCTGCACGTGCGTGTAGCCGGGCAGCAGGGTCGCCACATTGGCGTCGGCTTGCAACACCAACGCGGTCTGGAGCTGACGTGTGAACCCGGTTATGCCGTCGATCGCGCTGCGGCACCACAACCGGAAATCCGTGGCGACCTGGTCGTTGCGGCTGCGGCCGGTGTGGAGCTTGCCGCCCAGCGGCCCGATCAACTCGGTCAACCGGCGCTCGACTGCGGTATGGATGTCCTCATCGCCCGGCGCGAAATCGAACGACCCGGCCTCGAACTCGGCTTGCACCTGGCGCAGCCCGGCCTGCAACTCTGCCGCTGCGGCCGGCGTGATCACGCCCGCGACCCCGAGCGCGCCGGCCCAGGCCAGGCTCCCGGCGACGTCCTCGCGCCACATGCGTTGGTCGACGCTGAGCGATTGATTGAGTTGATGGGCGAGCGGGTCGACCTTGCCGTCGAAGCGACCACCCCAAAGAAGATTGGTCATTGGATGTTTGAAAGGGAAGGAGGAGGGAAGAGGGAGGAGGGAGGAGAGAGGAGGGACACTCCTCCCTCTTCCCTCCTCCCGCTTCCCGCATTAGTCCCGCTTGAACTTCGAATAATCCGGCTGGGCGTAGTGCAGGCCCTTGTTGCCGGCGATGTCGAGCAGGGCCGTGACCTTCATGGGCAGGCCGTAGAGCTTGATGAAGCCCGTGGCGTCGGACTGGTTGTAGACGTCTTCCTGGCCGAAGGTGGCGAAGTCTTCGCGGTACAGACTGTGCGGGCTCTTGCGCCCGGCCACGATCACGCTGCCCTTGTAGAGCTTGAGGCGGACGCTGCCGTTGACGTGCAGTTGGGTCTGGTCGACGAAGGCCTGCAGCGCCACGCGCAGCGGGTGGAACCACTGGCCGTTGTAGATCATCTCGGCGTAGCGCAGGGCGACCTGCTCCTTGTAGTGCAGCGTGTCGCGATCGAGGCAGATCGACTCGAGCTCGCGGTGCGCCTCGAAGAGCAGCGTGCCGCCGGGGGTCTCGTACACGCCGCGGCTCTTCATGCCCACCAGCCGGTTTTCGACCAGGTCGATCCGCCCGCAGCCGTTGCGCCCGCCGATTTCGTTCAGACGCGCGATCAGCGTGGCCGGTGAAAGCGCCTCGCCGTTGACCGAGACGGGCTCGCCGTTGACGAAGTCGATCTCGACGTACTCGGGTTTGTCGGGCGCCTTCTCGGGCGCAACGGTCAGCTGGAACATCGACTCCTCGGGCTCCGCCGCCGGGTCCTCGAGGATACCGCCCTCGTGCGAAAGGTGCCACAGGTTACGATCACGCGAGTAGATCGACTTGAGCGTCGCCGAAACCGGCACGTTGAACTCGGCCGCGTAGTCGAGGGCGTCTTCGCGCGAGCGGATGTGCCAATCGGAATGGCGCCACGGGGCGATGATCTTGAGCTGCGGATTGAGCGCCGTGAAGGTCAGCTCGAAGCGCACCTGGTCGTTGCCCTTGCCCGTGCAGCCGTGGGAGACGGCGTCGGCGCCTTCTTCGGCCGCGACCGCGACCTGGTGGGCCGCGATCAGCGGGCGCGCGATCGAGGTGCCGAGCAGGTAGCGGCGCTCATACACGGCGCTGGACTGGATCAGCTTGAAGAGATAGTCGCGCGCGAACTCCTCACGCAGATCTTTGACCACGCACTTGACCGCGCCGGTGGCGATGGCCTTCTCGTTCAGGCCGCCCAGTTCCTCGCCCTGGCCGACATCGGCGGCGAAGCAGATGACCTCCGAGCCCGGATAGTTTTGCTTCAGCCACGGGACGATCACGCTGGTGTCGAGGCCGCCCGAGTAGGCCAGGACGATTTTCTTGACGTCGGACATGAGAACTCCTTTTATTGCTGATTGTTGATTGATGATTGATGATGGTGATGCGTCGATCGGGATTGCCAACCGACAATCAGCCATCAACAATCAGCAATCGTCTGTACCAGTACGAATACACGCCGTCAAATCCAAGTTTGGCATAGGTCTTGAGGGCGGGCGGGTTGTCAACGACAACTTGCAGATAGGCGCGCCGCGCGCCCTGGGCATGGCCCCAGCGCAACAGCGCCTTCGAGAGCGCCAGGCCGAGACCGCGGCCGCGGGCGCGCTCGATCAGGGCGATGTCGAACAGCCCGACCCAGTCGCCGTCGCAGATGGCCGTGCCGACGCCGATCGGCGTACCGCCCTCGCGCAGGAGCAAGTAAACGGCCGGCGTCGCGATCGCCTCGAGCATCCAGCGTTTGATCGACATCTGGTCCGTCGACCAGTTGGTGTGCGTGGCCCCGAAGGCCTCGAGCCACGCGACGGTCACGGCGCTCTGGTGTTCGACCGTGATCCCGCCTGGCCAGGTCGGTTCGGGGGCCGCCTCGAGCGCCGCGATCTGGACCTGGGTGTCGGAGCCGCGCAGGGCGTAACCGCGCGCGATCAAGGCGTCCTCGAGCCCGCTCGGCCGGGCCGCCGCCGTGAGCTTGAACATCGGCGCCAGCCCGGCGGTTCGGTAGACGGCCTCGACCCGGTCGATCCGGATCTCCAAATCGTCGCTGCCATCGTACAACGGGTACGCGGCGTTCGCGCGCCCCGTCCCGCCGCCGGTCAGACGCAGCACCCAGCCGTCGTCGATCACGGTCTGCCGCGCGGGCAGGGCGTTGAGCGAAATCTCCTCAAGGCGTCGAATCAGGTCCAGGTCCACAGGCCCTCAGAATTGTGGATTGCCGATAGCCGATGGCTGATTGACGCCAATCAACAATCCACAATCAGCAAAAAAAAACGCCCTCCGTTGATGGAAGGCGTTTTGCGAGTGATACCAGGTGCCGGCCAGGGCCGCGTGGCGCACGCAATCGACCGCCTTCCCCTACGGGATGACGAAACGACGGCTGCTACGACGGGCGCGAGGCAGGGCGGACATTGCGGTGATGATACCGGTACCGGGCGCGCCGGTCAAGGTGATTTTGCACAGAAAAGGATCGGGAGGAGCGATGAGCGAGGAGTGAGGGCAAGCTGGTCTGGCGAGTACTGGGGGCGCCTAACCCCTCGGCCCCCATGTCATCCAGAGAGTGGATGGGCGGCGCCCAAACGGCCGGCGAGAAACGGCGGAGGGCCGGTGTCCCGCCGAGACTCGATGGCGAGATCGTAAGGGCGGCGCTTGTCG
>WBZS01002221.1_pt1 | contig 12581 bp, 6 predicted proteins | sample 5204201 | NCBI WGS metagenome assembly WBZS01 (sample SAMN12344357, study PRJNA552823) | activated sludge metagenome | biome: Activated sludge suspended growth; feature: Nitrification reactor; material: Wastewater; isolation source: activated sludge from nitrification reactor of wastewater treatment...
TTTGATTCTCGCTGCCAAGCCCGTACGTCACCCACGATCCCATGCTGGGCCGAATCTGCCGAGCTTCGCCGCAGTTCTGCAGAAGGAGCGACGGTTCGTGATTCGGTACGTCGGCGTGCATCGAGCGGATGACGCATATGTCATCGATGCAGGAGCCGACGGTGGGAAAAATCTCGCTGACTTCGATTCCGCTTTGCCCACAGCGGCGAAACTTGAATGGGGAGGGAAACGCGGCCCCGGTTCGGCGTTCCGTTCGCAGGTTTTCGCGTGGGAGTGCCTGACCGGCGTAACGTTTCAACAGAGGCTTCGGGTCGAAGGTATCGAGGTGCGAGGGGCCACCATTCATGAATAGGTGGATCACGCGCTTCGCTTTGCCAGGAAAGTGAGGCTGCTTCGGTGTGAGAGGCGACAGGCTTTGAACCGGTTCCGCCGCCAGTTGGCCCGTCGACGCCAACATTTGCGTCAAACCGACCATGCCCATCCCCATGCCGCAACGATTCAACATGTCGCGACGCGTCATCACATTGCTTTGCAGCCAACGAATGGAACGATCAAACGGATTCATCACGGGTCATCTCGGCGAAAGGAAGCAAGGTGGGAGGATGCGGCTTCTTATAATTTATCATGCCAAAGTGGGGATGCCCAGGCAGGTTTTCGCGGATGAAAGGCGAGCGGCCGGTGTAAACCGGCCGAGTTAAAGTAGCCGAGGCAGAGCAGCCAGTATAAACCGGCCGAGTTAGTACGTGAAAAGCAAAGTCCATAGGACGGGGTTGAAACGCGTTCGAAATTCGACGGAGATAAGAGCTCCAGGTTCACACCGGATCTAACACGGCCGGTTTACACCGGCCGCTCGCCGATACGGGAGGGGCCGATTTAGCTCAATTGCCACATCAGCATTTTCAGACTGTCGCCCATGCGCGCGTTGGTGCCGAGGGCGGCGGACGGTTCGTAGCCACAATGGACCATGCAGTGCTCGCAACGAGGATCGTTGCCGTGTCCGTAGGCGTCCCAGTTGGTTTTTTGCATTAGATCTTCGAAGGTGGCGTGGTGTTCGTCGGTGATGAGGTAACAGGGGCCTTTCCAGCCCTTGATATTTCGCGTTGGATTGCCCCACGCGGTGCAATCAAGTTCCCGTTCACCTGCCAAGAACTCCAAATAGATCGGCGAGTTGTTCATCTTGTACTTGGTGAACAGCTTTTTTGCCTCAGCGAACTTTTTGCGAATGTCTTCGCGGGTCAAAAAGATCTCAGCGGCGCCTTTGGGATTCGTCGCCTGCACGGCTACGTAACCGTACGCGGGGGAAAGCATGAAGCCATCTACACCTAGGGTGCTCAGATAGGCGTAGAGCGTATAGATTTCTTCGATATTGGTATCTTTGTAGACGGTGGTGTTGGTGCACACCATGAATCCCGCTTCTTTGGCCGCTTTGATCCCTTCGATCGCCGCGTCGAAAACACCCTCGCGTTCCACCGCGCGGTCATGGGTTTCGCGAAGGCCGTCGACGTGCACATTGAAATAAAGCCGTGACGTTGGCTTGAATTCGTGGAGGCGTTTTTTGATGAACATGCCGTTCGTGCACAGGTAGATGTGTTTCCGGCGCTGAAGGATTCCGGAGACGAGTTTGCCCAGGTCGGGATAAATGAACGGTTCGCCGCCACAAATGCTGACGATGGGCGCGCCACATTCATCGACCGACGCCAAGCATTCTTCGACGGAAAGCTTTTGTTTGATGGTGGTCTCGTATTCACGGATTCGGCCGCACCCGGTGCAGGTGAGATTGCAGGCGTGAAGCGGTTCCAGCATGAGCACGAGCGGATACCGTTTTTTGCGGGTGATGGCTTTTTGTGCCATGTAACCGACCATGGCCGTGGTCAAGCTCAGGGGGAAACGCATGGAAACTCCTCGTCCTTGGTGGTTCAAAGCGCCGTCGAAAAAATTAGCACAAAGCCCATACTGATTCTAGGCAGATCGAGAAACGGATGACGATCAGCCCGCCCAGTGGTAACCGCGTAAGGCAGGCGTGGTGGTGCGACGTGGGTGTAATCCGACGCATTCGCGGTAACGAGCCAACGCCATCAGCGGGAAATAGATACGGTACAAGTGATACTTGAGATAGAAGACGCGTGGAAAGCCTGTTCCCGTGAATTGTTCTTCTTGCCAGCCGCCGTCGACATCTTGGTGGTGGAGAAGCCAATCGATGCCTCGGCGCACCTCGCGGGACTTTCCTTCACCAGCCGCGATCAGGCCGAGGATCGCCCAGGCAGTTTGAGACGCTGTTGGCTCGCCTTTGCCTGCGGTTGAGGGGTCGTCGTAGCTCTCGCAGCTTTCGCCCCAAGCACCGGAAACTTGCTGCACTTTCAAAAGCCAATCGGCAGCTTTTTGAACCATGGGCATTTGCATGTCGTATCCGACGGATTCCAAGCCGACGAGTACCTGCCAGGTGCCATAGATGTAGTTCACGCCCCATCGGCCCAACCAACATCCGCGTGGATCCTGCGTTTTCTCGAGAAAAACGAGGGCTTTTTGAACTTGGGGATGGTCGCAGCCATACCCGAAGAGGCCAAGTGCTTCCAGCACGCGCGCGGTGATGTCCGGACAGCTTGGATCGAGCATGGCGTTGTGATCGGCGAATGGGACCTTCGTAAGGATCTCGCGGTTGATGTCGCGATCGAACGCCGCCCAGCCCCCATCCTGATTTTGCATCGCCAACATCCAGCGCACGCCTCGTTCCGCCGCGGGGGTACGCTTATGGAAACGTGGCGCGTGATTTTTGAGTTTGGGATGATCGGGTTCGAATGCGAACCCACTCCGCGCCAAACCCATCAACACCATTGAGGTGTCGTCCGTGTCTGGATAAAAAGCGTTGTTGTATTCGAAGAACCAGCCGGACGGTTCGAGCTCGGGATTCATTAGACTCCAATCACCTGGTCGGCGCACTTCGCGTTCCACCAGCCAATCGGCCGCCTTTTCCAGCTCTGGATCGTCCGTGCCCATGCCCGCCATCGCGAGCGCATTGAGTGAGATGGCGGTGTCCCAAACGGGTGAAAAACAAGGTTGCACGCGCACCGTGTCTTTTTCGTGGATCATCAAATCTTCGAGTTGCTTCAGCGCCCAGATCATTTCCTTGGAATCGTCGGCGTATCCCAGGCATTTCAAGCAGATCACGCTGTAGATGATCGGCGGATAGATGGCACCCACGCCGTCGCTTTCCGCGAAATGATCGAACATCCATCGCGTGGCACGCTCCAGTGCATGTTGACGGATCCACTGCGGCCCCCACCGCTCCAGCCATTTGATCCCTTGATCCAGCACGAGAAAAAAATTGGTCCAACTCAGCAATCGCTTCGAGGGCGGGTGAGGCCACGCCGGCGCGTGCGGATTCGTGAGGAATAGCTCCGTGATGCCCATTTCCTCGGGAAGTTGGCGAACCGGTTTGTATGCGAAAAAGATGCTCAGCGGCACGACGATGGTGCGCGTCCAACTCGACATCGCGTAAATATTGATGTACGCCCATTTCGGAAGCAGCGTCATCTCCGGCGGCACGGCAGCACAACTGGCGTATGAGAATTGTCCCAAAAGGGCTAAATAAAATTTCGTAAAACTATTGGATTTGGCAGCGCCGCCTAGATCTCGAATGAGGCGGCATGCTCGTTTCATGTAGGGCGCGTTCGCGGAGTGTCCGGCGATTTTGAGCGCGAAATAGGCTTTCACCGAAACCGTGAGATCGACCGGGCCTCCGGGATAACAACTCCACGCGCCGTCGGGCCGTTCGTGGCGCAAGATAAAATTCGCAAGCTTTTGAATGATGGGGTCTTTTTCCCGACCCAGGAAGGCGTAAAGGAAAATCGTTTCCGATTCGAGAATCGTGTCGCCCTGAAGTTCGCCACACCAATGTCCATCGGGCTTTTGCAGGCCGAGGAGGTGTTCGCGAACGGCGACGAACGCCGATTCGACGGAGGGACTTTCGCGAGCGACCTCGGCTCGCGAACCCGACTTGTGACCAGCGGATACCAGGGGTTGCTTGACGGTGGACATCCTATCCTCAATCCGTTGCACGAGTCACGACTTACGGTTTACTGTTCACGGCGATCCGCCGGCTCACACCAGCCAGGAACAACGTTCTCGTGCGTTGTCACCACAAGATTTTGGGGTCGTCCGAGCCTTAGCGCCTGCGAGGGAACGCTTGAGCCCTCGCTTGGCGCTCAGGCTCGGCAACGCATGACTCAAAATCTGGGCCGTGACAGAGTACTAGTTTATTCCTCCCGTCCTCGCGCCCTGTGTCCAAACGCGCAGGTCGGCGGAAGCGCAGCATCCTTCGCATGATCTATAGCCAATGACTCGAAAAAGAACAAGGCAACCCAGACAGGACGGGGCGAGCACCACCCATTCTCATAAAACGCGACCTCTGCATTAAAAAGTGAATTTGGGCAGGTGAGAAAGGCAGGATCGTTTGATGGTTTTTTGGTCCAGTAGTAATGATTAGAGCACGCTCATGGCGTCGTGCACGGAGCGCGGAAGTTACGCTGAAACCATTTGAACCAGGTATCAACGACGAATGAATCCGTGGTACTGTTGTCCTTCGAAGGAACGGTACATTGTCGACCATACGTCCTTATTTGTCTCCGCTTTCACGTGCTCGCAAAAGTCACTTCGTCCACCTCGTCGACCCAGTACAATAGTCCGCACTTCCTTATTGGAGACCCTCCGTGAAAACCACCGATATCCGTATCGTCGACCTTACGTACGACTACGAAGATTTTCTTTACCGCACTCCCATCAAGTTCGGCGGCACTGCCGTCGATCGCGTGACGTTGCTCAATGCACACCTGACCGTGGAAAACCAGGCGGGAAAACGTGCAAAGGGATTCGGGTCCATGCCGTTGGGGAACGTCTGGTCCTTTCCTTCGAAGGCTCAGACTTACGATGAAACCCTGGCTGCGATGAAAGCCTTGGCGGCTCGGATCGCTCGGCTGTATTCGGCTTGCACGGAGGTGGGGCATCCCATCGACATCACCTGGAAGCTCGAACATGAATTTGAGGCTCTCGGAAACGAGGTCGATCGCGAGCTTGCGTTGACGGACAAGGTGCCTCGATTGTGCACGATGGTCGTCGCGAGTGCGTTCGATGCCGCCCTTCATGATGCCTTTGGCAAATCGCTCGGTCTCAATTGTTATCACACCTATGGTCCTGAGTTCCTTAGCCACGACCTGGGCTATTACCTGGGAGCGGAGTTCCAAGGCGAAAGGCTCGACCGTTACGTTCGCCGTGAACCTCAACCGCGCATGCCGTTGTACCACCTCGTCGGCGCGCTGGACCCTCTGGATTCCAACGAAGTCGTGAAACCCGTAGGTGATGGTCTCCCTGAAACGTTAGAGGAATGGATTCCAGCGGATGGGCTTACGCACCTGAAAATTAAATTAAATGGAGAAGACCTGGGCTGGGATGTGAATCGCGTGGTCGGCGTTGATCGCGTGGCGGAAAAATCCCAGGCGAAGCGGGGTGTTTCCTCCTGGAATTACTCGCTCGATTTCAACGAAAAATGTGCGAACGTAGAGTACCTTCTCGATTTTCTCAATCAGGTGAAAGAGCGTACTCCACGTGGATTTGAGAAAATTCAGTACATCGAACAGCCGACGGCGAGAAACCTGAAAGCAAATCGCCAGAACGTCATGCATGCCGCGTCGGCACTTCGACCTGTCGTGATCGACGAATCGCTCTTAGATCTCGAGAGTCTGCTCGTTGCGAGGGAGATGGGGTACACGGGAGCGGCATTGAAAGCTTGTAAAGGTCAGACGCAATCGTTGTTGATGGCGGCGGCGGCTCAAAAGTTCGGCATGTTCTTGTGCGTCCAAGACTTGACATGCCCCGGCGCTTCGTTGCTTCATTCCGCCGGTCTCGCCGCGCATGTTCCCGGAGTTGCCGCCATCGAATCGAACGCTCGGCAATACTGCCCAGCCGCAAACGCACCGTGGGCGGAGCGGTTTCCGGGAATCTTTCGGATTCACGATGGAAGCCTGGCGACGAGCTGTCTCAACGGTGTGGGACTTGGCGCGATGCCTTAGGGCGTGGAGAAGAAGCGGCGCGTAAATAATCCAAGCTTGAGTGCCCGCGAGAGTTAACCTGATACTCTCGCAGGCGCTCCGGTTCGAATCGATGATGTTTAATGGGTTGCTGTTATTTCGCTTCAGGCTCTTTCGCCGGTGCGTCCTTCGCGGGCGCGTCTTTGGCGGGGGCGGCGGGTCGGCCGGAATTTGAGCCTTCCACCACCGCCGCCACGCGTGGCACGAACCGGTTCAAATCGGCTCGCATCGTGTCCATGCCTTGCGATCGGCGGTAGCCAATCATGAATTGGAAGTTTTGTGGTGAAATGATCAACATTCCCTTTTCGATCGCCTTGGCTTTCAGGGCTTTGATCGCTTCCTTGGCTTGTTTCGCGACTTCGTTCGTTTCGTCTTCTTTCGCTTCACCATTCAATTCCGTGAGAATGAGGAACCGAGTTCGCGGATGGATTTCGCCTTTGAGTTCTCCGCTGGCCAAGTCGACATACGCGTCGACGCCGATGTCGCGGTCCTTCAAGAAGTAGACAAAATCACTCAGTTTCTCCATCTGTTTGGCGGGAGTTCGGTCAATAGCGCCGTCCATGCTGGCAGGGCCGGCGATGGCGACGTTGGAACCCCAGAACATGTTGTAGATCAGGTCGCCTTCGCGAATTTCGTAATCTTCCACGCCTGAAGTCGCTAAGTGAGCCAAATCGATTTCTTGCACTTCGCCCCGGTCGCGTGATTTGCCATACACCGAAAGAATGCGAACCTGAGCGGACTTATCGGACAATGGTTTGAACACCTCAACCGTGGCTCGCAAGAACCCTTCGGGTCGGCCATCCGCACGTCGGCGGAACACGTTAAAGGTTTGGCCCACTTTCACCGGAGGCAGCTTTTCCTTGGCTGTAACCTCGATGGTAGCGATTCGTTTTTCGAGATCGACCTTGCTCAGATGGCCGACCGAAATATCCCAAAGTGGTCGGCCACTCGAAATGTCCAACACCAACGGCTGGTATTCGCCACTGCCGCTTCGGCGGGTTTCGACACCTTCCGCCTTCTCGGCCAAAAGTTCGTCGATCTTTTTCTTTTGGCCCGCGATGGTCCGGTCTTTCGCTTCGAGTTCCGCGTTCTTGTCCGTGTTCACCTTCTGCAATTCGGCGTTGAGGTTGTTCGCCAATTCCGTTGCTTTTGCGTAATCGGCGCCACGTTTTCGTGCTTCGTTCAGATTCGCAGCCGCGTTGGCGGCGATCGTGCCGTTCACCTTCTTCTGCTGCTCATCCAGTTTCGTCAAAAGGCTGTTCCAGTAATCTTCTTCGTTTTTCTTCGATTTCTGCTGGAGGTCTGCGTATTTCTTTTCCATCGCCAATAAATCTGCCTTCAGCTTGGCGTTTGTTTCCACCAGCGTGTTCTTGAAGGTTTTCGTGGCGTTGTCGTAGCCGAGTTCTTTGGTCAACTCGTCGAAGACCTTGGTGAGGGGATCTTTCATTTTTTCGTTGGCGTACTTGCCGCCGCCGTTACGAAAATCATCGTATTCAACGCCCTGGTCGGCGATTTGGGTGGCGTCGAGTTTGGGGCCATACCCCCCCGCGATCCAGAGTTGATACGCCATCATGCGATGAAACTTTTCGGAAAGCGCCATGGCTTTTTCCGCATTGATGGCTTTTTTCGTGTCCTCGGCGAGCTTGGTTTGGCCGGCGTAGCCGTAATAACCCCACACGCCTAGCCCAAGGCTCAGCAAAACGAAGAAAACCAAAAAGATGATGAGGACGGTGCTGGGGTTCGTTGAGTCTTTTTTCTTGGGTTTTTTCAAGCCGGCCATTAGGTGCACCTCGAAGATGGGAGCGCAGGGGCTCCGGTGACGCAGAGAGCGAGGGCGGATGTGCGCAGCCTCTCCCCCTTTCTTTAAGTGTAAACGTGAAGGGTACCTTGTCAAACGCTTTGGCCGTGGATTTCCAGTTCCCATGCCGTAAAACGCTCATTGATGAGATTTTGTCGATTATCCGAACCTCGTTTCCACGCCAGACACCTGGCGAGGCGAGAAATCCCGCAAAACTCCAATTCGCGAGATCGCCCTGTAATCTTTGCAAGGAACCCCCATGAAGCCGGATGCCGAATCGCTGTACCTGGTCGACGCTCATTCGCTGATCTTTCAGGTTTTTCACGCGATTCCGAATATGACGAGTCCGACGGGTTTACCGACGAACGCTCTGTTCGGCTTCACCAAGGACATGATGTTCCTGCGAAACGACCGAAAACCAACTCGGCTTCTCTGCGTATTCGATGCACCTGGAAAAACGTTCCGCGACGACATCGCCCCAGATTACAAAGCCAATCGTTCTCCCATGCCGGACGATTTGGTTCTGCAGATTCCGCTCATCCATCGAATGTTGGCAGCCATGAACATTCCCGTGCTGAGCATGGAAGGCTTCGAGGCGGATGATCTCATCGCGACGCTTGCCTGCGCAGGTGCCAAGGAAGGCATGAATGTCTACATCTGCACGAGCGACAAAGATTGTCGGCAGTTGTTGGCGGACAACGTGGTCATGTTCAACCTGCGGAAACAGGAAGTTTTCGACACCAAATCCCTGGCCGCCGACTGGGGCGTTCGCCCCGACCAAGTCGTCGATTTTCAGACGCTCGTGGGCGATTCGGTGGACAATGTCAAAGGTGCCGAGGGAATTGGACCGAAAACCGCGACGAAACTTCTTGCCGATTTCGGAACGCTCGACAATTTGATGGCGAACCTCGACAAAATGACGGGCAAGCGCAAGGAATGCCTGAAAGCATTCGCGTCTAATTTGGAGAAAACGCGAAGCCTGGTTCGGCTCGATTGTGCCGTGCCGATTTCGCTCGAGTGGAACCAATGGAAACTTGGCGATTGGAACGGACCGGACCTGCTGGAGCTTTTTCGCGGCTGGGGTTTTCACCGATTCGCGGACCAGGTTCGCCAAAATGTTCCCGCCAAGGCGGCGCCGCCTTCGTCCGTTCAAACCTCGTTATTTGACGATCAAGTCGATGACACGCCACCAACGGCGAAAGCATCGAATTGGCAAGCGACTTATCACCTCGTTAATACGCCCGAACTATTTCACCGGTTTTTCGATGGTTTCCGTCAGGCGAAACGGATCGCGATCGACCTGGAAACCACCTCGTTGGAGCCGCACCAGGCGGAGATCGTGGGCATCGCCATTTGTTGGCGTGAGGGCGAAGCGTGGTACCTCGCGCTGCAAGGTCCCAGTGGCGAAACCACCTTGGATTCGGCCGAGGTCCTCGCGAAACTCAAGCCGTATCTGGTACGCGAAACACCCGAGAAGGTCAACCAAAACATTAAGTACGATTGGCAGGTGTTCAAAGCTCATGGAATTCATTTAGGCGGCGTCGTCGGCGATTCGATGGTGGCGGATTATCTGCTTCACGCGGGCGAACGTAGCCATGGCATGGACGTGCTCGCGGAAAAACACCTGGGTCATCGGCCAATCCCGATCACCGACCTTATCGGCAAAGGGAAAAAACAGAAAAGCATGAGCGACGTGCCTTTGGCGCAAATCGCGGAATATTCGGGCGAAGACGCGGATGTGGCCTTTCGCCTCTGCGATCGGCTCGAACCGCTGCTTCTCCAAGAAGGCCTTCGAAGTGACCGAAAACCACCTGCGGAGGGCACCACATCTGCAGCCGCGTTCTCCCTGTATGACGATCTCGAAGTTCCATTGATCGAAGTGCTTGGCGAGATGGAATTCACGGGCGTTCGCCTGGATGTGCCGCTTTTGCAGACCATGAGCGCCGCGATGGCCAAAGATCTTACCCGCCTGGAAGACGATCTCTACCAACTCGCGGGCAAAAAATTCAACATCGGCTCAGTGGTGCAACTGCGAGAGATCCTGTTCAAAGAAATGGGCCTGACGCCCGAAAAGAAAACGAACATCACAGGAGCGGCCAGCACCGATCAGGAAACTTTGGAAGCGTTGTCGAAACAGGGGCATGAATTCCCACGCAAGCTTCTCGAACATCGCAAGATCGCAAAGCTCAAGAGTACCTACGTCGATGCCTTGCCGACGCTCGTGAATCCGAAAACAGGTCGCGTGCATGGTTCGTTCAACCAGACGGTGGCAACGACGGGTCGGTTGAGTTCCAGCGATCCGAACCTGCAAAACATTCCCATTCGTAGCGACTTGGGCGGCAGCATTCGCCGAGCGTTTCTTCCTGAGGCTAGCTGGATTCTTTTGGCGGCGGATTATTCTCAAATCGAGCTTCGCCTTTTGGCGCATTTCAGCAAGGATGAAAATCTACGCAAGGCATTCGCCGAAGACGCCGACATTCATACCGCCGTGGCGGCTCAAATCTTCGGCGTGGGGCAGGAAAGTGTCACGAGCGAACAACGGCGGATGGCGAAAACTGTCAACTTCGGCATTGTGTACGGCATGAGCGCATTTGGCTTGGCCCAACGCCTGGAGATTTCCAAGGACGACGCGGCCAAGTTCATCGAAGCCTATTTCAAAACCTATCCGAACGTGCTTCAGTACCAAGAATCGCTCCTCCGCGACTGCCTGGCGAAGGGGTATGTTCGGTCGATCTTGGGCCGGCGTCGGGTGATTGCGGGTGTTCGCGCGAAAACGTCTTACCAAAATCGGAATCAGCCCGAACGTGAAGCCATCAACATGGAAATCCAAGGATCGGCCGCCGACTTGATCAAAGTCGCCATGCTCAACGTATCTCGCCGTTTGGCGAAAGAGAAACGGCGGACCCGAATGCTGATGCAGATTCACGATGAACTCGTCTTTGAGGTTCCGCTCGAGGAGAAGGCCGAGGCGTGTCGGCTCGTTCATGAGGAAATGACCAACGCATTAAGCGATCGCCTGGAGGTGCCAATTCGCGTGGACATGGGGATGGGGCCAAATTGGCTCGACACCCAGGAGGTGACGGTATGACGCATACTTCGCCCAACACGTCGAACGCCATGCCGAGTAAACACGTACTTGGAATCGTGGGCGGAATCGGAGCCGGCAAAAGCATGGTGGCGGCGGAACTCGCACGGATCGGCGGCAGCGTAATTCCCGCCGACACGTTTGGTCACGAGGCACTGCGTGAACCCGAGATTCTCGCGAAAGCGAAAGCACGCTGGGGAAACGCGATCTTGAATCCGGATGGATCCGTTGCTCGGCGTCCGCTTGGCAAGATCGTTTTTGCCGACAAGCAAGAACTGGATTACTTGGAATCCCTGGTATTCCCGTTCATCGAACGCAAGATCGTCGAAGCGATTCAAAAAGGGCAGGCCGACGCCGAAGTCGATTTCCTTGTGCTCGATGCCGCGATCTTGCTTGAGACAGGCTGGCAGAAACACTGTGACAAAGTTCTCTATGTCGACGTTCCCCGCTCCGTTCGATTGGAACGCCTGCGCGCGTCGCGAGGGTGGGACGACGCCGAATTAACACGCCGAGAAGGGAATCAGCTTCCCGTCGAAGAAAAGAAACGCCGCTCCGATGCCGTGGTCGATAATCAGGGATCGCCGGAGCAATTAAATTCGATTCTTCGAGAGGTTTTGGACCGCTGGGGGTGGAAGGCGAAAGGCAAGTGAAGCGAGCGACGGGAGAAAAAACGTCCAAGCACTCCGCTTACCGTTTCGCGCTCGTTTGAATTCTTGCCGAGATCCAAGGCCCACGGCAGTATCTCGGCATACAGGAGGCACGAAACGGCGAGCTGGAGTTCCCGCAAATTACCTTCCGCCCTACGGCTTGGCGGGCTTATTTCTCCTTTGCGTTCCTGAGGATAATCGCGTCAGCGTCTTCGAGATCGAGGGTGCAAATGACGCCAGTGGTGCCGGCTTCCACGCGCACGGGTCGACCTGACGCAAGCGTGACTTTTGCCGGATCATGCTTTCCCAAGATCCCGAATCGAAAATCTTTCACCTTTTCATACGACCAGTTCACCAAAACTACGGCCGTGCCGTGGGGCGAATCGATCGCAGTCGACGCGACGGCTCGAGCCGATCTAGCGTTCTTTGAAAACGTCGGTCCAAACGGATGAACGGGATCGAAGTCCAAACTCAGTTCCTGATCAACGCTCGGATTAACCGCCGTGGTGCCCAAGCCGACTTTCCGATCTTTGGGCTGAATGTGAAGCAGCGTATTGGTCCACATCGAATCGAGTTTGGTAGGGAGGAAATGGGTCATCGATTCGGAAGTGGCGCCGCGATCCATGGGGCGTTTGGGAAACGCGTTTCGGAAGGCGGCCAAGCCGGGCAACTCGGAGACGTAAAATGTTGTTCCCTTCCCTTGGTGCGAAAGCACGCCCGCCGACGAGCCATCGTCGAACTTTGCCAATTCGTTTCCGCCTGGCAAGGTCTTTCCCAGGCTTCGTTTCCCATAGGCGACGCTTTTGCTGGCGCCAGCCTGGGGCGTTGATGTTCCGACCGGTTCCGCGAAGGGCAAATCCTGTTTTTCAAAAACGATGGTTGGTCCAGGGGCTTCGACCCATTTTTCGAAATCGAATTTGAAGAGTTCACGGAGGACTTGGTTGGGTTGGTTGAACTCGTCGAACATGCCG
>WBZS01002222.1_pt1 | contig 12576 bp, 11 predicted proteins | sample 5204201 | NCBI WGS metagenome assembly WBZS01 (sample SAMN12344357, study PRJNA552823) | activated sludge metagenome | biome: Activated sludge suspended growth; feature: Nitrification reactor; material: Wastewater; isolation source: activated sludge from nitrification reactor of wastewater...
ACATCAAAAAAAATTTCGCAAGATTTACTTTGAAAACATTACTGAAGAAGCATCATGGGCTTATGCTGAGGTACCGGATATATATAGTAAAATGGGAAAAGATGAAATCATGACACTCCTTAAAAAACTTCCTGAAAGCTTGTACCTGGTATTTAACCTTTACATAGTAGAAGGTTATCAGCATAATGAAATTGCTGAATTACTCAATATTACTGAGAGTACTTCACGTGCAGCACTTTGCAAAGCAAGAAACAGACTGACTGATCTTATTAAGAAACAAAATGAGACCATTATGGCTCATGCATCATAAAACATAGCATCATGGAATACAATAATTTTGAAAAACATATATCTGAAACACTTCGCCATGATGAAGTAAATCTGGATATCAATGCTTTGATTCAGGAAATACATGATGTGAAATCAAGACGAAGGTTTCCTTTTTGGGTCTGGTTTTCTACAGCATTGGTAGCGGCAGGATTTGTTGCATCGTATCTGTATTTTAAAGGAGAAAAAAATAATTCAGAAATTGTTAATCAATACCAAAAAGTAGAAATCAATATAAATAAGACGACATCAATAATTCCTGCAACGAATGACAAATCTGCAATAAATGGGTCTCTAGTAGCAACAGATGAACTTGTAGTAAAGGAAGAAATAAAAAATAAAAATAAGGTAGGGTTTGATAAGTTTTTGGGAAATCAAAATAATTCCGGATCAGACAAAGATATGCCAAAAGCTAAATGGACCGATGCAAAGAAGAAAATTTATTCGAATACAATTTCCAAATTAACTACCAGCACCAATGTATTGAACGGCACTAGCCAGGAGCATGAAAAAATCGATATGGTAGTTGAAATTAGCACAAACCGGAGCAACGAAGGAATTGTATTGTCTCCCATGAATTTTAAAGTACAGGAGCTATTTTCCGGTCATTTTGGTAAAATAAAATCGGGAAATATCAATTGTCCTACTTTTAATAAAAAAGGGAAATACTTTTTTGAAATAATACCTGAACTTGGTTATTTCAGGCCATTAAAAAAATTGGAACAAAATGTGAACGAACCGGACAATATTTTTGCATTAAGGAGAAATAATGAAACTACCCTTGAAGGTCTTAATGCAGGTTTATATTTACGAATGGGAAGAGAAAAATTGCCATTTTTCTTTCAAATTGGAGCATCTGTGTCCCGAATGACAGAAAAAATGCCCCTGGATTATTCATATATTAGAAGAGACACAACAAGAGGTATCATTTCCATAACACAATCTCAGACTGGGGATACACTTACTGTGATATTCGGAGATATAGTACAGGAAACTAAAGTTTCGGGCAAAAAAACAAACCATCATCATTTTACATTAATAGATTTTCCGCTTTCAGCAGGATATGAAAAAAGAATGGGCCAGTGGGCAGCAGGTATTGAAGCCGGAGTTGTGCTCAACATGTCCTTGAAAGCAAGTGGTCAGATTCTTGCAAGTGATACTTCTTTTACTGCAATTGATGCTCCGGTTCAAGCTTACAGGAGCAGGTTGGCAATGAGTTATTTTGGTGGTCTTTATCTTAGCAGGGACTTTTATGAAGCCGGAAGATTTTTTGTTTCATTAAGGGGAAGATATATTCCGGGAGCTTTTTCTACAGATCAGAACAGGATCAGACAGTCTTATCACTTTTTAGGTCTGAACTTGGGATACATATATTCATTTTGATGATTTTCATGCATAAATTTTATTTGGCACTTTAATTTTAAAAAGGTATTCAGAACGCTTACCTTTGACTTCATAAATTATTTTTATCCTGGCCAGATATTTTCTCAGATTATCTTATTGCGGTACTGCTTATAATGGCTGGCAAAATCAACCACACAAAGGGATTTTGACCGTGCAATCAGTAGTAGAAAAGGTTCTTGCCACCTATCTGCAAATACCTATCCCAATTGTAGGATGCGGGCGTACTGATGCCGGAGTACATGCGAGAGATTTTTTTGCTCATTTTGACATTTCAGATGGCTTAAGTGACATTCCTACGCTTATCTTCAGAATTAATAAAATGCTGCCCTTTGATATTGCTATTCATGATATTATTCCTGTACATGATGATGCACATGCAAGATTTGACGCTATTTCCAGATCATATGAGTATTGTATACATACTGTGAAGGCACCTTTTCTGACTCAATCATATTACTATCCATCAGGTATTTTAGACCTTGACTTGCTAAATGAAACAGCAGAACTAATCAAAGAATTTACAGATTTTTCTACTTTCTGCAAATCTAAGACAGACGTAAAAACAATGAATTGCAAAATATTTGAAAGTAAGTGGTGTCATAATGGCCACCAATATGTATATAGGATTACAGCCGATAGATTTTTAAGGGGCATGATACGATTGATAGTCGGAATGAGTCTCAATGTAGCTAAAGGTAAGTTGAGTACCGATGATATTAGAAAAGCAATAGAAGAAAAAAGAAGAACCGGACACGATCTTAGTGTTCCTGCCGTCGGATTATTTTTATGTGATATTAGGTATTCGTATATTTAATATTTTATTATTTTCTATAAATGTAGTATTAAAATCGTTTTCACAATCGATTGTTAAGTATTTTATTTTGAAATATATTTTTTAGTTTTCTGGGTATAAAACAAAAATGCCATGAATCCCGGCCATTCTTTTATGGTATTTATTATTTATATTGTTATATTTGTGGTCTTATTTGACAGAAGGGTTTTTTTGATATATATTACCAAAAAATGAGGCTGTCGCAACATCAAAAAGGTTAAAAAATGAGATTTGAAGTTTCTTCATCAGATTTATTAAAACAACTCAATATAGCTTCCGGGGCCATAAATCCCAATCCGGTACTTCCTATTATGGAGGACTTTTTATTTGCAGTGGAGGACAATCTGCTGACAATAACATCTACTAACCTTGAGACGACTATAGTTACAAAAGTAGATGTAACTTCTGACGAAAATGGTGTTATAGCCATACCTGCAAAAATTTTGCTGGAGACTCTGAAAGCCCTGCCTGAACAACCTATTACTATCGCTGTAGACGAAAATAGAGGAGTAAAAATACTTTCTGCTTTTGGGGTATATAAACTCTCAGGAGACATGGCGGATGACTTTCCCAATCCACCTGAAGAAGATGATGTTGAAACACTAACATTATCTTCTAAAAAAATACAGAAAGGTATTTTAAATACAGTTTTTGCTACCAGTAATGATGAATTGAGGCTGGCGATGACCGGCGTTTTAATTCAGATTGATTTTACAAAACTTCACTTTGTGGCTACTGATGCTCATAAACTTGTAAAATATACATTAGGCAATTTGAAAACTGATATTGCAAGATCTTTGATAGTACCTAAAAAGGGACTTAACCTTGTGAAGAATGCTTTTACTGAAGAGTGTGATGTAACTATAAGTTTTAATAAGGCCAACATTTTTTTTAGTTTTGGAAGAACAAAAATAATCTGTAGACTCATTGATGCTAAATATCCTGAATATAATGCAGTGATTCCTGTTGAAAATCCTTACGAAGCTACAGCCAACAGGAAAGATTTCCTAAGCTCGCTCAAAAGGATTGCTATCTATGCAAATAAATCAACAAATCAGGTTTTGTTGAATCTTGCCGAAAGAAGCATGACTATTTCAGCTCAGGATCTTGATTTTTCTAATGAAGCAACAGAACAGCTTAACTGCACTTTCACAGGTGAGCCAATGACTATAGGTTTTAATGCCAAGTTTCTTGCAGAGATGCTGTCTGTACTTGAGACTGATGAAATCAGACTTATGTTGTCTACACCAAGTAGAGCAGGGTTACTGGTTCCATCAGAACAAGAAGACGGAGAGAACCTCCTTATGCTTGTGATGCCTGTGATGATGGGAAATTAGTCCTTGTCATGAAGGTAGGCTTGTTTTTCGGGTCATTTAATCCGGTACATGTCGGACATATGATCATCGCCAATCATCTGACAGAGTATTCTGATCTGGATGAAGTATGGATGGTAGTAAGTCCTCATAACCCTCTGAAAAATAAAGCATCTCTGGCTAAAGATAGTGACAGATTATATCTGGTACAGTTAGCAATTGGTGATCATACCAGAATAAAAGCTTCAAATGTCGAATTTTCATTGCCACTTCCTTCATATACAGTGGATACATTAGCATTTCTTCATGAAAAATACCCCACTAAAACATTTGCTTTGATCATGGGCGGTGATAGTCTTGCTGGAATTGGTAAGTGGAAAAACTATCAGACCCTTCTTGAGAATTACGATATCTATCTTTATAAAAGACCTGGTGTATTTTCATCAGAATATGAAAAAGGAAGTAGAGTCAAAACAGTAGAAGCTCCGATGCTGGATATTTCAGCCACTTTTATAAGAGAAGCAATAAAAAGTGGAAAGTCTGTAAGGTATCTTGTACCTGATGCAGTATATAAGTACCTTGAAAGCTCAGTAATGTATAGAAAATAGTTTTTCTAAATTACATTCAAATCACTAATTAGTGTATATTAAGCAATAAATCCTCATGTTTTTCATTATATAGTAACTGCTTTAAAGTATCATGAACAGAAGTTTTAGGCTACCTATTTTCTTAGTATTAATGTTACACAATTTTGTTTATAGTCAAAGTAATCTGGTTTTAGGCCAATGGAAATCTCATCTGTCATATAAAGAAGGAAGGAGATTGACCCAGAGCCCTGAAAAAGTTATTTACGCTTCTGAGAAGGGAATCTTCTCAATATCAAAAGAAGATATTTCAATCAATTTTTTGTCAAAAGAAGACGGACTTTCCGATGTAAATGTCAATCAATTACATTATGATAAAATCAATCAACAACTTATTATTATTTATAATGATAACACTATTGACATCTCCAAAAATGACAATATTATAAATATTCCTTTTATTAAAACAAATACAACTGTACAAGGTAGTAAGACCATCAACGACATGTTTATAGCCGAGACAGGAGAGGCATTTTTGGCAACAGATTTTGGCATATTAGGTTTCGATCTAAAGAAATTGGAATTTGCCTTTACTACATTTACAGATTTGAAAGTACTTTCAGTGGCTATGCTGGGAGGAATTATATATGCTGGAACGGAAGAAGGGTTGTACTCAGTTCAGATAAAAGGAACAAATCTATCCGATTTTAACATATGGAAATCATTATCGGCAGAGAATGGTTTACCTCAGTCTTTTGATGTAAAATCTTTGGCAGTAAAATATACTAGTTTATTTGCATTAATAGACAATAAGATTTACAGAAGTGATGCAAATGGACAGTTTAAAATTGTATATACCCCGTCTGACAAATCTGATGTTATTACATATATTTCTGATGATGGCACTAATATTATGGTGGGAGTTGAGAAGGATAACAACAGCCGCACCATATTTATTGATAAAAACGATAAGCTGACAGAAAGAGGCACTGGGTGCATAAATAGAGGTGTTTATGCTGTAGAAGACGAAAAGGGCAGGGTTTGGTATGCAGACCAGTGGGACCCGATCAGGTATACTGAGGGCAAAACTACAGGTGATTGCAAAAAACTTGAATTTCCGGTGCCGTTTACCAATGAGGCCAGCAATGTTAAATTTAAAAAAAATAAAGCTTATTTTGGTTCTGGTGGTATCAACGATGATTACCAGTATAAATTTACCAGATACGGCTTTTACACCCTTGAAAATAATGAATGGAAAAATTACAATTCAACAAATATTCCATTTATTGCTGAAAAAGAATTTTTTCATCTTTTTACTTTAGCACCACATCCCAAAACCCCGGAGGTATATCTTGGAAGCTATTATAGCGGTATCATTTCATATAATGAAGAAACGAAGCAAACCATACATTGGAATAAAGACAACAGCATACTCAAAGGAGTCATAGGAGATGAAGCCAGAACTCGTATTGCCGGTTTGACATTTGATAAAAATGACAATCTATGGATTTCAAATTACGGAGCACCAAAACCACTTGCTGTCAAAACAAAAGATAATACATGGCACAACTTTTCTGTTCCTGGAGCCACTACGCTGGCTGATATTGTCATTGACAATTCCGGAAACAAATGGGTTGCAGTGGTGGGAATCGGTGGTGGTGTGCTTGTATATAATGAAGGATCTAAAATCGCTGATCCAACAGATGACAAGGTCAGGTTTATCACACGCAACAATAGTGAAATCAAAGGTAATAAAGTTAATAGTTTGGTTGTAGACCTGGATGGCAGTGTTTGGGTGGGCACCGATCAAGGTCCTGTGGTATTTGATTGCGGCGACCCATTCAACGAATCTTGTAAAGGTAATCTGCGAAAAGTAGTCGTAGATGGCATACCGGCTTTGCTGCTGAGGGATGAAGATATTTTGAGTATAGAAGTGGACGGTGGCAACAGGAAATGGTTTGGTACGCGCAATGGTATTTTTGTTCAATCTCCAGACGGTATCACTCAGGAAGCAAAATTTGATATAAAAAACTCTCCATTACTCGACAATAAAGTCACTGATCTGGCATTTAATGGTATTAGTGGGGAGATGTTTGTCATTACTCCAGCCGGCATTCAGTCTTATAAAACACAAACAACAGGCGGTACCAGAACTCACTCTTCATCAGTGTATGCCTATCCCAACCCTGTGAGACCAGATTATAACGGACCAATTGCTATAAAAGGACTGGTAAGAGATGCTAACGTAAAAATTACAGATATAAATGGCAAACTTGTTTATGAAACCAAAGCCCTGGGTGGACAGGCAGTTTGGGATGGCAGGGACTACAATGGTATTAAAGCTTCCACTGGGGTATATCTTGTGTTTAGTGCCAATGAAAATGCATCATATTCTTCTGAAGCTTATGTCACAAAAATTCTTATTGTAAACTAATAGGATTAATGTATTTTTAGATGATTTAAATTATTTTAGTCATAAATTTAATGTACCCAACATGAATAATCAGGATAAAAAATTTAAAATAGTTTGGGAAAAAAGACAACAAAAAGGCAGGTGGCATTATGGTCTGGTAAACGGTTCGATTTTTGGCTTTGTTGTATTTATCATTATCAATTTATTCAGTCTTAAAGATCAGGCATTAACTGATGTTTATTTTACATCTGCCGCATTATCAAAAATGCTCACAATGGTACTTGCAGGAATCGTAGGATACAGTACTATTAAATGGTGGATGAATGAAAATATTTATAAAAAAATCATTGAAAAAGAAAGATCTGGCAACTAGTGCTTAATTTATTTGAATGCAGCTCTCCGCAATCTGTCATTTATAGCAACCCCTAAATCGGTTTCAGGTAGTAGTTCAGCGTATATCACGTCGATAGGGCAGGTATCAAGATATCTCATCCCAGCAAAAAGGTTTCTCGCTGCATCCATATAGTTTCCTGAAGGCGAAAGCACTATCTGATGTTTTGTAGAAATGTTGGGAATAAAATTTCTGAATGTTAGTATTCCGGTTCTGTCTGAATTAGCACCATTAGTTAGTTGGGCTAGATCCCCTAAAACAATGGGCACTGAAGGTGCGTAGTGACTGGATAGCATACCTGGAGCCTCTGGATTTGAAGTGGATATATCCCTGATAATCACATCACCTACCACAGCAGAGATTTTTTCAACTGATAATCCACCTTTTCTTAGTACTTCGATATTGCACTGATCATTCATGCCTACTATCGTGCTTTCAAGACCAACATCACATGCGCCCCCGTCTAGTATGTAATACACTTTATTTCCCAGCTGATCAGCCACATGTTGTGCCGTAGTGGGACTTATATATCCGAAAGGATTTGCGCTCGGAGCCGCCAGAGGAAAATCAAGCTTTGTCAACAATTGATGAGTAACCGGATGGGCAGGTATTCTGACAGCAACAAATGGCGACCCTGCAGTCACCAAATCAGGAATGGTATCTTTTTTCCTGAGTAAAAAGGTGATAGGTCCGGGAGTAAATTTTTCAGCCAGAAGTATAAATGGTTCCGGTACTTCTTCAACGTAATCATATACCTTATCAAAAGATGCCAGATGAATGATCAGTGGGTCAAACGTCGGCCTTTGTTTGATGTGAAATATTTTTGCTACAGCTTTTGCATTCAGTGCATTAGCAGCGAGCCCATACACCGTTTCAGTTGGAATAGCTACTGCTTCGCCTTTTTTGAGTAGTGAAACAGCAATTTCAACATTATGACCTATAAATGAGTTTTCATACATGGGTCAAAAATACGGTAAAATTTACAATCACAAACACATAAATATTTTATTTAATATATATTTTACATTTCTGAAGTATTTTTGGAAAGCCAAATATGTCTGAATGATTATTCTTTAATAAGTAAATAAGTTTAATCGTCAGTATAGAAATCAGCCTTGTTTGTTACAGCGACTTCATAAAGAAAATCGCCAATTTTTTCATACAATAGATTAATAAATTTAGCTCCTTTTTCTGGTGTAGCTTTTACCGGATTGCCGATACCTGTATCTTTGGTGACACTGTTCCAATGCCTCTCAGACCATGCCCATCCCTCTCGCATGCCTTTAAATCTGAATTTTTTTGCTATTCCATCTCCTGCTTCTGCGAGAGGTAGAACCCATTCAGGTTTTAAATGCAGCATTAGGCTTGTTTCAGCTTCACCAGCATGATCTCCCGGCTCTTCAAAGTATGCAGAGATATCTTTTATTTTATACCAATCTACTTCTGCCAGAAACATGGCAGGAAATCTGAGCCCTAATTCTCTCAACATCTGCCTGAAGTCATTGCCGCCATGGCTGTTTATTATCACGAGCTTAAATATGTTTTGTCGGTGTAGGGTGTCAATGATGTCATTTAGTATAGCTATCTGGGTAGTAGGATTTAGATTGATATCCAGTTTTACATCATGCTGCCCGGTATTTACGCCAAAAGGTATTGCAGGGAGTACTATTACTTTAGCTCCTTTTTCATAGGCAAATTTTGCTGCTCCTGCTGCCAGTGCATCTGCTTCAACTACATCTGTTGAATAAGGCAAATGATAATTGTGTGCTTCCGTGGCTCCCCATGGCAATATTGCCAGATCAAAAAATTGATCCTTGATAGCTTTCCAGTTTGTTTCGGCCAAAATGTAGGGTCGTATCGGCATTTTTTTATTTTTAGCAAAAGTATTAAAATTCAGACGCTCCCATCATTATTATTAGAATTCAATTGACCATTATTTTTTAAATATAATAAAATTGTAAATCATCTCAACTCTACAGTAAAAATTCAGTCCAATTATCCATATTGACAACTTGGAAAAAAGATTCAGGATAATCCTTTATCCAAGATGGCGGAGCTGTTGTAATTTTATTGTTTGCTTTCAATTCAAAAGCAGTTAGATTTCCATTTTCTTCTTCAATAATATCTATTTCCGTGCCATTGTATGTTCGCCAAAAGTATGATCTAACCATTTTTTGGCCATATACATTATTTTTCAATCGCTCGTTGATTATAAAATTTTCCCATAGTGCCCCTTTATCACTTCGCAAATCCCACGGCGTAAAATTCTGAAGTAATGCATTTCTGATACCATTATCGTAAAAATAAATTTTATCCATTTTTGATATCTCTTTGGCTTTGTTGCGGCTATATCCTGTCCTTCGAAATATAACGAAGGATTTTTCCAGTAAATCTATGTAGTTGTTGACAGTTTCAGAACTTAGATCCAGTGCATTGGCTATTTTGACGACAGAAACAAGTGATCCCATCTGCAGTGCCAATAACTGAAGAAGTTTGTACAGTTTATCGCTATATCTTATATTATTGAGTTTAAGAATATCTTTATACAGATAAGATGAAGCCAATTCGTCCAAATGTCTGGCCTTTTCACCTATCTTTTGTATTGTCAGAACTTCAGGATACATTCCATATATCAACAACTCATGTAGTCTTCCTTTTAGATCAAATACCGAGTGAGGACTTCTCAATTCTCTAAGACTGATTGGAAAAAGTTGATAAGTTCTTGTTCTGCCTGTTAAAGGCTCCTTGATTTGGCCTGCTAGATCCAGAGATGAAGATCCTGAGATTATAATTTTCAGATCTTTTCGGGCATCATGTAAAATTTTAAGATTGAGACCTATATTTGGAATATTTTGTGCTTCATCAATAAACACGATTTGTTTGTCATCTATCACTTCCAGCATGCTTTTCAAGTCTGCTTTGCTGAAGGCATTGATGTACTTTTGTTCATCTGCATTAATATGAAGCGAAGACGACTGGCTTTCTGTCAATAATTTTTCGATTAAGGTTGTTTTACCAACTTGTCTTGGGCCGTATAATACAATTATTTTGTTTGAAAGGTGTAATGCATCCTTCAGGTGTGATTCAATTATTCTGGTGATCATGAAACAAAAATACGGTTATTTTAAATTAAAACCTTAAATTATAGTACAAAATATTCAAGTATATCTGAAAATTTCGTACTATAATTTAAGGTAAAAGCTCATGTTTTTCGAAAAATTCATTCTGGTGGATCTATGGCCTTATCCTTGAAGTGCTCTCTTTTCACACGTGGCGGTAGGTCCCAAATCCCGCTATACGCTTTGTATGTATTTTTCCGGCCAAACATTTTGTTTAGTTTACCATTCAGATGGTGGGTGTCTATATAGTTGTTGATATATTTCAACTCTTTCTCAAGGTCATTATCTATCTGACGGATGTGAGTAATCATATTTGGCTCAACTGTAAGCCTAAACCGCCATGGTTGGGAGAAGATATATTCTTTTTGTGTTCTTTTGAATTGATGATAGTAAACGTCTTTCAACTCAAAGTATGCTCTCTCCTGATCATTGAGTATCATTTTAGGATTTTTTGACCAGTCATATTCCGTTAAATTTTTTAGAAATTGAGGCTTGTCCACATATACCCTTTTTCGCTTTCTTCTTTTTTTGGTTTGAAATTTTTCATCTGGATGATACTGAATTGTATTTATCTTATCCAGGATATTTTGATAAAAATGCTCTTTATCACCATTGGCTATATCATTTTTTAAAATAAAGTAGCGTTTATATCCTCTTTGGTAAGGTTGTTCTAATTCGATAAGAGGCAGATTACGTATTTCATCCCAAAGTTCATTTCTTCTCCTGCTCAGTTTTATTAATTGTTTTTCAAAGGAATCTTTATATTGCTTTCTTTGCAAACGACTATTATTGAAGACTTTCGGTAAGTAATTATCCATTTACCCTATTTTCCTTGGTAATTCAAACAAAAATAAACAAAGTTGCAAATATAATATACCACAACCCCTGAAAATCCCAGTTTTCATCCTTATTTACAAGTGTTTTTAGGTTTTTAATCTTGAACCATTATTAAAAATAGCTACAAAAGTTTAAGAAAAAAAAAGGATATATTTTCAATATGACAGCATCTATCAATGGCACATCACAGGATTTTTTAGTGCTTCGAAAAAATCCAGCTCTAAAGGTAATTTTGACATCAAACCCCTGTATATCAAATAGGCACCCATGGCTAATGTGATGACAGGATAAAGTCGTTTGAGTGATACTCGGAGTTTTTGACTGACTGCCTGATGTCCCAGGGTCACACCTATCATGGCGGGAAAAGTGCCCAACCCAAAAAAAAGCATAAAGCCAACACTTCCCCATATATTGCTTAATGAGATAGCTCCGGCAATGGCGATATATACTAACCCACATGGAAGAAAACCATTGATGGTGCCCAAGTATAGTGACGGTACACTTTCGCTTTTGCGGAGCAGGCTGAATAATTTTTGACTTATGGAAGTGTAAAATCTATTGATGGCCGGCATTTTGGAAATCAAATGATCCGGATTGATAGAAAATATAAAAAACATTACCATCAATGAACCTAAACCTACAGAAACAATTCGCTGTATTCCGCCAAAAGATGCTGCACTTCCTATTAATCCAAACAATAGACCAAGACTGACATACCCTATGGTACGGCCTGTATTATATTGAAAAGAGGAAAATAAAGCTGCCGCACCATTTACCCCTTTGCTGGTTTGTACAGCCAGCGCCAGGGGGCCGCACATACCTATACAGTGCAGACTGCCAAAAAATCCAAGGGTAAATGCAATCCAATACAAAGCAATCTTTTAAATGATGATTTCTTCTTCCTGATAAAAGGTCTTTTCACCTCTTTTCCAGTCTATTTTTATTTTCCATCTGCCTGATTTTACTTTATCTACAGGAAGTTTATATACGGCTTGTTTTCCTAAATTAAAATCATAGGTAACGTCAGACTTGTTTGAATAGGGATTGAAAAGCAAAATTTTACCTGAAGTCACAGAAACAGAATCAATAGGGAAGGTGATCAATACTTCTTTGGTTTCTTTGTGATATTCAATTTTAACTTTGATGGCAAGATCGGCTGTATTTTGTTTTTTGTCATAATGACTTTGATAGTTAATGTCTTCATCATAATAATTTTCCACAACAAGGCTATCATGCACTTGAGTGGATTGATACACTACAAAAACAAGAGTACCTACAAAAAGTATAAAAAATATAGTGAGACCAGTTGCCCAATTGAATTTCATGTTGTTATTTTTATTTGTTTTATAGCCAATT
>WBZS01001350.1_pt2 | contig 12572 bp, 12 predicted proteins | sample 5204201 | NCBI WGS metagenome assembly WBZS01 (sample SAMN12344357, study PRJNA552823) | activated sludge metagenome | biome: Activated sludge suspended growth; feature: Nitrification reactor; material: Wastewater; isolation source: activated sludge from nitrification reactor of wastewater...
CAAGCGCGCGATCTCTAATTCTGCGCACATCGATCCTGCTGATGAAGATCGAGTTAAGACAGAACCTAAAACTCCGGCCTAAGCAAACTCGGCGACAACGACGGTGTGATCCGAGGGGCGCTCCATTTGCCTTGGACCTCTGTCGATTGTGCAACTAATGCAACGGGCTTCCAGTGCAGGGCTTGCATAGATGTGATCGATGCGCCAACCCCGGTTTCGCTCAAAAGCGTTCGGGATGACGAATTCCCAGTATGTGAAGTGCCCCGCCTCGGGCGTGAACTTGCGGAAGCAATCAGTCCAGCCCCATTCCAAAGCGTGGGCAAGAGCTTTGAACTCGTCTGGGTGGTGGCAAACATGACCGAGCATCTTGGCTGAATCAAAAACATCCTCGGGTTTGGGCGCGACGTTGATGTCCCCGATCCAGACGCAAGGCTTGCGTGGATCCATGCGTCGGTCCATTAGTTCGCGGAGTTTTATAAACCAATCGAGCTTATACTTAAACTTATCCGAGCCAACTTTGGTCCCGTTCGGAGCATAGGTGTTGAGAACCGCAATTCCATCGATCTCGGCCAGCAGAATTCTACAATCCTCAGGCCAAGAAACATCACCAAATCCTGCTTGAAGGAGCGTAGCTGGAGACTTGCTGAGGATCGCGACACCGTTGTAACTCTTCTGCCCGTGAAAGAGGACGTTGTATCCAGATTCCTCAAACATTTCTCTGGGAAACTTATCGTCTTCGCACTTCGTTTCTTGGATCGCGAGGATGTCGGGCTCGTTGGTGACGAGCCATTCGAGAACAATCTCAGAGCGAATGCGGATCGAGTTGGCATTGAAGGTCGCGATTTTCATGCGGGTCGAGGTTACCCAGCCCCGGTAGACTGACCCTTGTGGAGCGCTGGAACATCGAGGGGATCCCCCGGCAGAGTCTCGAATACGCCTTGACCCAGCCAAAAATGGTCAAGGATGCGATCCGCATCGACCGGTGCATGGTTTGCCGCAACGCGGATGTGAACGAGGCCGGACTTTGCGTTGTCTGCGTTGCCACTCTCAATGACCGCGAGCTGGAGCTCCTGCACCGGTGGCGTGCAGGCATGGGACCCTAGATGTGGATTCTCGTCGCGCTGCTTCTTGCCGCTTGCGCTTTGATTTGGTGGCGAGCTCGGAAGGCTCGGCTGCCCAATGAATTCACGCTTTGCGAATATTGGGTCTACCTGCCCGAGCCTAAACTCCCCGTACACGAGGAGATCATGACGCGGATGGTCAGCGATAATCCCCATTCGCGACCTGGGCGTGCGTGTATCGGGTCTGCTGAAGGATTGATCTTTAGTGATGTCAGGCTCTATGTGAACGTGGCGACGCGAAAGAAAAATCCTCACGCCTTCCGACCTGATCTCGTTGATACGGTTGAAGGACTCTCGCAAGAGGCCTTGGAGAGATTAGCTGCAAGCCAGGGCCTGGTTCAGATTCGATACATTAGTCCTGAGCGCGTCAAAGACTTTCGCCACCTTCAGTTTCTGCCTCAAATGGCGGATGCAGTTTCTTCGCTTGGAAACGGGCTGCTTGTTTTCGATCAGGTCCTAGGGAGGATATGGCTTGCCGAGGAGTTTTTCGCTAAGCTTGAGTTAGCTCCACGCACGATGACTCCGGACTTTCATGTGGAGACGCGCTGGAACTTTGCGCCTGAGGGCGGGTTTGTTGAGACGCGCGGCTTGATAAAAATCGGGCTATGGGAGTTGCGCTCCGAGCTTGTCCCCGAGGATCAAAAGACTCTGGCTCTCGCCGTTGTTGAAGCCGCCGCTTTCTCAATGTGGGCAAGCCGAACCCAGCCAAACTCGCTAGTTGTCGAAGCATTTGGCGATAATTTCATCGTTCAGTCTGTTCCACAAATGCCAAATCGGCAACGAGTTCTAACGATTGTACGCCAAATTGAAACGTAACTAGATTTAGAAATCACAAACAAGTTGGCAAAGTTTGTATAAAAGGGTAAACTTTGAGCTTGTTTCCCGTCCTTTTTGTCGTATTATGCAGATTATCAAGCCAATCCATGGAGGGAATCACGGCATGAATGTTTTGCGAGTTACTGGGGGCACTCCGCTCTTTGGCGAAGTTGATGTACCCGGGAGTAAGAATGCAGCGCTCGCGTTGCTCAGTTCTGTGGTGTTGGGGTCCGGTCAAACGATCCTAACCAATGTTCCTGACGTCAGCGATATTCACATCAAGCTGCGTCTCCTTGAGCAGTTTGGGGTTCGTTTCTCGTGGCACGAAGGCACGCTTTTTATCGATACCGATAACCTCGAGGGGTGGGAAGCCGATGAGGAAAGGGTGCGCCCGATCCGGACTTCTTTCTATCTCCTCGGGCCGTTGTTGGCTCGACTTGGGCGCATCAAGTTGCCTGCGCCAGGGGGATGCAAGATCGGGGCGCGACCGGTGGACTTACACCTAAAGGGTCTTCAGCAAATGGGTGCAAGAATCGAACTTGATTCAGGCGTGTATATGGCTGAAGTCGATCGGTTTAGGGGAGCCAACATCGTCCTCGAAGTCCCGAGCGCGGGTGCGACTCAGCACCTCATGTCGACAGCGACCCTTGCGGATGGCGTTACCGTTATTACGAATGCCTCGATCGAGCCTGAAGTTGTGACTCTAGCGGAATATCTGATTCGTTTGGGCGCCCGCATTGAAGGGGCGGGGACTACAACGATTTCGATCATGGGCGTGAATGAGCTGGGCGGCGGAGAATTTCGCGTACCGGCTGATCGGCTTCAGGCTGGCACCTACTTATTGGCGGGTGCGATCACACGAGGTTCGGTTACGGCTCGTGGAATTTTGCCCGAGCATCAGGCTGCTGTTGGTAGCAAATTGCTTGAAGCTGGCGCCGATGTTGAAGTCGGACCGGACTGGGTTCGAGTCTCCGCAAACAAGAGATTGGACGCAGTTAAGATTAAGACCATGCCTTATCCTGGGTTCCCGACCGACATGCAGCAACCTATGACGGCACTCCTTGCGACCGCGAATGGTACAAGTTTCGTTGAAGAAACTATATACGAAAGCCGTTCTGGGCACGTGAGCCAGCTGAATCGAATGGGTGGCAGCTTGGATCAAAAGGGTAACGCAACTTTAATCGAAGGGGTTGAGACGCTTCAGGGTGCTTACGTTGAAGCAAGCGACCTCCGAGCCGGCGCTGCACTCGTATTGGCTGGACTTGCGGCCGAAGGCGAGACTGTTGTTGGCAACGTCCACTATATCGATCGCGGCTATGACGATCTTGAGGCGAGGCTGGTTAGTTTAGGCGCAACCATCGAGCGCACATCCGATCAAGAATCTGGAACGGTTTTGTCCGGGTGAAGTTTGCTCAAGAGGTCGGGATCGACCTTGGCACCGCCAATATCCTGGTTTACCGGCGCGGCAAAGGAGTAGTCCTTGACGAGCCGAATGTTGTTGCGATCAGCACCAAGCAACGGCGAGTCCTTGCCGTTGGCAACGAAGCCCACGAGATGCTCGGTCGGACTCCGGGAAACATCACGGCGATTCGCCCGATGAAAGACGGCGTCATCGCTGATTACTCGACCACCGTCAAGCTGCTCGAATATCTGCTTGATAAAGTCTGCGGCAAGCGTAGAGTATTCCGACCACGAGTTTTGATCTGCGTTCCAAGCGGAGTTACCAATGTCGAAAGACGTGCTGTACTCCAAGCCGCACGGGAAGCGGGCGCAGGTGAAGCTATGACGATCGAGGAACCGATGGCTGCGGCGATTGGGGCGGGACTGCCGATTGCTTCGCCGGGTGGGAACATGGTCGTGGATATTGGCGGCGGAACGACCGACGTTGCTGTGATATCTCTGGGAGGAATCGTTCTCTCTCAAAGCCTGAGGATTGGTGGCAATAAAATGGATGAGGCAATCATCCGCCATATTCGGGCCGCCTTCAATCTCATGATCGGTGAGCGTAGCGCGGAAGAAGTGAAGATCAAAGTTGGCTCCGCGTTTCCGCTTGACCAAGAATTGAGCATTGAGATTAGTGGTAGGGATACGGTTCAGGGGTTGCCTCGAACCGTTGTCGTGACAAGCGAAGAGATTCGGGAAGCCCTCACGGAGCCTGTACGACAAATCGCTGAGAAGGTGTGTACCGTCTTAGAAGAAACACCCCCCGAATTGGGAGCCGACATTATTGAGAGAGGGATAACTTTGACGGGTGGTGGTGCATTGCTTCGCGGCCTGGATCAGTTTTTGCAAAGTGTCACGAGTATTCCAACCCGGGTCGCAGACAACGCGTTGCACTGTGTCGCCGTAGGAACGGGCAGGGCGCTTGAAGAATTGGACGCAATTCGCGCCTCTGGAGCCGTATCTCAGGTGTAAATCATGATTCGAGTTCTTACCGTCGCCCTGTTATTGTTGGTCCTTGGCGCGAACGCGTTTTCGCGACCGCGTCAAAACCTGCCAAAGATTGATTTGCCAGTAACTCAGAAAGAATTTGATTTTGTTATGCGCAAATTTGAAGATGCGATTTGCTCGACCTTGCGCCTGCCGCTGATGAAGCGGGGAATTCCGGCAACTGCAGCGAGTTCGGCGACCCGGGCGATGATCGTCGAGCGAATGGACGCGATTTTTGAGTATTCAAAAAGCAAATTTACAAACACTCCGAGACCTTTTGAGTACGACGCAAAGATGTTCGTGATCCCAACCCCTGTTCGTCCCAAGCTTGAAAAGCTGGTGCGATACGGTTGCATTGGCCCAGTTTCAGTCTTGGCAACGGGGCCGACAGACTCGATTTCTCCTGAGGACTTTGGCGACGCGGTCGGCTTATTCTTGATCCGCCTAGCGGACCTTACGCATACATCAAGCGCACGCTATAGCCCCGACCTTATCTTCGACCGCATGCCCGAGAAGCCGTCTCCATCTAAATCGAAGTCAGGCGGCTAAACTGAACAGCGATGAAAATCACGATCAAATTTTGCACTCCCTGAAACTACATTCCTCAAGCCGTCAGTTTGACGGCAGCGCTATTTGAAGAATTCCGGCCGACTGTCAAGGCTGATCATCCTATCACTTCCATTGAACTCATGCCTGGCGGTGCTGGCGTGTTTGATGTCACCGTCGACGGCAAGCTGATCTACAGCAAACAAGAGACCGGGCGACACGCGACCCACGAAGAAGTCATCCAGTCTGTACGCGACCTGCTCGGGTAAACCCGTCGGTCATGAGCTTTGACTTTGACATCGGGTTTCTAGGCGGGGGGCAGCTTGCTCGGATGAGCATCCAGGCTGCCCAACGCATGGGGCTGACCTGTCTTAGTCTTGATGAAACGCTCCAGACTCCAGCTTCTCAAATTGCGCCAGCCTTGCACGGGGCACTCCACGACCCGGAGATGTTGACTCAAGTATTCGAGAGCTGCGTCATGGTCACGCTAGAGAACGAGTTTGTTCCTGCGGCGATCATTCGCAAGGTCTTGCAAGAGACCGAACGCGATCCATCTTGCCTGTTGCCAGGAGTCGATGCGCTCGGAACCATTCAGGACAAGCTAACTCAGCGACAAGCATTGGCAAAGGCTGGAGTTCCCAACCCAAAGGCGGTTTCGATTGACGACGATGGCGCACTAGCTGTAGCCCAGATTGGTTTTCCGATGGTGCTGAAAGCTCGCTTCGGGGGATACGACGGGCGAGGGACTCGATTTGCAAAGTCGCCTGAAGAGTTCGAAGATCTCAAGATTCATTGGGCGGGCGGTGGTTGGCTGGCGGAGTCGATGGTCGATTTCAAGCGCGAGTTGGCGGTTATGGTTTATCGCACGCCGCTGGGGTCGGGTTGTTTTCCGACGATGGAAACCGTTCAGACCTTGCACGTCTGCGATCTAGTTTTTCCCAGCGATTCCGATGGCTCGGACGTTGCGATTGCGGCGGTCGAAGCGGTTGGGGGATTTGGGCTCTTTGGAGTCGAGTTATTCCAAACCGAAGATGGGACAATCTCAGTAAACGAAATCGCACCTCGCCCCCATAACAGCGGGCATTACACGTTAGATTGGGGTGGGGTTTCGCAGTTTGATATGCACATTCGGTGTGTGTTGGGGTTGCCACCGATTCTGCCGGATGGCATGCCAACCGCGATGGCGAATCTTTTGGGCCAAGCCGAAGCCGTGAATTGGCGGATGGCTATGCTGGCGATGCTGGTAAAGGACCCTGGTTTGCGGTTCCATTGGTACGGCAAAACAGCAAACCGCCCAGGCCGGAAGATGGGCCACATCAATGCTGTTGGACCTGATGCGCTGGAGCGAGTCAAAGCAGGGCGAGATCTGTTTTATCAGAGCTGGAAACAGCAACCTGATCAATAAAACAAGCATTGACGATAACTTTGCTTGTTTTTGGACGATACTATAATAAGAAGACATTGAGCCATTTTTGGGTGGCTGGAGGGTAGTCGTGAAAATTGGAATAAGAACTTGGGCAATCGGAGTACTCGCGATGGCAATCGTCGCGGTGGGATGCGGAGGGGCAAGTGAGCAAATCACTGGCTCACTCACCGACGCAGTTAAGTCGGTAGCTAAGAACAACGTCGCCAAGACACTTGGCCTCGGGGGACTCAATCGGCAGATGGCCGGATTCGGTCGACCTGGATCGTTCATTGGCGGAACAAGCGGTGGTGGCGGTGGCAGCGATTTTGGCGGCGGCTGGTTTGGAGATTTCCGAATCATTGCGGGTGCCTTCGGCCTCAACACCCCGGCAAGTCGAGAGGTAACCGAAGAAACCGGATTCCTCGACTACATGAACTTGTATTACAAGCTCACAAACGATTCGGACACGGGTTCCTATCGGTACGAATTGTTTGAAGACAAGGACATGACGATCTCCGCGGGCTTCCGCGAGTACAAGCTTGAGACTCCGGTTGGTACTTGGCCCCAACGATGGACCAGTTCCTATCGATGGCAGGACTTTGGTTGCTATGCCGAACCTGTGGAAGTCAAGCTTGATGATCAAGGTGGCACCACGGGCAGTGGCGGCTTTGCTCCCCCACAAGGCGAGCGGATTTGGCGCGAAGGAACCTCGACGACGATCATCGACGACGAGAATTATTCCAGCGGCTCGTCGGTAGGAACGTACTCAGCAAGCAATGGCGAAAAGAGCACTTACGAGTACTCGTACTCGGCTACGTCTTGGACAGGGCGCGATGAGTTCACGGATGCCGAAGGTCATGTGTTCACGAATCAGTCGTCTGGCAATGCAGACGGCACTTCAACAAGCAGTTGGTCCAACCCTGACTCGCGCGGCGAGGTTACATTCCACTCCGACGGAACGGGCGAGGGCACGATGTGGGATGGCAAAGGCAACTTGGTATGCACGGTCGTCTGGTCGGCTGATGGGGTGATCACGATTCGCTACGCAGACGGCACGGTCGAAGTCATCGACTATCGAATGGGCTACGACGAGCCGAAAGATGACGCCGGCGGCGACTCGGGCGGAACTACTGGCTCGGGCGGCGGTACTGACCCTAGCGACGACAAGCGCTAAAACTTCCTGGAACGCCTCGCACAACAGTGCGAGGCGTTCTTGTGTCTGAGGGTCCAGAAGTCAACCCAGCCGGTATGTCATAATTCCCATCTGGTCCGCCTTGGACAGGAGCCTAACTATGAACCGTATTGAGGAACTCAACCAGATCATCGCTCAGTTCGATTTGAACCAACACCCGTTTTACGCCGATTGGCGAATGGGAACTTTGCCCACCGAAAAGCTCCGTGACTACGCGGGCGAATATGGTCGCTTCGTTGGCACGATTGCTCAGGGCTGGGAAACGCTTGGCGAGACGCATTACGCCGAGGAAGAGCGCGTACACGAAAAGCTGTGGGAAGGATTCCAAAGCGAGGTCAACTTCACAAGCCTGACCAATCGACCTCAGACGGAAGTCCTGGTCACGGCGGCTTCAAAGAATTTTGAATCCGAGCCTGAAGCAGTTGGTGCGTTGTTCGCATTCGAGGCGCAGCAGCCGAATACGGCGCAGACCAAGCTAGACGGTTTGATCGAGCATTATCCTCAGTTCACCGATACCGGCAAAGAGTATTTCCGAGTCCATGCCAACGACTTCAACGAAGTCGAAGATCTCAAGAAGATCGTCGCCACGATGACAGACGAAGATTTCGCTCGGGCTAAGACCGCGTGCGCGGTTGTTTGTGCTTCCATGTGGGGCGCGCTCGACGGGATTTACTACAACTAAGCTCAATCACCGGGCACGATTCGAAGAATCGTGCCCGAAAGCAAATGTGCTAGACTAGAGCTTGCAGAGCGGGACCGAATCAGGTGGCCGATGGCCGCCTTTTTTATTGTTCAACCCACTCAGCAAACGCGTATGAGTAAGGAAGGCGACAATGAGCTTAGTACAGTATCTTAATCAAATTGCTCAGGAGCGAGACCTTTCTGTTGAGGAGCTGCGGCACGAACTCGACGATGCTCTTGCTGTTGCCTATCGCAAATTTGCCGGAGCGACAGGCGATGTATCGGTTCGAATCGACCTTGAGACGCAAGACACTTTTGTTGCCAAAGAAGTCGTCGGCGAAGTCCTCGACCCCGCGATCCAGATCAGCGTCGTTGATGCGCGAAAGCGCAAACCCGAAGCTGAAGTGGGCGATTTAGTTGACGTCGCGGTTGATAAAACAAGATTTGGTCGCATTGCCGCGACCACCCTAAAGCAGGTTCTCCAACAAAAAATCCGCGAAGCTGAGCACCGTAAGATCAGTGAAACCTTTAGCGAATCAATTGGCGAATTGGTGAATGGTCAAGTTTCGCGCCGCGAAGAAGGCGTGATCTACATCCAGGTCAACCGAATTGAGTGCGAACTACCCAGACGAGAGCAGGTGCCCACCGAGCACTACCGCCCGAACGATCGCCTGAAAGTTTATGTTTTGCGGGTTGACGACAGCGATCGCCGCGGCATGAAGGTCATTGTTAGCCGGACCCACCCCAATTTGCTCCGCAAACTGTTTGAACTCGAAGTTCCCGAAATCGCCGATAACATCATCGTGATCAAAGGCGTTGCGCGCGAACCTGGTCAGCGAAGCAAAGTTGCCGTCATGACCACCGACGAGCGCGTAGATCCTATTGGTGCTTGCGTCGGTCCACGCGGTGCCCGCGTTCAGGCTATCGTTGACGAACTGTTTGATGAGAAGATTGACGTCGTGCCGTATAGCGACAACCCAGAGACTTTCATTATCAACGCCTTGAGTCCTGCGAAAGTGAACTCAACCAAGCTGAACGAAGAAGAAAAGAGCGCTTATGTGGTCGTTCCCGATACTCAGCTTTCGCTTGCGATTGGCAAGGGTGGACAGAATGTCCGACTCGCGGCAAGATTAACCGAGTGGAAGATTGACATCAGGAGCGAGAGCCAAGCGACCGCCGAGGCACAAGGCAAGCATAAGGATGAGGCGGCTGACGCCAGCTAAACCTCAAAGAACCTGCGTCAGTTGCCGCAAGAAAACTGACCAAGACCAATTGTTACGGGTCGCAAAGGCTCCTGATGGAGCGGTTGCACTCGGGAGAAAAGCCCAGGGACGTGGCGCTTATATCTGCCCTACTATCGATTGCTGGAACGGGGCCCAGCTAAAGGGTCGTCTGGATCGTGTACTCCGTGCGCGAATCGACAGCAATACGCTCCAGCGCATCAACGAGGAGATTTCGTGCAAACTCAGGTAAAGAAAGACGGTATGCAAACCAGCATCTTGGACTTAGCAAAGACCACAGGATTAGTCCCGGGTCAAGTGGCAGGCGTTCTCGACGATCTCGGGATCGAGCACGATGCTGCGCATTTTGAAGCCGACTCAGAAGTCTTGGAGATGGTTAACCACTCTCTGTCGGAGATGGCAGGTTCGAAAGAGATTGCTCTGGTAGCCAATCGGACACCACGCGACATCGCAAATTCCCTCGGCATCCCTCAACCTGAGATCCAAAAGACGCTCATCACAAAATACAAAGTGATGGCGCAGTTGACGACGGTCTTGAAGGCCGAGGTTGTTGAGGCTTTGGTTGGCGGGTTTGGATACACGGTTAAGTGGGTTGACGCTGCTGCACCCAAGCCGGCGGCAAGGCCATCTGCTACTCCGAAAAAGACCACTGGCGCGCAACCTCGTCCACCGATTGTTACGATTCTGGGCCATGTTGACCACGGCAAAACGTCGTTGCTTGACTACATTCGCAAGGCGAACGTCGCTTCGAAAGAGGCTGGGGGCATTACGCAACACATTGGTGCTTACCAGGCTCAACTTCCTGATGGATTGATTACGTTTTTAGATACTCCGGGCCATGCGGCGTTCACGGCGATGCGGGCGCGCGGAGCGCAGGTTACGGACATTGCGATTTTAGTTGTGGCTGCCGATGACGGCATCATGCCGCAGACCATCGAGGCGATTAGTCACGTTAAGAACGCGGGTGTCCCGATGATTGTCGCGGTTAACAAGATCGACAAGGCAGACGCAAACCCTGACAAAGTACTTCAGCAATTGACCGAGCACGAAGTAATTCCGATTGCCTACGGTGGCGACGTCGAAGTCAAAATGGTCTCGGCCCTGACCGGCGCTGGCGTCCCCGAGTTGCTGGAATTGATTCTGCTTCAGGCCGAAGTCATGGGCCTGACCGCCGATCCAAAGGCGCAGGTTGATGGAGTCGTTATTGAGGCGAAGCTTGAGAAGGGCCGCGGCCCGGTTGCTACGATTTTGGTTGAGCAAGGCACTCTACGTATCGGCGACACGATGGTTGTCGGCAACACCCACGGCAAGATCAAGGCGATGATGAACTACCTTGGCGAGCGGATTAAGGAAGCGGGGCCGAGTACTCCGGTTGAGATTTTGGGACTCAGCGATGTTCCTCACGCGGGTGACCGAGTTGCGGTTGCCGCTGATGAGCGCGAAGCGCGGGTCTTGGCTGAGTCCAGAGCGAGCGACGAGCGGATTGCTTCGTTGCTTCCTCAGAAACGAAAAGTTTCTCTGGGCGATCTGCGCAAGCACCTGGATGTCGGCGATAGCAAGACTTTGAATTTGATCGTGAAGGCAGACGTTCAAGGTTCGGTTGAAGCCGTTCGGGGCATGCTCGAGAAGGTGGAGAACGAGGAAGTTACGGTTAAGGTTATCCATAGCGGAGTCGGAACAATTACCGAATCGGACATTCTTCTCGCCAGCGCCGCTGATGCAATTTGTGTAGGATTTAATACTAGAGTTGAACCGACCGCGAAGATCGAGGCCGAGCGAAGTAAGGTTGAGACGCGGATGTACACGATCATTTATGAATTGGTCGAAGACATCGAAGCTGCTATCAAGGGCATGCTCGCTCCGAAATTTGTAGAAGAATATCAAGGCACGGTCGAAGTTCGAATGGTCTTCAATCTGACGAAGTTTGGGCACGTTGCCGGATGCCATGTTACCGACGGCAAGATTCAGCGCAACTCAAATGTCCGAATCAAGCGCGACAATGAGCTCGTTTGGGAAGGCAAAGTCGCCTCGCTTAAGAACGTCAAGCAAGATTCGCGCGAGATGGTTGCCGGGCAAGACTGTGGAATTCAGTTCGATGGCTGGCATGCGTTCAAGGCAGGCGACATTATCGAAGCCTACGAAATCGTCCAAGTTAACTAGTAGCACGGGCGTCCAGCCCGTGGACCCGGAACATGGGCAGGATGCCCATGCTACGTTTAATGCCAATTTACGAATACGAACCGATAGGATTTCCGTGCACGATCTGCGATGAGCGGTTCGAGGTCATTCAGGAAATTGCGGATGAGCCTTTGCAGTACTGCCCAACTTGCGGGATGGCTTGCAGGAAATTGGTTAGCTCAGTCAGCTTCAAAATCGACAAGACCCCGAACGCGAGTGAGGCAGCAAAGAAGGGCTTTACGACTTGGCGCAAAGCCGGGGCTGCGACTTGGGAAAAGGTGGCCGGACCTGGGGTTGATGTGATCCAAGGGACGCCTGAACAGGTCGAAGAAATCAAGAATCCTAAAGCCGCAGAACCAGTTTTGCGGATCGACCTCGACAAAGATGAGCCGCCGGCAAAGTAGAATCTGGGTTCATCTATGAAGAAAGTTTATTCCGACGCAGCATCCGCACTTGACGGCCTCCTCTTTGACGGCATGACGATCATGTCGGGCGGGTTCGGGTTATGCGGAATCCCCGAGCATTTGATTGTCGCTTTGCGCGATTCTGGGGTCAAAGACATAACCGTCATCAGCAACAACTGTGGGGTCGATGACTTTGGGATGGGGCTACTGCTTCAAACGAAGCAAATCAAGAAGATGGTCAGCAGCTATGTGGGCGAGAATGTGGAGTTTGAGCGGCAGTATCTAAGCAACGAACTTGAGCTTGAGTTCAATCCGCAGGGAACTTTGGCAGAAAGAATTAGAGCAGGCGGCGCTGGTATTCCGGCGTTCTTTACTAAGACTGGCTACGGCACGATTGTCGCCGAGGGGAAAGAGACGAGGCAGTTCGCCGGCGAGTGGTATGTGATGGAGTCGGGCCTGGTGGCTGACCTGAGCGTGGTCAAGGCTTGGAAGGGCGACAAGTCTGGGAATTTGATTTTTCGCAAGACCAGCCGCAATTTCAACCCTATGATGGCGACT
>WBZS01002223.1_pt1 | contig 12570 bp, 10 predicted proteins | sample 5204201 | NCBI WGS metagenome assembly WBZS01 (sample SAMN12344357, study PRJNA552823) | activated sludge metagenome | biome: Activated sludge suspended growth; feature: Nitrification reactor; material: Wastewater; isolation source: activated sludge from nitrification reactor of wastewater...
GCCCCAGATGAGATTGCCGGCCTGCCGCTGCTGGTGATAGCAGTCGAAGACCATGTTCATCTGCGGGTGGCGGAAGTGCTTGACCCAATCGGCCGCCAGATGATGCTCGTTGACCAGGATGCCGCCCTTGATGTGGAACTCGTTGAGCGACTCGACCCAGACCCGGATCGGCGTCTGCTCGACCAGCTTGAGGATCCGCTCGGTCTGGCGCAGCGTGTTGGCGTACTGCTCGGCCGGCGTGAAGTTCGACGACAGCCGGCGCGTCCAGGTCTGGCCGTTGACGAAGTCGACCTGGTTCGAGAACAGGAAGAGGTGCTCGACGCCGTGCCGGACGGCCATCTCCAGGCTCTCGGCCCAGGTGCGCAGCGTCAGCTCGTTGTCGTTGGGGTCGGCCAGGCTGCCCATGTCGTCGTCGAAGGCCGAGTTGAACACGACCCCGAGGCGCCGGCACTCCGCCGCCAGGTCGGCCATCGGTTGTTGCCGCCACGACCAGACGTCGACGCGGCGGATGCCGAGTTTTGCCATCGGCTCGACCCGCTCGACGATCGGCCGGTCACGAAACCAGAAATCGAGATAACCCGTGTATTCCATGATGCTCCTTAGCTCACGGGAAGATAGGGTGCTCCCTGCGCCAGGGCGGAGCCCTGGCGCAGGGAGCACCCTATCTTCCCGTGAAAACGTTCATCAGTCTTCGCCCGCCCGGATCAGGAAATCGACCGTCAGCGGGACGAGCGGCGGTCGGACGGCGTACAGGCCGACGTCGCCGGCGCCACTGTGGGTCGCGCGGCTGATGGCGGCCGTCACGCCGCGCTCGCACATCCGGCCCTGGCAGTTCCCCATGCCGGTGCGCGTCAGCATCTTGACTTCGCCCAGGGTCCGCGCGCCGTCCGTGACGGCGGCCTGCACCTCGGCCAGCGAGACCTCCTCGCACCGGCACAGGAGCGTGTCGGCTTCGGCCAGTGCCGCCAGCCCGGGCGGCGGCGAGAAGTAGGTTTGCAGGAAACGCCCGAACCGGCGCTGATGCGCGAGGCGCGATCGCACGGGCGCCAGCAGCGCTTCGAGACCGGCGGCGTCGATCTTGCCGGCATCGAAGGCGGCCGTCGCGCCGGCGACGATGCCCTCCAATCGGCTGTGGCCCGCGCCCGCGACCCAGGCGCCGTCGCCGGCCAGATACAGCCCGGCCGCATCCGAGCGCAGACCCGCGTCGCGCTTCGGCAGCCAGGCGTTCGCCGCCGCGTCGTACGAGAAGCCGCACCCGGCCATCCGGGCGAGACCCGTGTTCGGCGTGAAGCCATAGCCGCAGATCACGGCGTCGACGTCAACGGTCTGGCGCGTGCCCGCGATCGGCGTGCCGTCAGCCGACAGCTTTGCGATCGTGGCGCGCTCGACGTGTTCGTGACCTTCAGCGGCCACCACCGACCACCCCTGCGCATAGGGCGTCCGCCCGCGCGCCAGCGACAGGCTGTACCGCAGGCCTTCGCTCATCCGGCGCCACTCGCGCAGCAGCGTCGGGGCGTGGGCCACGGCGCCGAGCGGGGTGCGGTTCGCCTCGCAGACCCGCGCGACCTCCACGCCGGCGTCGATCAGGTGCGCGGCCACCGAGAGAAGCAGGGGGCCTGTGCCGCTGACGAGCACGCGTTTGAACGGCGCCACGCGCTGCGACTTGATCAGTTGCAGGGCCGCGCCGCAGGTGAGCACCCCGGGCAACGTCCAGCCCGGGAAGGGCAGCGGCGTGTCGTACGCGCCGGTCGCGAGGACGACGCGCCCGGCGTGCACCTTGAGCGGCGCGCCCGACGCGTTGAGCGTAATCAACCAGCCTTCACCCTCATCTTCTTTGAAGAGCCCCCAGACCAGCGCGCCATAGAGTCGGCGCACGCCGGCCGGGCCGAGTTGGTCGGCCAGGGCCTGCCCCTCGCGCTCGACGGCCGTGGGCCGGAGCGACTTGAAGGATCCCGGCGGTTGATGATAGTACTGGCCGCCTGCGGCCGGCGCCTGGTCGATCAGCACGGTCTTGAGACCCGCACGGGCTCCGGCCAGCGCGGCCTCGATCCCGGCCGGGCCGGCCCCGATGACGGCGAGTTCGCAATGTTCGCTCACGGCGCAGTCTCCTGACCGGTCTCGATCCGCATGCCGTCGGTCACCGGCGTGAGACAGGCGCGCACCGCGGCGACGCCATCGACGGTCACCAGGCACTCGAAGCACACGCCCATGCCGCAGTACGGGCCGCGCGGCTCGCCGCGTCGCCGCGTCCGCCTGAGGTGCCACACGCCCGCTGCGAGCAGCACGGCCGCGATGGTCTCGCCGTCGTACGCTACGACGGCCGTGTCGTTCACCCTCACGTTATTAAGGGCCGGCCCGCGCGTGAGCTCGGGCAGCAGGTCGCTGGTCGACGTGATCCGGTTCATGGGCTCAGCTCCAATGTTGTGCCGCCGGGCCCGGGAAGCGCGCCGGTGAATAGAGATCCAGGGACATCGGCGGCTCCTTCCGGCACAGCATCAGGGCCATCCACTGCGAGATCAGCGGAACGGCCGTGATGGTCTCCATCAGGCTGGTCGCCACGAACAGGTTGTCCAGTTCCGGGACCCAGCCGACCAGGGGCTCCTCGTCCGGCGTGAACGAGGTGGGCCGACCCCAGCTGCGCACGACCCGGACTTTGGCCAGGAAGGGATACAGCTTGACCAGCTCGGTCGCGATGGCCGACAGCCCCCAGGCGCTGACGCGCTTATGCAGCTCGGGCGTGCGCGTGACGGATTCGGCGATGGCCAGCGTGCCGTTCAACTCGGGATGGATGCCGACGGTGACGGCCTTGGGCTTGCCGTGGATGGTCTCGTAGCTGTCGGACAGGCCGATGTTGTGGAAGATCTTGGGCGCGATGGGCTCGGTGATGAACGACTCGGCGTGGGCGTGGTGGATCGGCAGGTCGACGCCCGCGAGCCGCGCGACAGGCGCCTCCCAGGCGCCCGTCATCACCGCCACGGCACCGGCCGAGAACGCGCCCCGCGGCGTCTGCACCGCGACGACCCGCCGGCCTTCCACCTGCATGCTCACCACCGGCGTGTGCCGCAGCAGCTCCGCGCCCAGCCGCGTCGCCGCGCGCGCGTAGGCGTGCACGAACCGCAGCGGATCGACCCGGCCCTCGATGCAGTGCACGGCGCCGAACAAACCGGTCATGGTGAGATGGGGCTCGGCGGCGTGCAGCGGCTCGTTGTCGATGACCTCGGTCGGGATGTTCACGGAGTTCAGAAAGACCGATCGCTCGATCCACTGTTGCCGATGCCGCTCGCTGCGCAGCAGCAGGAGCAGGGGCACCCGGCGCCAGGCGTAGTCGTACCCGAGCTCCTCGGCCAGACCCTCGTGGCGTTTGAGTCCGTCGCGTGCGAGCGTGATGTTCAACGGATCCAGATGGCCTTCGGCCACCTGGGCGCGGCCTGAGCACGAGCCCGACGTGCCGCTGCCCAGATCCCCGGCCTCGAGCAACAGCGTCTTGAGCCCGGCTTTCGCGGCTTCGTACGCCGTCGAGACGCCCAGAAAACCGCCCCCGATGATGATCAGGTCGTAGGTCGTCATGGTGTTACAGGTTGAACAGACTCTTCAACATGAGATCCTCACGGATCCGCCCGGCCTTGAACAGCCGACCGGTGTTCATGTTCACGATCTGCACCGCGGCGGGCGAGTGGATGTCGAGGTCCATCTTGTAGAAGTCACGCTCGGCCTCCAGGAACAGCTCGCGGAACAGTCGCCCGTAATCGCGCGACGACTCGGTGACGAGTTTCGGCAGGATCTCGGCGATCCGCTCGTCCTCCCAGTTCACCCAGAACTCGGAGCGGCCGCCGTACAGCAGACAGTCGTTGATCTTGCCCATGGCCGCCTCGGGGTCCGCATCCACCGGCGCGACGAGGCACATCCCGCGCGCGTAGGCGAGCGTGTTCAGGTCGAACCCCTTCTTCATCATCTTGTTGATGGTCTGCTCGAGAATGCGGGCCGAGACCTGGATCGAGGCCACGATCGAGCTGGTTTTGTGGGCCAGGAAGTACACGTCCTCGGGCCGTACGCGGCAGTCGCGGGCGACCTGGGCGGCCATGCCGTCATCGGGATACGCGTTGGCCTGAATGCCGAAGATGACGACGTCGGCGGTGTCGCGGTACGACGTGAACGCAAAGCTGTGATCGACTTCGAGCGCCGCCTTGGCGCGGCCGGGGCCCGAGCCGATCGCGGCGAAGTGCCCGCTCGAGAGCGGGTAGCCGCCGATCTGGCTGCACAGGCAGGCCAGCAGCGGCTCCGACGTGGACACTTCGACCGCCATGACCGAGACGTCGCCGGGGAGCGTGTAGTCGGTGAGATGGCAGACGCCCAGATCGGCCATGCTGATCTCGGCGAACAGACGGCCGGCTTCGAACCCGCCCTTGGCATGCACGCCCATGTCGATCACGTGCGCGCCCGACGGCAGGCGGAAGTAGCGGCACCCGAGCGCCTCGGCGTGCTCGATGACGTAGTTGACTTTGGGTAGCGCGTTTTGATTGAGGCTGATCATGTTGTTTACGACCGGGCCGCGAATGGTTCGACGACCACCGGGCGACCGTTGATCTCGTTGCCCAGGCCCACGCGCCGGCGCAACGCGTAAGCCGACTCCTGCAGGGCATCGACGGCCTCGGCTTCGTCCATCGAGCGGATCACGCCGTCCTTCATGACGAGCGCCCCGTGGATGACGACCGTCTCGACGCACGCCGGGTTGCCCGAGTACACCAGGCACGTGATCGGGTCGGCGACCGGCACGCACGCGACGTTTCGAGGATTGAACAGGAAGAAGTCGGCCAGCTTGCCGACCTCGAGCGACCCGATCTCGCTTTCGCGGCCGACGACGCGCGCGCCCTCGATCGTGGCCATCTTCACGGCATCCAGGGCCGTCAGCAGCGTGGCGTCCTGGTGAAAGCCCTTGTGCACGAGCGCGGCCATTTTGATGACCTCGATCATGTTCTGGGTGTCGTTGCTGGCCGCGCCGTCGGTGCCGAGGCCGACGTCGAGGCCCATCCCCCGCAACGTCGGGACGGGCGCCACACCGGAGGCCAGAAGGAGATTGGAGACCGGGTTGTGCGAACACTTGATCCGGCGCCGCCCGAAGATCTCGAGCGTGGTCGCGTCCAGGTGGACGAGATGCGCGCCGATGAAGTCTTCGCCCAGGACGCCGGTCTGGTCGAGCAACTCGGCCGTGTTCACGCCGTAGTGGGCCCGCGTAAAAGCGTCGTCCTCGACGGTCTCGTCGAGGTGCATGGTGATACGCAGGCCGTGTTGGTCGGCGTACTGCCGCAGCCGGCGGTAGCCGTCCGGATCCATATCCCAGATGATCCCGGGCGCGAGGGCGAGCGTGATGCGCTCGTGCCCGCTGAGCTCGGCGCGCAGCCGATCGACGTCGGCGTAGAACATGTCCTCGGTCTCGTTGATCGGGCAGCGCGCGGATTCAGGAAAGCCGTCGGTCTTGGTGTGCGCGCGCCCGAGGATACCGCGGATGCCCGTCCGTTCGAAGGCCTTCACGACCGCGTCGTCGAGGCCGGCCTCGCTGGCGTGCGCGTACATGTAGTCGAGCACCGTGGTGACGCCGCTGCGGATGTTCTCGAGGCAGCCGGCGACCGCGGCGTTGTAGACGTCGGTGTGCCGGATCTCGTGCAGCGCCTTGCGGACCGAGCTGTCGAGCCAATCGAACAGCGTCTTGTCGCGGCCCAGGCCCTTGAGCGCGTTCTGAAACAGGTGCGTGTGCGTGTTGATGAACCCCGGGAAGACGAACCGGTCGCGGCCGTCGAGCACGGTCGGGCTGCGATAGACCCCCAGGATCTCGGCGCTCGGCCCGATGGCCACGATCGTGCTGCCTTGCACGACCAGGGCGTGGTCCTTCAGGATGCGGATGTCGCGATCCATCGTGACCAGCGTGGTGTTTTTGACGATCAACGAGGCGTCTTCCATACGAACCTTCCTATCGTGACCTCGACCGGGCTTCCGCCCTGTCATCCTGAGAGTGGATGGGCGGTGCCCAAACGGCGGGCGAGGACAACATGTCCTCATTAGGGCCAGCCGACTTCGCTCGAAGACGAATTGAATGCGCCCACGCGAACTTCGCGCGGGCTCACTCGGCGAGTCCGATGTCCGCAACGGCTGCCCCTCAAGATGACATGGGCTGAGGGGACTCGGTGGAGGCCTCCAACGCGTAGACCAGCTTCTGCCGGGTGAACAGGAACCCGCTCGGGTGCAGACCGATGTACACGCACTTCGCGTGCGGGTGATCGCCCGTGGTGAAACCGACCGCGGCGCCGGGCGTTAGTGAACCCCCGATGTACACCGACGAATAGTTGACAAAGAGCTCGTCGAGGGCCTTCTCCCTCAGGAGCAGCCACCAGTAGGTGGGCGATTCGATCAAGAGGTGCTCGATCCCGATCCGGCGCAGGACGAGCAACAGCGCCGCGGCGTCCGGACGTTCGTCGCCGGTCAGCACCACAACCTGGCGCCCGGCCGCGCGCGCGGCCCGGATCGGGCCGGCCAGGTCGTCGTCGGGCACCGCCGCGGCAGTCAGATAGGGCCCAAGCCAGAGGGCGTCGGCGAGCCCTTGCTGGCGCAAGAAGTCGCCGCCGGTTCGGCTGGTGGCGATCAGGGGCCGATCGTCGGCGCGCGAAAACGCACGGTGATCGAGCGGGATGTCCGTGCCGTCCAACGACACCACGATCGGGATAAGCGGGTCCGTCTTTCCGAGCAACGCGGGTCGTTCAGCGGTCAATTCCGGGTCCAAACAGGCGAATTCTGCCTCGGGCTCGGCGGCCAGCGTTCGGGCGCCGATGATGCTGGCATCTGCATGGGCCCTGAGGACGTTGAGGATCCAGTAATCGATTCGGCCCCCGGCAGGATCGAGCGCATTGGCCGAAGCCACCCTGGGGCCACGCGGGTCATCGGGGAACGCCATCTTGCCGTCGAACGAGAGCACGATCGAGGCGAAGGTGTAGGGGCGGGCGGCCGGCGCCGCCGGGAAGAACAGGGCGTGATACACCGCCTGGACCTTGGTCAGGGCTGAAGCGGCTGTCGAGCAGGATCGGGTCGACCGAAGCTCGTCATCATCGCGGTACAGCGGCGTGATGTGCAATTGGTCGCGTGAGAAAGCCATGTGGGTCCCGGGCCCCCTGAGGCATGTTATTTCGCCCGGTGCTCCAGAACAGTGTACTTTGGTCGCCTTTCGATTGTCAACTATCAGTTGACAATCCTGGTTGATGCTACTAGTATGATCCCCAGAATTCCGAAGAAACCGGACAAAAGAGCACCGAATTAGTAAAGTACCAATGGACAGGGTGGGCCGATTGGGTGATCCCCGATCGACCGTCTGTCCTGGCTTGGGTATGACGCTGGGTAGGCCCGTATCAAGGGTCACACCGCCAACGTGCGAGGTCGTGACCCCATTCAGGTGTGCGCATCCGGCCATGTGCCGGTATCAGGCGGATTTCCGTAGGACGATTGTCTTCAAGGAAAGGGAGATGAAGCGATGAACCTCAGACACGCCGGTCGTTTGATGTTGGTGGCTGCCACAATCGGGGCACTTGTCGGTTGCGCCCCTGCGGCAACCCCGGCGCCTACCGAGGGCGCCAAAACCTTGCGGGTCGCCATGGTGACGTCTGGCCCCACCAATGACCACGGGTGGCACCAGAACGCTCTGGAGGGCCTCCAGTCGATTAATAAGGAATTGGGCTACGAGATCGCGTACTCCGAAAGTGTGGAGACCGCCCAGCAGCAGAACACCCTGCGCCAGTATGCCCAGCAGGGCTATGACCTGATCTTCTGCCACGGTTACGAGTGGGGCGAGCCTCTCAAGGCTGTTGCGCCCGACTTCCCGAACGTGATGTTCGTCCAGATCAACGCCACGACCGAAGGCACCAACATCGTGGGCACGAACTTCAAGTTCGGCGAGCTCGGCTACTTCGCGGGCATGGCCGCCGGCATGATGACCAAGAACAACATGATCGGCATCGTGGCCGCGCAAGACGCCCCGCAGGTGACCGCGGACTCCGACACGATCCAGCTCGGCGCCAAGGCCGTCAACCCCGACGCCGATGTGAACGTCTCGTTCGTCGGTTCGTGGGACGACGTAGTCAAGGGCCAGCAGGTGACGCAGGCTCAGATCGACCGCGGCGTCGACATCCTCATCATCATCGGTGACTCCTTTGCGCCGCCGGCGATCGAGCTGGCCAAGTCGAAGGGCATCATGGTGATCGGCGGCTGGAGCGGCGACGCGCACGACCTCGCCCCCGATACCGTCATCACCAGCGCCGTGCAGGACGTGCCGGGCGTGTATCTGTCCATCGCCCGCCAGTTCGGGGCCGGGACGCTGAAGGGCGGCACCTCCTTCGTCAGCGGGTTCGCCGAGAAGACACAGAAGATGGGTGTCTGGGGCGACTTCGTTCCCGCCGAGGTCAAGGACAAGGTCAACCAGGCCATCACCGACTATCTTGATGGCAAGCTGGACTTCCCCGTGCTCAAGTAGCCAGTGGAGTCGTAACGCGAGGAGCGAAAAGCGAGGGCGAGGAGCGATCACGCTCCTCGCCCTTCGCCCTTCGCTCCTCGCTTTTCATGTCTGCACAATCGGAGTGCGATTCATGGCCGAAGACGTCAGCCAGAGACCTGCGCCGCTCAAGCCCAAAGCCCGCTTCAACCTGCCTGTTGCGAACATCGTCCTGCCGGCGCTCTCGATCGTGATCGCGGCCCTGGCGGGTGCCGTGATCATCCTGCTCATGGGCTATGACCCGATCAAGGCCTATGCCGCCCTCGCGCAAGGCTCGTTCGGCAACTTGATGCAGACGTCGGAGACCGTCAAGACGGCGGTCCCGCTGCTGCTCTGCGGTCTGGGGATCGCTTTCGCTTTTCAGTCCGGCGCGTTCAACATCGGCGCCGTCGGGCAGATGTACATGGGCGGGCTCGCGGCCATCGTCGTCGCCGGCCAGTTCGAGGGCCTGCCTGGTTGGCTGCACATGCTGCTCGCGACGCTCGCGGCCTTCGCCGCCGGCGGGCTGTGGGCGTTGCTCCCTGCGTTCTTGAAAGTCCGTTACGGCTCGAACGAAATCATTTCCACGATCCTATTGAACTACGTCGCCATCTATCTGGTCGACTACATGGTGGCCGGTCCGATCAAGTCGGGCGGTTTCAGCGGTGCGCCGACGTCGTTTCCGGTGCTGCCGGGCGTCATGTACCCGAAGCTGGTTCCGCAGACGCAGTTGCACCTGGGGCTGATCTTCGCCCTGGCGGCCATGGTGATCATGTTCTTCGTCATGCGGTACACGACGCTCGGGCAGCGGGTGCGCATCGTCGGTCAGAACCGGGTCGCCGCCACGCATGCCGGAATCCGGGCGGATCGCGTGTTTCTGCTGGCCTTCTTCTTCAGCGGCAGCCTGGCCGGTCTGGCCGGGGCGGCCGAGATCCTGGGCTATCAGGCGCGCCTGATCTCGGGGTTCGCGCCCAACACCGGCTATGACGCCATCGCGGTCGCGCTCCTGGGCGGGTTTGCGCCCTTCATGGTGGGCCTGTCGGCGCTGTTCTTCGCCGGGCTGCAAACCGGCGCGGTCGCCATGGAGGCGATCGCAAAACTCCCGGCGCAACTCGTCGACCTCATCCGCGTACTCGCGATCCTGGCGGTGCTGGCGGCTTCGTCGCCGCGGGTCGTCGAGATCGCGCGCAAGCTTCAGGGGGAGGACCACAAATGGTAAGGGCGTGGTGGTCACGACCGTGGGTTCGGACGACCGCAGCCGTACTGGCTGCATTGGTCGCGCTGTGGATCGTGCTCGAGCTCGCCAGCGAAGAGACGCGTAACGTCGCGAACGGCATCTTCACGATCCTGGGGGCGCCGGAGTTCGTCAAGGCGGCCCTGATCGCGGCCGTTCCGTTGCTTCTGGCCGCGCTGGGCGGGTTGATCAGCGAGCTCTCGGGCGTGTTGAACATGGCGCTCGAGTCGATGATGCTGGTGGGCGCTTTCGTGGCTTACGCCGTGGCCGACCAGAGCGGAAGCCCGTGGATCGGTCTGGCGGCCGCCGGCCTTTCCGGCCTCGTCCTGGGTCTGGTCCATGCCATGTTCACGGTGTCGCTGCGCGCTAACCAGGTGGTCAGCGCCGTGGCCCTCAACCTCTTCGCGCTGGCCGCGACGGCGCTGGCGTTTCGCGTCCTGTATATCAACAAGGCGTTTCAGGCGGCGCCGGGCTTTGAGGCGCTCCACTTTCCGGTGCTCAGCGATCTGCCGTACCTGGGGATCGCGCTCTTCCAGCACAACATCCTCATCTATCTGGCCCTGTTGCTGATCCCGGTGATGTGGTTCATCCTCTACAAGACGTCCTGGGGGTTGACCCTGAGGTCGGTCGGTGAACATCCGATGGCGGCCAACACGGTCGGGATCAAGGTCAACCGGGTGCGCTACATCGCGATCCTGCTCAGCGGCACGCTCGTCGGCATGAGCGGCTCGGCCCTGGTCTCGGCCTCGGGCATCAACGCGTTCCAGGAGAACCTGTCGGCCGGGCGCGGCTTCATCGCGTTCGCGGCCGTGATCTTCGGGCGCTACGACCCGATCGGGGCCTTTCTCGGCACCATCCTCTTCGGTCTGGGTGACGCGTTGCAGATCCGGCTTCAGGCCTACGGCGTGGAAGTTCCGTATCAGCTGCTGCTGATGCTGCCCTACGTGATCACGTTGCTGGCGCTTGTCGTGTTCATGCGTAACGCCCGCGGCCCGGCCGCGAGCGGCACGCCGTTCGTGGAGGAGGGGGCAGGATGAGCGCCGAGACCCACACCCACGGTCAGGTTCAGCAGCCTGCAAACGACGTGATCCTGGAGCTTCGCAACATCGTCAAGCGGTTTCCCGGGATCGTGGCCAACGACCACGTCAGTCTGAAGATCCGCGCCGGCGAAGTGCACGCCCTGCTTGGCGAGAACGGCGCGGGCAAGTCCACGCTGATGAAGGTCGTTTACGGCCTGTATCAGAAGGACGAGGGCGAGATCCTGGTCCGGAACAAGCCGGCTCAGATCCGGGTCCCGCAGGATGCCATGGCGCTGGGCATCGGCATGGTGCACCAGCACTTCATGCTGATCCCCAACTTCACGGTCCTCGAGAACATCATCCTCGGTCTGCGCACGGGCCGCTACCCGTTGCTCGACCTGGGTCAGGGCCTCGAGCGGATCAACAAGCTGGCCGACGACTTCGGTCTGAACGCGCCGCTCACCGCCAAGGTGGGCACGCTCACGGTCGGCCAACAGCAGAAGGTCGAGATCATCAAGGCGCTCTACCGGGGCGCCCGAATCCTGATCCTCGACGAGCCGACGGCCGTGCTGATCCCGCAGGAGGCCGAGGAGCTCTTCAAGCTCATCGAGCACCTGCGCGCGGAGGGCGTGACCCTGATCTTCATCAGCCACAAGCTGAAGGAAGTGCTCCGCGTCAGCGACCGCGTCACGGTCATGCGCCGGGGTCAATTGATCGACACCCGCGACACGGCTGCGACCACCATCGTCGAGCTTGCCGAGGCAATGGTCGGGAAGGCGGTCGATCTGACCGTCGCCAAACGCCCGAGCGCGCCCGGCGAGAACCACCTCGAGCTGCGCAAGGTCTCGACCCGGGTCGAGCATGAGGCCCGGCCGCTACAGGACCTCAACCTGACGCTGCGCTCCGGCGAGATCCACGGTCTGGCCGGCGTCGACGGCAACGGCCAGCAGGCGCTGGTGCAGGTCATCATGGGGTTGTGCCCCCTGATGGCGGGCCAGGTGCTCTATCACGGCCAGGACATCGCGACGATGGAGACGGCCGAGCGCATCCAGAAGGGCATCGAGCACATCCCCGAGAACCGCCACACCGAGGGCCTGGTGCTTGGGCTGAGCGTGACCGACAACCTGCTCCTCGAACGTTTCGAGAAGCCGCCGTTTGCCGAGCGCGGCATGCGTCAATTCAAAGCGATGCACGAGCAGGCCGCGGCGTTGATGACGAAGTTCGACATCCGCGCGCCGGGTCCCGATGTGCAGACGTTGAAGCTCTCGGGCGGAAATCAGCAGAAGGTCATCCTGGCGCGAACGCTCTGGCCCGAGCCGACCGTGTTGATCGCCATGCAGCCGACGCGCGGCCTCGACGTCGGCGCGGCCTCATTCATCCACAAGCAGATGGTCGAAGCCCGCGATCGAGGCTGCGCGGTTTTGATCATCTCGTCCGAGCTGGATGAGATCATGGCCGTCAGCGACGTCATCAGCGTGATCTATGAAGGCCGCATCGTCGAGACGCGCGCGGTCAAGGCCACGAATCTGAATCGGATCGGGTTCCTGATGGCCGGTGGCCGGCCGGAGGAGGCACCCGTCGGGCCATCTGAGGAGATCACGTATCTGACGTAGGCGAAAACCGGTGTGCTCCGTGAGCGCCTCACCAAGCACACCGGTTCTCGCCTCGCTTACACCAGCCGATAGGCGAGGTCCTGGCCGGCCAGGGCACGAACGAGGTTCTGGTAGTCATCGACGCGCAGATCGCGTTGTGCCGCGGGCACGGTGCCGGCCGCGGTGTGAGGCGTGAGGACGACGTTCACGGTCGGGGGC
>WBZS01002225.1_pt1 | contig 12556 bp, 13 predicted proteins | sample 5204201 | NCBI WGS metagenome assembly WBZS01 (sample SAMN12344357, study PRJNA552823) | activated sludge metagenome | biome: Activated sludge suspended growth; feature: Nitrification reactor; material: Wastewater; isolation source: activated sludge from nitrification reactor of wastewater...
GGGCCGGGTTCGCGGGTCGGGGTAGGTTCGACGAGATCCTCGTCGATCAGGTTGGCGAAGAATTCCTGGTCGGCTTCGGCGAACTGCTGGAAGTCTGTCCAAACCCCGGTGATGTTGCCTCCGACGTGGAAGACCACGACTCCCTCGTTGACAGGATCGAAGGGGTCGACGCCCGGGATCGTGCGCATGACGCGGCCCACGAACTGCATGAACGGGCCGAGGTTGCTAAAGATGCTGAATACCGCAGCGACGCTGAGGTATGGGTGATCGAAGCCTTCGCCAAGCTTCCGCACCTGCACAATGACGTCGAGCTCGTGGTTGTCGAGCTTCTCGTGGATGCGCTCGTTCGCCTTCTCTGCGAGCTGGCTATGGACGAAGTCTGCACGCATACCCAGTTCGCGGTACTTCGCGACGACCTGCTTGCAGTGCTCCATGTTGAGAGCGGAGGCGATGATCTTCAGGCGGGGCTGTCCGGTGGCCTCTCGCATCTCCTGAAGCTTGCGGATGGATGCTTCGGCGATCGTGGTAAGGGTGGCCTCGGAGCTGACGATGCTGCGTCGGAAGCCGGCATCCTCCTCGCCGAGACGGCGCACTTCATCCAGGGAGACCTCGACCTCGGCGTCTCCCTCGTGGCGAACGTAGTGCAGCGTGGTCGGGTTCAGGCGGTATCCATTGATGCGCTTGACGTAACCCTTCTCGACGGCCTTGGAGATCGGGTAGCTGTAGATGACCTCGCCGGTCATCACTTTTCCGTCTGCCCGGGCCGGGGTGGCGCTCACGTTCAGGATTCGCGCATCGGGGAACTTGTGTCGCAGCACGTCCCAGCTCTCGGCAACGTTGTGGTGGCCCTCGTCGAAGAGGATCAGGTCAAAGAAGTCGCTGGGGAGCTTCGTGAGCCATTTGTTGTTCTCGCGCTGCAGCTGCTGGATATTCGTGACGACGATGTCGGCTTCCTCAAGGTCGCCGACGTTGCTCGAGGCCCCGCGGATCTCCGCGGGCTCCGGAAACGGCTCGCCGTCGAGGACCTTCCGCTTCGTGTAGAAGTACCTCGGGTTGCTGGGGGTGAGGTCGCCCAGCAGCTGGTCGGCGATCTTCAGGTTCGGCGCGACCAGTAGCGTGCGCCTCGACTTTGTGGCGAAGGGCGCGAGGGCGAGGAGTCCGGACTTGCCGCAGCCCACTGGCAGGACGACCGACACCTCGCGGGCGTCGGCAGCTTGAAAGTCGTGGTTCTTGATCGCGTCATAGGCGAGGATCTGCGGCTCGCGCAGCTGGGGATTGTCAGCAACCGTGGGTTGCACGACGACGTACTGGTCGGTCTTCACTTACTGCTCCGAACATGATGGTTGATGGGTTGGTGTTTATGCTGGGAGCGGGACCGCCCGCCAAGGCGGCCCCGCTTGGTTCACGCGAAGCCTCAGCCGCTCAGCTCTTCTTCTTGTGGACCACCGTCGTTCTCGGGTTGCGCTTCGCATAGCTGAGCTTCACGAAGCGTCCCGAGACGGCGCTGCGCGCGTGGCCGCGTGACGCGGCCGCTCTTCCCTTGGGCATGTCTGTCACCTCCTTCCTTGAGGTCGTGCGAGGGATCATCAGCTGGCTTCGCTTATCCATTCCGCGATGCCGATCCGGATCGCCGGCGGCAGCGTGCGAACGGTGAAGTCGGTGATCGACCAGGCGATTTGGTTGCGGCTCACCGAGCGCAACCCTTCGATCGCGGCCATCGACATCTCTTCCGACTTGACGTCCTGCAGGACCGAGACCAGCACGTCCCGCACGTGCCAGCGGTTGTGGTCCGGGCCAAGGACGGCGAGGGCGGCGACCGCCATGCGCAGGATGCTGGAGTCGCCGGTGACATCGACGGCGCGGCGCATGAAGTTCGCGAGGACGTCGCAGTACTCGAACGAGAAGCCCGTGCGCTTGATGTAGTCGGTGAACCGCTCGAAGAGACGACGGAACGCGCCGCGGTCCCGGTTCCAGAGGAACTCGATGGACGACGAGGTGCACCACGGCAGGACGCGGCTGAGCGCCTTCATGTCATTCTCGTCGGATTCGTCGAGAAGAATGGCCCACTCGAGCATCTCGATCAGATCGGCCGGCGTCGTCGACGGGCTTAGCATCCGGTCGCGGAGCCGTTCAGCGGTCTGTTCGTGGGACTCCCAGTTCTCGTACTCCTGGTGAGTGCCGAGCGAACGCTCGAGCGCCTCGAGGAACTCGGCGACAGAACCGTATCGGCCGACAGGGTTGTTCGCGGTGGCGCGCTCGACGACGGGTCGCAGGGGCCCTGCCGCCATCTCGGTGTTCACCGGGTACTCCTGGGTCACGAGTTCCTGCAGGATCTTGCCGAGGCTGTAGACGTCGGAACGGTGGTCGGCGCTGCGTGCTCGCGCCCATTGCTCCGGGGCTGCGTACACCCAGGAGCCCATGCCTGCACGGAGTGTCGATGTCAGAGGCGTAGTGCCTCGCTCGGCCTCGACCGCCAGCCCGAAATCGGAGATGGCCCATTCGCCGCTCTCGAGACGGAGCACGTTCGCCGGCTTCAGATCGCGGTGGCAGACGCCGTTGCTGTGAATGTATGTAAGTCCCGCGCAGATCTGGCGCATGATGTCCACAATTAGCGGCGGGTTGCCGTCCACCTTCTCGATGAAGTCCGCCAGGCTGCCCTGCGCCAACGGCATCGCGTACCAAACGTCCTGCTCGTCGGTCTGGCCCTGCGCGATCACGGAGATCACGTTGGGATGGGTAAGCCCTTCCAGCAGCCGCAGTTCTCGCTTGAAGCGGCTGATCGCCTCCGGGTCCACGGTTGCCGTGTCCCGCAGGACCTTGACCGCAACGAGGTTCCCGGTCTTCCGGTCGGTCGCGCGGAAGACGTCGGCGAATCCACCGCTTCCGATTGCCGGAAGCTCGAGGATGAACCGTCCGCCCAGGGTCCTGACGGTGAGGTCGGACTTCGGGCGTCCGGCCTTCCTCTGACGCAGGCCGGATCCGTTCCAGGCCTTGACGACGTCCAGATCCCAGATCGGGCCCTGGGCGATCTCCCCGACCGCGTCCGGGAAGTCGGGTCGCTGCCGCAGTGCGGCGATCCGCTGGGGCGTCACTCCCAGTTCTTCCGCGACCTCGCTCAGCCCGCCGAGCCTCATGAGCCGCTCCCGCAGCTCTCGAAATTGTTGTCCATAGAACAAGTATACCACGGAAATGGTTTGCCATGTCTCAACTATTATGAAGCTGAAGGAGGTCGCGCCTCTGGCTGCTCGCTCTCCTTGCCCCGCCCAGTCGATCTCGCACGGGACCAGCGAGGGTGGGATGACAGCGGACGCGACACGCGCCTCGGCATCGGTTGTGGCGGGGGAGTCGGTCGCGTCACGATGTTTTCCATGAGTGAGTCGGAGTCGAAAGGCCCAGTTGTGGCCGCCGTCGTGGGCACGCTGTTGCCCGGCGACGTGGGCAAGCCGTTCACCGACGCGGACCGGATACGAGCGATGGTCTCGCACGACTGGCAGATGCTGGGCGCTCAGTACGAGTGGGCAGAGATACGCGGCGTGAGCAAGGGACTGCCTCACGGCTACTTCGCGGATCTACTGGGCCGCGCGGCCGCCGCCGGGGAGCAGCTTGGACTCTCATTCGCCGCACTCCGCGACGCTGAGGTTTGGTGCGACACCCTTTCAGAGCCCGCAACCGCAAACCATCGCAATATCGCCGGCCGCGCAGTCGCCGAAGCATCCGGGCTCTGGGCTGTGAGCGCCGGCCATGCCGTAGTGAACGTGGTGGCTCGCGTCGTCCGCATCCACAGCAAAGCTGCGGGACTCGACGCGAAGCTTCGCTGGACCGGCCTCCCGGCGCCGTTCGATTCCGGACGACTCGCGAACCTCTCCCTCAATCCGGAGACGGTGAAGTACATCCTGGTGGCTGCCCGGCAGACGGGGGAGGTAGCGCTGGCGAATCTCGTCGAGCCGCTGGGCGATCTCGTGAAAAGCGCGGCCTGGGCTGCGCTCGTAGCCCGGCGGGACGCGGGGTATCACCGCCTGCGACCCCAGAGCATCGAAGGTGGCGTGCCGTCCATAAACCCATGGGCGACCGACCAGGCCGCCGGAACGTTGACCCTGAGCGTGTCGACGTTCTCGGACTACGTACCGCCCGTGCTCGAAGAGGTGGTGGCCGAAACGCACGCCGGCTACGAAGCACTCTCGTCGGCAATGCGCGACGTGCACGACCGTCTACCCGAGGCGCTACGAGCCGCGGGCGTCCCCATCTGGCGCACGCCCTGACGATCGCTGAGTGTGGGAGGAAGACATGAGGCCGGTGTCCAGAAAGGAAGAAGAACACGCGAGGGTGATGCTGTCGGATGAGCTCGGGGTGGAGTTTCGACTGCATGACGACGGCTCCGAGCCGAACATGCCCGACCTGCTATCCGCGGACAGGAAACACGTCGCGGAAGTGATCACGACCACACCGTCTGCCATTCGCGAAGCAGAACAACGCCTCGATCCGATGGCGGAGCCGACACTGCCCCACTGCGTGTGGGTGATGATCCCGTACATGATCTTGGGAGGCGCAACTAGACACGTTCGCGGCAAGATCAGGGCGGATGTCCTTCGGTGGACTGTCGAAGCCGACTGCGAGTACCACTGGTCATCTCGCGACGAGCAACAGTTGCTACCGGGCGTGGATCCTGACCCGATCCTCGGGCTCGGGCTCTACGACGATGGTGTCCAAGTGGTGTGTGCTCAGCGCTGCCGGCATTCGCACACGGAGCCTCATCAGATCAGATGGTCTGTTACGCACGCACCCTCGCCCGACGATCCGTGGACGTTGATTCGACAATCCCTGCACACCGTCGATAAGGAGCAGCGAGGGGGAGTGCGAGCCCTAGGCGAAAAGCTCGACGGGTATCCGAACAAGCACCTCGTGATGTACCCATTCGGGCCGCCCGGGAACCTGACGGCAGCGTTCAGCCGTTACTCGCCCCCGCCCAATGCGCGCGATCTGATGCCCCCGCAACTGAACCCGCCTCTTGCGGATGTTCATCTTTGGCTCATGTTTCGATACGAGGACCGCGATGTCACAGAGGGACTACACGTCTACAGTGGCCACTGGGCGAGGTTCGGAACCAGCCTTCCCAAGCTCCCGCTCCGGCAGCTCCATTACAGGGATGCCTAAGAATCCAGGCAATTCTCCGGCCATCGCTAGGAGCGGCTAGGTCCTGATCAGAGGCTACTTACGGGGGGAGAAAATCTAGGGGGTATTGCGGCGACCACGCTGTAGCCCTCCGACGAGGTGACCTTGTGCCGCCGTGAGGATCTGAACGTCTCGGTCATGGGGGCCCTTCGATCGGCAAGGAGTCGTGTCTGTCCATCGAAGCATGCCCCGCCACGAAGGTCGGCACCAAAGGTGGTTCGCCCACGCGCACCAGATGCGGCAGATGAGGTCGCGGCCGGGCAGCCGTGAGGCTACCGTCCGCGGCGCGGCAATTCAGGATGTTCCAACGGCTGCATTCAGCGCGTCTTGGCCGTCGTGGGCTGGGTTGGCGAGATTGATGACCCAGGGCGCCTCGGCGCTCGGATAGAGCGGCAAAGTCTCGCCATCGCCGCTGATCGAGCGCCACGCCACCGGGACGGTGGTTCCGTCGTTCTCAGTGAGGCTCGCCCGCCTGAATGCGGTGCAGGGTGCTGAGGCCACCTCTGCGTCAAAGCCAGCCGACTCACCGGCCATTGCCTAGCCGACCGTAGGCCCAATTTGGCACCTGGCGACTGGCGACTGGCGACTGGCGACTGGCGACTCGCCAACCAGTGTCCATCGAATGATGGATGCCCCTGGGTGGAAGCGATTCTCGCGATTGCCGACCATGGAGTTGTGCTTGTTCCTGCCATTGTCCTGATTACCGCGGCCCTCGCCTTCTACTCGGCCGGGGTGTGGTCGGAGCGTCGCGTCGGCCGCCTCCGGTGGCGACATGCCGCCCTCTTCGGTGCCGGCCTGGTGCTCGATGCCTCCGGGACGGCCCTGATGACGCTGATAGCCGCGGAGTCCAGTCGCGACCGCGCCGGCGCAGCCGGGATCCTCAACGGCCTGATGGCCTGGACCGGTGCCGCGGCGCTGGCGCTGATGGCGGTCCACCTCGCCTGGGCCGTGGTGGTGCTGATTCGCAACCGCGAGTCCGAACGTTTGGCGTTCCACCGATTCTCCCTGGCCGTGTGGGCTCTCTGGCTCATTCCCTACCTGGCTGGGGCCCTCGGCTCGGCCGCCTAAGACCCAACCACATCGATCGAAGGACTAACCATGATCAAGAAGCTGTTCACCTCCGCCGCCATCTGGACGACCCTGGGGTTGGCGTCCGGGCTGTTCTACCGAGAGTTCACCCGCCAACGCGACTTCACCGGCTTCACCCAACTGTCCGTGGCTCACACCCACGCGCTCGCACTGGGAACGATAATCCTGCTGGTCGCGCTGGCCCTCACCAAGCTGTTCGCGCTCGACGCCGACCGTCGACTTCGCTGGTTCCTGCTGTTCTGGAACGCGGGCCTGGCCCTCACATTCACCATGATGCTCGTCAAGGGGTCATTGCAGGTGCTCGGCGCCACGTTCGCGCACTCGCCGATGATCGCGGGCATCTCCGGGCTGGGTCACATGATCCTTACCGGGTCGTTCGTCCTGTTCTTCCTGATCCTGCGCCGTGCCCTCAAGGCTGACACCCTCTCCGAGCCGGCCACCCTGCCGGCGCGCGGCTAACCTGACCAGTGTGGAGGGAGGCCCGATGAGCGTGACGCCCAGCTCGTCGGTGGCTGCCGGGCTGCTGCGGATCGGCCAGAGCGTCCTGTTCGGAGCACTCCTCGTGATCGGCGTGGCGCGCGGCGTCCTTGACGGAGGCTGGCCCGTGGCCCTCGCCGGCGGTGCCCTCGCGGCGCTTTTCGTCGCCGGACTGCTCACGCACCGCCGCCTCGGCCCCAAAGGCAGGGCAGTGTGGGTGGTGACGCTACTGGTCGCCACGGTCGCGCTGATGTGGGTATCGCCGGACTTCGTCTGGCTCGCCTTCCCCGTCTGGATGTGGGTCGCCCAGGTCGTGAGCCTGCCGCTCGCCCTGACCCTCACCGCAGCCAGCGTTGCGATGGCCATCGCCGTGCTGAACCAGCACGGGCAGTCCTCCAGTGCCGCCGTGCTCGGGCCGATCATCGGTGCACTCGTCGCCGTCGGCCTGGCCCGCGGCGCGCTCCGACTCGAGCAGGAGGGCAAGGAACACCAACGCCTGCTCGCCCGCGTTCTGGAGGCCCAGGCGGAGGCGGACGCGCTCTCTGATGAACTGGTCCGGACGCAGCAGGAAGCGGCTGTCAACGCCGAACGCACCAGGCTCGCCCACGACATCCACGACACCCTTGCCCAAGGTTTCTCCTCGATCCTGCTACTCACCCGCGCAGCAGCCCGCGAAACCGACCCCGGGCGCGCACAGGAACTCCTGGCCCAGATCCGCGTGGCGGCAGCGGAGAACCTCGCCGAATCCCGCCGCGTCGTATACGCACTGGCCCCCGACGACCTCACCACCGGAGGCCTCGCCGCACCCCTGACCCGAATGACCACCGAGCTGGCCACCCAGCTGAATGCCGACGTCACCATCGACCTGGACCCCAACCTTCCGCGCCTGCACACCGCAACCGAGGTGGGCATCCTCCGCGCGGCGCAAGGAGCCCTGGCCAACGTGCGCCGGCACGCCGGCGCCACACACACGTCCGGGTCACCCTCGCCCGCGCCGATGACCAGGTCCGCCTCGACGTGGTTGACGACGGAGTGGGTTTCGACCCGAGCGCCATCGCCGCCGAGCCCACACTGGCCGGAGGCTACGGGCTGAGAGCGCTGAAGGAACGCCTCGCCGTGATCGGCGGTGGCCTCGCCATCGAAAGCGAACCCGGGCAGGGGACGGCCATCTCGGTCACCGTCCCGTTCGTTCCCGCGGCGGGCGGAACGCCATGATCACGGTCCTGCTCGTCGACGACCACCCCGTCGTCCGCTCCGGGCTCCGCGCACTCCTCGCCGGCGAACCAACCCTCGACGTGGTCGGAGCCGCGGCCACAGCCGAAGAAGCACTCACCCTCGTCGCCACCCTGGACCCCGACGTCGTCCTCAGCGACCTCCGCCTCGGCGACGGGATCGACGGGGTCACCCTGACCGAGACCCTGCGGCGCGGGGGCGAGCGTCCCGCCGTGCTCATCCTGACCACCTACGACAACGACAGCGACATCGTCCGGGCGGTCATGGCCGGAGCAGCCGGCTACCTCCTGAAAGACGCCGAACCTGAGGTGATCGTCCAAGGCATCCACGACGCCGCCGGCGGACGACTCGTCCTGTCCCCCGAACTCGAACGACGAGTCGCCGCCCGGATGACCCACGGCGTCCCCCAACTCAGCGACCGCGAGCTGGACGTCCTGAGACTCGTCGCCGAAGGACGGGCCAACAAGGAAATCGCCCGCGCGCTCTTCATCTCCGAGGCCACCGTCAAAACCCACCTCGTTCACATCTTCGGCAAACTCCACACAGACAGCCGCACCTCCGCAGTCGCCGCCGCCCGAACCCACGGGCTGATCCCATAGCCGCGTGCCGCCAATCCGCTGGCCTTCGCCCTGACGTTCCGCGGTCCTGCTGGACCGCAGCAGCCGCATGCACACCCGGACTCGTCAAAAGCTGACCCAGCCAAGGCTCTTCCACCTCGCCACCCAGCACACTCACCCGTAGGAGAACATCGTGCTCGTGAAGCGCCCGGGACTGTCCGAAATCTGGTGTAACTGGCGTGAACCGCCCCGGCGTGTCCGGAGACTCCAAACCTTGGGAAGGTTGGAGTCATGTCAGGGAACACGTCGAAGAGGTATCCGGCTGAGCTGAAGGCCAGGGCGGTGCGGATGTATGCCGAAATCCGGCCGGATCAGGAGACGGACTGGGGTGCGATGGCCCGGGTCGCGGAACTGCTGGGATCTCGAACGCGGAGACCGTGCGGAAGTGGGTGCGGCAGGCCGAGGTCGACCAGGGTGCCCGGCCCGGTGTGGACCGTTCCCGGTTTGGTGGAGGGTGGGGTGATTTCTGCGGGTTCCTGAAGAAGGAAGGAACCAGTGATGGGGTCGACTCGACGGAGCTTTACTGCTGAGTATCGGACGGCGGCGGTAGAGTTCGTGATCAATGACGGGCGCACGATCGCTGACGTGGCACGCAGCATCGGTGTGCATGAGATGACATTGGGGAAATGGGTGAAGAAGGCGCGTGACGCAGCCGGCGACGGTGTCGGGAACCCGTTGAGTGAGAACGAGCGAGACGAGTTGGAACGACTCCGTGTCGAGAACCGGCAGTTGCGGATGGAGGCCGAGTTCGCAAAAAAAGTAGCGGCCTGGTTCGCGAAAGACCCGCAGTGATCTTCGCTGCGATCGCGGACTGGGCCGAGCAGAAGACGTTCCCGGTCGAGTTCATGTGCCGCGAGCTGGAGGTGTCGGTATCGGGCTACTACGCGTGGCGGGAACGGCCGGCATCGCCTCGGTCGCGCAGCGATACGACGCTGACTGGCTTGATCGGGGCGATCTTCGACCGGTTGAACGGCAACCCGGGGGTGCGGCGGGTCCACGCCGAACTCGCCGCCTCCGGGCACAGGGTCGGCGCCAAGCGGGTCTGGCGGCTGATGCAGGCTGCCGGCTTGCAGGGACGCCACCCCAGGGCGTGGAAGAAAACCACCATCGCCGGCGAGACGCCCGTGCCGGCGCCGGACCTGATCGGCCGGGACTTCACCGCCAAGCGAGCCAACCAACGCTGGTGCGGCGACATCACCTACATCAGGACCTGGACCGGCTGGGTCTACCTGGCCACCGTCATCGACCTACACTCCCGCGCGGTCGTCGGGTGGGCGATCGCCGACCACATGCGCACGGAGCTGGTCACCGACGCCCTCACCATGGCCATCAAGCAACGCAAACCGAAACGCCGGGTGATCTTCCACAGTGACCGCGGCACCCAATACACATCGAAAGAATTCGCTACGTTCTGCAGAAAGAACCGGGTCCGGCGATCATTGGGCCGCACCGGCATCTGTTACGACAACGCCGTCGCGGAAAGCTTCTTCGCCAGCTACAAGAAGGAACTCATCCACACCCGCCCCTGGCCCACGATCAAACAGGTGACGAAGGCCACTTTCGAGTGGATCGAAATGTACTACAACCGGACACGCCGACACTCAACACTCGGCTATTTGACACCACGCGAATACGAACTAGGATACAGACACATCCACGAACTCGCAGCATGAAAATCATGCCTCCACTTTTTCGGGAACACTCCAGTGTCACCAGCGAGGAGTCGGCGGAGCTGAAGCGGTTGCGGCGGGAGAACGCGGAGTTGAAGCGGGCGAACGCGATCCTGAAGGCGGCGTCGGCTTTCTTCGCGTCAATACCCTCAGGTGAGGTCCGGTAGCGTTCGCTCTTTTCTTCGCTGCTCCTGCCCGGGATCGGTTCTCTGGTTGGTGGCTATTCGTCCGATGTGCGGCGCTGCCGGGCCTGCCCTGCCGGCTGGGCTGGTCGTGGCTTGATAGGAGCGTGCCGTTCAGCCTGATTGAGGCGTGCCCGCCCGGCCCGGCCGTCAGGGACCCCTGATTCCTGATGACGGAGGGAGAGGTCGTGGTCACGATCGGTGTGGATTCTCACAAGGCCACTCACACGGTGGTCGCGGTCGACGAGGTCGGCCGGGTGCTGGGCGAGAAGAAGGTCAGAGCGACCAGCGAGGGACACCTCGCGCTGGCCCAATGGTCCGCCCGGTTCGGCGAGGTCGTGTTCGCGCTGGAGGACTGCCGGCACCTGACCCGCCGGCTGGAGGCCGACCTGCTACGGGCCGGGCATGTGGTGGTCCGCGTGCCGACCCGGTTGATGGCCCAGGCGCGGCGGTCCGCGCGGGAGCCGGGCAAGTCGGATCCGATCGATGCCGAGGCGGTCGCTCGGGCGGCGTTGCGGTATCCGGACCTTCCTCGCGCCGAGCTGGACGGGCCGGCCCGGGAAGTGAAGCTGCTCTCCGATCACCGCCGTGACTTGGTGAATCAGCGGACCCGGATAGCGGCGCAGGTCCGTTGGCACCTCCACGAACTCGACCCGGCCCTGGAAATCCCCTCGCGGGGGCTGCGTCGCAAGACCGTGGTCGCCCAGCTCCAGCAACGGCTGTCCGGCGTGCCTGGTGTGGTGACCAGGATCACCCGTGACCTCCTCAACCGCTGCGAGCAACTGAACGCTCAGATCGCCGGCCTGGACGCCGAGCTGCGCGACCTGGTGCGTGCCCTGGCGCCGTCCCTGTTGGCGATCCCCGGCTGCGGCGTGCTGTCCGCGGCCGTCATCATCGGCGAGACCGCCGGGGTCCACCGGTTCCGTTCCCGGGCAGCGTTCGCCCGGTTCACCGGCACCGCACCGGTCCCGGTGTGGTCCGGCGCCAGCGCCGGCAAAGTCAGGCTGAACCGGGGCGGGAACCGCGGCATGAACTGTGCGCTGCACAACATCGCGATCACCCAGGCCCGCCGAGGCGTCGGCACCGGCGCGGCCTACATCACCAAACAGACCGAACGCGGCAAAGACACCACCGCCGCCCTCCGGCTGCTCCACCGACGCCTGTCCGACACCGTCTTCACCGCACTCCGAACCGACCAAGCCACCCCCGACAACACGGCGATCACGCTGCCCCAGGCCGCTTGACAAACATAGGAGCATCGCCGAGCTCGACCGGCCCGGGCAGTGATCGTGGACTTCATCCGCGAGCACGCCGACCACCAGCCCGCCACCGGCGGGTTGCGATGGGGTGTGGAGCCGATCTGTGCCGTGCTCAGTGAGCATGGTGTGAAGATCGCCCCGTCGACCTACTACGAGTGGCGCGACAAGCTGCCCACCAGACGGGAGGAACGCGACGCCGTGCTGCTCGGCCACATCCGCCGGGTCCACGCCGACAACTTCGGGGTGTACGGACCCAGGAAGGTGTGGCTGGTCCTGAACCGGGAAGGCATCGGCGTGGCCCGCTGCACGATCGAGCGACTCATGCGGCAGGCCGGGCTCGCCGGAGCGATCCGCGGCAAGGTCAAACGCACCACCATCGCCGGGGCCGGTCCCAAGCCAGCTGACCTGGTCAACCGGAACTTCGAGCCGACCGCGCCGAACCGGTTGTGGGTGGCCGACTTCACCTACGTCTCCACCTGGGCCGGCTGGTGCTATGTGGCGTTCGTGATCGACGCCTACGCCCGCCGCATCCTGGGCTGGCGCACCGCCACGTCGATGACCGCCGACCTGGTCCTGGACGCTGTCGAGCAGGCCATCTGGGTCCGCGAGCGGGAGGGGCGGGCCGATTCACTGCCCTGGTCGCCCACCACGATCACGGCAGCCAGTACCTGTCGCTGGCGCACAGCCAGCGACTCACCGACGCCGGCATCCGGCCCTCGGTCGGGGCCGTCGGGTCGAGCTATGACAACGCGCTGGCCGAGAGCATCAACGGGCTCTACAAGACCGAGGTCATTCGCCGCCAAGGCCCCTGGCGGGACGTGGACGCCGTCGAGATCGCCACCGCCCGGTGGGTCGACTGG
>WBZS01002227.1_pt1 | contig 12539 bp, 9 predicted proteins | sample 5204201 | NCBI WGS metagenome assembly WBZS01 (sample SAMN12344357, study PRJNA552823) | activated sludge metagenome | biome: Activated sludge suspended growth; feature: Nitrification reactor; material: Wastewater; isolation source: activated sludge from nitrification reactor of wastewater treatment...
CGCCGGGTGGCCGAGGTCTCCACCGCCTACCGCCGGGCCAACCTGGCCGCCATCCGGTCGTCGGCGGCCTTCGTGCCGCTGGTCCGGATGGCGATCCTGGCCGGCTTCACCTGCACGCTGTTGCTGGGTGGCTGGGCCACCCTGAACGGTCAGCTCGAGGTGGGCATGTACTCGGTGCTGGTGTTCATGACGCAGCGGCTGCTGTGGCCGCTGACCGAGGTCGCCGAGGTGCTCGATCTCTACCAGCGCGGGCGGGCCTCCACGAGCCGCATCCTGGCCCTGCTGGACGTCCCGATCACCGTGCCGGCCGGGCACCGCTCGCTGCCGCAGCCGGTGCGCGGCCGGATCGAGCTCCGCGGCGTCCGGGCCGGCTACGTCGACGGCCCCGACGTGCTGCGCGGCATCGACCTGGTCGTGCCGGCGGGGGAGACGCACGCGATCGTGGGCTCGACCGGTGCCGGGAAGTCGTCGTTGCTGCGGCTGGTGCTGCGCTTCGACGACCCGCGCGCCGGCGCGGTGCTGCTCGACGGCGCAGACGTGCGCGACCTGGATTGGGATTCCCTGCGCGGCTCGATGGGCTACGTGTCCCAGGACGTCTACCTGTTCTCGGGCACGATCGCCGACAACATCGCCTACGGCCGCCCGGACGCCGGCCGCGCCGAGATCCGGGCGGCGGCCCGGGCCGCGGCTGCCCTGGACTTCATCGACGCCCTGCCCGACGGCCTGGACAGTTGGGTCGGAGAGCGGGGAATCACCTTGTCCGGCGGCCAGCGGCAGCGGCTCGCGCTGGCCCGGGCGCTGCTGCGCGACCCGGCCGTGCTGGTCCTGGACGAGGCGACCAGCGCGGTCGACAACGAGACCGAGGCCGCCATCCAGCGGTCGCTGCGCGAGGCCACCCGGGACCGGACGGCCATCGTGGTCGCGCACCGGCTGTCCACCGTGCGGCATGCCGATCGGATCTGGGTGCTGGACGCCGGCCGCGTCGTCGAATCCGGAACCCATGACGAACTGGTCGCCGCCGGCGGCGGCTATGCCGCCCTGTGGTCGGTCCAGACCGGCGAAGCGGCCTGGACCGACTGATCCGCATCGTTGCGACACCGGCGCTCGCACACCGGGCCGGCGACCGCGACCGGCTCCGCACGCCCCCGACAGGTGGCTAGCGGCGGACCGTCTGAAATCAAGCTCAGAGTGACCGGGCCGCCTCGAGGATTCCGGCGTGCGCGAGCGGCGGCCTCGACCAGACGGCATCAACTCTGAGCGCGATTTCGGACCCGTCCCGGATCGCCCGGCTCCTTCAGCAGGCCGGCCGGTCCGGGCTCTGGAACGGCCCGGGACATGTCAGTTATCCGATGTAGGTTAGGCTTACCTAAGCGAAGGATCCCATGACTCTGACTTCCTCCGTGCTGACCCATGCCCCCGATCGCCCGCAGGCGCCGCCGCGCCCGCGCGCGTGGGGCATGTGGGTTGCCCTGGTGCTGTCCGTGGCCGCCCTGGCCGGGCAGGCGGTGCCCGCGATCGGCTGGGCGACGGTGGCCTTCTGGGCGATCGTGCCCGGCCTGCTCCTGGTCCGGGTGCTGCCGCCGACCGGCCTGCCGGCAATCGGCCTGGTGCCGGCGTTGAGCGCCTCGGTGCTGGTGCTGCTGGCGACCGTTTCGCTGTGGGTGGGCGCCTGGTTCCCCGGCCTGATCACCGCGGTCGTCGCCGGCCTGGCCACGGGGTATGCGGCCATGGCGCTGACCCGTCCCACATTGCCCGCGATCGCGCTGCCGACCGGCCTGTGGCCACGGGTGACGCTCGCGGTCGGCGGCGCGGCAGCGGTGCTGTGGGTGGTTTCGCTGCCGGCGATCGGCACCGACCGCTCGGCCACCTTCGGTCCGCTGGTGGCCGTGCCCACCTTCGCCGCGGCGCTGCTGCTGGCGGTGGTGGCCTTTCTGATGGCGCTGCGGCTGCGCCACACCGGGCTGCTCTGGACGATGCTGGCGCTGACCTGCCTGATCCAGCGCGGCACCGCCCCCCTCACCCTGGACGCCCCCTCGGTCGACTGGTCGTACAAGCACCTCGGCGTGATCGACCTGATCACCAGCACCGGCGCCCTGCACCGCGGCCTGGACATCTATCAGGGCTGGCCGGGCTTCTTCGCCGCGATCGGCTGGGTCAGCGTGTCCAGCGGCGTGTCGGCGTTCGCGATCGCGTCCTGGTTCACACTGGCCGTCACGTTCGCGGGGGTCTTCGCGATGTACACCCTGGGTCGCGCGCTGCGGCTCTCGGTGCCGGCCTCGCTGGCCGCCGCCATGGTGTCCTTGGCGGTCAACTGGGTGGCCCAGGACTACTTCTCTCCGCAGGCGCTCGGCTACGTGCTCGCGATCATCACGGCCGCGTTGGTCATCCGTGCCCGGGCCAACCGGACGGCGTGGGTGCTGGCGGTGGGGGTCTTCGCCGCGCTGGCGGTCAGCCATCAGCTCACCCCGTTCTGGCTGCTCGGCGCGATCGGCGTGCTGATGCTGTTCGGGCGGGTGTCGTGGCGGCTCGCCGCCGTCCTCGCGGCGGTCGCACTCGGACAGTTGGCCGCCAACTTCGAGATCGCCAGCGCGTACGGGCTGTTCACCGGCGTGGACGTCCTGAACAACGCCAAGACCGGCGCCACCCGTGACGTCGGCAGCCTCGCCCTGACCGTGCACGGCGTCAGCAACCGGATCGCCACCTTCGGCCTCTGGGGGGTGGCCGGGGTGCTGGCGCTGACGGCGCTGTTGCGGCAGCGCTGGGCGAGGTGGCGCCGCGGCCCCGAGTTCATCAGCGCGGTGCTCGCCTTCTCGCCGTTCGCGATCCTGCTGGCCCAGAGCTACGGCGGCGAGGCCGTGCTGCGGGTGATGTTGTATTCGATCCCCGGCTGCGCGCTGTTGATCGGCCCCTGGATGACCCGGCTGGTCGCCGGTGACCTGCGCCGCCGACTGACCGCGGGGGCCGTCCTGCTGATCCTGACCGCGGCCGCCGCGCAGGCGTATTTCGCCACCTATTACCACTACGCGGTGACCAAGGCCGAGTACCAGGCGCAAGCGCTGCTCGAGCGCGGGGTGCCCGGCCGGGCCTATCTGAGCCCGGGGTCGGCGTTCTGGCCGGTGCGCGCCAGCGAGGCCTACGCCTGGCGGCTCACCGACGACTGGGAGTACGACCGGGCGCTGCAGAACGAGGGCGACGGGCTGCGCTCCGACGACTACCTGACGGCGCTCGAGGCCCACCTGGAGAACCGCAGCGCGCCCACCTTCGCCCTCTACGGGCCACGGATGGACGGCTACGCCGAGTACCGCGGGATCGCGCCGCTGGGCACCATCGACGCGCTCCGCGACAAGCTCCGCAGCCGGCCCGGCTGGCAGGTCGTCCTGGACGCCGACGGCGTCACCGTGTTCCGCTACGTGCCGGCGAAGGCCCGCACCCAGGAGGCTGCCACATGGCGGCCGTGATCGATCGATTCGTGCCGATCCGCTGCGTCACCTGGGCGGTCGAAGGCGTCGCGGACGCCGTCCTGCAGCCCAACGACGAGGGACGCCTGCACGTCCTGGCCCTGGCCGGCGGCTGGCCCGTCGCCCTCGTGGACGTCCACGCCGCCACGCCCGACGAGGCCGCCGAGGCCGTCCGGCGGGCCGCCGGGGACGCCGGGGTGCGGCCGCCGTCCGGCTTCGGGGCGAAACCCCACATCGACACCGCGGTCAGCGTCGTGGTCTGCACGCTGGGCGCGGAGCCGCGGCTGACCGAGACCGTCGCCGCGCTGCTGGCCCAGACCCACCGCGGGCTCGAGATCGTCGTCGTCGACAACGATCCCGCCTCCGGCCGGGTGCCGGCGCTGCTGGCCGGCTTCGGCGACGCACGGCTGCGGGTGATCGACGAACCGCGCCGGGGCCTGTCCGCGGCCCGGAACACCGGCCTGGGCCACGCCAGCCACCCGATCGTCGCCTTCACCGACGACGACGCACTGCCGGCCGCCGACTGGGTGGCGACGCTCGCCGCGGTCTTCGACGCCGATCACGACGTCGACTGCGTCACCGGACTGGTGCTGCCCGCAGAGGTCGCGACCCGGGCCCAGCTGTTCTTCGAAGAGGCCGGCGGCTTCGCGAAGGGCCTGCGGGCCGTGCACTGGAACCGGGACGGCGCCGGCACCGCGCTGGGCACCGAACCGGGGCCGGAGGGGCTCGCCTTCCCCTTCGACGGCGGGTTCGGTTCGGGCAACAACATGGCCTTCCGGGCCGACGCCCTGCGCGCCATCGGCGGATTCGACGAGGCCCTCGGCGCCGGCTCGCCCACCCGCGGCGGCGAAGACCTGGACGCCTTCCAGGCCGTCTATCTGGCCGGCGGCACGGTGGTGTACTGGCCGGCGGCGCTGGTCCGGCATCATCATCGCGCCGACCATGCGGCGCTGGTCGACCAGCTGCACGGGTACGGCGTCGGCATGGCGGCGGTGGTCACCAAGCGGTTCCTGAGTTCGCCGGCGACGGCGGCGGGGGTGCTGCGCCGGCTTCCGGGCGGCCTGCGGCTGCTGCTGGACGCCCGCTCGGCCAAGAACCGCGGCAAGTCGGCCGCGTTCCCCGCCGACGCCACCCGCGCGGAGCGGCGCGGCTACCTGATCGGGCCGGCGGCCTACCTGCGGGCCCGGCGACGGCTGCGCCGACAGCGGCGGGCGGCGCGATGAGGGCGTTCCGCCGGCACCGCACCTGGCTGGCGGTCGTGCTGGGCGTCGCGCTCACCGCGGCGCTGCTGGCTTTCACCCGTCCGTGGGCGCCCAGGCCGCTGCGGGTCGTGGTGCTGTCCGATTCGCTGACCGAGGGCATGGGTCAGGTGACGGCGCTGCAGAACACCTGGCCGCATCTGGTGGGTGCCCGGCTCCGCGCGCAGCGGGGCGAGGCGGCGAGCGCCGGCGGCACCTGGCTGCCGGCGTCCGTGAACGGCCAGATGTTCGGCTTCTCCACCGCCACCGCGATGCCGGGCAGCTGGGCAGCCACCGGGAAGGTGGGGGTGCCGGGCGCGCTGGCGGGAAGCGCCGTCACCTGGGCCACCACCGGTTTCGACAGCGCGGTCGTCCAGGTCTACGCCAACCGCCCGGGGGAGCTGTTCACGGCGTCCAGCGGCGACCGGCAGATCGGCTTCACCAGCCCGGACGCCGGATTGCACAGCTTCACGGTGGACGACGTGGGCGACGACCTGACCGTCCGTGGCGACGGGGTCGTGGTGGGGGTGCTGGCCCGGGCGGGGACCGGCACGCTCGACGTGTACAACCTGTCCTGGTCGGGCAGCAGCACCACCGATTGGCTCGGCTGGCTCGACCGGCCGGCGCTGCTGCCGCTGATCGAGGCGATCGATCCGGACGTCGTGGTGCTGTCGCTGGGCGGCAACGACTTCTGGATCACGGGCGACCGCGACCGCTTCGCGGGGCAGCTGCGGGCGATCCACGACAAGGTGGCCGCCGTGGCCCCGCGGGCCCGCTGGGTGTTCGGCACCCAGCCGGTGCCGGACTCGGCCTCGGCGCAGGACTGGCGCGGATTCCAGCAGATCACCCTGGACTACGCCGCCGAGCTGGGTGCACCGGCGATCGATCTGGTCAACCGGATGCCGGGGGCGACGGCGGCCCCACAGTTGTACGCCTGGGACCACACCCACCTCACGGACGCCGGGCACGCCTTCATCGCGGACCTCGCCGAGCCGGCGATCAGGAAGGCCCTGGAGTGAGCGTGACCACCGAGCCGGCGCGGCCGGCGTCCGGCTGGCGGGCGCGGATCGCCGGCGCCACCCTGGAGCTGGAGGCGCTGGCGATGACCGCCTCCACCGGCGTCACCGCGGTGCTCGGCCTCGGCTACTGGACGATCGCTGCCCACGGCTTCTCGATGGCCGAGGTGGGCCGGGCCTCGGCCATCATCTCGGCCGCCACGGTGCTGGCGACCCTGGCCAACCTGAGCCTGGGCGGCATGTACGAGCGCTTCCTGCCGGTCAGCGGCGTCCGGACGCGCCGCTACCTGATCGGTGGCGCCCTGATCTCGGGCCTGCTGGCGCTGCTGCTCGGCGCCGGTTTCGTCCTGGTCGGACCCACCGAGCGGATCCTGCTCGAGCCGTGGGAGTCGTTCGCCTTTCCCGTGCTGGTGATCTCGCTGGCCCAGTTCGCACTGCTCGACCAGGCGTTGATCGGGCTGCGCCGGGCCCGCTGGGCGGCGTTGAAGAACGTGGTGCATGCCGTCGTGAAGCTCGGCCTCGCCGCGGCTGCGTTCGCGGTGACCGCCAGCGGCTTCTCGCTGGTCGCCGCCTGGGTGGTGCCGGCCTTGCTGCTCGTGGTGGGCTACCTGCCGGTGGTCTGGCGGCGATGGAGCGTCGGCGGCGTCCACGATCTGCCTGTCTCGCTGCCGCCGCGGGCCGAGCTCTGGTCGTTCTTCGGAACCAGCTTCGGGATCATGGTGATCGGCTCGATCGCCCCGCTGGTCATTCCGCTGCTCGTCGTGCAGCACCTCGGCGCCGAGTCGAACGCCGCCTTCACGATGGCCTGGACGTTGTATTCGGCGGTCGCGCTGCTGCTCGGCACCGTGGTCGGGCCGTACATCGCCCAGGCGTCGACCCCGGGCGCACCGGTGCGTCAGCTGACCCTTCGGTTCATCGGCATCCTGGCCTCGCTGACCGTGCTGGGCGCACTGTTCCTGTGGGTGCTGGCCCCGGTGCTGCTCGGTCTGCTCGGTGAGCGGTACGCCAGCGAGACCGAGTCGCTGGTGCAGCTGATGGCGCTGAGCCTGCTGCCCACCTTCTTCGGCATGCTCTACGCCGGGCTGAGCCGGGTGGTCCGGCGGCTGCGGCTGGCGATGGTGCTGCAGGTGGCGAGCGCGACGCTGGTGGTGGGTGGCGTCGCCGTCGTCATTCCGCGCTACGGCCTGGCCGGGATCGGCTACACCTATCTGGCGGTCGAGATCGTGCTGGCCGCGATCCTGGTCGTTCCGGTCTGGCGGACCTTCCGGAGGCTGGCCGGATGACCGGGCCGATGGACTCGGCGCCGGTGATCTTCGCCGTGGACGACGCCTCCACGCTGGGCGGCGTCCAGCGGGTGGTCTACGAGCTCATCGACGGGCTCGCCGACCGCGGTGTGGCGTCCGGCCTGCTCACCCTGGCCCGCGCGCAGCAGCCGTCGGCCCTGCGGTCTCGCTACCCGGCGCCGAGTCTCACGTTGCAGCCGCGGCCGCTCGCGCTGCGCTACCCGCCGCTCACCGGCTGGCGGCGGACGAAGCTGCGGCTCACCGGGTCCGGCGACGAACTGCGCGCCTTCGACGACGGCGTCCGCCGGTTGCGACCGCTCGTCGAGGGTTCCGCGGCGATCTTCGTCGCGATGCAGCTGGGGGTCGCGGCGCACCTGGTGCGGGCCGGCGTCCCGGCCGATCGCCTGATCATGCAGTATCACGACTCGTTCGACGCGGCGAGCCGGTGGGACCTGGCCCCGCTGCGTTCGGTGGCCCGCGCCGCGGGCACGATGCTCTGCCTGACGGCCGACGACGCCGCTCGATTCCGCGCGGCGGGAATACCCGGAATGGCGTACCAGCCGAATCCCGTGGACGTCGATCGGCTCAGCGCGCCGGAGGGCGCGTTCGCCCGCGAACCGGTCATCGTCGCGGCCGGACGCTTCGAGGAACAGAAATCCTACGACCTACTGCTGGACGCCTGGTGGCGCATCGGCCTCGATCATCCCGATTGGCGCCTGGAGATCTATGGCGACGGCAGTCAGCGGGCGCGGCTTCAGGATCGGGCCCGACGAATCGACCGGGCGCGCATTCTTCCCTTCACCGACGACATTCAGCGGCGCTTCCACACCGCCGGACTGCACGCGTTGTCGTCGCGCCACGAGGGCATGCCGATGGTGCTGACCGAGGCGATGTGCGCGCGGCTGCCCACGGTCGCCACCGACTGCAGCGCCGGCGTCCGCGACCTGGTGCGACCCGATCACACCGGGCTGCTGGTGCCGATCGGTGACGCGGCGGCGCTGGCGCGGGGCCTCGATCGGCTGATCCGGGACGACGCGCTGCGGGCACGGCTGGGCGACGGTGCCCACCGGCACATCCGCCGGTACGACATCAGCCGGGTGATCGACCAATGGGCGGCCAGGCTCCGCCGGCCGGCGACGGCGACACCGACGCCGGTCAGGCGTCCGGTGCCGGGTGCGTGAAGAAGGCGGACGCCGCCACCGCCAGCGCCATCCAGGCCGCGGCGTAGCCGAACGCGACAGTGGGTGACACGGTCGTGTACAGGACGCCGGCGACGGCGGTGCCGATGATGTTGCCGACCGCCTGGATGCCGCCCACGACGCCGAAGCCGCTGCCGCGCAGCCGGTCCGGCAGGGCGCGCGCGACCAGGGCGGATTCGGCGGTCTCGGCGAAGCCGATGCCCGTCCCGGCCAGCACGAAGCCGATCAGCAGCAGTGCCGGGGTGCGGGCGTCCGTGGCCAGGAACAGGTAGGCGGCGAGGTAGGCCGCGGCCCCGGCGGCGAACACCCGGCGCGGCCCGGAGCGGTCCAGCCAGCTTCCGCCGGCCAGGGCGACCAGGGCGGCGACCGCGTTGTGCGCGGCGTAGAGCAGGATCGCCACCGACGTCGCCCCGGGCACGCCGGCCGCGGTGAGCTGGTCGGTGGCCCGCAGGATCAGCATCGTGGTGGCCAGGTTGCCGCATTCGAACAGCACCACCGGCAGCAACGGACGCCGCAGCCCGGCCGACCACAGCCCGCGCAGGTCGAGCCGGATCGGTTCGTGCCGGGCATCGCGGTAGAGCCGCTTGGCCTCGCGGGCGGCGACGGTGATCGCCACCGCCGCCAGGATTCCGGGGATCAGCGCGAACCAGATCGTCGGGCGGATGCCGATCCAGGCGACCAGGCCGGCGGCGAGCAGCGGCCCGGCGACGGCACCGAGGTTGTCGCCGGCCCGTTCCACGCCGAACGAGCGCCCGTAGGCGCGCGGATCGGCCAGCGAACTGAGCAGGGCGTCCCGGGCGGGGGAGCGGATGCCGCGCGCCGCCCACGCCAGCGCCCGCAGGACGCCGACCTGCCAGACCCCGGTCGCCGCGCCGATCGCGGACGTGGCGGCCGCGGTCACCAGGTAGCCGCCGGTGGCCAGCGTGCGACGCCGGGCGGGGTCGTTCGCCAGGGGACCGCCGGCCACCTTGGTCAGGCCGGTGAGGGCGTCGCTGACCCCCTCGATCACCCCCAGCGCCGCCGCGGAGCCACCCAGGACGCTCGTCACGAAGGTGGGCAGCACGCTGGTCGCGATCTCGTGCCCGGCGTCCGAGAAGAAGCTCGTCGCACCCACCGAGGCGATCCCGGGGCTGAGCCATCGCGGCTTGTCGGGGGTGGTCATGCGATGTCCAGCCAGACGCCGATGGCGGTGACGGCGATGCCGCCCACGGTCATCGAGCAGGCCCAGACGGCGCGGCGTCCGGCCAGCACACCGCCGAGCAGCCAGCCGAACAGGCCGAGCAGCCCGACGGTCAGCGCAACCACCGTCCAGGACGGCCCGGGCAGGGTCGCCCCGAGCGCCAGCGGCACGAACGCCCCGGCCAAGCTCGCGCCGGCCGCCACGGTCATCGCCAGCAGCGATTCGTGGAAGGCGCGCCGGCCGAGGTTCGTGGCGGCGAGCTGGCCGCGCACGGTCAGGTTCAGCTCCCGGGCGGCGCGCACCAGTGAGCTGCGCCGTTCGGCGTAGTCGGCGACGAACATGGTGAAGGTGGCGGTGACCAGAGTGGCGATGCCCACCCGCAGCGCCAGGAACAGGGTGAGCCCGTCGCCGCTGCCGTGGAACAGCGCGCCCCCGGCCAAGGTGAGCGCGTTGAGCATGCCGTCGGTGACGCCCAGGACGAGGGGGAGCGTGGGGACGGCGCGGACCGCCCGCTGGAGAGCGCCGCGGTTCATCGGACGCGGGTAACGCGTTCGATGACGCGGGCCCCGGCCACCACCTCGTCGATGCTGTGCAGAACGGCGCCGACCCGCTCGATGGCGTGGAAGAGCGCGTCGGTGTCGATGTCATCGCCCTCGACGGTGATGTCGGTGCCGATCGTCTCGACATCGATCTCGGTGACGGTGATGTTGACCGATCCGACTCCCGGCACGCTCTCGATGGCTCGCGCCAGCGTGATCAGGTCGGGCCGGTCGACCACCTTGTCGACGTCGAGAGCCAATCGTCGGATGGGCATGGCGGGACCTCCGTGTTCTGTGACATCGGTAGGCCCATCAGCGGTCATGCGGTTCGAACCAGGCGGTTCCGGCGGGGTCCATCGCCGTAATGGTCACTATAGCCACCTGACTGGTGGGGCTGTCTCGGCGCCCTATCGACTGCCTCTTCGTCGACAGCCGCGCCCTTAGGCGGGTTCCCGCTCATGGCGTCCGACGGAGCCGTGATGGAATCGTTATGCGCTCCGGTTTGCGAGCGCACCGCATCGTGTGATTGCATAGGGCTCGTTGTCGCTGAAGGTTCGTGACACGTCTTTGGAAAGTTCACCCCCGTTCACCCTCTCTTCCTCGTGGTGCCAGGTCGTTTCTTTCCGGTCGTGCGTGTGTTGACCGGCGCAGTATTGGTACTATTTTTGGGGTTTGCGGTGTGGCGTTCTCGCGCTGTTGTTGCGTGTATACTTCTTCTCTCGGGCTCGGTTTCCTCGCTCCTGTAACGGCATCGGCTGATCCAACGCCTGCACCGGAAGAGACGTCAGGTTTGTCCGATGTCGAGGCGATGAGGCAGGCGAGGTCGACGAACGTCTTCTTCATCAAGGGCACGTCGTCCGAGTGTCGTCCCCTACAACCCTGCGTGGAAGCCATGAGCCTGCCGTCGCCGGAGAACATCGGCCAGGCTCCGGTGTGGGAGAACTACGTCATCGCACAGACTGTGGCTGCTTCGCGGGGGCAGATTCCAGCGCATGCTCTCGCCTTTGGTGTTGAGGTGGACGGGCCGCGGGTGCGGCTTCGATTCCAGCTCTCTGAGGCCACCGAGGAGGACGGAGACGACATGAGCGATATCGTCAGTGAACTCGAGGGTTTGCTGGGCAACGACGTCGAGGTGGAGTCGTCCTATGAGGTGGTCGATCAGCGCGATATCTCGCCGCTTGACGGCGTGAGCTGGATCTTCCTCGCGAGGGCCTCCGTGTGAGCGACGGCATGCCGCTGATCGAGCTTTTCCATCGAGTCGACAATTCTACGGGGCTAAGGGCGTGTCAGATGGTCTGTGTAAGTGATTCCTCGATCGATGAGAGGTATGCACATGACTATGACCAAGGACGAGCACGGGCCTGAGCCGGGTCCGTTGGGGTCGGCGGCTGATCCGTCGTCGGCGCGGGAGGCGGTCGAGCAGATGGTGAAGGCTGGCTTGTTCGACTCCCTGTTTCAGCAGATCGATACCGGTTCCGGGCCGCAGTTGACCGGACAGGGCGGCTTCCTGCCGGAGATGATCAAGGCCGTCCTGGAACGCGGTTTGCAGGCCGAGCTGACCGATCACCTGGGCTATGACAAGCACCAGCGCAGCGACGGCTCGAACAGCCGGAACGGGACCACCCCGAAACTCCTGGCGACCGAGGTCGGCGAGGTGCAGCTGGCTACGCCGCGGGACCGGGACGGCTCGTTCGAGCCGCGGCTGGTGCCCAAGGGTGCCCGCCGTTCCGGCGGGCTGGACGAGATGATCATCAGCCTCTATGCCGGCGGGATGACGGTGCGTGACATCCAGCACCATCTGGCCCGCACGATCGGCACCGAGCTGTCCCACGAGACCATCGCGAACATCACCGACGCGGTCGCTGAGGAGGTCAAGGCGTGGCAGGCGCGGCCGTTGGAGGAGATCTACCCGATCATCTACCTCGACGCCCTGGTGGTGAAGGTCCGCGACGGTCACCAGGTCCGCAACAAGGCCGCCCACATCGCGGTCGGGGTCGACCTCGACGGCGTCAAGCACGTCCTCGGGATCTGGGTCCAGGCCAGCGAGGGCGCCAAGTTCTGGGCCGGGGTCTGCGCCGAGCTCCGCAACCGCGGCATCCGTGACGTGCTGATCGTCTGCGTGGATGGCCTGACCGGCTTCCCCGAGGCGATCGAGGCGACCTGGCCCCGGGCGATTGTGCAAACCTGCGTCGTGCACCTGATCCGGGCCTCTATGCGGTTCATCAGCTACCAAGATCGCAAGAAGGTCGCCGCCGCTCTCAAACCCGTCTACACCGCCCCGACCGCTGAGGCCGCCGAGCTCGAACTGCTCGCGTTCGCCGAGTCCGACCTCGGCCGCAAGTATCCGGCCACGATCGCGACCTGGGAGAACGCCTGGGAACGGTTCATCCCGTTCCTGGCCTTCCCACCCGAGCTGCGCCGGATCATCTACACCACCAACGCGATCGAATCCCTGAACTACCAACTCCGCAAGATCATCAAGAACCGCGGCCACTTCCCCAACGACGACGCCGTCATCAAGCTCCTCTGGCTCGCCATCCGCGACATCGAGGACAAACGAGCCCGACAACGCGCCAAGGAAGCCGGCCTCCCCCGCAACCAACGCAAAGCCCCCGGCCGGCTCGTC
>WBZS01002228.1_pt1 | contig 12536 bp, 13 predicted proteins | sample 5204201 | NCBI WGS metagenome assembly WBZS01 (sample SAMN12344357, study PRJNA552823) | activated sludge metagenome | biome: Activated sludge suspended growth; feature: Nitrification reactor; material: Wastewater; isolation source: activated sludge from nitrification reactor of wastewater...
CAGATTATATAATAATACAATTTAATTTAAAATTTAAAAAATAAAACACATACACCCATTTTGTGAATGTTTCAGACCCTTTTTGTACTGTGAGCTTAAAATAAAATCGGGAATTAAAGAGATTCGTGTGTGGAGTGAAGTCAGGTTCTATTCCTATTTCACTCAAATCAAAAGGGCTATCATCCAAATTTTTTACTTCCTCAATACTTAAAATTTTAAATTCATCAAGACTTTTGTAGGCAAAATCGATTGCTTTGATTTTGGCACTTTTTCTAAACTTTGAATCAAGGAACATCAATAAATAACGTCCACCAATAGCGCAAACTAAAACAAGGATTAGATTCATCATTTTATTCAGCCATATTATATTTATTTGAAAACATAAAATCTGTGATTAAATCGAATATCTCAATTTTATTCTTATAGCTACCAATTGATGTAGTAAGACAGGTCATTATTACACCTGAATCAGATTTGCATTTATAAAAACACCTTTGCTTTAATTGTTCGCCATTAGCATTTACTTGCATTTCATGTAAATATATGGAACCTTCCTTATTTTTGATTTCAATATTTTCGCTATGAGTTAAAGTATATTTACTTCCAACTTCTTTTTCCTTGGAGTCTATGACATCTTGACCGTTACAATTTGGAAAATGGGTATAAACTATTGTAATATTATCACTTAATGAATCAGAATAATCAATAACATAAAGGATAGAATCATTAAATATTTTACGTTTCATACTTACAGGGATATATGCATTAAAATACTTAGATTCATACTTTTTTATATCAATTTTTTTATTATCATAAAAGACCTGAACCTTATGGTTTTCATGTTTAATGACATATATGCCTTCACTTTTGCTATGATTAGAACAATGTGTAAAAAATATAAAAATTAAAACAAAATAAAATTTATTCATCATTTTTTCTTATTTGTATTAATGTTAACGCTTATTTTACCTTCAAATCCTATCAAAAGTGCATTTGTTTCAAATCCTACTTCACCACCAGAATTGTCCAAATTATCTTTAATAGAAGAACCTTCAGAATAACCAGATTTTTCATCACCCATTTTTCCTGGTACAATGTATGATATTTTTTCTTTTCGATCTTTTATTGTATTGCACCTGTTACAATTTTCTTTTACAACTTCTGTTTGTGATGATTCTATCGAAACTCCAATTCCCACTGGATCAGCTGATTTTAAATCAAGTCCAATAATTCCACTCATTCCTGTCGTTGATTTTACTTCACCATTTTTCTTGAAATAGTCACCTTTAACTCCTTTCTGTGTAGAAGCTTCAACGCTGGCAAGGTCTACAGTATACTTTGCATTAAGTGAAAGTACATTTTCTCTAATTGAAATTTGTGGCCCGAAAGTGACTTTTGCAGATACCTTAATATCAACATTATTTTTCACCCAATTATAACCTTGTTTAATTGGTTGTTGAAAAACAAAACTCATCGCAGGGAAAGGCCACTTACCATCAGGATCAATAAATTTAATTGGGTTATTGAAGGAATAGGAATAAGGAGAATACTTTGACCCTTTCTCCGCAAACGGATCCACACTACCCCACCTGCCCACACAGGCATCATACCACCGCGCACCATAGTCCGACCAGTTCAACCCATGATCCACGTTCAACTCCTTTGAGTTGTACAGGTAATAATTATCTTTGGCAGCATCGTTCATTTGCCACGGCCCGTCATAAGTCATGCCGAAAGCGTAATAATGACTCTCCTGCAAAATTTCATTATTTGCCGTATTATCAACGTCTATTTTGCCATTTAGGTTTTTATCCGTAAAAGAAATTCTGGCATTTCCAAGGTGGTCTTTTATAGAGTATTCTGTTCGCCATGCCGGTGTCGATGTAGCACTGGTATTAAAATACCGCCCTTCGGCGTGATAGATGGCTTCGATTTTACGGTTGATCCCCGATGGACTGTTGTATTCTACACCTCTCACATAGTCCTGGATCAGATTGATTGTCGCCCCCGTTTTGACAGTTTTACTGAGCTTCGTACCCGAGGCGTCGTAGGTAAAGAGGATACTTTTTGTACTGCCCCATACAATACTTTCCGGAAGATTGAGGTAATTATAAGTAATATCAGTGATGCCTTTATAGCTATCGCTTTTCAGATTCCCGACAAGATCATAGCCAAATCCGGCGCCGCCCGACCCGGGATTAAATCCCTTGGGTTTTGGAGCCGTGGCCGAGGCATCGGTGATGCTGATGAGCTTATTGGTGTTTGCGGTATAGTTATAGGTCAGATTATCTATGGTATTATACAGGCAACTGCCGGCATCAGTGTAAGATCCGGTCCGGTTCATCGTCAATATATTCCCACGGCTGTCATAGGTAAGGGTTTCATTATATCGGTTGTTAGCCGTGGCGGCGTTGGCCGCACTGACATCGTAATAAGTCGAGCTGGTCATCCGGTTGAGAAAATCATAGCTGTAATTGTAAGCCTGGCGATCCCTGCCCCGCACACGCCATGCACTCTGGCCTATATTGCCACTTTTTTGTACATTGGTGGGAAGGCCGGTAATGCCCGTTGTATTGCCATCATAATTTAATTCAAGATAAAACAAATCATTGGGATCAGGATCTGCACCCGGTGAATACACGCCGGGATTAGGCATAGATGGCGTACAGCTGGTCGGAAAAACGATATTATTACCCCCCAGCGTGGCTTGATTGATTTTCGTCAGCCAACCCTGATCATTATAGCTGTAATCCAGGCTTTGTAAGTACGTATTTATTCCACTGGCGACAGCAGCGCCAAGATTTTTTTCAGTCATTTCATCCCTGTAGTTGTAGTTTTGATTGGATATTTTTGTTTCTACCCCGTTTAGGGAGGTGAAATGATCTTTAACCCTGCCGGAGGCATCGTAAGTCCACCGTTTGTTAATGATGTATTGCTCACTGGCCGAAGCTTTGTGTGTCCTGTTTTCAGTCATCCGATTATCTGCAAAGTCATACGTAGTACTGATAGTCTCTGCATTGACATTATTGTATAAATGATTACTTCCGGTGACCGTCGAAACGCGGCCATAGCTGTCGTAAAATCACCTGTTACAACTGGTTATTTAATTAAATACATATTCTAAATTAAAACCAATACGGTTACTAAAATTAAAAGCGCTTATTTCTTTAGAGTCAATAATATTTATAATTCCCTTTTTCCATGTTCCGGTTATTGTCGCGTTCAAGAAATCATTAAGTTTATACCTTAAACCTATTTCAAAAATAAATCCGCCATCAAATTTTTTATATTTATCGGTATATGGATTATCTATGGGAGATAATGGTCCATAATTATCATATAAGAATCGGCCACCATCATATTTATATGACCAAATTTGGTGAATCAAATAAGAATAATAACCACCCACACCAATTTGAATGTATGTCTTTTTTAGCAATTTGACATCATACTGGATGGTGACTGGCAAACTTAAATAACTCATTTCATTAAAACGATTTCTATAAACAGTATCAGAACTTATATAATAACTGGGGTATTCTCCAAGGATTTTGTAGTAAGAACCACTTACAGAGAATTCTCTTCTTTCGATTTCCAGGCCAACTTTAACTTGAAAATTGTTTTTTAATATAAAAACAGAATTTAATGAAAAAGAAAAACAAGTCGATTTCTTATATCTTTCATTAAAATTTGTGTGTTTTAAAATATTTGAATATCCAACACCGTACTCAAGGCCAATTCTATCCTGTGCTTTAATTAGTAAACTGGAATATAGAATAAATATAAAAATTATATATTTCATTTTATTTATTTAATTATTTAAGTTGAAAATGCTATATTTTTTAGTGGAGACTTTGAAATATTTCCAAAGTCTCCAATCTTTATACTGTCAAGAATTATTAGTACTACCTGCAAAAAGGAGGATGACCTAAAAGACCACTACATTGATCAAAATTCTTAATACCTGTACCAGGCTCAATACCTAGAGACGCGAATGTCCCAAAGAAACATTTGCCATTTCCTAAATCAATAGTACCAGGAGGGCAAGATTTTCCAGGCTCTTTTAAAGCAAATAAGCCTGTTCCATCAATATTGGTTAAAAAACTTGAACAGCAAAATCCATTTACTAAACTAAATCCACTCGCACAAGTTTGAGTTTGACCAACTTACCAAAAAGATAGATATTGTCCTTTAAAAATAAAAATCCAGGAAAAGGCTGATTTTCTTATTTTGTTCATTTTTTTCTGTTTAGAACTTCAAAAAATATAATTAATTTCTTCTGCCGACTATTTTCTCAGCAAGTTGTCTGGTCTCACTTCCGCCAGTATATCTTGATTTCAAATAACTATAAAAAAGTTCTCAATACTATTATTTTGACTTAGCTTTTCTTTCTCCATTGATGCTAATGGAAACATATTTCGACACCCAATATCGGCTTCAAAGCATTTGTTTGACAAGATTATTTATTGAATCGTGTTTCAACCTTTCATTATAGATTTAATATTTTAAAGCCTTCACTCCCTATTTTTACAAAATAAACTCCATGCGGATATTTCGAAATGTCGAATATCAATTTATTATTATCTTCACCTTGTATTTTGGGATGTATTTGTTGTCCTAATTGGTTTAATATATAAATATTTTCAGTGATTGGTTTATTTGATTCTATAGTATATATTCCGTTATAACTCGGATTTGGGTATAACTTTATACTTTTAAATTCTGGAGAATTATCAAAACATTGAATATTTGATTTTACTAATCCTGTTCGAAACTTATTTAATGTCGCAAGCATCCTTCCTATCTGACCTTTTGAAAAAAAATACATGCAGCCATCATCTACATAATCCATGTAATTCATAAACATTTCGCTATTGCTGCATCCTGATTGAGGGTACATTGGGCATCCTTTATATGACTTCAACTGCAATGGTGTATCATCCACACCATCATCTGTCGTACAATCAGAATCATCTCCCCAAAGATGGTTTAAACCTAAAAAATGACCTACTTCATGCACCAAGGTTCTCCCTAATCCAAATTTTGGATGATTGTTTATACCAAAATATGTAGGATGAATAACAACTCCTGTTTTCTTTGGTGGTGTTTGATTGGGATAAGTTCCAAACCCTGAAATGAAATTTCCAGTATTGGCGATCCAGATGTTTAGGTATTTGTCAGAGTCCCACGCATCAGATCCATCGGCATCCGTATCATAAAGATTTTCACTCAATCCAATTTCACTTATCGTTGTCCTTCTTCTAACAATACCATTTGTTGGTAAGTTTTCTGGTGTTACACTGGCTAGACAAAATCTAATATTAATGGAACCAATTACACTTTTAAATTCTCTGGGTACATTATTTAAATCGGTGTTTGTCCCGTTAAAAGCCTGATTTAATATTTCTAACTGCCCAATGATAATTTCATCACTTATGTTCTCTGATTGGTCAAACCATAAAACATGTACTACTACTGGAATGGTGATTTTTGATCTATTGTTAGCCAAATTCTGAAGTATGAAATGGTACTTTATACTATCTCTTATTTCACTTTTTTTGTTTGACATTTTATCTAAAATAATTAATTCGTTACCGCAGATACGTTGTTGTGAATAAACGTTACCAAAAACAAATAGAAAAGTCAATAAACTAATTAACAATCGTAACATTTCCAGTTTTTACTTTTGATATTTCTTGACCATTTTCTATAAACGAATAGTTTATGACCCAACAATATATACCTGTAGATAAACCTTTACCCTTTACTTTACCGTTCCATAATATTTTATCTTCCATTATTATTTTTTCTTCAAATACCAAACTGCCCCATCTGTCGTATATTTTTAACCAATTGATGCTATACGGATATTGACAATTCATGTAAAAAACCATCTCATCATTGACTGTATCGTCATTGGGTGAAAATATATTGGAGGTTTGAACCTGACAGTCACATTTTTGTGACATTATATTAAAGGAATGATTTATTGTCCCGCACTGGTTTTCTATATGTACATTATATGTTCCTGCATTGGAGATTTGTATCATGCTATTGTTACTTCCGGTATTCCAGAAATACTTACCGGGAATCGGAATTTCTACTTTTAATTGTACCCCTCCACATAAGGTTGTGTCCTTTGGTAAATAATGGCCAATATCGTTCATATTGATTACCAATACGGTGTCAGACAAGATACAGTTATCCAAAGCAACATGCACAATGTAAGTGCCCGATTCACTTACTACAATAGTACTGTCTAGACTTCCTGTATTCCAATTATATGTGCAATCCAGAAACTTTTGACCAATTCTTTCAGACTTCCCATCACACAATAATATAGTATCAGGTAAAGGGTCGAACTCATATACCCCAACGTCGTCAATATAGTAGTAAGCGTTATTTGGGAAATAGTCAAGGCATTCTTTATTTATCATGGTTTCTTCATTGGTAAAAAAATTACCAATGGTGATATATTCTTCATTATCACCTAGGATGCAACCACTGATTCGTGTCCATTCTTCTATTTTATCTAAAATACTGGAAACGCTCCCAATATATTTATCTTTTGCTATGGGTTGACCTGCTGTAGTGTTCTCAAATTTGTAGGTTTTATTTAAAGAAATTCCAATTTTATCAATAAAACATGGTATACTAATGTCTTTAATTCCGTTTCTTGGAGAAATATAAAAATATAAATAGTGTTGCTTATTAATATTCAATTTCCTTTTAAGTTTTATATTAATAAATTCTTTTTGATCAATGTTTTTTGGAAAAAAGTTAGTATAAATTCCCATCATTCCATTACCAGATTTAGGATTCTTTATAAAATAGGATTGATGTATTGGAATAGAAGAACCTAGAATAGGATCAGTTGAACAAGCATTATAGTAATCAGGAGTTCCATTATTTGCACTGTTCCAATAGAACACTCTATCAATTTGGGATTCCTTATCCGGACAAAATTTATATTCTTCGAATGAAGGATTGGGCACTAAGTTAACTTGTGCATGAAGTTTTAAGATTTGAATTAATAAAAAAAACAGAATTAATAATATTCTAACTTGCATAATGTTTAAATTAGAAATTGGCATTAAGGAAGAAGTTGATACATTCAACTCCTTCCTATTTATTAATGCGTTTAATGAACAACGGACAATTTGCCATGATACAATGTCTCATCAATTTGTACTGCTCTAACAATATAAATACCACTTTGTAAATCAGAAATATCAAAATTTCCATCATGAATGTTCTTATAGTTTTTAACCAATCTGCTATTCATATCATAAATATATAATTGCACCTCTGACGCAGGGAGATTTTGTAAGGTAAATTGTTGTGATGCAGGATTGGGAGCCAAAGTTATTGGCACTATCTTATCTCCGGACCTACATCCGCTACCTATTGGACATATAAAGAAGTCTGGTGGCTGAGGACTCATCTCTGTCCATTGACTATTGCATTGATTGGATATAGCCAACTGAACACGATAGGATGTTAGGTTTTCAAAATTCCAATTACTCCAGAAGTTAGACAAATTGATGATGTTTGGCATTGCCCCAAAATTCCAACCTGTGGATTTGTATCTTTGTGAACCATTGAGTTCAAAAATGGCTAACCACCAATGCGTGTAATTTTGAGTACCTGAGGTATTGATTCGCACTACTTCGTTAAAATCAAATAAGTTAGTTCCTAAATCCAAACCATCTCCGTCGACATATGTCCATTGGATGTCGCTTGTTTGGGAAGGTCCTACAAAGACTTCATTGGTGTAGTAGGTTTGATTACCCCCAAATGGAGTATTGTCATACGTCCCGGAATATCCTATAAATTGACCTAATGAGTTGATTATAGAAATTCTGCTTCTTTTTATATTTCCTAATCTATCAACATCACATTTGTTTTCACTGTAATATGGAGTTAGTATTTTGACCCTATAATTTCCAGGCGCAACATTAGTGAAAGTATATCCAACACCACCTTCGACAGGACCTTGAACTGCAACCCAAGCCCCACTAATCCATTTTTCTAAAGTAAGCAATGGCAACATTTGCCTTACATGCTGAGGAAAAAATGCGAGCCAGGTACAAGCCACAGAATCACCCACAATCCTCCGTGAAAATGTACCAGGAAAACCATCGCCAGTGTAGACTATTGGATAGGGAGGAATAGATGTGACTTTTACAAAATCACATCCTCCAATAGCTGTTTGCCCACTGATTTCAGTAGCAACAAAAGTTCCAAAAACAAAAAGAAGTAAAAACGTTAATTTTTTCATAAAAAATAAATTGTAGTTATCCCTACTTTTTTTTAAAGTGGTGTTCAGGAATAATTCCACCGTTCAATTAGTTGTTTTTCTTTTTCAAATACTTTATTCAATCCCAAAAGCTGTTTTACTTGGATTTGGTTTTTATTTCAAATCTCACCGAACATTTATATTGCCGCTAAATGCCACCAAATCACAATACAAATCCAGTCCCACTTGTTTACAAATCCTTACAAATCAAAAGCATCAAATACCATTTTTTTTCTGATTTTAAGTTATCAACGCAATAAAGCATAATTTATTTCTCTCAAAAAAGCCGGCTAATTCTATATTTTTCTCTCACGGTTTTTACCATTTCCCCAATCTCTGGCCACGCTTATTTTGACACCTTTTTTATTACACCTTCCCAAAAAACAAAATTGGCTTCGCCGTCGATAAGTTGCAACATTTGATTGCTCTTAAAGCCTTTTACCCCGCATTTATTGCTTTTTTATGTTTGGGTCAAGTTTAAATTGCCGTTCCGTATATATTGTATTTTGTTTATATGGCAGTTTATAGTTCGCTATAGTTATATACAAATCAAATATAGATGCTTATTTGCACAAATTGATAAAAATGATTAATTATTTCTATAAATTTTTTATTTTAATAAGGACAAAGCAAATAACATCCAATTTTTATTCAACTGTGTTGATTCACACCAATAATCATTTTAGTTCTTTCGATTTTGAAATAATAAACTTTGATTGCCCGATAGTTCCAGCCGTATGACCAACTTGGTCGTAGCACCTTTAAAATTGTACTTAATCGGCTTACTCATCTTCATCCGGTAACTATGAACTTCTGTCTTTTATTTTCTCCTTTTCTTGTTGAGTTTTTGCTTAGAATCTTAGGTTTTCTTAGGACTTTTTCGCTTCAAACGATATTACCTACTGTTCTTTGCGAAGGGTTTAGGGGTAGCCAAAATTGTCGCAAAGCACTTTTAGCATTTGGTGTTTAATTTAAACTAATATAAACACCTATAATATGTTTTGAATCATTTAGATATGAGACACCAAAACTCATTTTATTCTTATTAAATTTGCTAACACTTTGTCTGAACAAAGAATGTGATTTATCTTTAAAATAGGTTGTTCCAATTCCTAATAAAACATTTGCACCTAAATATCGGTAACCATAATCACTATCATTATCAAACGCTTCGTTCAACTGAAGTGCTACCATAATCCACTGACCAACATTGCAATATGTACTCAAATTTCTATATTTTTTACTTTCCCTATATATTGTTTTTGAATTTGAGTAAGATTCAAGATTTTGGATAAATTCTTTTTTTGAGACTTTTAGGTCATTTATAAAATATTTTGTTCCTAAAAAAGAAGTTTGATGATAGCTCAAATATTGGGAATAACTTCTATTTACAACAAAAATAAAAAGTAGAATTACAAATACTTTATATCCTTTCATTTTAATTATTTTAAATTTAAAGTAGAAATGCCAAGTGGTTTTTTATGGTAAATAACCACTTGGCGAATTAATAATTTTTACTTTTTACAGCTTTCTGTAAAATCACATCTACAACGACAGAAACAACACGCAGCTACCATCGCAACAGTGGCGCCACCAGCAATAATAGGAGCTAAAGCTGTTCCTGCACTAGCAATTATTAAAGCAACTGCCGCAGCTGTCATAGCACCAACACAAACCCATTGATACCATTTGCATTTTACCCATGCTCTTGCACTTGCATCTTCACTTGGGTATTTTTGTAATAGGCAAGTTCCAAAATCTTTGTAAATATTAACCATTTGAGTCAAAGCCTGCTTTTCTAAAGAACTAAAATTTAGATTTTCAATCTGATTTTGAAGTGAAATTGCCAAAGGATTAATTTCTTCAGGATCAGAAATATTTGTCATCTGTTCCTTGAAATTCTTAACTTGTGTTAAGAAATTATTTGAAACATTTACAAATTGCGATCCGACAAAAGCATTGTTGTTACCTTCAACAAAATAGTCAATCATTTGATTTTTAAATGCATCCGACTCATTTAGTGTCCAAGGGTTTGCAATATTATATTCACTTTGCATCTGAGATGAAATATGTGAATACTTTTGATCAAATGTTAAATCTTCAATTAAGTTCAAATTGCAAAAAAATGTGTTCATTTGAGGTATAGTTGAACTACTGTAATTTAGTTGTTGAGTAGGTACACCTTCTGTAGGTGTGGCAATATTTGGTGTGTTAGTACAACTCATTGTAAAAATTAACATACACAAACATGAATTTATGTAAATGTTTTTAATGAATTTTCTGAAAACTTTCATTTTTGTAATTTTTTTTTTGGCTGTCCAGCAGTTCCCACCGTTTGACCAACATGGTCGCAGCATCTTTTAAATTGTACTTAATCGTCTTACTTATCTTCATCCTGTAACTCTGAACGTCTGTCTTTAATTTTCTCCGATTCTTGTTGAGTTTGTGCTTAGAATCTTAGATTTTCGAAGGACTTTTTCGCTTCAATCGATGCTAACAATTTTTATTGCCATCATTGGGCGGCAATCTTGGTTACAAACTCAACGCCAGCTTCTTTCAAATACAAATTATCATTTGGAGATATTATTTCTGAATTAATGGTATTCATTAATAAAAATTAGCTTTTTTACCATTGTAAAAAAATAAGAAATTCAGCTTTCCCCCCAATTTAGGCAATTTACATGAAACCCATACCCAAAAAGTTAAAAGCGGCTTCGACGTTGATAAGTCGCAACATATTATTGCTCTTAACATCATTTACCCAGTACTTATTTCTTTTTGTACGTTTGGAATAACCTCAAATTGCCGTTCCGTAAATATCGTATTTTGTAGATTTGGCAGTTTATAGTTCGCTCTAGTTAAATCCAAAACAAATATAGATGCTTTTTTGTACAAATTGACAAAAATTGTTAATTTTTTTTTAAAATTTTTTATTATAAAAAAGGCACAACCAATTGAAGCCTTGTGTTATTTTGGACAGGGTATAATTTGAAAAACAAAGTTAAAGGAGTTTTCAATATTTCAATGGTGAAAAAGCTTTTTCGGCTTTTTCATTGTTGGAATTGTTGAAAACCCTACTTGCAGCTTCCTTTTTTATTTCATTGATGCTATTTTTATTGCTAAAATCCAAGGGGCTTTGATGCCTTAATGCTCCATGTGGATGATATGCGTTATATTCATCTCTCCACTTTTGGGAAATGATATTGAATTGTTTTATACTGGTAAATACATACGCATCCAATATATCCTCCCTAAATGTACGATTAAATCTTTCGATATATCCGTTTTGCATCGGCTTACCAGGTTGGGCATAGACAGGAGTTACCCCATTTCCTTTACACCATTGTGTATATTCTTTCGATATAAATTCTGGTCCATTATCAGTTCGTATATATTTGGGAAGCCCTCTTTCTTCTTTTATTTGCTCCAATTCTCTAATGACTCGTGCTGAAGGAAAACTGATACTGCCCTCACTAATAAGGCACTCCCTATTATAATCATCTATCACGTTGAGTACTCTGAAGGATCTTCCATCGTCTAATGCATCACTCATAAAATCCATACTCCAGATTTCGTTTTGTACCTTGGGTTGAGCCAATGGTTTTTTTTCACCATCAGGAAGGATATAACGCTTCTTTGCTCGTCTCACCATTCCCAACTGGCGATAAACACGCAATAGTCTGCTCCATGCCCATTTGTAGCCTTCTCGTCTGATTCGGTGATAATAATTCTCAAATCCGCGGTTTGGATATTTCTCCACCAATTCATTGAGTTTCAATATCACTTCGTTATCATTCAGCTTACTTGTATAATACCAACTTGACCTGCTCATATTTACTAACGTGACGCATTGTTCAATACTGGCATTATACTTTTCAACCAAATATGTGATAACTGTTCTCTTGACGGAAGGCTTTACCACTTTTTTGAGATGACATCTTTTGCCATTTCCAATTGAAGGGCCTGATCAGCATACATCCGTTTTAATTTGGCGTTTTCTTCCCGCAACTCTTTTAGCTCTTTAAGCTGGCTCACTTCCATCCCGCCATATTGCTTTCGCCAATTATAAAATGTCGCTTTGTTAATACTTAACTCACGACTTATCTGCTCCGCAGATTTCCCATTCTCATTTTCTTTTAAAGCCTTGATAATTTGGCTCTCGGTAAATTTACTACTTTTCATACGGCTAATTTAATTGTTTATTTTTAAACTGTCCGATTTTTACGCAAGGCTACAC
>WBZS01002229.1_pt1 | contig 12534 bp, 18 predicted proteins | sample 5204201 | NCBI WGS metagenome assembly WBZS01 (sample SAMN12344357, study PRJNA552823) | activated sludge metagenome | biome: Activated sludge suspended growth; feature: Nitrification reactor; material: Wastewater; isolation source: activated sludge from nitrification reactor of wastewater...
GTGGGGGGTGGTGTAATATGAGCGTGCTGTCGGGGTGACCCGGCAACAACCTTGGGGCTATGGCGCAGCTGGTAGCGCGTCTCGTTCGCAATGAGAAGGTCAGGGGTTCGAATCCCCTTAGCTCCACCAACGCAAGTAGGCACTGACTAGGGTAAATAAGTCGGTCGCGCCACTCACAGCCGAATACGTGCAATAAACGTGCAATAGGCGCACTCGGGTATCGGTCTGGAGTGCCCTTGGATGGCCACCGACGGACCCTCGTTCCACGGACAGCCGAACTCCCTGTGGCGGACTCGCCCACAGACTGAACGAGGTGCACAGCGCCAACCAGCTCCGCCCTCAAGCGAGTCACTGCTCCCATGCGGGGAGTTGCCTCGACGCTGTCGAGCGGATCTCCGCGGAAGTGACATCGCGGCCGCTCGACGAGAGGCTGCCTTGTCGCTTTCCAGCGTGGTGATGGGACCACCGTGTTGCCACCCGGCCCCATGCTCATGGCAGGCGACATGCCTCCGGTCCGTCGAGCGGCGGTTGATTCGGTGCCTGTCTGTGCGGGCTCGCGATCAGGTGCTGGTCGTGTTGTCCCGGGCACCCCGACAAGAGGCATCGCGGCCCGCACCGCGGCAGTCGGACATTCGCTGGGGTCAGCCGAAGAATCCCTGCACGACGTCGATCACCACACCGGCACCCCGCGAGCTGTTGCTCAGCACCGTCGCTGTAGTGCTCGAAGCCGGGTCGTGGACAGATCGCGCCGCGACCCCGGCGTCGTAGCCGGCCATGATGAGCTGCGGCCCGGTGGCGTGCAGCCACACACCGGCGGCGTAGCGCATGCCCTCCTCAGGCACCTCGTTACGAGGCCGGGTGAACTCGGCGACGAACTCCGGCCCCACAATCCGGCCGGCCAGCAGGGCCCGCCAGAACAGGTGCAGGTCACTGACCGTCGAGTACGCGCCGCCGTCGCCGTTGCCGCGCACCGGAAGGTGCAGCACGTTGGTGCGGTTGCCCGTCTCCTCCAAGTAGCCCAGCGCCGCATCACCGGGGAGGTCATCGGAACGCAGGAAGGCGGTGAGTGCGAGATTGGCGGGGGCGAACACCTCCGTCTCCACGAACGCGTGGAAGCCGGTCCCCGCGACCCGTTCGATCACCAGCGCCAACACCATGAAACCCTGGTTGCAGTAGCCGAACCGCTCGCCCGGGGGGAACTTCTGCGCCCGTCGCTCCAGCATCGGCAAGAACGCCGACGTCTCCGCGAGCACATGCACCGGCACGGTCAGCACGTAGTCGTCCGGCTTCCAGTCCGCCTCCTCATCGAGGTAGTCGCCGATCCCCGAAGTGTGGGTGAGGAGGTGCCCGATCGTCACGGCGTCGTCGATCAGCGGCAGGTCGTCACCGAGGATCGGGCGCACCGGATCGGTCAGCCGTAGCCGCCCCTGCTCGACGAGCCGCAGGACCGCCACAGCAGTGAACGTCTTGCTGCCGCTGGCCAGGGCGAACCTGGTGCCTACGGTGTTGGGCACCGCCAGTGCACGGTGGGCGAAGCCGTAGCACCGCTCGAACACCCGGTCCTCCCCGGCGTCGATCGCCACCACGCCGGTGAAGCCAGACGCGGCCGCGGCGGCGGCCACCGCCCGCCCGTCGATCTGCACAATCCATGGTCGCATGCACCGCCAGACCAGGACCCGGAAAGACGAATGCGGCCGGCGATGCCAGCGAGCTCCCAAACGACCTGTAGCCGGCCGGCAGGATCACCCACGCTGACCGCGGCATTTCCGGATGTTCCGCCAGAGCCGTGATGGCGTGCGCCCTACGCGTTGCGCGTCACGGATGGTTTCGACCACCACCGCGTCTTTGCGTCGATCAACCAGGCGATAAGGGCACCCGCGGCGTAGGCCACCAGGTCTTCCCATCCAAAAGTGGCACCCACCACCACGGCAAGGAGCGGATGGCGGGCGAACCCGAGAATCTCGGGGAGCCCCAGGTACTGGATCGCCTCCACGACCGCGCCCACCAGAAACGACACGGCCGCCAAAGCGGGGACCGGCACCGCAACCACCATCCGAAGGCCCGCATACACCAAGACCACAGCCAGCACATCGCCGGCGTAAGGGCGAACCCAAGCATCTCGCACACAAGCACCGATGAAGATCTCGACAGCCAGAATCCCGAGCACCGCCGGCAACGGACGCCAATTCAGGTGGAACACTCAACCAGCCTGCCACCAGGTGCGACCCTCGACGCCACCGCCACCGCAACGCCCAGCATCAGGGGCACCCTGATCCACCCACGTTGGTGGATCAAGGCTGTGCCTGCCGCCCGTCAGCCGTTCCACTGTGCACGATCACGGGCGTCGTCCGGGATGGGTCCGAGCACCGTCCAGTACTCGTCGATGATCCGCAGCGACCGGAAGCCGCGGTCGCGGGCGAAGGCGCCGGGGTGACGGTCGGACGCGGAGTACATCAGCCAAACCGTCGGGCTGTCCTCGCCGTAGAACCGGAAGAACACGCGATCGGCGTCCTTCGCCTGCCAGATCGCCACCTCCTCCCGCAGTGCCCGCAACCGTTGGGCGTCCGCCGGGCTGTGGGTGCCGCTGCGCTCGGCGCCGCCCACGGTCACAGAGGTATTCATCGTCGTCATGGCAACCCGGGTGGTGCCGGGGATCTGGGTGCTCAGCTCAAGAACCCGCGCTGCCGCGGCGTCGTAGGCAGGGCGGTTGCGCGCGAGTTCTACCGAGACGCTGTCGAAGTGGACCGGGTCCTTGCCGGTGAAGTGCCCGCTGATCGACCAGGCGATCCACCCGACGAACAGCGCGGCGAGCAGCGCGGCGATGCCCACCACCATCGCCGTCGCCTTGGCCAGGGTCCGCAGTCTCATGGGTGCGCCTATCGACGAGGGTGAGAAGGTGCCACTGATCGGCACCTCGAAATCGACAACCGAAATGGGCGGAACATACTTCCCATTGAAGCGGCCGTAGTGCTGCAACGTGAACCGGAGCGTGCGCTTCGGGAACCGGTCGACAGGCTACCCTCGCGCACCCTGCGGCAGAAGAGCGCACCGTCGCTGCATGATCGGGCTGCGCTCCGGAGTATCATCCACCCGCCGCGCCACTCAGGGTGGTCGTGCTCGGGTGATAACAGCAGACAGGCCAACCATGCGCGCTGCGCGGAAATGGATGTGCGTGTTCGAGATCGCCCTCGAGCTCATGGCAAGCGTCTTGTGCCACCATGCACGAAGACGGTCGATCGGAGTCTGTTTGGGGGGCGGCGTGAGTTCCATCTACTTCCTGGCTGCGACGGACGGCGACGCGTTGCGGTTCGTCGGGCACCTAGATGATCAATTCCCGGGGGTCAGTGGTCGTAGTCGGTGAGTGATCGGCGGGTGCGGCCGGCGTGGTCGTTGTGCCAGATGGCGGCGGTGAGGGCGAGGATGCGTTGGGTGATGCGGGCGCAGACGCCGGCGATGGTTCTGCCGCCGTGGCGTTCGAGGTCGAGTTGGCCCTTGAGGGTTTGGTTGATGGATTCGATTGTTTGGCGTAGTGGTTTGAAGAATCGGCTGCCGGGACGTTCTGGTTCGCCGTGGCGGGCGGGCCGGAGTAGGTGGATGTTGGCTGCGGCGAGTTCGGCTTCGAAATCGTGTCCGTAGTAGTTCTTGTCTCCGATCAGGGTCAACGGTCGTCCGGCCAGGGAGGGGACCTGGGCCAGCAGGGTGGTGGCGACGTGGCGTTCGTCAGCTTTGGCGCCGGTCAACGCCCACCCGAGGGGGAGGCCGTGCAGGGTGCAGACCAGGTGCAGCCTGAGGCCCCAGAAGTAGCGGGAGTGGGAGGCGCAGTAGCCGTACTCGGCCCAGCCGGCCAGTTGTGAGCGTTTCACGGTTTCGCGGGAGCGGGCGCACTCGACCGGGGTGGAGTCGACCACGACGACGTCGTCGGTGGCGATGCTGGTGAGCCGGCCGAGTTCGGCGATCAGCCAGGCCATCGTGTGTGCGAGTTTGCGGAGTCGTTTGTTGTAGCCGGATTGTTTGGGGACGTGGGGAAACATCCCGCGGAAGTCCTTGTGAACACGGCGTAGCCAGCGGGTTTCGCTGGTGTAGCCGAGCAGGGCCTGCATGACCGACAAGGTGATCAGTTCGGCGTCGGTGATCCCGGGGACGAATCCCACCTGGGGGCGGGCGGGCAGGTGTTCGGGGTGGGTCTTCAGCAGATCGTCACAGGTCACGTACAGTGCGGTGGCGAGGGTTTCCAGATCGGAGTCCACGAGAACCTCCCGGTTCGAAGTTGGGTAGCAACTCCGATGCTGGAGACCCTCGCCCAGGATTAACAGCGGCCACGCCGCGAACCCTTGGACTTACTCATCTAGATGAACTGCTGGGAGCCGACCATGTACTGGCCCACGACATGGTCACGGTGCCCCACCTCACTTCGCTGCCGGACCTCGCGGAAGGACTGCCGATCGCAATCGACCTGTCGGTGACGCAACAGATCTGGCCGCCCATGCCCGAGAATCCTGAAACGGATCTTGCGTGGATGGCGGAGCCGGTCATCGAACGCCTTGCCTATTCCCTGCGTGATCGCGTTGCCGCTATCCCACCGGACAGGGCCGCCGCCCTCGCTGAGGATTGGTCGGTCGAGTTGAACGGGTCGGTCGACGAAGGCGTGGCCGGTCAACTCGCGCACGACCTGATCCTGCTCGCCCAGCGAGGACGCGACGGCCAACTCGCCCTCTACAACTGGTACGAGATGTAATCGCTCCTCCCGCGGGATAGAGCGAGTCTGCGCTTTCGGTGCCGGCTGCCGACAGGCTACCCTCGCGCACCCTGCGGCAGAGTCGGATGTTCTGGGTGTCGATGATGGCCATCCGCCCGGGCCTCGGTGACTGGGCAGCCGAGCTACTGCGCGAGAAGGTGCTCCAGGTGCCGGCGGACTGCGGGCCAGTCGCCGTCCGTGATCGAGTACTGCGCGGTATCAGTCACTTCGCCGGTACGAAGAATCCGGTCGTTGCGGATGCGTCCCTCGAACACCGCCCCCAGCCGTTCGATCGCGCGCCGGGACTGGTGATTGAACCAGGTCGCCCGAAAGCACACCCGCCGGCAGCCCCACAGCTCGAACGCGTGGGCCAGCATCAGCAGCTTCGCCTCCGTGTTCGTCCCCGTGCCATGGGCGGACGCCGCCTGCCACGTGGAGCCGATCTCCACCGCCGGCACGGCTGGAAGCGGATTGCAGAAGGTGGTCACTCCGATCAACTGCCCGTCGGCCAACCGGCGGATCGCGAACGGGAGCATGAGGCCGCGGTCCGCTTGCTCACACTTGGCAGCGACATCTGCCCCCACCGCCTCGGGGGCAGGGGCAGAGGTGTACCATAAGTCGTGGATGTGGCCGTCTTGAACAGCGGCGCGCAGTCCAAGGACGTGCCCCTCATCGAGGGGCTCCAAGCCGACGAGGCGCCCGGTGAGACTCGTGGCACTGAGGATAAGCATGGTCAACACCTACCCCATTGCTGAGGGGTTGCTCTTGAACTGGTGATCAAGCCAATCGAAGACGACCAGGTGCGCCAGTCCCAGGTTGGTGACCTGGCAGTGCGCATCTCCTTCTTCGCGCGCGAACCGGCGGATGGTGACGTCATAGCCGCGCCGTTGCATCACGGCTGCCAGTTCCTCGGTCTGCCGGCCAAGCTCGGTCGCCTCGCCGTCGCCCAGGAGAAACAGGCTGGGGCGGGTGATGGCTTCGGGGAGGACTGGAGGCGCTTCTGCTTGCACCCGGGCGACCACCTCGGCGAAGTCCGATGTGCCGAACTGCCAGGCGTACTTCCTCAAGCTGATGTCGAGGATCGCGTTGGCCCGGCCCACCAGCTTGGTCAGCGCGTTGAGCAGCCAGCCCGGTGCGCGCAGCATTGCCCCCATCTCACGTTCGAACAGCAGCGCCATATTCGTGATCGGGGTACTGGCGACCCACGCGCAGATGCGCGGGTCCGCAGCGACGGCCTGCGCCGTGAAGTAGCCGCCACCGCTCAGCCCATACGCGGCGATGCGCGGATCCGGTGAGGTCGCGTGTCGCTCCAGCCAGTCGATACACGCGCCGATGGCGGTTGACGAATCGTGCCGAAACGTAAACCCGGTAGCGGGTGTCGCGCCCTGGCCGGGCAGATCCACCATCAGCATGTTGTAGCCGCGCTGCCACCCGGGATAACCGCCGTAGTAGAAGAGGTCCTCCCGGAATGTGTCTCCACCGCCGATCATCAGCACGGTCGGCCTCGGCGAGGCATCGACCTCCAGGTAGTACCCGGGGAGCACTCCGCGCTCGAACGGAACCTTGATAGAACGGATGGGAACACCCCAGAAGGCGGCCGCTCGCGCGAATTCCTGTTCCATCTCCGCGACCTTGGTGTCCCAGGCCCGGGTGCGGGGGTCTTCAAAATGGAGTGCGAAGCGTCGTGCGTAGGCGGCCCCGAATGCGGAGTGCCCGGCGGCCCGAACATTGCCTTCGCGTTCGAAGACGTTCGCGCGATGAGACAGGTACTCACCCTGCCGGGAGAACGAATCGCGCCAGCTTCCCGGATCACCGTCCCTGACTGTCGAGATTGTGGCGAGCACCTCGCCAGGACCCATGCCGATGACCTGGCTGACGCCGAGCGTCCAGTTGAGCGCGAAGTCCATGTCGCTGTTCTTGAACTTCGTGCGCGTCGACTGACGTCGTAGCACCTCGTCTCGATCACCCATGGCCACCCCCGATGCGCCAGCATCGCCCGGTGCGAAATCGGGCTCGAATCAGTAGCCCCGAGGCTATGCGGAATGGAGGTGACCGCTCCGTAGACTCGCGGGCTGGACGCGACGATGGTGGCGACGGCGAGCCACGGCCCTGTCGAGCTGTGCCTGGCTTTGGGGCGTGCCCTCGTGGCGGCTGGCCATCGGCCACGCGAGGAGCGGCACAGCGGATCTGCGCTTCGGGAACCGGCAGCCGACAGGCTACCCTCGCGCACCCTGCAGATGCGGACGTCGGCACTTCCACCGTCCGGAGTCGCGTGTGGCGGGGTCAGATCTCACGCAGTCGTTCGGCCAACGAGGCGAGTTCGTGATCCACGAGGTCAAGAATCAGGTCGGGATTCACCCGGAAGTACTCGTGAACGACGATGTTCCGTAGCCCCGCGATCGAAGCCCAGGGAATGTCGGGCATGGCGTCTCGCGTCTCACTCGGAAGGGACCGAACCGCCTCACCGATAACGGCGAGATTGCGCAGGACAGCGTCGTAGGCCATCGCGGCGAACTCGGCGGACCGGAGGTAGGGCTCGTAATCCTGGCAACGTTCGATGGCCTGCAGGATGTCGGCGAACCGCTCCTGATCGGACCGGGTCACAGCGGCATCGCGTCGGCGAGTGCGCTGGACGACACGTCATCTCGCAGCAGTGATTCGGCCACGACGTCGACCCTCGACCCCAAGATCTGGCTCAGTTCTTCGGCGACGCCAGCAACGCGCAGGAGATCGTTCCCCCCGCCGGGTAGCAGGTCCACCAGCAGATCGATGTCGCTGTCGCGAGTGGCGTCGCCGCGGGCCACGGAGCCGAACAGTCTCGGGTTGGCTGCCCGATAGCGGCGCAGGATGCCATCCAAGGCATCGCGATGCGCAGCGATCGCCGCACGCAGCGACAGGCTCTCAGCGGTCACGATGCTCATGCAAAGAGGGTACCGGGCGACCGCGTTGCCAGCTACGGGTCTACACGCTGACCCATTTGCGCGGCCCGAGCGCGATCATCGTCCCGCTCGCGAAGCAACTCAAGGGGAGTTGTCCCAGGTTCAGCATGCACTCCACCCGCGTGATCCGCACCCTGTGACCGCGCGCCAGGTGCGGCAGAGAGGAGTCCTACCGTCACCGTTGGTGAGGGGCTCCACGTTCCCACCAGTCGTCGGGCGGTTCGTCAGCAAGAACGCGCGCTGCGATGTCCGGCGATACGTAGTTGCAGAACTTCCACAGCTCCTTCGCTGCCCGGGAGTACTGATAGAGCACCTCGTCGACGCCGAAGGCGTCCAATTCGCCGGCGCGAAACCGATCGACAGCTTCGCCGACATGTGCAACAAGGACAGCTAGCTGCGCCTCCTGATAGGTCACTACAGCGTTGCGTGCAGCCCGTCTCTCCGGCTTGCTCGGCACTACTTCAGGGTACCCCGGGGTGACGCCGGCGACCTTCACTCGGCCCGACCGGGTTTCGCGACTGCGGGAGCATCGCCGGCGACGAGCCGGCTGGGAAGCCGCCAAGCTACCCTCGCGCACAGTGCGGCAGACTGTCCTCATGGCCACGATCGGGGACTTTGTGTTTGTGGTCGGGATATTCGCGGGTCCACCGCTCGTCCTGATCACCTGCGTGCTGCTGCGAGTCACCCGCCAGCCTCGATGGGTCTACGCAACGGCTGTCGCGCTCTCGGCCATCACGGTCCTCGCGTGGGGCGCCTACTGGTACCTCTGGGGCAAAGCCTTCGACTACGCAGACACCTACAGGCCCGTACCTCTTGCGCTCGATCGAGCGTCCAACATCACCATCGCAGCCTGCTTCATTTCGAGCGTGTTGGTGGCTGCGCTGGGCGCGTCACGCCTCGTTGCCGCATGGAACAACCGCCGCAAGTCCGGGCTAGTCCCCACCTGACACCCGCCTGACCTCGGCGCGACCGGCGGCATTTAGCGGATCTGCGCTTCGGGTACCGGCAGCCGACAGACTACCCTCGCGCACCCTGCGGCAATAGCGGATCTGCGCTTCGGGTACCGGCAGCCGACAGGCTACCCTCGCGCACCCTGCGGCATTTCCGGATGATGGCCTGCCCAGACGCGGGAGGACTGTCTGCCGCGCCTGTCACCCTCAGTGCATGCTCAAGACCTTCCAGGTGATGACGGCCCTGTTCGCGCTGGCGGGCACGCTCGTGCAGGCGTATCAAAGCGCCAAGCAGATCAGGAATGTTGACCCCAGTGGGCACAAGAGCTTCGTGGCGATTGACGATCTCGCCAACGAGTTCCGCATCACACGACACCCTCTCCAATGGGCGCGCCGACAGCGTGAAGTGCGGCTCCTCAAGCAGGAGTCCCCGGCAGAAGCCCGAGAGCACTCACGCATCTGGTGGGAACTGATGTCCTGGGTATTACTGGTCGTCGCCAGCGGCTTCGGGCTCGTCGCCGCGGCGCTCGGATGACTCGTCTTTGCCCGCTGCGCGGTGTGCGGCATGCGCGCGTTGTGACGCACTGTCACATCGAAGCGGGACGTGTCCGCCACTCGGCGTCGCTCATCGCGTAGACGAGGTTGTCGTCCCAGGCCCCACGGCACCAGTACGACTTGGGAGCCAGCGATTCGACGTGCATTCCCAGCCGCTCGAGCAGCTTCGCCGAGCGCACATTCTCCGGCGACAGTTGGCCATAGATCCGGTGGCACCCGAGACGCTCGATCAGATCGGCGACAACGGCGGAGGCAGCCTCGTACGCGTACCCCTTGCCCTGGAACTCGGTCCGCAAGGTGAAGCCGATCTCGGCGACGCCCCCATGCTCGTCGAGTCTCACGTAGAGGTCGCCTACGAGTTCGCCGTCCAGTTCGATCCCGATCTGACGAGGCTCGCCCGCGACGACGTCGACCCACCCCGCCTGGGCCGCGACGAGCCGCTCCACCCGCTCCCGCGACACAGGAAGGTCCCAGTCCTGGAGGGCCGCCACGTCCGGGTCGTTGCGGTAGGCGACGATAACGTCGATGTCTTGCTCCCGGAGCGGCCGCAGAATCAGGTGCTCCGTGCGGAGGGGGTAGGGCGAAGTCATGCGCTCCAGCATCCCCACTGCGTGGCAACGCGACAACCGGACACCAGGCTGGCGCCTGACAGCGGCCAAAGGAGTGCGTTGCGCACCGCAGAGTTCTGGCTACACTTGTAGCCATGACCGTTGACGGAACGATGGCGCTGAGGGACGTCAAGAACCACCTATCCGAAGTCGTGGACCAGGTGGAACGCGAACATGACCGGGTCGTGATCACCAAGCACGGCCGCCCCGCCGCAGTCGTGGTCAGCGTCGATGACCTGGCATCGCTAGAAGAAACCCTCGACATCGCCGGCCGCCCCCAGCTGATGCGTCTGATCCGAGCCAGCCTGACCGAACTCGCCGCCGGCGAGGCAGAGGAGCTCACCAAGGACGAGATCCTGCGCACCCTCAGCGCATGAGCGACGCCCCGCTGCGAATCGCGTGGACCCCCAGCGCCAAGCGTGCCCTCACCAGGCTGCCCGAGAAGGTCGCCGCCGCGGCCGTGGAGTTCATCTACGGACCGGTCGCCGAGAACCCCCGTCGGGTGGGAAAGGCGCTCCGCCGCGAACTCGAGGGCCTCTACAGCGCACGCCGCGGCGACTTCCGGATCATCTACCGGATCTCCGACGTCGTCACCATCATCGCCATCGACCACCGAGCCGACATCTACCGCAGCCACTGAACCACCCCGCAGCGGCAGACATCCGGGCGTTTGCGGTGCTCGTGGTTGGGTCAGCGGCGGTTGGTGTGCAGGTACGTGATGGCGGCTTGGACGCGTCGGTTGACGCCGGGGCTGGCGGGGAGGTCGAGGTGGCGGAAGATGGCGGCGACGTGGGATTCGACGGTGCGTTCGGAGACGGCGAGGCGGTCGGCGATGGCTTCGTTGGAGTGGCCTTCGGCGAGCAGGGCCAGGACGCGGCGTTCCTGGTCGGACAGCCGGGCCAGCGGTCCGGCTTGTCGGGCGGCGGTGAGCATGGCGGCGACGACCTGGGGTTCGAGGGCGATGGCGCCGGCGGCGACCCGGTGCAGGGCGTCGATCAGGGTGCGGGCGTCGGTGACGTGGTCCTTGAGCAGGTAGCCCACCCCGGCCGGCACGTCCTTGAGCAGCCGGGTCACCCAGTCCGGCTCGACGTAGGTGGAGAACACCAGGATTCCCAGGTGGGGGTGCTCCCGGTGTAGGTCGGCGGCCAGCGTGATGCCCTCGTCGGTGTGGGTGGGCGGCATCCGGACGTCGAGGATCACCACGTCGGGCACGGCGACGCGCAGGACGGCCTGCAGTTCGGCACCCGAGCCGGTGGAGGCGGTGACGGTGACACCGGCGGCTTGGAGCAGCATCGCCAGCCCTTGGCGGAAGATGCCGGAGTCGTCGCACAGCGCGACGGTCAACGGTTCGGTCATGGTTCCTCCTCGGGGGGGCGGGCGGGCAGGGCCGCGGTCACGGTGGTGCCCGCCCCGCTGGGGCTGACCAGGTTGAGGCTGCCGCCGGCAGCGCCCACCCGGTCGCGCAGCCCCGCGAGTCCGCCGCCGGGGGCGAAGGTTGCCCCGCCGTCGCCGGCGTCCACGATCCTGATCCGCACCTCGTCGTCGACGTCGGCGTCCACGGTGACGCCACCGTCGGTGTACTTCAGGGCGTTGACCACGCCTTCGGAGGCCACGAACCAGGCGGTGGCCTCCACCACCGGGGCGAAGCGGCGGCCTTCCAGGCCGGGTCCGATCCGCACCTGGACCCGGTCGGACAGCTGGGCCAGCGAGCGCAGGGCGGCCGCGAGACCGGCCTGGGAGAGCAGCGCCGGGTGCTGCCCGCGGGCCAGGCCGCGGAGTTCGGCCATCGTGGTGGTGAGCCGGGACTGGGCGAACGCGATCGCCTCGGACACCGCCTCTGGTTCGCCGCCGAGCCCGGCCCGGGCGAGGGCGGCCTGGGCGGCGAGCAGGTGTTGTTGGGCGCCGTCGTGCAGGTCGCGTTCCAGTTGGCGGCGGGATTGGACGCCGGCCTCCACGATCCGGGCGCGGGAGGCCCGTAGTTCGACCGCTTGGGCGGCCTGCTGTACCGACAACCGGGCCCGGGCGAGCACCACGCCCGCGGCGTCCAGCAACGGCCCCACCAGCCTGCTGTCCGGGTCCAGGCCCCGGTCGAGGTCGGCCACCACCACCGGGCCGTCCGGCTCGACCATGATCGGGTGGACCAGCCGACCGGACGCCGCCGCCTCGTCGACGGGGTGTCCCGCGGCGTCGGTCCAGCCCTCCTCGGTGCGGAACCGCAACCGCAACGTCGGGTCCGCCACGTACCGGGCCAGCACCGCCTCGATCGACGGCGCGTCACCCCCGGCCGCCAACAGGGCATCCAGGAACCCCGCCCGCCGCAGGTTCGCGGCGATCGCGACCAGCAGGACGGCCACGAGCATGGCCGCCCCGACAGCGTTGTAAACCGGGCCGATGAGGTTCCCAACGTCCTGTGGCACGCCGTAGCCGTCCATGGCCAGCATTGCCACCCAACCCCAGATCATCGGCACCGCCAGCCACACCAGCAGCCGCACCGCCGTCCGGTTCGGGCCGGCAGCGCGCCGATGCCGTTGTTGAGCGACACCGTGGCTGACCAGGGGTAGGTGGGTTGGCGTCATCGAGCACGAGGACGTGTTCGAGGTGGTGGACGGCCTGGGCCCGTTTAGCCTGAATCCACCGGCGGGGTAGCGGCGCGTTAATCGAGGAAGTGCCCTTTGGTAAGGGAGAATGGGACTTGTCTAAGGTTCCGTGGCTCCCGCCAGAAGGGCACTTCGCAGATGCAACTTTCT